>Ga0065165_1001797_pt1 | contig 21117 bp, 21 predicted proteins | sample AraplaMF_Cvi_mMF_FD_63813 | JGI IMG/M metagenome (GOLD analysis project Ga0065165, IMG submission 63813) | Arabidopsis root microbial communities from the University of North Carolina, USA - plate scrape MF_Cvi_mMF (version 2) (version 3) | ecosystem: Host-associated > Plants > Roots >... | reverse complement strand
TGGTCGCGATGACCTTCAACTTCTTCCTCAACAACGCGCTGACCTATCGTGAGCGGCGACTGAAGGGCGCGCGGGCGCTGATCGGCGGCTGGCTGTCCTTCTGCGCTGTGTGCGGCGTCGGACTGGTGTCGAACATCGGCGTCGCGGCCTTCCTGCACGATGCGCATTATGGCGGATGGCAGGCGGCATCGCTGGCGGGAATCGCCGTAGCAGCCGTGTGGAATTTCGCTTTGTCGTCGCGGTTTACATGGGGCCGCTACTAGGCCGTAGCCCCATAAATCGCGAACAGCGGGGACCGGATGGAAGCAGGCGTCCTTCCCCTGGGCTTGAACCGGGGTCCCGCCTGGTCTGTTTCGAGCGCCTTGCGCACGGCTGTCCTGGCCCGGACCCGGCCGCCTCATACAGAAAATGTAGCAGAAGAAGCGGGACCCCGGGCCGAGCCCGGGGTTGACGATGAACGTCGCGGACGCCGGCAATGGGGCGTTAGCCGCCAGTCCGCACTCCGGAGCCGGCTTTTGTCGATCGCCGATGGCCGGGATCGGGTGGTTAGCTGCCATTGATGCTTTGAGGGGCGGCACCGATGCCAGGAGTTCGCTCAACGCCTACGCGCTTGGGGCGACCCTTTCCCAGAGCGCGTTGAAGGCGAGGGCATCGAAAAAGGCGTTAGCCTCGATCACGCGGCCGCCCTCCATGCGGAAGAACCAGGCGTAACTGTTGGCATAGGGCTCACCGTCACGGGCAATGCCGTGCGCGTCGAACAGGATGACGACGCGGTCCGCTTCGGCAGTGATGCCGCGGATTTCAGGCTTCAGGCCGGCCGACATGCGCGCGTTGAACGGGCGGATGACGTCGCGGAGGAAGTCTTCCTTGGTCGGATAGGTCTTCGAGGCAGCCGAATTGCCCTCGATCGTCCACCGCGCGTCGCCGGCAAGCAGCTCGAACGGATTGCCGGTGCCGGCCTTCCAGGCCTCGAATTTCGCTGCGACGGCGGCCTTGTTTCCCTCGGGGGTCCACGAACGGGTATCAGTCACGATATTTCTCCGGAAGGAGCGGGGCGACGGCACCGGGCCGCCGCTCCGGCGGGGGATCAGATCTCGGCGGTCCAGGCAGCGGCCTGCGCTTCCTTCAGCATGTCCTCGACTGCCTGCGGGCAGACGTTGCGGAACTTGCCCGTATCGGCGGGGACGATCGCGATCATCCGGTCAATCATCTCCTGCGCGTCCATATGTCCCATGGGCGAAGCGAGGAGCGCATTGAAGGTGGCGCGCAATTCGGCCGGTTTCGTGAAGTTCTTCTCCGCGTCGAGCCAGCGGAACGCGGTGTCCGCCATCGTCTCGTTGTAGCCGGTATAATAAGCGCCGGGATTGATCGTCTGCACCTTGATCCCGAAGGGCGCGACTTCCTGGGCGATCGCCTCGGCAATCGATTCCAGCGCATGTTTGGTCGAGACATAGGTGCCCCAGCCGGCCGGCGTGAACAGACCGCCCATCGAGGAGGTGAAGACGATCTTCCCCTTCCGGCCCTCGGCAACCCACTTTTTGATGAAGGCCTGGGTCAGCTCGAGCGGCTTGAAGACGTTGATCTCGTAGTTCTTGCGGACCAGGTCGAGCGGGATCTCGCTGACCGGGCCGCTCTCGCCATAGCCGGCATTGTTCCAGAGGATGTCGATGTCGAGCTTCTCGATGAACGCCATGTCATAGGGATCGGTGAGATCGAGCTTCTCGACGCGGACATTGTCGAGGCCGAGCGCGGCGATTTTCTCGCGCAGCGCCGCCACCTGCGGGCTGATCTGCGCCGTGGCGATGATGGTGTGGCCGGCCTGGGCCATGCCGATCGCGGCGGCTTCCCCGAAGCCCGAGCCGGCGCCGGTGATGAGGATGGTCTTGGTCATGAGTTGGTCCCTTTCGTATTTGGTTGGGTGGTCGCGTGAGGTGTTCAGCCGTTGAGCGCGGCGACCGCGGCTTCGGCGATGTCGAGATCCTGCGAGGGGGCGCCGCCAGAGACGCCGACGGCTCCGACCAGCGTGCCGTTCACGACGAGGGGCAGACCGCCGGGGAAGGGCATCAGCCCGCGATTGCTGGCTTCCAGATTGGGCGCGGGCGCGCCGGGCTGGCAGTAATCCCACACGGCTTCGCTGCTGATGCCGAACAAGGCGGCGGTGCGTGCCTTGCCTTGCGCCACATCGATGCTGCCGAGCACAGCGCCGTCCATCCGGGCGAAGCCCTTGAGGTGGGTGCCGGCGTCGAGCACAGCGATATTGGCGGCGACGCCGATTGCCTCGGCTCTGGCCTCGGCTGCGGCGATGATCCGCGCCGTGGCAGCGCGGCTGATCGTCTCTGCGATGGTGATCATCGGTGGTCCCTCTGGTTTCCCGTCCGGCCATTTGCCGGTTGCAGGGACCTTTTGACGCTTTCGGACTGCGTCGATTAGAGCGATAGTTTTCCGAACAATGCTGAGCAGGAATCACTAATGCGTGCGACCGACCTTGCGGAACTGGCGGCGTTCGATGCGGTCGCGCGGCATCGCAGCTTCCGCCGCGCGAGCGAGGAACGTGGCGTGACGGCCTCCGCGATCAGCCATGCGGTGAGCAATCTCGAAGCGCGGCTGGGCATCCGCTTGCTCAACCGCACGACACGCAGCGTCTCGCTGACCGATGCGGGCGCGATGCTGCTCGCGCAGCTCTCGCCGGCGTTCGGGGAGATCGGCTCGGCGCTCGACGCGCTCAACCAGTTTCGCGACACGCCCTTCGGCAAGGTGCGGATCAATGCGCCAAATTCGATCGCGCCCTTCGTGCTGGGGCCGGTGATCGGACCGCTGATCGCGGCGAACCCCAATCTCGAGCTGGAGATCGTCGCGACCGACCGGCTGGTGGACATCGTCGAGGAAGGCTTCGACGCCGGGATCCGGCTTGGCGAAAGCCTTCGCGACGGGATGACCGCGGTGAAGATCAAGCCGCGGCTCAAATTCGCGGTCGTCGGGTCACCCGCCTATTTCAGCGAACGATCGATCCCTGTCGTACCCGCCGATCTCGCCGGCCATGTCTGCATCCGCAACATGTATCCCAGCAGCGTGACCTATCCCTGGTCGTTCGGGAAAAACGGCGAGGAGGTCGACATCGAATTGAAGGGGCCGCTCGCCCTCCACGATCACGAGCTGATGATCGAGGCGGCGCTCGCCGGGGTTGCGCTTGCTTATGTCTGGGAGGATCGCACCAGGCCCTATGTCCAGAGCGGGCGCCTCATTTCCTGCCTCGAGGACTGGATCATGCCCGAGGACTGGCTCTACCTATACTTTCCGACGCGGAAATATATGCCCGCGGGCCTGCGGGCTGTGATCGCAGCCCTCCGCGCGGGGTGAGACTTGCCGATCCGAGGCAGCGGGAAGGATCAGGCACGGATCGCCTTTCGGTCCGAACGGTTCCATATCCAACGTCCGCAAGTGGGCATTAGCGGTCGTTCCCGTTTGTGGGATCACAACTTGGGAAAGTCTCAAACCATCCTCTTTAGAAAGGACATCTGGTTTCACCGCCAGCTGTCGAACCACATCCAGTGGTTGAAGGCATCGGGCCCGCTGAGCGGCAGGGCGGCGATGATCGGGTAGAAATAGAGGAAGGCGATCAGCGCGGCGCCGACGAACCAGTACTCGCGGCGCGGCACATAGCGGCGTAGTGCCAGCGCGAGCGGCGGGCAGAGCAGGATCGAGCTCAGATAATAGTAATAATAGAAGCCAAGCGACTTGGGGATGATCGCCCAGATCGCGAGGCTGAACACCCAGAGCAGGGCGACCGCCAGCGGTGCCGCCGCGCGGGTGCGGACCCAGGTCCAGAAACAGGCGAGGACGGCGACCAGCCCGCTCCACATGATCACCGGATTGCCGAGCAGCAGCACGCCGCGCTGCGCGCCGTCGTCATATTCGTAGAAATACCAGATCGGCCGGATCGCGAGCGGCCAGGTCCACCAGCTCGACTGATAGGGATGCGCGCGCAGCACCTGCGTCTGGCTCTCGTACATCGCAAGCTGGAAGGGGAGCAGCGTGGCGAGGCTGAGCGGCTCCTCGCGGTAGAAAAAGGCGGGGAGGAAGGTGAGGAAATAGACCGCGATGCTCACGAGCCCGAGCGTGAGAAGCGCGGGGATGGCGGGCAGGCCGGGAAAGTGCGGCTGGTCGCGGCCCGAGAAGATCGCCAGCAGCGGCCGGCGCATGCGCCGCATGTCGCGCCAGCGTACCCAGAAGAAGCCGCAGCCCGCGGCGATGAGATAGGGCGCGGCGGTCCATTTGCAGGCGACCGCGAGGCCCAGCGCGACGCCACCCGCGATCCAGCGCCGCCAAGCCTGGCCGGGCGTTCTCGCGCGCATGCTCCACAGCAGCAACACGATGCCCCAGATCACGAAGGCGCCGAGAAAGGGATCGAGCATCGCGATCCGCGCTTCGATGAACAAAGTCTGGTTGAGGATCGCGAGCAGGGCGGCGATCACCGCGGCGCGGCGATCGCGCACCAGCAGCCAGACGAAGGCGAACACGCCCATCACTGTCGCGCTGCCGGCTAGCGACGCAGCGATGCGCCAGCCGATCGGATTGTCGCCGAACAGCGCCATCCCGAGCGCGATCAGCTCCTTGGCGAAGAGCGGGTGCTCGGTGTTGCGCGGCACATCGAGCGTCAGCAGCGCGCGCGCTGCGGGGACATAATGGACCTCGTCGAAGGTGATCGCGGTCGGCCAGCCGAGATGGAACAGGAAGAGGAGCTGCGCTGCGAGGCCGATCAGCAGGGCGGTGGCGACCGGACGGTCCTCGAGACGCGCGAGCATGCAATGAGCGTAGCCCATGATTGCAAGAAGGTCATGTGCCCCCGCGTACCGGCGCCCGCGAAAGCAGAAGCATCGCGCGCCCTAGGGGAGAATCCTTGACGCAGCGCCCTTCGCCCCGGCAAAGCGGATGGCATGAAGCGTCGTACCGGTCAGGACCAGAGCATCACCCGCAAGTGGAAACCCGCCACCCAGGCAGTGCGCGGGGGCACCGCGCGTTCCGAATGGGGCGAGACCAGCGAGGCGATCTTCCTCACCTCGGGCTATAGCTATGACTGCGCCGGCGACGCCGCCGCGCGCTTCGCGGGCGAGCAGGTCGGCATGACCTATTCGCGGTTGCAGAACCCGACGGTCGAGATGCTCGAGAACCGCATTGCGCTGCTCGAGGGCGCAGAGGCGTGCCGCACCATGGCCACGGGCATGGCGGCGATGACCGCGGTGCTGCTGTGCCAGCTCCAGTCGGGCGACCATGTCGTTGCCGGCCGCGCCGCCTTCGGCTCGTGCCGCTGGCTGACTGACACCTTGCTCCCGAAGTTCGGCATCGAGGTGACGATCGTCGATGCACGCGACACGCAGCAATTCGCCGACGCGGTGCGCCCCAACACCAAGGTCTTCTTCTTCGAGACCCCGGCCAACCCGACGATGGACGTGGTCGATCTGCGCGCCGTGTGCGGCATCGCGCGCGAGCGAGGCATCACCAGCGTGGTCGACAATGCCTTCGCCACGCCGGCGCTGCAGCGCCCGATGGAATATGGCGCGGACGTCACCGCTTATTCTGCGACCAAGCTGATGGATGGGCAGGGCCGCGTGCTCGCCGGCGCGGTGTGCGGCACCGACAAGTTCATCAACGAGGTGCTGCTGCCCTTCACGCGCAACACCGGGCCGACGCTCTCCGCGTTCAATGCCTGGGTGGTGCTCAAGGGGCTCGAGACGTTGCACCTGCGCGTGACGCAGCAGAGCGACAATGCGGTCAAGGTGGGCCGCTTCCTCGAGAAGCGCGTGCCGAAGATCCTGCATCCCGGCCTGCCGAGCCACCCGCAGCACAATCTCGCCATGTCGCAGATGGACGCGGCGGGGCCGATCTTCGCGTTCGAGGTCGAGGGCCGCAAGCAGGCACACGGGCTGCTCGACGCGCTCGAGCTGATCGACATCTCGAACAATATCGGCGACTCGCGCTCGCTGATGACGCATCCGTCCTCGACCACCCATGCCGGCGTGGCGGAGGAAAAGCGGCTCGAAATGGGCGTCACCGAGGGCATGCTGCGCCTCAATGTAGGCCTCGAGGACGCAGACGATCTGATCGGCGACCTCGACCAGGCTCTGAGCGCGGTCGGTCTATGAAGTCGCTGTTCACCGACACGGCGGAAACGCGCGGGATCACCGTGCGCGTGTCGGTGAGCTATTTGCCGGAGCAGTCCGAGCCGGGGCGCGGCCGCTGGTTCTGGGCCTATCATATCCGCATCGAGAATGAAGGCCCGATGGCGGTGCAATTGCTCACGCGGCACTGGATCATCACCGACGGGCGTGGCCAGCGCCATTCGGTGGAGGGCGAGGGCGTGGTTGGCGAGCAACCGATGATCGCGCCGGGCAGCAGCTTCGACTATGTTTCGGGCTGCCCGCTTTCGACACCGACGGGCACTATGCAGGGCAGCTACGAAATGATCGCCGAGGACGGTTCGACCATCGATGTCGCCATTCCCAAATTCGCGCTGACGGCGCCGGCGGTGACGGGATGAAGCGTACACATCTGCCTCTCAACGGCCTCCGCGTGCTCGACGCCGCGGCGCGCCATCTTTCCTTCACCCGCGCGGCGGACGAGCTGGCGGTGACGCCGGCTGCGGTGGGCCAGCAGATCCGAGCGCTCGAGGACACGCTGGGCGTGGTGCTGTTTCGCCGCACGACCAAGGGGCTCGAGCTGACCCCCGAGGGCGAGGCAGGGCTGGCGGCGCTGCGTGCCGGCTTCCTCGAATTCGAGGAATCGGTGCGGGCGATGCAGTCGGGCCAGTCGTCCAAGTCGCTGGCGATCGCTGCGCCGCGCGACCTGACCGCGAAATGGCTGATGCCGCGGCTTGCCGAGATCGCGCGCGCCGATCGCGAGCTGCGCTTCATGCTGGTGCCGGCCGACGAGAGCGTGGACTTTACCGAGGCCAATCTCGATCTCGCGATCCGTTGGGGCGAAGGCCCGGGCGAGCATGAGGGCGAGGCGCTCGAGAGCGAGGGCATGGTGACGGTCGAGGCGCCGGGCGGCGGGATCGACACGAAAATCTCGTGGCCGGGCTGCCTGAGTGAGGACGCCAACTCGCAGATGCGCGTGTGCGATGCCGGGTTGGCGATCGACGCGGCGGCGGCGGGTCTCGGCCGCGCGACGGTGCCTGAACTGCTCGCGCGCGGGGACATCGCTGCGGGACGCGTGGTAGTGGTCGGCGAACCGCGCGCGTCGCGGCTCGGCTATTGGCTGGTAGCCCCGCTGCCGCAATGGCGACAGAAGAAGGTCAAAGCGCTGGTGGAGTCGCTGGGAGAGGAATGATGGCGGAGACGCCGTCGCGCCCCCTTTCCGAGATCGAGACCGTGCGGTTGCGTCTCCGGGCACGTGTGGTCGAAGATGCCGAGGCGCTGTTCCCGACCTATGCCGATGCCGAGTTGATGAAGTGGTGGTCGCATCCGCCGCATCAATCGATCGAGGAGACCCGCGCCAATTTCGCGCAGCCTTCCGACAATTGGCGTGCTTGGGCGATCACGTTGAAAGGTGACGACACGGCGATCGGTTTCGTTGCGGCGGGCGAGAAGCGGCAGGGCAATGTCAGCGAGCTCGGCTATATGCTGGCGCGCGCGCATTGGGGTGGCGGGATTGCGCGCGAAGCCGTCGCGGCGGTGATCGACCAGCTCTTCGCCGAGGGGCAGCGGCGGGTGTTCGCGGATATCGATCCGGATAATCAGGCCTCGCGCAAGCTGCTCGAAGCGCTCGGCTTCCGGCTCGAGGGCGTATTGCGCGCTGAGTGGGAGACGCATCTGGGGGTGCGCGATACCGCGCTCTACGGGCTGCTCCGCGACCACTGGCGATGCTGAGGCGCTGGTGGCTCGCGGCGGCGGCGTTGCTCGCAGCCGGGAGCGCACACGCGCAGGGGCTGGCGGTGAAGCTCGACGTCGAGGCGGCGCGGCAGGTGCTCGCGGCGGTGCGCGACCCCCGACTGACGCGCGAGCGGGCGCTGGCGATCGCGAAGCTCCCGGGCAATCAGGGGCTGATCGAGAAGGCGCACAGCTACAAGAAGCCCGCCGACGACGCGTTGCTCGCCGAGGCGCTGCTGGCGGCGGCGCAGCACCGCGCGAGCGACGCCGATGTCTATTTCCACTTCGCCGACGTGCGCGATGCCGCCGACAAGATCGCGCCGGTGATCGAGGCGTTGGCCGCGCCGGGCGCACTCGATCCCGTGCGTGCGCGGATCGCGCAATTCACCCCGGCGCGGGTGCAGGCGAGCGTGACTGGCTATCTGGTGGTGGGCGGCACTTCGGGCGGGTTCGCGTTCGGCGATCCGCAATTCTACCTCAACCTCGCGCGCTACCCGTCGGCGGCGCTGGCGAAGACGATCCTCGCGCACGAGCTCTACCACGCCGTGCAGGCGGCGGCCGATGCGGCGCGTCCGGTGAGCGCCGAGGCCAAGGCATGCCTCGCGAAGATCCCGGCGTCGGAGGATCTGGGACAACTCTATTGGTCGCTGCGTGCCGAGGGCACGGCGAGCTATGTCGGCGACGTGCTCGGCCTGCCCGCCGACGATCCCGCCGCGAAGCCCGAGCGCGAGCGGGCGCAGCGCGGCATCAATCTGATCGCACGCAGCGTCACCCTGCTCGGACTCTCGACCCATTCGCTGGTGAGCAAGGGGCCGGTTTCCTATGACGATATCTACGGGCTCGGCTTTTACGGCGACGAGATCCTCTATTCGCTCGGCTACGTGATGACGCGGGCGATCGCGGCGGAGCAGGGACCGGGCGCGGTGGCCGAACTGATTGATCAGCCGGGCGCGGCGATGATTCTGCGCTACGCCGGGCTCAAGGCCTATGGCAGCAAGGACGCGCCGGCGCTCGACCCCGAAACGCTCGATGCGGCGAAGCGGCTGATGGCCTGCTATCCGGGCTAGTGCGGCAGCGCCAGTTCGGTGGCGCGGGTCATGAGTCCGATGAAGCGGGCCTCGTCGACACCGGCGGCGGTGTCGTTCCAGCTGCCGGCGAGCGCATACCAGTCGCCGGTCTTCGCCTGCAGCAGCAGGGTCATGTTCATCACGCCCGTCTCCGAGCCGCCCTTGTAGCCGACCCATGCCCAATGCCCCGCGGCGGCGGGACCGATACCGGGATTCTTGGACAGGATCGCGCGCGCCTCGGCGCCACTGGGCCCCTCCGTGTTGCGGCGGAGCCAGTCCATCGTGCGGACCAGATCGGCGGCGCTGAAGAACCATTCGATGGTGTCGATGTGGAGCGGCTTGCCATCCTTGAACAGCTGCGGGTCGATGTCGGCGATCGGCCGGGCATCGAGCTCGGTCAGCATCGCGCGGCGGCCGGCTTCGTCGGCGGCGATCCAGCGATCGCCGAGCGCGCCCTTGTCGACGCCCTTCAATTTGAACATCTCGAGCGTCGACAGATACGGCCGGTTGCGCGCCGCCGCCTGCACCCCGACCACCAGCAGCATCGCCTCGACCTTCGCGCGGCCGAGATAGCCGAGGAGGATGTCGGTCGCGCTGTTGTCGCTGATCGAGATCATCCGTTCGGCGATCTCGCGCAGCGTGAACTGGCTGCCCTTGGGCATCATCGTATAGGTGCCGCCGGGCAGCGGGCTTCCGTCGAGCGTGACCTTGTCGCTCCACTGGCGCTCGCCGGCATTGATGCTGCGCACCAGCTCGGCGAGGATCACCAGCTTGAACGCCGAACCGATCGCCAGCGGACGATCGGCATCCTGTGCGTTGATCAGTTGCGGGGCGCCGCTGCCGAGTTTGGCGAAGGCGAAGCCGGTCGTGCCGGGGAGCGCCTTGAGCTGCGCCGCGACCGCGTCCATCGAGGCGGCGCGCGCCGCGAAGCCCGAGACGCGCAGGCCGGTGACCTGATTGGGCGCGGCGGGATCCACCGCGATCGCGACGTCGGCGACGCCGTTCGCGAAGCCGAGCTTGAGCTCTGCGGTGTCGGGAGTTCGAGGGGTGACGCTCTCGACGGACTGCACCGCGCCGTTGGCGGCGACCAGCTGCGCGGTCACCTCGACGAATTTCTCCTTCGGGATCGCGTTGCGGAAGCCCGGCGCGAAATAGTCTTCATAGGCGACCTCGCCGCGAAGCAATGCGGGCAACTCGGCGACGCGCTTGCTCAGTGCGGGCGAGGGCTGCGCGGGGCCTGGCGCCGGAGCGGGCGCGGTCTGGGCATGCCCCGGCGCAGCGACCAGCAACAGCGCGGCGACGGTGATGCAATGCAGGCTGCGCATGAAAACCTTCCCCCCGTGATCGCGATCAGGCGTCGATTGCTTCGTCCTCCAGCCGCGCGGCATTTTCCTGGATGAAGGCGAAGCGGTGCGCCGGGTTGTTGCCCATCAGCCGCTCGACCAGATCCTTGACCACCGCGCGCTCCTCATATTCCTCGGGCAGGCGCACGCGGAGCAGGCTGCGCGTCGCCGGATCCATGGTGGTTTCCTTGAGCTGGCCCGGGTTCATCTCGCCGAGGCCCTTGAAGCGGCTGACCTCGACCTTCTTGCCCCGGAGCTCGCCCGCCTCGAGCTCCGCGCGATGCGCGTCGTCGCGGGCATAGACGCTCTTGCTGCCCACGGTCAGGCGATAGAGCGGCGGTTGGGCGAGGTAGAGATGCCCCTGGCGGACCAGATCGGGCATCTCCTGGAAGAAGAAGGTCATCAGCAGCGTCGCGATATGCGCGCCGTCGACGTCCGCGTCGGTCATGATGATGATGCGTTCATAGCGCAGATTGTCGGGCTGACAGTCCTTCCGCGTGCCGCAACCCATCGCGAGGATCAGGTCGGCGATTTCCTGATTGGCGAGGATCTTCGCGGACGTGGCCGAGGCGACGTTGAGGATCTTGCCGCGGATCGGCAGGATCGCCTGCGTCTTGCGGTTGCGCGCCTGCTTGGCCGAGCCGCCGGCCGAATCGCCCTCGACGATGAAGAGTTCGGTGTTCGCAGGATCGTCGGCCGAGCAATCGGTGAGCTTGCCGGGGAGCCGCAGCTTCCGCGCCGAGGTCGCCGTCTTGCGCTTGACCTCGCGCTCCTGCTTGCGGCGCAGGCGATCGTCCATCCGCTCGAGCACATAGCCGAGCAACGCCTTGCCGCGGTCCATATTGTCGGCGAGGAAATGGTCGAAATGGTCGCGCACGGCCTTTTCGACGAGCGCGGTCGCCTCGGGCGAGGTCAGTCGGTCTTTGGTCTGCGACTGGAATTGCGGATCGCGGATGAAGACCGAGAGCATCAGTTCGGAGCCGGTCATCACGTCGTCCGCGGTGATGTCCTTGGCCTTTTTCTGTCCGACCAGTTCGCCGAACGCGCGGATGCTGCGGGTGAGCGCCTGGCGCAGGCCCTGTTCGTGCGTCCCGCCGTCGGGCGTCGGGATGGTGTTGCAATACCAGCTGTACGAGCCGTCGCTCCACAGGGGCCAAGCCACCGCCCATTCGACGCGGCCCTGATCCTCGCCCGGGAAATCCTGCCTTCCCGAGAAGAAATCGGCGGTGGCGCATTCGCGGCCGGCGATCTGCTCCTTGAGGTGATCGGCGAGGCCGCCGGGGAACTGGAACACCGCTTCGGGCGGGATCTCGGTGTCGACGACCAGCGCGGGCGCGCATTTCCAGCGGATCTCGACACCGGCGAAGAGATAGGCCTTGGAGCGGACGAGCTTGTAGAGTCGCGCCGGCTTGAAATGCATCTCGGGCCCGAAAATCTCGGGATCGGGGGTGAAGGAGACCGAGGTGCCGCGCCGGTTGGGCGTGCCGCCGAGATGCTCGAGCGGGCCGAGCGTCTGGCCCTGGCTGAAGCGCTGGCGATAGAGCTGCCGGTCGCGCGCGACCTCGACCACCGTGTCGACCGACAATGCGTTGACCACCGAGACGCCCACGCCGTGCAGACCGCCCGACGTGGCATAGGCCTTGCCCGAGAATTTGCCGCCCGAGTGCAGCATCGAGAGGATCACCTCGAGCGCCGACTTGTCGGGGAATTTCGGGTGCGGATCGATCGGCATGCCGCGGCCATTGTCGACGATGGTCAGGCGATTGCCTTCATCGAGGATCACCTCGATGCGGTTGGCATGGCCGGCTACAGCCTCGTCCATCGCATTGTCGAGCACCTCGGCCGCGAGATGGTGCAGCGCGCGCTCGTCGGTGCCGCCGATATACATGCCGGGACGCCGCCGGACGGGCTCGAGCCCTTCGAGCACCTCGATCGAGGAAGCGTCATAGGCGTTGGCGGAGGGGGTGCCGGGGGATTCGAACAGATCGTCGGACATGGCTCGGTATAGGGTCACGCGATTTTGCCGCGCAAGCGCAGGCGGTGAATGGGATGTGGACGAAATGCGCGGAGGCGGTGGCGCGGGGCGAAGTTTAGAAAGTTGTGGTGCTGGAGCGGTTTGGGCCGAAGTGGCTCAACTTCGGTTAAAGGACTGTGTCGGAAAGAGTTTTGCCGAGCACGACGTAAGGCCGACGCGGTCGGATTCAACCGAATGGTTTGATGAGACGACATGCGGCGCGTCCTTCCCCGGAAAGCGCTGGCATAGCCGAAACTTGCCGTGTAGGAAAGAACATACAAAGAACATGGTGGCGCCGGCTTCGCGGCAGGTCGGCGGCAGGGACCGCTCAGGCCTCGGCGAGATCCAGCCGGCGCTTGATCAGGCCGACATCGCCCCGGATCTGATCGAGCTCGACATTGATTCGGGCAATGTCGCCATGGATCGCGGCCAGATCGCCCGACATCGTCACCTGGTGCTGCTCGACCGACGCAAGCCGCATCTTGACCGAGGCCAGGTCCCGCCGAAAATCCGCGAACTCCGCGTGGAGCCGCTTCATCAACTCATAGGTGAGATCGGCGGTGTCGCTCATCGTCCGCAAATCTACGTCGAAAGGGCTGCCAAGTCCATTAACGGGCCACGCCGTCGCGCTCGAATACGCCTCCGCGGATCGATGCGGTGCCCAATCTGCCAAACGCGCCGGCAGATGGCCGCACTGGTGCAAGGTGCTGCGCCCGCGTTAAAGGGACGGTATGGAGCGACATATCCGCCTTCGACCCGGCGAGACGCTCGGCGATCGCATGTTGCGCGTCGATCATGCCGGTGAGCATGGCGCGGTGTGCACCTATGCAATGCAGCGCCGGATCGTGCGCTGGCGGGCGCCCGAACTGATCACCGAAATCGACGGCTTCATCGCGCACGAGCAGCGCCACCGCGCGCTGTTCGGTGCCGAGATTGCGCGGCGCGGGCAGGCGCGTTGCTGGAGCTATCGGCTGTGCGGCAGCCTGGGGACGGTGCTCGGTCTGGTCACCGGGCTGCTCGGGCGCCGGGCGATCGCCGCGACGACGGTGGCGATCGAGCGGGTGGTGCTGCGGCACATGCATGCGCAGATCGCGACGCTGGCGACGATCGATGCCGCGGCAGTGACGCTGCTCGGCGATATCGTCCGCGACGAGCAGCAACACCATGACGAATCGCTCGAGCGCTTGCGCGGCGGGCCGGTCGAGGCGCTGGTGCTGTGGAGCGTATCGACGGCGACGGAGGCGGTAATCTGGATCGGGATGCGTCGTCCGGCCCGCCTCACCCCTTCTCCGGCCTGAGCGCGTCCCCGATCCGCCAGGAGGTCAGGCGGCGGTGAGCTGGGCGATGAAGCGCTGGGTGGCGGCCTCGAGCGCGAGCGCGGTGTCGGACAGGGTCGAGGCGGCGCCGGAGACCTGACCCGACAGCGCTTCGGTGTTGCTCGCGACGCTGGCGACGGCGTCGATGCGGTCGGCGACCTGCGTGGCGCCGGCGGCGGTCTCGTGTGCGCTGGTCTCGATCAGGCGGGCGACGTGGCGCTGGCTGTCGATCTCGGCGCGGATCGCCTGCGCGGCGGCGGCGAGCTCGGCGACGGTGCCGGCGATCTCGCCCAGCGCCTCGTGTGCCAGCGCGGCATCGCCATGCACGGTGCCGGCGAGCGAACGGATCGCCTCGGTCGCGCTGCCCGCCTGACCGGCGAGCGCCTTCACCTCGTTGGCGACCACCGCGAAGCCGCGGCCGACATCGCCGGCGCGCGCGGCCTCGATCGTCGCGTTGAGCGCGAGCAAATTGGTGCGCGCGGCAATGTCCTGGATCGATTCGGCGAAGCCGGTGATCGTGCTGGCCCGCTCGGCGAGCGCACGCACCGCATCCCCGCCCGAGGCGGAGACGCCGCGCGCCGCGCCGCTGAGCGTTGCCTGCTGGTCCACGCTTGCGGCGATCGCGACGATCGAGGCGGAGAGGCCTTGCACGCCATCGGCGAGATTGCCGGCATTGTCCGACGCCCGCGCGGCGGTGCGCGCGGTCTCGGCCAGCTCACCGCTGGCGCGATGCGCGAGATCGTTGAGCGACTGGGCGGAGCGATCGAGGTCGCTGGCGGCGCGCGTCACTTCGCGCACGGTCTGCGCGACCGATTCGTGGAAGGCAGTGGCGAGCGCGACCATGCCGCGGCGCCGGTCGGCGGCCGAATCGCGCTCGCTCGCCTCGCGGCGGTCGCGCTCGGCGCGCTCGCGGGCTTCGGCGGCCCGGGTTGCGGCGAGGGCGGCCTCGGCCTCGTCGCGGCGCAGCGTGGCGTCGCGGGCGAAGCGCTCGCTCTCGGCCTGCGCTTCGGCCTGGGCGGCCAGCAGCATGCCGAGTTGGGTTGTGACATAGCCGAGCACGGCAAGCTCGAGCAGCACCGCCGCGGCGTGGAAGGCGACCCGGCCGATATTGCCCTCGCCGGAGAACACCCAGGCGGGGACGAGCAATTCGAACAGGATATGGTGGACCGCGATCAGCCCGCACGCGAGTGCGATCGGGCGCCAGTCGTACAGCAGCACCAGAGCGGACAGCGCGACGAAGAAATACATGTGCGCGTCCATCTGCCAGGGATGGCCGGCGAGCGCATAGACGGCGAGCGCAGGGTGGATCGCGGCGAGCGAACCGATCGTCATGCGCGCGGCCGGATCGTGGCGATGCGCGAGCGCCATTAGCGTCGGCACGGCGTTGGCGACGGCACCGAGGAGCAACGTGGTCCAGATGCGGTCGCTGCCGAGCAGCAGGCCGAGGACGAACATCACTGCGACAGCCACCCAGGCGGCCTGGACGAGCATTTCCACGCCGCGGCGGCGGAGGCGGTCGATCTCGGTCATGCGCGGCGCGTTCCTGCGTCGCTGCACAGGATGGCGGGCGCGGCGACGAGGAGGGCCTTGCCGCGCAGCGGCGCGGCGATGGTGTCGCGGTCACCCTCGACGACATAGCTGTCGGGAAACGAACCGGGGCCAAGCAGCAGCGCGCCGCTATCGACCGCCCCGGCAACGGCGCCGTGCGCGTTCCAGGGAAGCGGGATCAGCAGCATCCGCCCGTGGCGCGGCGGCAGCAGCGCGGCGACGAGCAGCACCGCCAGGACAATGGCGAGCTGCACGGCCAGCACCGGGCGGAGCGGGACTGTCCCGAAAACGGTCATGGGCCTCTCCTACGGGTCCATGGTTAGCGGGGCGTAAATCGCGGCTAAGGAGAAATTCTGTACCATAGCGAAACGACCGCCCGGACAGAGTCCGGACGGTCGTTTTGCAGTCGGTAGACCGTGTTTAGCGGACGCGCGGGCCGCCGAAGGGCAGCGGGGGCGGGGGGCGACGGTCGCGGCGTGGCAGCTGTGCCTGATAGGCATGGCCGCAATGCTCGACGCAATAGGGGAAGCCCGGATTCACCTTGTCGCCGCAGAAATGGAAGTCCGGCTCGCCAGGGTGGCCGAGCGGCCATTTGCAGATGCGGTCGTTGAGATCGAGCAGGCTGGTCTTGCCCGCGATCGCCTCGCTCGGCTTGGCGGGGACGAGTCGGCGCGGCGGGGCCGGCGCGATCGGCGCGGCCTGCTCGCCGGGATTCTGGCGGAGGAAGCCGCCCGGGCCGACCGAGCGCAGCGTGGGCGTGTCCGCCTTGGGCTCGGCAGGGGCAGCGGTTGCGGCGGCCGCGGGCGCGGCGGGCGCCGCCGGAGCGGGACGCTCGACCGGCGCGCGCGGCGCGGGAGGCGGCGGCGCGGGGCGCTCGGCGGCGGGCGTGGCTGCCTTGGGCGCGGCGGCCTCGGGCTTGGCCTCGTTGGGTTTCACCGGCGACGGACGGGACGGCAGGCCAAGGCGATGCGCCTTGCCGATCACGGCATTGCGGCTCACCCCGCCCAGCTCTTCGGCGATCTGGGTGGCGGTCAGCCCGCTATCCCACATCTTCTTCAGCGTCTCGATACGCTCTTCGGTCCAGCTCATGTTCTTCCTTCGATTCGCACCTGACCGGTTGCGGGCAGCCGCGGCAGCGGTTACGCGAACGCGCCATGAGCAGCCAGCCCCAATCCGGTGAACGCCCGATGCCCCAGCCTGGCGTTCCGGTGATCCGGAACATCAACTGGGGGGGCCTCAGGACCCTCTATATCAAGGAGGTGCGCCGTTTCTTCAAGGTGCAGCTCCAGACTGTATGGGCTCCGGCGGTCACGACCCTGCTGTTTCTGGTGATTTTCACCGTCGCTTTGGGCGGTTCGGGACGGGTGGTGCACGTCCAGGGGCAGGATATTCACTTCGCCCATTTCATCGCGCCGGGCCTGATCGTGATGGGGATGCTGCAGAACGCCTTCGCCAATGCGAGCTTCTCGCTGCTGGTGGGCAAGATCCAGGGCACGATCGTCGACTATCTGATGCCGCCGCTCTCGACCTCGGAGCTGCTCACGGCTTTGTGCGGTGGCGCAGTGACCCGCGCTTTCTGCGTCGGCGGCGCGGTGTGGCTGGCGATGCTGGTGTGGCTGGGCGGGGACATCATCCCGCAGCATCTGTGGGCCGTGCTGTGGTTCGGCTTTCTCGGCGCGCTGTTCCTGTCGCTGATGGGCGTGCTGACCTCGATCTGGGCGACCAAGTTCGACCATGCCGCGGCGGTGACCAATTTCGTCGTCGCGCCGCTGGCCCTGCTGTCGGGCACCTTCTACTCGGTCGAGAAGCTCGCGCCGGCCTTCCGCACGATCAGCCATTTCAACCCCTTTTTCTACATCATCTCGGGGTTCCGCTACGGCTTCATCGGCGTGGCCGATTCGCCGATCGCGGTGGGCACGGTGGTGATCCTCGCGCTCGACGTCGCGCTGGGGCTGCTCTGCTACTGGCTGCTCAAGACGGGCTGGAAGCTCAAGAGCTGAGGCCGATTTCCGTTATTGCTGCGCAACGATCCGCCCGATAGCTTGCCTCCGGGCGGTTCGGGGAGTCGGGCATGCGCGGATTCTGGACGTGGCTTTTCGGTGCGGTGACGGCGATCGTCGTCATACTGGTGATCGGCTATTTCGTCGTCGGCAAGGGATCGGACCAGCCGCGCCCGCCCTCGATCGCCGCCTGTGCCTATCCCTCGATCAAGCTCGAGATGGGGCCGAGATTGCCCGAGGCCGGGCTGCTGCGCGCATCGGCGCCGGTACCCGGGAGCTTCGCTGCGGCGGTCGCCGACATCGTCGCGAAGAAGGCCGCGAGTCGTCCGCCGCAGGGCGGCGCGTCGGGCGAGAATGCGACGCCTGCGCCGGCCGAGCTGGCGGTGCTCTCGGGCGGCAGCCAGCATGGCGCGTTCGGCGCGGGCTTCTTCTACGGGCTGCAGGCCATCCCGCGCTATGACGTGGTGACCGGCATCAGCACCGGATCGCTGCAGAGCACGATGGTGTTCCTCGCCAACAATCCCGTGCCCAAGGACCGCAAGTACGACTGGGTCGACGGGCCGCTGGCGAGCATCGTCAAGCCGGGCGTGTCGAGCGCGGGCGACCTGGCGCTGGCCTATTCGATCGCGAAGGAGACCGACATCGCCACCCCGCAGGCGGGCGGCATCCTCGGCGGGCTGTCGAAGGGCAGCCTCGCCACCTTCGGGCCGCTCAAGGCGCGGTTGAAGGCGCTGATCACCCCCGAGACTTTGCGCCAGATCAAGGCCGAGGCGGCGGCGGGGCGGAAACTTTTCGTCGGCGTGGTCAATCTCGACGACGGCAACGCCTATGCGATCGACCAGACCGCGCTCGCCAGCCGCGTCGACACGCCTGACTGGAAGGACAAGACCGGCACGCTGCAGGATTGCTTCATCGACGCGTTGGTCGCCTCTTCCTCGGTGCCGCCGGGGGCGATGCCGGTGTCGCTGACGCTCGCCATGGCGAACGGGCCGCAGACCAATCTCTACATGGACGGCGGCGCGGCGTTCGGCGTGTTCCTCGACCAGCTCGGCAGCGCGCTGGGGCAGGTGGGCAAGGACGCGAAGGTGACGGTGATCGACAATGGCGCGCTCTATGCGCCGGCCTGGACCGAGAACAACCAGCCGGTGCAGAAATGGAGCGCGCTGAGCGTGTCGCAGCGCGCGGTGTCGTTGCTCGAGACGCAGGTCTATCGCTTCTCGGTCGCGAGCGCCGAGCGTTTCGGGCTCGAACATGGCGGGTTCAGTCTGGCGTTCATCAGCAACCAGGGCATTCCGGGCGGCGAGGATCCCAACAACCACGTCTTCAACGGCAAGACCTGCGCCCAGTGGAACACGATCGACAACCAGGCCAAGGTGATGGAATTCCACCCCAATTACATGTCGTGCCTGGTCGACTACGGCCGTACGCGCGGGGCGGCGGGGCAGTGGAATCTGGTGGTGAACAACCCAGGCGCGGCGGCGAGCTGAGCTGTGGGGGAGAGGCCGAGCGAAGCCGCGCGGATTATCGAGCTCGCTGCGGCCCTGTCCGGCGACGAGGACGCGGCGATTGCCTGGTTCAAATATCAGCCGATCGTCGGCTTCGGCGGCAAGACTGCGGAGCAGCTTGTTGGCGAAGGCCATGCCGATGCGGTGCTGTGGCATCTGGACACGCTCGAGGCGGGTGGTGTGGCCTGACCGTTTGCTCCCTCTCCCCGCTGCGGGGAAAAGGAGAATGGCCGCTTCCGCCCCGATCTAGGCCGTTCCAGAGTGCATGCGTCCTTCCCGATTGCACACGGTCATGCTGCCGGTATGGTTCGAGCATGGATGAGAACCGGCGACGTCTTGAAGAGCTATTGCGGCGACGACGTCGGGCGGCCCTGGCACCGAAGGCCGTCGGAGCTTGGGCGGCTCTTAAAGTGGCGGCATCTCCGCTTTCGGCCGATCGTCAGGCGGACCTCATAGTCCGGCTACGCGCGTCCGGCCTTCGCCGATCCGGTGTATTTCCCGAAGCCTCAAGCAAATCTCTCTCCCAGAACATCAACGATTTCGCCGGGCCGGCCGATCTGCTGATCATGATTGGCTGGGATGTTGATGAAGAGCCTGCCGTCCTTCTTCCTGCCGGAGCCATTGGCCGATACGTGAACCATCTCCGCTCGCTGTATCCCGACGGCTTTCTGTTAGTCGATCAGCCTACCACGTCGGCCCTCATCATCGATTTCGATGAAGACCATCCTTCCGCTGTCTATGTGGATCGCGTGCAGCTCTCGCCGAGAGAATAGCGCCTGCTTCTTACGACGTCGGCCCGGCAGTCGCCGTTCGGCTTCCCACCCGATCGCGGTCACTTCCGTTTGTCGCCCCCTAATCCAGCGACGCCGCCACGGCCCGCAACTTGCCCGCGGGATCTTCCTCGATCGGGTCGCCGTGGGAGACGAGGATGCGCTTGAGCGCGGGGTTGTCGGCCCAGGCGCGGAGTTGGTCGGCGAGGGCTTCCTCGTCCGCCACCAGTCCGCGCTTGAGCATGCGCGGCAGCTGCGGTTCGTCGCCCGCGAAACCGGCCAGCTTGAGCAGGAAGCCGCTCACGCCGTGCGCGTCGTGGATGTTGCCGACGATGTCGTTGAGCACCAGCGTCATGCCGGCGGGGCGCCGCACCTCCAGCGCGGATTCCTGCGCTTCGGTGCCGGGCAGGGTGACGAAACGGACTTCGGGATCGCCGAGAATGTCGGTGGTCGCGTCGACCGGCACGACCGCTGCGACCTTCTCGCGCGCGCCTTCGGGCGTGACGACACGGATCGACGGATAGCGCGCTTTCCAGATGACCGCGTCCATGCGGTGCATCGCGCTGGGCACGACCAGCCAGGCGGGCGGGCCGAGCGCCTCGATCCGCGCCATTTCGGGCTCGTCGAGCGCGATCGCGCTGAAGATCACGCTGCCGCCGCCCGCGAGCCGCGCGACGGTCATGCGCCGCGTGAACTTGCCGAGCGGCATGTGAATCTCGCCCGTGACGGTCAACAGGTCCCGGTCGATCGCGCTAAGTGCGCCATGCGGCAGGACTTTCCACTTCTCGAGGATCGCCGGCATAGGTGCCTCCGTCCCTGTCTCGCCGTGACAACGGTGCAACGCCCGCAAATGATCCTCCGGCACGGTGTTGACGCACCCGGCCCGGTGCTCGTAAACACCCGCTCCGGGCGGTCCGGATGGGCCGCCTTTCGTGTTTCCGGAGCCTATTTCCACGCACTTTTCTGGAGGAGCAGTACCGATGACTATCACCCCGCTCATGCCCGTCTACCCGCGGTGCGATGTGCGGCCGGTGCGAGGCGAGGGCTGCTATCTGATCGGCGAGCGCGGCGAACGCTATCTCGACTTCGCTGCGGGCATCGCGGTCAACGCGCTCGGCCACGGCCATCCGCACCTGACCAAGGTCCTGCAGGATCAGGTCGCGACGCTCATGCACGTGTCGAATCTCTACGGCTCGCCGCAAGGCGAGGCGCTGGCCAAACGCATCGTCGAGAACAGCTTCGCCGACACGGTGTTCTTCACCAATTCGGGCGTCGAGGCGATCGAATGCGCGATCAAGACCGCGCGTCGCTATCATTATGCCAACGGCAACCCGCAGCGGCACAAGCTGATCACCTTCAAGAACGCATTCCACGGCCGTTCGCTCGGCGCCATCTCGGCGACCGACCAACCCAAGATGCGCGACGGGTTCGAGCCGCTGCTGCCGGGCTTCGCTTATGCGAAGTTCAACGATCTCGAAGCCGCGCTGGCGCTGATCGACGACGAGACCGCCGGCTTCCTCGTCGAGACGGTGCAGGGCGAGGGCGGCATGACCGCGGGCACGCCCGAGTTCATCCAGGGCCTCCGCAAGGCGTGCGACGAGCATGGCCTGCTGCTCGTGCTCGACGAGATCCAGTGCGGCTATGGCCGTACCGGCAAGATGTGGGCCTATGAGCATTACGGCATCACGC
>Ga0065165_1001796_pt1 | contig 21140 bp, 15 predicted proteins | sample AraplaMF_Cvi_mMF_FD_63813 | JGI IMG/M metagenome (GOLD analysis project Ga0065165, IMG submission 63813) | Arabidopsis root microbial communities from the University of North Carolina, USA - plate scrape MF_Cvi_mMF (version 2) (version 3) | ecosystem: Host-associated > Plants > Roots >... | reverse complement strand
CTCGCCCGAGACCCCGCGCCGGACCAGAGCCGCGAGGATACCCTCGACCAGCACATGCCCCGCGAGCATGTCGGCGACCGACAGGCCGAAGGGTACCGGCCCGTCGTCCGCGCTGCCGTTGAGCCACATCGCGCCCGACAAGGCCTGGGCGAGCAGGTCCTGGCCAGGCAGCGCCGCCCAGGGGCCGCCCTCGCCATAGCCGGAGATGCTGCCGACGATCAGCCGCGGGGTCCGCGCGCGCAGCGCCTCGGGCCCGAAGCCGAGCCGCTCGGCGACCCCGGGGCGGAAATTCTGGATGACCACGTCGGCGTGCGCGATCAGCCGATGGACGCGCGCGGCATCGCGCGGGTCCTTGAGATCGGCGGCGAGGCTCTGCTTGTTGCGGTTGATCGCGTGGAACAGGGTCGAATCGCCGGCGAGGTCGGTGTCGCTCAGATAGAGCGTGCGGCAAATGTCGCCGCTGCCGGGTCGCTCGACCTTGATCACCCGCGCGCCGAGGTCGCCGAGCCGCAGCGCCGCGGACGGCCCGGACAAGAACTGCGCCATATCGACGACGAGCAGGCCTTCCAGCGGAGCGGTCATTTCGATGCGCCGTAGAGTTGATTGAGCGCTGCGATCTCCTGCGACCCCTCCTCGCCCGCGCGCAATGCCCAGTTGATGCGCTCCGACGCGGCATGCTGGAAGGACATGTACCCGGCATGGCGCGGACGCGTCCATGCGCGGTCGAGCGTGGCGCGCGTCGCTCGGTAGAAGTCGTGGGTGGCGGCGTTGACGCTGTCTGAGTCCCAGGCCTCGGCGTGCCCGGGCTGGCCGCCATTGGGGGCGACGATGTCGCGCTGCACCGCGCCGCTCGACACCCACGCGGCGAACGCCGCCGCGCCCGCCGGATCCGCGGCATAAGCCGAGACCGCGATGCCTGTCCCGCCCAGCGCCGATCCGCGCGGACCATGGCCCAGCGCGGGAATGTCGGTGAAGCGCACCAGCTCCGGCCGGAAGCCGGACATGGCATAGTTCACATAGCCATAGATCAGCGGCGTCACGGCGAGGCGGCTGCCGGGCATGGCCATCGTCTCGAACAGGGCGATCGGGTCCATGTCGAACGCCGTGGGATCGACCTGGCGCGCCAGAGTGGCGAGCAGGGCATAGGCGCGCGCGGCCTCGTCCGGGAACAGCACATCGCCGCAGCCATCGAGCGTGACCCCGGCCAGTCCGCACAGCGTGAACAGGCTCATCAGGCTGTGCGGCGGCCGCAACGGCAGCGACGCACGGCCGTCGGCGACGAGCGCGGCGAGTGCGTTCCAGTCGGTGACGGGCGCGGCGATCCGCGCCGGCACCCAGGCCTGGACCTGCGCCGCGGCGTCGATCGGCAGCGCCCATTGGTGGCCGGCCCAGTTGTAGCTCTCATACGAGCCGCCGACCGACCCCGCCGCGATTTCGGCAAGTGTCGCCGCGTCGATCGCCTCGTCGAGCGGCAGCAGGCAACCGCTTTCGGCAACCTGCCCGACATGCGGGTGGTCGATCACGATCAGGTCGTAACGCCGCGCGAGCTCCTCGACCGGATAACTCTCGAAATCCTGCAGCGAGCGCCGGTCCCAGCCGATCGCCTGTCCGGTGCGTGCCTCCCACGCGGCGGCCGCAGCGGCGAGCGGATCGTACCCGCGCGAATGATCCCAGGTCATGCCGCGCACGGCCTATCCCCTCCAGTTTCCCGGATCGCCCGGCATCCGGGAAATCGTTTGACTTGCAATAAGCCCAACAATAGCGTTTTCAAGTGATCATCATACCAGTATACCATTAGGAGTGGATGCGTTGGGGGCGGGTGAAGGCGAAAGCGCGGGTGTCGAAAGGCCGCTCGCCGGCGTGACCGTGCTGGATTTCAGCCAGTTTCTCGCCGGGCCGTCCTGCGCATTGCGCCTGAGCGACCTCGGTGCGCGGGTGATCAAGGTCGAGCGGCGCGACGGCGGCGATGCCAGCCGCGGGCTCTTCCTCGCCGATCTGGCGTTCGATCAGGACAGCGCGCTGTTCCACGCGATCAACCGCGGCAAGCAGAGCTATGCCGCCGACCTCAAGGACTCCGCGGATCTCGAGGCTGTGAAGCGCCTCGTCGCGCGCGCCGACGTGCTGATCCACAATTTCCGCCCCGGCATCATGGAGCGGCTCGGGCTCGGGTGGGACGCGGTGGCGGCGCTCAACCCGCGGCTGATCTATGCCGGCGTCAGCGGCTATGGCCCCGAAGGCCCGTGGCGCGACAAGCCGGGGCAGGATCTGCTCGTCCAGTCGCTCTCGGGGATCGCGTGGCTGTCGGGCGAGGGCGGTGGGCCGCCGGTGCCGGCCGGGCTCTCGATCACCGACATGATGGCGGGCGCCCAGCTCTGCCAGGGCATTCTCGCCTTGCTCGTGCGGCGCGGCGTGACCGGCAAGGGCGGGCGCGTCGACGTCAGCCTGATCGAGACCGCGATCGACCTGCAGTTCGAGCATCTCTCGGTCCATCTCAACCGCGACGAGGCAATGCCGGCACGCAGCGGCGTCGCCAACGGCAATGTCTATCTCGCCGCGCCCTACGGCATCTACGCGACCGCCGACGGCTGGCTCGCGCTGGCGATGACGCCGGTCGACAAATTGGGCGAGGTTATTGGCCTGCCTGCGCTCACGGGCTTCGCGCCGGAAACCTGGTTCGCCGAACGCGACGCGATCAAGGCACTGATCCGCGATCATCTCGCCACCCGGCCGACCGCCGACTGGCTCGCCTTGCTCGAGCCCGCAGGCATCTGGACGGCGCCGGTGCTCGATTGGCCTGCGCTCCGCGCCGAGCCCGCCTTCGCTGCGCTCAACGCGACGCAGACCGTGCGCGCGCCCGACGGCGCCGAGCTCGCGCTCACCCGCTGTCCAATCCGCGTCGACGGCAGGGTTCTCACTTCCCCCCGCGCGGCGCCCCGGCTCGGCGCCGACCGCGCCGCCATCGACGAGGAGTTCGCCGCGTGATCATCGAGCAATATTTCGAGGACTATGCGATCGGCAGCGAGCGGACGAGCTTCGGCCGCACGATCACCGAGACCGACTTCGTCGTCCATGCCGGCCATACCGGCGACTTCTTCCCGCACCACATGGACGCGGAATGGTGCAGGACGCAGGAGATCGGCCAGCGCATCGCGCACGGCACGATGGTCTTCGCGATCGGCATCGGGCTCACCGCCACAGTGATCAACCCGCACGCGATGTCCTACGGCTATGATCGCCTGCGCTTCATCCGCCCGGTGCATATCGGCGACACGATCACCACGATCACGCGCATCGCCGATAGGCGCGACCATCCCAAGCGCACCACGCATGGGGTGGTGACCGAGGCGGTCGACATCCGCAACCAGCGCGGGGAGACCGTGCTGGCCTGCGAGCATCTCTATCTCGTTGCGCGGCGCACGGCGGGCTGATCGAGGCATGCGGCTGCGCCCGATCCCGCTGATGCTGACCTTCGTGGTCGCGGTGATCGCGGCCGCGTCGCTGATCGGGGTGCGCCATGCCGCGCGTGCGGCCAACGGCACGGTGGCGAGCGCGACGGGCGGCGGCCCGCGCTACGGCCTGTCGACCGTCGGACTCAGCTACCCCTTCGCCGCCGCGATCGCCAAGGGCTTCACCGAGGCGGCGGCCCGGGCCGGCGCGCGCGCGGTGGTGCTCGACGCCAGGGGCGACGTGCAGAAACAGGCCAACGATGTCGACGATCTGATCGCGCAGAAGGTCGCTGGTGTCGCGGTGATGCCGCTCGATTCGGTGGTGGCGCAGGGCTGGGTGAAGCGCGCCAATGCGGGCGGCGTGCCGATCGCGGCGGTCGCGGCTTTGGTCGGCGACCCCCGGACGCGGGCGATCGACGACGTCTATCCCGGGCTGGTCGCGCTCGCTTCGCAGGACGAGGTCGCGGCGGGGCGCGCGGCGGGCACGCTCGCGGGGACCTGGCTGCCGCGCGATCGCGCGGCGCGCATCGCTATCATCGAAGGTGCTGCCGGCTTTCCCGAAGTCGAGCAGCGCGCACGCGGCTTCCGCCAGGGGCTCGATGCCGCGGGGATACGCTATCGCATCGTCGCCTCGCAGCCGGGCAACTGGACCAGCGAGGGCGGTGAGGCGGCCTGCCAGAACATCCTCGCCGCGCAGCCCGGCGTGGACCTGTTCTACAACGAAGCCGACGACATGGTGATCGGCTGCGCCCGTGCGGTGCGTGCGGCGGGATCGCATGCGCGGCTGCTCGGTGTCGGCGGGTCGAAGCTCGCGATCGCCTCGATCAAGGCGGGAGCGGTCGACGGCACGGTCTGCTTCAAGCCCGAGGCGCTCGGCGCGCTCGCCTTCGAGGCACTGCACGCCAAAGCGAACGGGGCTTCGCGCTTCCGCACCTATCCGATCCCGGCGGTGACGCGGGCGACGGTCGGCGAGTGCGGCGGCCAATGGTAGAGGCGGCGCTCCTCGAACTGGCCGGCGTCGAGAAGGTCTGGCCTAACGGCACCGTCGCGTTGCGCGGCGTCGATCTGACACTTCGCCCGGGCCGCGTGCACGGATTGCTCGGCGCGAACGGCGCGGGCAAGTCGACGCTGATCAAGATCCTCGCCGGTGCGATTCCCGCGAGCGGCGGCACCGTCGCCTGGCGCGGTGAGCCGGTGCGCTGGAGCAATCCGCGCGCGGCGCGGGCGGCGGGGGTCGCGACGATCTATCAGCATGTCCCGCTGGTGCCGACGCTCTCCGTGGCCGAGAACATGCTGCTCGAGCAGCGCAGCGGCTGGCGCGCCGACCCCGCCGGACGCGCCCGCGCCGCGGCGGTCGCGCACTTGCTCGGCGACCCGTTCGATCTCGACGCCATCGTGGGCGATCTGCCGATCGGCACGCGCCAGATGGTGGCCATCGCGCAAGGCCTGATGGCGGACCCGGCGCTGCTGATCATGGACGAGCCGACGGCGTCGCTCGCCGGACATGAACGCGAACAGGTCTATGCGGTGATCCGGCGGCTGGCGGCGCAGGGCTGCGCGGTGCTGTTCGTCTCGCACTTCCTCGACGAGATCGTCGCGCTCACCGACGAGGTCACCGTGCTGCGCGACGGGCGCGCAGTGCTTCACGCCGAAACGGCGAGCCTCGACGAGGCGGCGATCGCTGCGGCGATTGCGGGCCGCTCGGTGACGGCGCTCGAGCGGGTCGTGCGGGAAAAGGCCAGCGGCGCCCCGGTGCTCGAATTGCGCGGCCTCACCTCGCCGGGCCGGCTCGCGCCGAGCAGCCTGACCGTGGCGGCGGGCGAGATCCTCGGCATCGCGGGCATGCTCGGGGCAGGGCGCAGCGAATTGCTCCACGCGATCTTCGGCGCCGATGCCGCGGCGCGCGGGACGGTGCTGCTCCACGGCAAACCGGTGGGGCGGACCCCCGAGGAAGCCGTGGCGGCGGGCGTGGCTCTGGTGCCCGAGGACCGCGCGACGCAGGGCTTCGTACCCGGCATGACCATCGCCGAGAATATCGCGCTCCCGCGCACCGGCTTCGCGGTCTCGCGCGCTCGCGAGGCGGATGTCGCGCGTGCGGCGATCGAGCGGCTGGCGATCAAGGCCGCGGGTCCCGACGCGCTGGTCAGCGAGCTTTCGGGCGGCAATGCGCAGAAAGTGGTGATCGCCAAATGGCTGACGCCGGAGACGCGCGTGCTGCTGCTCGACGAGCCGACCGCCGGCATCGATATCGGCGCGCGGACCGACATATTGCGGCTGATCCGCACGCTTGCCGATCAGGGCCTGCCGGTGCTGCTGGTCAGCTCCGAGTTCGAGGAACTGCTCGGCGTGTGCGATCGCATCCTCGTGATGCGTGACGGCGCGGTGGTCGCCGAAGCCGATCCGGCGACGATGGACGAGGCGGGGCTGATCCAGCTCGCCAGTGGCACACAACCCAATACAGGACTGGCTGCATGACGCGGACGACCGACTGGCGTCACATTTTCGGGCTGCGCGAGGCGGGGGTCTATTATGCGCTCCTGATCCTGCTCGCCTTGCTCGCCGGGATTGCGCATTCGCGCGGGCTGCCCGCTTATCTCTCGGCGCAGAATCTCGGCAACATCGCCTATCAGGCCTCGCTCGTCGGGATCATGGGCGTGGCGATGACGGTGATGCTGATCACCGGCGCGTTCGACCTGTCGGTGGCCTCGGTCGCGGCGCTGGCGGCGGCGGTGCTGGTGGGGCTCGCGCCGGGCATCGGCTTTCCGCTGGCAGCGCTGGCGGCGATCGTGACGGCGGTCGCCGTCGGGCTGTTCAACGGCGCGATCGTCCAGTTCGTCGGGATCAATGCGTTCATCGTGACGCTGGGGACGCTCACCGCGGTGCGCGGGTTGGTGCTGGTGCTCACCGACGGCCGCTCGCTGATGGTCGAACAGCCGGAGGTGCTCCAGCAGATGCTGGCGTTCGAGAGTAGCCGCGTGCCGCTGTTCTGGCCGCTGCTCGCGCTGGTGGCGGCGCTGCTCGTGTTCGCGGCGCTGCGCCGTCGGCCGTTCATGGGGCTCGGCGGTTTGGTGCTTGCCGGCCTTGCGTTGCTCGCCGGCCCAGCTTTCGCGGTCGCTGCGCCGGTTATCTATCTCGCTGTTTTCACGGCAGTAATCTGGGCGGTCCTGCGCTTCACCGTGATCGGCCGCCGCGTCTATGCTGTCGGCGGCAACGCCGAGGCGGCACGGCTTTCCGGTGTAAACGTGAACATGTACAAGCTCGGCGCATTCGTCCTGTCGAGCGCCGCGGCGGGGTTCGCCGGTGTGCTGTTCGGCTGCCGCCTCGGCGCGATCAACCCGACCGCGCTGCAAGGCGCCGAACTCACCGTCATCGCCTCGGCGATCCTCGGCGGCACCTCGCTGTTCGGCGGGGCGGGCAGCGTGCTCAAGACGGTGGCGGGTGCGCTCCTGCTGTTCACGCTCACCAACGGCTTCAACGTGCTCGATCTCGGCGCGAGCTATCAGGGGCTGATCGAGGGCGTGGTCGTGATCGCCGCCGCGGCGATCTACACCGTCGGCGGCAACCGCCGGGGAGCCGCACGATGACGACGCTGCGCATCGCCGTCCGCCGCTTCGGCCCGTTCGAAAGCGCGATCGAAAAGCAGTTCGCCGATTTCGTGCGGACCAGCGGCGTCGACGCAACGCTCGACGCCGTCGCGATGGACCTCAACCCGCTCCACGAGAGCGTGATCGGCAATCGCGGCCTGGCGACCGGCGAATGGGACCTGGCCTTCCTCAACACCGACTGGCTGGCCGAAGCCGTCGCCGACGATCTGCTCGAAGACCTCACCCCGCACATGGCGCGCGCACCGATTGCCGACTGGCCCGACGCGTGGAGCCCTTCACTCACCGGCCTTCAGCAGTTCGGCGGCGGGCTCTGGGCGATGCCCTATCACGACGGGCCGGAATGCCTGGTCTATCGCAAGGACCTCATCGCCGAGCCCCCCGCGACCTGGGAAGAATTCCACGCGCTCGCTCGCCTGCACCATGCGCCGGCGGAAGGGCGCTACGGCACCGTGCTCGCGCTGTTTCCGGACGGGCACAACAGCTTTTACGACTTCTGCATCCATGTCTGGTCCCGCGGCGGCGAGATATTCGACGGCGAGGGCCGGCCCGACTTCACCTCGCCCGAGGCACACGCAGCGCTCGATTTTCTGCGCATGCTCGCCAGCGACGCCAGCGCGATCGCGCCCGATTGCCGCACGCTCGACAGCGTCCGCTCGGGCGGGCTGTTCGCCGAGGGCAAGGTCGCGCTGATGGCCAACTGGTTCGGCTTCGCGGCCTATGCCGACACCGCGCCGGAGAGCCAGGTGCGCGGGTTGGTCGACGTCGCGCCGCTGCCTGCCGGGCCAGGCGGGCGCAGCGTTTCGCTCAACGTCTTCTGGGGGCTCGCGATCGGTTCGGGGTCGCGGAGCAAGACGCTCGCGTGGGATTTTCTGCGCCACTGCGCGACCGCGCCGATGGACCGGCTGACCACGAGCGCGGGCGCCATCGGCGTGCGCCGGTCGACCTGGACCGATCCCGGGATCAACGCGCAGCTGCCTTATTATCATCGGCTCGAATGGCTGCACGAGCATGCCCGCGAGATGCCGATCACGCCCGATCTGGCGCGCATCAGCCATATCGTCGACGACCTGATGACCGAGGCGGTGACCGGCGACCGGCCGACCGCCGATCTGCTCGCCGAGGCACAGGCGCGCGCAACGCAATGACCAATCTGCAACAATGCTGGCCGATGCCTTCGGCGCCGCGGCCGATCGTGATCCTCGGCACCGGCGGGATCGTCGCCGACGCGCATCTGCCCGCTTATCGCAAGGCCGGCTTCACCGTCGCCGGGCTCTACGACCTCGATCGCGCGCGCGCCGGGACGCTCGCGGCGAAATGGGACGTGCCCCGCGTCTTCGACTCGATCGAGGAGGCCGTGGCGAGCGACGCGGTGTTCGATGTCGCGGCGCCCCCGACCGCGCACCGCGCGATCCTCGAGGCCTTGCCCGAGGGCGCGACGGTGTTGCTGCAGAAGCCGATGGGGCTCAACCTCGCCGAGGCGACCGCGATCCGCGACACCTGCCGCGCGCGGCAGCTGACCGCTTCGGTCAATTTCCAGCTGCGCTATTCGGCGATGATGCTCGCGATCCGCGACGCGATCCGCCAGGGCCGCCTCGGCACGCTCACCGAGATCGAGGTGCGCATCAACCTCGTCACCCCTTGGCACCTGTTCCCGCATCTGAAGCCCAATCCGCGCGTCGAGATCGTCAGCCACTCGATCCATTATCTCGACGCGATCCGGGCGCTGGCGGGAGAGCCGGAGAGCATCTTCGCGCGCAGCTTCGACCATCCGACGAGCGAGCTTGCCGACACGCGGACCTCGATGATCCTCGATTACGGTCCGACGCTGCGTTGTCTGCTCTCGATCAACCATCATCAGGATTTCGGCCGCCGCTTCCAGGATGCGAGTTTCCGCGTGGAAGGTGTCGACGGTGCCGCGATCGCCAAGCTGGGCGTGCTGCTCGATTATCCGGCCGGCGAACCCGATGAGCTGTGGCTCGCCGCGCGCGGCGGATCGTGGGAACAGATCCCGCTCGCCGGTGCGTGGTTCCCCGACGCATTCATCGGGCCGATGGCCAATCTCCAGCGCTTCGCCGCGGGGGAGGATTCACTGCTCTCGACCCATGTCGAGGATGCCTGGCGCACCATGGCGCTGGTCGAAGCCGCATATCGCTCGGGCGATCAGTCCGGCGCGCGCATCCCCAAACCCTGAAGGGCCTTATCTTGATCGACCTTACCGGAAAGACCGCGCTCGTTACCGCCGCCGCCCAGGGCATTGGCCGTGCCTCGGTGCTCGCGCTCGCTGCCGCGGGCGCACGCGTTATCGCCACTGACGTGAACGAGAGCGGCCTCGAGGGGCTGGCGAACGACCGGATCGAGACGCGGGCGCTCGATGTGCTCGATGCCGGGGCGGTCGCCGCGCTCGCCGGCGAACCGATCGACATCTTGTTCAACTGCGCCGGCGTCGTCCATGGCGGTACGGTGCTCGATACGAGCGACGCCGATATCGACTTCGCGTGGCGGCTGAACGTGATGGCGATGGTCCACACCTGCCAGGCGGTAATCCCTGGCATGGCGGAACGCGGCGGCGGGGCGATCATCAACATGGCTTCGGTCGCCTCGAGCGTGAAGGGCGTGCCCAACCGCTTCGCCTATTCGGTCACCAAGGCGGCGGTGGTGGGCCTCACCCGATCGATCGCCGCCGATTTCGTCGGGCAGAATATCCGGGTGACCGCGATCTGCCCGGGCACGGTCGAGACGCCGTCGCTGCAGGAGCGGCTCGGCGCTGGCGGGGATTATGAGGGCACGCGCGCGGCGTTCATCGCGCGCCAGCCGATCGGCCGCATCGGCACGCCGGAGGAGATCGCCGATCTCGTCGTCTATCTCGCGGGCGCGACCTACACCACCGGCCAGGTGCAGATCATCGACGGCGGCTGGACGATCTGACGGGAGAGGATGCGATGACGATCGATCGGCGAGGCCTGCTGGGTGCGGGCGCAGGCGCGCTGGGGACGATGCTGCTGTCCGGTGCCGCCGATGCTGCTGGCGGACGCGATCCCGTCGCGCCCTATCGCACCCCCTACAAATATCCGAAGCTGATCCTCGGCGGTTCGGGCGTCGCGGGCAGTTTCGACGAGAAGGCGGTCGACTGCCCGTTCGTCTTCTCGGCGAACGGCAAATTCTACCTCACTTATGTCGGCTTCGACGGCACGGGCTACCAGACCGGGATCTGTGAATCGACCGACCTGCTCAACTGGACGCGCAAGGGCGTGATCCTCGCGCGCGACCCCGGTGATCCGATCACCCGGTTCAACATCGCCTCCGCCTCGATCCTGCGCGAGAACGAGCTCCAGTCGCCCGCGCGGCTGGTGAAGGTGAATGACCGCTATGTCGCGGCGTGGCACGCCTATCCCGATGCGGGATATGAAGCGGGCGCGGCGGTGATCGGCCTCGCGTGGAGCGACGATTTCCTCCATTGGGAGCGCGGACCGGTGATCCTGCACGCCGAGGACGGCGCCGAATGGGAACGCGGCGGGCTCTACAAGCCCTATCTCATCAAGCAGGGCGACACCTTCTATCTCTACTACAACGCCAAGACGACCGGCACGCCCTGGTTCGAGCAGACGGGGCTTGCGATCTCGAAGGATCTCAAGACCTGGACGCGGCATCCCGCCAATCCGCTGATCCGCAACGGCCCCAAGGGCGCGCCCGACTCCCGCTTCGCGAGCGACCCCGTGGTGGTGAGCCACAAAGGCGAATGGGGTATGTTCTATTTCGGCCGCGCCGCCGACGGGCCGTGCCGCGAACTGCTCGCGCTCGGACGCTCGCCGACCGAATTCACAAAGGTCGACGAAGTGCTGGTCGATATCGGCGCGCCCGGCACGATCGACGAGAAGTTCGCGCACAAGCCCGCGGTGATCTGGCACGATGGCGCGCTCTATCACTTCTACTGCGCGGTCAGCGGCAAATGGCCCAACGACACGCGCGGCTTGGCGGTCGCGCGCTCGAAGCCGTGGTAGTCGAACTCCCCTCCCTTTGAGGGAGGGGAATCAGACGCTTGCTTCAGCCTAAAGTGGCAGAAGCCGCGCGCCGAGCAGTCGGACCGGCCCGAGCAGGCCGGATTCGAGCAGCGGCGAGTCGGCGTCGTAATGCTTCCAGGTGGTGAAGGCGACGCGCTTGCCCGGCGGCTTGGGCAGGCCCTGGCGGTACCAGTCGGGCAGTTGCTTGATGCCGCCCGTCCAGCCGAACGCCGAGACGCTGTAATCGTGTTCGGGGGGCAGATGCTCGTCGCCGATCAGCCGATTGGGCCACAGATTGGTGACGTGCACCTCGAGGCTGTTGTCGCCCCTGCGCACGGCGTCGGTCACGTCGATGCGGAAGGGCGGCTTCCACAGGCTGCCGAGCGGTTTGCCGTTGACCACGACGCGCGCGATCACTTCGACACGGCCGAGGTCGAGCCACACGCGCCGGTCGCCACCCAATGCCGCTGCCGGGACGGTCAAGTGCGTGCGCCAGACTGCGGTGCCCGAAAAGTGGCGGACGCCGAAATCGGCTTGACGATGGAGCGAGGCCGGCCGGTCGAGCGTCACGCTCGCCGGCGCGCCGAGGTCCGCCGGGAAGGCGACCTCCCACGGCCCGGTGAGCTCGGCCGCGGGCATGATACCGCGCGCGTCGATGCTGCGACCGTCGAGCCGGTACTGTCCGGGCTGCCACACCATCAGCCCACCCGGCGCCAACTCCGCAGCGGGTGGGGCAGCCGGCGCGGGAAGCGACGCTGTAGCGAATTTGGCGATCGTGGCGGCGTCGAGGACCGTGTCGTGCAGCGCCAGCCCCGCCACTTCGCCTTCGAACAGCCGCGGTCGCGCAATGGTCGCGCCGAGCACGGCGTGGAGGCGCTGCGACGGTGCCGCGCCGCGCGCGACTTGCTTGCCGTCGAGGTACAGCGTCGCGCCGTCGGTCCCGCAGATGAGCGCGAGATGCGTCCAGCCCGCGATCGGGGTTTGGGCGGTCAGGACTGCGCGATAGCTGGCACCCACGTTGTGATAGACGATCACGCCGTTGCGCCCCGCCGACAGGCCAAGCGTGGCATGGCCGGCGCCGTACAGCGCCTCCCCGGCGGGTGGATCGATCAGGAAGCTCGCCCCTGCCGCGCCAAGCTGCTCGATGCTGCCGCCGCGCGCCAGCGCGACCGCACGGGCCGCGACGATCTCGGGGCGCGCGTCGCCCGATGCGATTTCGGGGCTGATCGGCCAGAGATCGATCTCTGGCTTGATCCAGGCCGTTACGGTGAAGTGATCCGCCACCTCCTGCCGCGGTTGCGCGGATAGCGGTGCGGTGCCCGCGATCGGTCCGTTGGGGCCGGTCAGCAGACGTGCGCCAGCGCCGGTGGCCGGCTTGCGGAACACGACGAAGCACGAGCCCGCCTCGTCCAGCCGCAATGCCACGCGGGTGCTGCCGTTGGCGGTTTCGTATACCGGCAGGGCATGGCTCTGGCCGGTCATCGGATCCCAGCATTCGGGCATGCGGTCGGCGACGCGGAAGCTGGCGACCACGTCCTCGGCACGGCGGCGGGCGTTTGCGATGAAATAGACGTCGGCGTCGCCTGCGCGGCGGTGAATCCAGTGGAGCGTTGCGTCGTCACTGCGGGTGGTGAGCTCGACATCGGCCCCGAGGCCCGCTTCGGCGAGCACCCGATCCAATGGCACTCCCCAGAATACGCGGCCCTTGCCATGGTCGCGCGATGTCCGCGCCCGGCCGTCGAGATCGCCCCAAAGCTGGGCGGCTAGACGTTGCACCTCGCCGTCGCTCGCCGGATAGCCGCCCAGCCCGTGCGATTGCTCGACCCTCGCGCCGACCACCCACATGCCGGCGCGCACCAGTTCCTCGATCCGGGCGAGCGTCTCACGGGTGATGCGCCGGTCGTCGGGCATCACCAGCACGCGATAGCTGACGCCGTCGGGCAGCGTTATGCGGCCGTTCTCGATCCGCGTGCGCTTGTGCAGCACCTCCGCATCGCACACGTCGTAATCATAGCCGTCTGGCAGCGGCATCGCGAGCTTGGGCCGCGCGCCGGAGAGCGTCGCGGCGACTGGTTCCTCGATGTGCACCGGGCATTGCACGGGAGAATTCTCGCCCGCGAAATAGAGGATGTCGGCGGCGAAATTGCCTTGCTGCAACATGTGCTGGCAGCGCGCGGCATAGCTGAGCCAAGGGCCGGCTTCGTCGAACCAGGTGTTGGTGCGCTCGAAATGGAAACCCCAGGGACCCATGGTCATGCCGGGCCGCGCGGTGGGGTGCGGCTGCTGCGCGTAGCGGTGGAAGACGAAGCGGTTGAGGCCGAGCGAATACATCTCGTCGCCCAGGCCTTTCATCGCATAGGGATGCTCGAGCCAGCGCGATTGGGCGGGGCGGCCGGTGAAGCTTTCGGCGCCGACGAAGGTCTTGCCATGGACATGCGCCGTGGTCGCGGCGACCTTGACCGAATAGGCGGCGGCACCCCCGCGCACCCAGAACTCGCCGAGGAGCGAATCGACTTTGGCGCCAGCCTGCTGGTCGTCGAACGGCCCGTTGCCATAGGGTTCGGTATAGGATTGCAGCCCGTGCTGCTGGCACAGTTCGTGGAAGCGTCCGAAATAGCGGTCTTCCATCAGCGTCGCGTGGACGCGGCGCAGATCCCACAGGAACCGCTCGGTGATCTCGGGATCGCCGACCAGGCGGCCGGTGACTGCCGGCATGTAGCGCGTGAGTGCGTAGCCGCGCCGCTCCTCGAACGCGCGGGGCAGATCCGCGGTCCAGTTCTGCATGCCGGTCTCGTAACTGTCGATCAGCGCGCCGGCGAGCTCGCGCTTGCCGAGCCGTTCGAGCATGGGGAGCAGCTCGCCGAAATATTTGCCGAAATGGAAGTCGAGCGCAGCGGTGCTGAACTTGTCGCATTCGAGGCCGATGCCGGCGTCGGATGCGGAGAGGTTCTTCGCGCCGGTGGCGGTGTGGCCGAAGCGCAGCACCGTCCATTCGCCCGCGGGCGGCGTCCAGCGCAGCCGCCCCTCGCCGTCGAGGAAGCGCGAGATGTCGATCACCTTGTCTGGATCGATCGTCGGTTGCGGGGAGGCTACGCCCGGCGTCTCGCCGATATTGGGGCGGCGGCCCCAGCCGGCCTTGGCGGCGATCTCGGCAATGCGCGGATCGGCGGACAGGACCAGTTCGGACAGGCGGCAGGTGGCGGGGATCGAGACACGGAAGAATCGAGCAGTGGTTTCGTCGAAATTGGCGACGATCGGCGGCGTGGTGTGGAGCCGCCACACCGGCACCGGCGCCTCGGCGAGCGATCGCCAGCTCTTGCTGTCGTCGGACGCTTCGACGCGGAACGCGGCGGAGGGCGTGAAATTGGCGTTGTCGTCGAGGGGAGCCGCCTGCAGCACCAGCGACCGCGCGCGATAGGGTTGGGAGAACTCGACGATCAGCGACGACGGCGCATCGGTCGCGTTGATGTCGAGCACGGTAGCGGCGTCGCCATCGGTGATGAGGCGGATATCGGCGGCCGCGCCGTTGAGCGTCGCGCGCACGATCTGCCCGCGCGCCGCGGCGCGGTCGCCGGGAAGTGCGGGGAAGGCGATCGTCATCGCGTCGCGATAATGGCCGAGCCGGGTGAAGGGGCGGGGCAGCGCGCGGTCGATCGCCTTGCCGCCGGCGACGGTTACTTCGCTCCACACCAGCTGCTGCATCGCGATGTCGGGCGTGATCCACGGGCCGCCGCTCGACGACCAGCCCGGGCAATTGTGCATGGTGAAGGAGAGGCCCAGCCGGCCGCACTCGTCGGCGGCGTGGCGGATCATCTTGACCCATTCGTCGCCGAGCGTCTTGGCGGGCCCCTGGGGCAGGCCGCAGCCGACGTCGAACATCTGTACCCCGCCCACGCCGACACGCGCCAGCGCCTCGAGATCGCGCGTGATCCCGTCGGCGGTGACGTTGCCATTCATCCAGTGCCACCAGGTGTGCGGCCGGGCTTCCGGACCGGGCGACCGGAAATGATCGAGCAGCGCGTCCCCGGTCTGTGCGGCCACAGCCTTCGGCCAGCTCAAGGTGACGGCAAAGGCGCCGGCGGCGGCTCCCATGAGAAAATCGCGTCGCTCCATCTGGCTCCCCGCTCCTGGTGGCCGGCGATTTCGATTGCCGTGCCCTACTTCTTATATCATCATACCAGTTGAAAGGATGGCGTCTAGCGGCGACATGCCGATCGCCGGATGCTTGTCAGGATCGGGGTCGCCCGGAGCCCGGCAGGCAGGCAAGAAAGCCCGGCTATCGCCCGGTCCGCAGGAGCGCTATTGAGTTGGACCTATTCAGCAGGAGGCAATTCCCCGCGTGAACCCCGAAGCGCATGAGCCGATCGTCCGGCGCAAGCTTTCCGACGAGGTGTTCGACCGCCTGAAGGCAATGATCGTCGGCGGCGAATGTGGTCCCGGCGAGACTTTACCGTCCGAGCGTGAGCTGATGGCGCGTTTCGGCGTCGGCCGCCCGGCGATCCGTGAGGCGATGCAGGCGCTCGCCAATCTGGGGCTGGTCACGATCAGCCATGGCGAGCGCGCGCGGGTGCGCCAGCTCACCGCGGAATCGGCGATGCGGCAGCTCGATCCGGTCGCGCAATTGCTGCTCTCGACCTCACCTGAATCGCTCGAGCATCTGAAGGAAGCGCGCAGCTTCTTCGAGCGCGGGATGGTGCGCCGTGCGGCCGAGCTGGCGACCGCCGAGGACGTCGTCGACCTGCGCGCGATCCTGGTGCGTCAGGCCGAACTGGCCGGGGACGCGCCCGCCTTCATGCACGCCGACATGCAATTGCACACCCGCATCGCGAAGATCACCGGCAACCCGATCTACGTCGCTGTCAGCGAGATGATGCTGGGCTGGCTCCAGGAATATCACGCGCACATGCTGATCTGGCGGGGGCACAGCGACCAGACGCTGGCCGAGCATGCCGAACTGATCGACCGGATCGAGGCGCATGATCCCGACGGCGCCGAACGCGCGCTGTTGGGGCATCTGTCACGCTCGAACCCGCTCTACGCGCATCCGGAAGGCGCGGCGGCGAGCTAGACGGCGGCGAACGCGAACGGCGCGAGCGTGATTTCCGCGTCGGCGGTGCGCACGGTCTGCGGATCGGCGGTGAGATTGGCGACCACGATCGTACCGCCCGCCGCGATGGCTGCCACCTTGTCTGGCGCGCTGGAGCGGCATGCACGGCGCTCCCGCCCGGCGAGGCTCGCCAGCGCCCGGACCGCCGCAAACACCGGCCGCGGTCCGTTGTCGTCGATAATGCCCAACGACCCCGTCAGCGCGCCGAGCGTCAACGTGTCGAGGCCGGCGCCTTCGGTGGCCGCGGCATAGCCGATCGTCCACGCCGCGGCGAAGCGGCCATCCTGGCGCGGGTCGGCGGTTGCCATGGGAATGCGCTGACGGTCCGGATTGGGCATGGTGCGCGAGCCATAGGGATTTTGCCGCATTCCGATCGTGATCGGGCCGAGCCGATAGGACTTGTCGCCGACGATCGCGCGCGCCGAACGCAGGATGTGCGGGATCGCCTCGAGCGATTGCATCACGCTGAGATCGTCGGCGGCGTGGACGATCGGGCAGGTGGCATGGCTGACGAAATCGAGCCGGTCGAGCGGCGGGCGCTTGCGGTTGAGCTCGGTGAAATAGCTGTACATGCCGCCCCCCAGCGGGAGGCCGGGAAACGCGCGGCGGGCGGCATCGTAGATGTCGGCGAGCGGCGGACAGGCGGGCCAGACGCTTCCCGGCGGGGTCGATTGCAGATCGGGTGCGGGATAGACGGCGACGGCGTCCATGCGCAGCCCGGCCCGGGCGACATGATCCGCGATCGTCTGCAGTTCCGCATCGAGGTCGCCAGTCGCCGCGATCACGCATTCGAGCGTCTTGCGCTGGGGCAGGCCGTCGACCGCCCGGGCGAGTTCTTCCATTTCGGCCAGCCCATGCCCGGTCTGTGCGGCGAAGCTCAGTAGCAGATCCTGCACACCGCTATCGGACAAGGCGGCGCGCCCGGCGCGCGTCGCATCGGCCTGATCGGGTGTCACGGCGAGACCGATACGCGGCATCACGCCGGTCGGCTCGCTGATCTCGATGTCGATCGCGCTTCCCGCGTTGCGCGTCGGCCGGGCGGACGCGCTGTCGAACGCCAGCCGCACCGACTGCCGATAGACCGTCCCGGCGGCCACGACATAGGGCCAAGGCTTGGCGAGCGGACGGACATAGGTCTTGTACGACGCGTCCGACCAGTTGCGCTGGTCCTCCATTTCGAAGCTGTCGCCGTCGAGCCGGCACGCCACCGTCACGCCGTCCTGCCGGTGGATCAGCGCGGCGATATCGGTGAAGGGCTGCCAGGGGTCGATCAGTTCGGGGAAGCAGCTGTCCTCGACGCTGCCGTCGCCATGCTCGACACGAAGCGCGGCACCCGCAAGCGCCGCGGGATGGAGCACGCAGAAGCCGAGCCGGTTGGTCGTCACATCGTCGATCGCCTCGGCCTCGACAGTGAAGTCCAGGCTATCATCGCGGGCGGTGATGCGGGCGACATAACGGAGGCGGTCGTTGTCCGGGCCGATGCATTCGGCGGTATAATCGATGCGCGATTCGTCGGCGCTTTCCGCCACGCGCACGTCGCGGATCTCCGGCGCCAACGTGCCCCAGTCGCGGTCGCGAACCAGATATTGGATGGCACGCACAACTTCGGCGTCGTCGATGCGGATCGCACGCAGATTACCGTCGATCAGCTCGAACGAGAGCCGCCCGATCGCGAAGCGGCGCGCAGCCGCCGGCGGCGCGTCCGTCCCGTAAAGCGTGCGCAGCGAATCGGCTTCACCCTCAGTCACATCGTCTCCCACCCGGGTTCGACCCCCCATTCACCCTGCCGGGCGAAAGCGCGCAACGCAAACGCTTGCGCTACTCATCATACCATCATACCATCATGACAAAATAAAGCATGTCGGAGGTATTTATGGTGGCGATTGCGCTGTTCGGCGCGGGCGGAAAGATGGGGGCGCGGCTGTCGCGCAACCTCAAGGCCAGCGATTATGAGGTCCGTCACGTCGAACCGGGCGAGACCGGCCGTGCGCGGCTGCGCGAGGAACTGGGGATCGAATGCGTCGACGTCGCGACCGCGCTCGACGGCGTCCACGTGGTGATCCTCGCGGTCCCGGATACGCATGTCGGGGCGGTCGCGCACGAGATCGAGCCGATGCTCAAGCCGGGCACCATGGTGATGGCGCTCGATGCCGCTGCCCCCTTTGCCGGGCATTTGCCCGAGCGCGACGACCTGACCTATTTCGTCACGCACCCGTGCCACCCGCCGATCTTCAACGACGAAACCGATCCCGCCGCGCGCGACGATCGCTTCGGCGGACTCCATGCGCGCCAGAGCATCGTCAGCGCGCTGATGCAGGGGCCGGAGGAGCATTTCGCGCTGGGCGAGGCGGTTGCGCGGACGATCTGGGCGCCGATCCTGCGTTCGCACCGCGTGGACGTCGAGCAGATGGCGCTGCTCGAGCCGGGCCTTTCGGAGACGGTGTGCGCCTCGCTGCTCGATACGATGCGCGAGGCGATGGACGAGGTGGTGGCGCGCGGCGTGCCCGCAGAGGCAGCGCGCGACTTCCTGCTGGGTCACATGAACATCCTGGGCGCGGTGATCTTCAAGCACGTGCCCGGCCAGTTCTCCGACGCGTGCAACAAGGCGATCACCTTCGGCAAGCCGGCGATCCTGCGCGACGACTGGAAGAAGGTCTTCGAGCCGGAGGAACTGGCGGCGAGCATCGACCGCATCACCTGACGCCGCCTGCGCGGAGAGGTTGACACGGCAGATGTGATTATGATCTCATCATACCAGTCGTATAGACACTAACGCGGGCGCCGAACGGGGATCGCGAAAACAAGGGGAGAGGATATGGCACGGGTCCGATGGCCGCGAAGGTTGCTGCTTGTCTGTCTGGAAGTCGGTGTGGCCCTGATCGGCCTGGGCAGCTTCGCCCTCCCCGCATCGGCCGCGACCGTCGAGGGCGAGCGCAAACAATGGCGCGACGTCCAGCTCACCTTCGCTGGTCCCGAGACCAGCGAGACTGCCGATCCCAATCCTTTCCGCGACTATCGGCTGAACGTCACCTTCACCAAGGGCGGCAAGATCTATGTCGTGCCGGGCTATTTCGCCGCGGACGGCAATGCCGCCGAGACCGGCGCGACCAAGGGCAATTTGTGGCGGGTGAACTTCGTGCCCGACGAGGCCGGCGCCTGGACCTATGAGGTGTCGTTCCGCACCGGCAAGGACGTGGCGGCGAGCCTCGACCCGAACGAGGGCTCGGCGGTGGCGTTCAACGGCGAGAAGGGCGTGCTTCAGATCGCTGCCGGCGACCGGTCCGGTCGCAACAAGATCGACAACGGCATGCTGCAATATGTCGATCAGCATTTCCTGCGCTATCAGGGCAGCGGGAAATATTTCGTGATGGCCGGCACGCAGAGCCCGGAGAACTTCCTGGCCTATTACGGATTCGACAACACCAAAGACTATCGCGGCCAGAAGGGGTTCGCGACCGCCGATCAGCTCCATCACTATGAGCCGCACGTCAAGGACTGGAAGCCCGGCGACCCGACCTGGCAGGGCGGCAAGGGCAAGGGTATCATCGGCGCGCTCAACTATCTCGCGTCGAAGGGTATGAACTCCTTCTACACGCTCACGATGAATAACTACGGCGACGCCATGGATATCAATCCGTGGATCTCCTACGACGAGCACACGCGCTACGACGTGTCGAAACTGGCCCAGTGGGAGATCGTGTTCTCCCACATGGACAAGCTCGGCATGCAGGTGATGATGATCACCCAGGAAGAAGAGGGCGAGCAGACCCTCGGCAAGATGACGCCCGAGCGCAGGATCTATTATCGCGAGCTGATCGCACGCTTCGCGCATCATCGCGGGATCATCTGGGATCTCGACGAGGAGATGGACCGGTTCCGCTACTTCACGACGCAGGACATCAAGGACATCTCGAACTACATCAAGGCACTCGATCCCTATAAGCACCCGATCCAGTACGTGCAGTGGAAGGCGGAGATGATCGCCGACGACAAGACGTACGGGCGGCTGCTCGGCTTCAGGAATTTCGACGCCACCGCGCTGCAGCACGATCCCGAGGACACGCATTCCGAGACGATCAAGTGGCTCGACAAGTCGGCCGCCGCCGGTCACCCGTGGCTGGTGCAGCTGATCGAGATGAACCCCGGCGTGCGCACCGACGTCGAGGATCCCGGCCACGACAAGGTCCGCAAGCTGGCGATCTGGGGCCATTACATGGCCGGCGGCACGGGAACGATGTTCTTCTTCACGGACCCGATCGGCGACCTAAACATGGAGGACTTCCGCAGCCGCGATCAGCTGTTCGACCTCATTCGCTATGCGCATGACTTCGTCAGCAACTACCTGCCGGTCACCGAGATGAAGCATGCCGATGCGTTGACCCCGGCGACCAACGACTATGTGCTGGCCAAGCCGGGCGACACCTATGCGGTCTATCTGCCGAATGGCGGCACGACGACGCTGGATCTGTCGGGTGCGACGGGGACCTTCGAGGTGAAATGGTACAACCCGCGGACCGGCGGCGCGCTGCAGAATGGCAGCGTCCACACCGTGCGCGGCGGTGGTGCCGTCGCTCTCGGCAATGCACCGAAGGATGCCGCGAACGACTGGGCCGTGCTGGTCCGCAAGACCGGCGCGCGCTGAGCCTCGCCGCGAAACGACAGGATAGGATCAAGCTCATGAAGAAGAGTCTTCTCATCCTCGGCGCCCTGCTGTTGCCTTCCGCGGCTCTTGCCCAGGAAGGCGGCGCCGGCGCGGAGCAGGTCTCCCCGATGAACAGCAGCATGCTGGTCAAGATGAACACCTCGATCAGCAGCACCACCAACAAGCCCGGCGATCCGATCACCGGCATGCTGATCGATCCGCGCGGGCTGCGCGGCGCGGTGATCGAGGGGAAGGTCGTACGCGCCGACCACGCGATCCTCGATTTCGCCTTCGATACGATCAAGGTCGACGGCAAGTCGATCCCGATCCAGTCGCGCATCG
>Ga0065165_1001794_pt1 | contig 21154 bp, 18 predicted proteins | sample AraplaMF_Cvi_mMF_FD_63813 | JGI IMG/M metagenome (GOLD analysis project Ga0065165, IMG submission 63813) | Arabidopsis root microbial communities from the University of North Carolina, USA - plate scrape MF_Cvi_mMF (version 2) (version 3) | ecosystem: Host-associated > Plants > Roots >... | reverse complement strand
CGCCATGCCGCGGCTGGCGGCGGCCACCAAGGCGAAGGTGATCCCGGTGATCGCGACCTTCCTGCCGAACTACCAGGGTTACCGCGTGGTGTTCTATCCTGCCTGGGAAGACTACCCGGGCGACGACATGGTCGCCGCCACGCGCCGGATGAACGAATTCATCGAAGAACGGGTGCGCGAGCACCCGGCCGAGTACTTCTGGACGCACAAGCGTTATAAAACCCGGCCGGACGGCGAAGCCTCGTTCTACCAGTAAGGAATCGAACATGAAACTGAAATTCACCAAGATGCATGGCGCCGGCAACGATTTCATCGTCATCGACGCCGTCAACCAGCAGCTCGCGCTGAGCCCCGAACAGTGGGCCCGCCTGGCCGACCGCCGTTTCGGCATCGGCGCCGACCAGATCCTGATCGTCGAACGTCCCACGGAAGAAGGCTGCGATTTCCGCTACCGCATCTTCAACAGCGACGGCGGCGAGGTCGAACAATGCGGCAACGGTTCGCGCGCCTTCGTACGCTTCGTCAGCGACAAGGGCCTGACGGATAAGCGCAGCATTCGCGTGCAGACCATGGCCGGCATCATCACGCCGCGCCTGGAAGACGATGGCAGCGTGACCGTCGACATGGACGCCCCGGTGCTGGAGCCGGCGAAAGTCCCGTTCGACAGCCAGGGCCTGGATGGCGTGGCGCAGGGCCGCGACACCCTGTGGCCGCTGACGGTCCGCGCGCGCGGCGCCGAGCAGACCGTGCTCGTATCGACGGTCTCGATGGGCAATCCGCACGCCGTGCAGGTGGTCGACGACGTCGACACCGCCCCGGTGGCGGAGACCGGGCCGCAGATCGAACACCATCCGCGCTTCCCGAAGCGGGTCAACGCCGGCTACCTGCAGGTGCTGGACCGCGGCCACGTGAAGCTGCGCGTGTTCGAACGCGGCGCCGGCGAAACCCTGGCCTGCGGCACCGGCGCCTGCGCCGCGGTGGTGGCCGGCATCCGGCGCGGCCTGCTGGACTCACCGGTCACGGTCGACGCCCGCGGCGGCCGCTTGAGCATCGCCTGGGCCGGAGAAGGCCAGCCGGTCTTCCTGAGCGGGCCGGCAGAAACGGTGTTCGAAGGCGAAATCAAACTTTAAAGAGCGCTCAGGCGGCGAGGTCGAGGTCGAGCGGCGTGTCCGGCCCGCCCATCTCAGGCAGCAGGGTCCGCAGCCGGTACAGGCGCTGGCGATAATTCCCTTCCGGCCCGCCCGGCCCGCAATCGACGCTCTCGAACAGCCGCACGGTGCGGTCGAGCAGCTGGCGCTCCTGCGCCGTTTCCACCGCGATCAGGCGGCGCCGGCTGCGCCCGTAGCTGGCGCGGATGTCGACCACCAGGCAATGCCCGCGATCCGCATGCCGGACATCCAGCAGCAGCGCTTCCGCACGGCTCAGGCCAAACGCCAGGGCCAGTTCGAGGCGCGCCGCCAATAAGGGATAGTCCGACAGGTCGCGCCCGGACAGCAGCGCCGGGTCCGGCCAGGGCCCGCGGCTGCGCGGGGCGATCTTGCGCAGCATGGCGGCCGCCTTCGCACAGCCCTGCAGGGCGGCCTGCTGCAGCCAGAACACGGCGCGCACATCGTTGCCCTCGTTCTCGCGGCGCGCCCGCCAGGCCGCGTTGCCGCATTCCAGCTGGGCATCCCGATACCCCATTTCGGCGGCGCGCTCGAGGTATTTCTGGGCCTCGACCACATTTCGCTGGGAAAACTCCGGCTTCACATAGATCCGCGACAGCGCATACCAGGCCTCGGCCAGCCCCTGTTCGCCGGCCTGCTGCAGCCAGCGCACCGCCTTCTTGAAGTTGGCCGCGCCGCTGCCCGCGCCCTTGCCCGCGCTGTCTACTGAAACGCGGCGGCCGTCGATGCGCATGCGCGCGCACCACAGGCCAAGGGCAAACTGGGCATGGCGGTCCTGCTCGGCGGCGGCCAGTTCCCAGAACATGTGCAGTTCGTCGGCGTCGACGTCGTGCAGGACAGCGCCTTCGTCCACCAGCCGGGCGCAGCGCGACAGCAGGGTGGCCTCGTCCGGCGCCAGGCGCGCGCTGGCCTTGCCCTGCGCCGCCTGGGCCTGGACCAGGGAGCGCGCCAGCGGCAGCGCGCGTTCGAGGTAGGCCTGCCGGCTGCCGGCATCCCAGTCTTGGTCCAGCAGCGCGAACTGGGCCGGGCTGACGCCGTTTTCGGCGGCGCGGCGCAGCCAGCGCTGGCCCGCACGTTCGGGTGCGGCGGACACCAGCGTGCCGGCTGCCGGCGTCCGCGGTAAGGACGCGCCCGGCGGGATGGCGCGGCCCGGCGTTCCGGCGGCCGGCGTTCCGGTGGCCGGCATTCCGGCGGCCGGTGCTGCGCTCCGCGGCGCCGCGGCGCCATGCTCGCGCGCCAGCAGCCACTGCGCTTCGGGAAAGCCGCCGCGGCCCGCGTCCTCGAGGGCGCGCAGGGCCTTGGCGCGCTGCCCCGGCGCCACCCGTTCGCTGCCCAGCACCAGCTGGGCATAGACCAGGCCGGCCCGCGCCAGCCCGCCGTCGTAGGCGCGCTCGTACCAGCAGGTCACGGCATCCGGGCTTTGCCGCGCCAGCTCGAGGGGAATGTGGTTGCCGATCAGCTGCCAGGCTTCGGCACAGCCCTGGCGCGCGGCGCGGTCCAGCCAGTGCAGGGCCGTGGGCAGGCTCTTCGGCAGGCCGGCGCTGCCGAACAGGTAGAGCCGGCCCAGCTCCAGCTGGGACTCGGCCCGGCCGGCGCGCGCGCCGCGGATGATTGCTAACTCTTCACGGTTTGCCATTGCTTGTTGTCGACTTGTTGTCGGTTGTGGGGGCGCAGCCGCGAATGCGTGCAGAAGCAGGCACATCACTATAAATACATGACGAATCAGGTCGCCAGACCATCGACGCCGGCGTGCGCTTGTCGGATGGGGCAGAGTCTATAGCCGCCTCAGGGGCGATTCGTTTGCGATTCCATGTGCATTTGAGCCTGCACAAATGTCAACCGTCGCGCAGGGCTGGTATGATTGATGCTGGGAAACTTAATCAATGCTTAAGCTTCGCGCGTTGTACACGCTCAGCCGTTTCGAAAATACAACAGCACGATTGGATTTATTGGCTTTCCACCAAGTGGAGCCGTCATAATTGACTAATCCGACAATCTTGACGCATTGAGCATTTAAGGTTCACACAGTCGAGTGTTCAGCAACAAGAAAAAGTCTCAATGCTCTCTGGATTCCTGCGATTCACTTTATAAGGATACAAATAGATGAAAAAATCACTCATGGCAGTCGCTCTGCTGGGCGCATTCGCCGGTGTGGCGCAAGCACAAACCGCCGTTCAGATCTACGGTAACATCGACGCTGGCGTCATCAAGCGTACCGACCAGACCCTGAACATCGGCAAGCGTGCTTCGAATACCCTGGGCTTCAAGGGCACCGAAGACCTGGGTAATGGCCTGAAAGCGCTGTTCCAGATCGAAATGCGCTACGAGCCGGACACCGGCACGACCGAAAACAACGGCCGTCCGCTGTTCCAGGGTCAGACCCGCGTCGGCCTGCAGGGTGATTTCGGTATGGTCCGCCTGGGCCGTGGCCTGACCCCGTTCCAGGAAATCGTCGGTTCGTTCGAACCGTGGCACGGTCTGCCGACCCCGGCCGGCTTCTACACCGACATCTCGATCGCCGGCTTCAACTCGGCTCCGCTGGACACCAACACCAGCGGCGGCTCGCCGAACAACAACCGTATCTCGAACGCGATTTTCTATAACTCGCCGGTCGTGAGCGGTTTCCAGGTCAACGCTTCGTTCGCATCGAAGGAAGCCACCGGCGGCGCGCTGGCTGGCGTCGGCACTGGTGCCACTTCGTACGCTGCCAACGCAGAAGCTTCGGTCAACCCGTTCTCGGTGGCTGCCACCTACAACAACGGTCCGGCCGCTGCAATGCTGGCTTACGAGCGTAACGCCGTCGAAAGCAAAGTCTGGTCGGTCGCCGGTTCGTTCGCCGTGACCCCGGAACTGAAACTGATGGCGACCTACTCGCACCAGGATCAGGAGCACACCAACACCCAGCGTCCGACCATCAAGGGCGCAGTGCTGGGCGCAACCTACGCCATGGGCCCGGGCAAGGTGCTGGCCGGCTTCGGTATCAAGCAGCAGGAAGAGAACGTCCGCCTGCACGACCTGTACACCCGCCAGTACTCGCTGGGCTACGAGTACAGCCTGTCGAAGCGTACCTACCTGTACATCGACGCTTCGCGCAAGAAGAACATCTTCAGCCAGGCGACCGGCAATCTGGCAGCATCGCCGACCGTCAACCACTACGACGTGGGCGTGAACCACTCGTTCTAAGCTGATGCGGGCTTAATCCCGCTTCTGCAGTAAGTCCGCAAGGGCGGGCCTGGGAAACCAGGTCCGCCCTTGCTGCATCTGGGGCTTGTGCGATTCGCGCAACGCTTACGCGGCTCAGCCGTATCAGCCAGCGCGAATTGATGAGTAACCAAGGTTTAAGAGCGTCTAACAAAATCTTCAGGGCAAGGCGCATCGCCGCAGTGGCGGACCACGAAGACAGTACGTTAGTACGGCGAGACGATGCAACGCCGCCATGGAGGTTTTGTTAGGCGCTCAGTCGATGAGGTCCGATTTTTCATGGGAGATGCAATGAAGAAGATTCTGCTGGGCGCACTCGCCGGCGCCTGTATTCCGCCCCTCGCGCTGGCCCAGTCCAGCGTTCAGCTCTACGGCCTCGCCGACGCCGGCGTGATGTGGCAGCACGGGTCCTCGCCCAAGATCATCAGCGGCGGCGAGGACGGCTCGCGCCTCGGCGTGAAAGGCAGCGAAGACCTCGGCCGTGGCCTGAAAGCCGTGTTCAACCTCGAGGCGCGGGTCGAGATCGACACCGGCAAGCAGCAGCCGGTCCTGCTCAACGAGAACCAGGGCTTTTACCTCACGCGCGGCATGGGAGCCCTGCCGCCTCCCTTGCTGGCCGCGGTGCGCACCGCCCTGCAGCCGCCGGGCGGCCCGGCCGTCAATCCGGAAAACGCCCTGTTCGACCGCACCGCCATGGTCGGCATGATCACCCCGCTGGGCGCAGTCCTGGTCGGCCGAATGTACACGCCGGGCTACGAGGTGTTCGCCGCGTCCGACACTTTCGACGTGGGCACCGCCGGCACCTGGGGCAGCATCACCGGCGGCACCGCCGGCTTCCAGGCGCTGGGCGCCGACATCCGCTCGCAGCGCGCCCTGCAATACCGGATCGCCCTGCCTTCCGGGCTCGGCGGCTCGGTCATGGTGGCCGGCCGCGGCTCCGGCTACTATGGCCTGTATAACAAGTTCTGGGGCGCCGCCATCACCTACAAAGCGAACGGCTGGGACGTCGGCATCGGCCACAACCACGGCTACGATCCTTCCGGTGCGCCGAGCCTGCGCACCACCACCGTCGGCGGCTCCTACGCCTGGAACGACTGGAAGTTCTTCGCCGGCTGGCATGACCAGCGCAACCAGCATTCGACCTTGCTGCCGACCTATGTCAACGGCTGGGATGCGCTGATCGCGCCCCAACTCGCGCCGCTGGGCCCGGCCACCGCCGCCGCTCTGCGCAACGTGTTCGTCACCAACATCAACAACAACACCCAGCAGGATGCGGTCGGTTACCAGGCCGGCTTCCAGTACCGCGTTGGCGCCAGCCGTTTCCTGGCCTCCATTGCGCGGCAGAACGACCGCACGCCGTCCAACAGCGATGCCACCCAGCTCGCCGTCGGCTACAACTATTTCCTGTCGAAGCGGACCGATGTCTACGCTGTGGCCTCCTACATCAAGAACGACAACGAGGCCCAGTACAGTCCGGCGTCGGGAGGCGCTCCCGGCGGTTTCACGCCCGCCCCCGGCGACAATGGGCGCGCTTTCCAGCTGGGCGTGCGGCACCGCTTCTGACGCCGATGCCACGGTGGCACGCGGAATGGCGATGTTTCCTGCTAACGGCGATTGCAGTCAGGTAAAATTAGCGGTCTACCTATTTCGCAAGACCGTGCAATGACCGTAACACTGGATTCCGCTGCCATCGCCCAATACCTGGTCGACCATCCGCAGTTTTTTGAAGAGTATGCCGGCTTGCTGGGCGAAGTAAAACTGTCCAGCCCGCTGACCGGACGCGCCGTCTCGCTGCAGGAACGCCAGATGGAGGTGATGCGCGATAAATACCGGGCACTGGAATTGCGCATGGCAGAACTGGTGCGCCATGCCGAGGAAAACGCGGCGATCGCCAACCGCTTCCACGGCTGGACCCGCCAGCTGCTGGAAGCCGGCGCACCCGACGAAGCGCCGGCCGCGATGCCGCGCGCCGTGGTCGACGGCCTGACGCAGCACTTCGTCGTGCCGCAAGTCACCCTGCGCCTGTGGGACCTGGCGCCCGAACACGCAAGCGAGTGGTACGCAAGCGGCGTGTCCGACGACGTGCGCCTGTTCGCGAATGGCCTGCGCGCGCCCTACTGCGGCCCGAACCGCGACTTCGAGGCCGTGCACTGGCTCGAAGACAGTGCCGAGGTCCGCTCGACCGTGCTGGTGCCCCTGCGCGCCGGCGGCGCGGCCTTCGGCCTGCTGGTGCTCGGCTCGCCGGACCCGGAGCGCTTCAGCGCCGGCATGGGCACCGACTTCCTGGTCCACATCGGCGAAACGGCCAGCGCCGCGCTGGTGCCGCTGCGCGCCGCCTGAGGTCAAGGCCACAAGCATGGACACCCCGGCCGCCGACAACTGGACAGGCCGTTACCTGGACGAGCTGCGCACCCAGCGCAAGCTCTCCAGCCACACCATCGCCGCTTATGCGCGCGACCTCGGTGACCTGGCCCGCCTGGCCGGTCACAGCGACTGGGCAAAACTGACCCACTTCGACATCCGCCGCTTTGCCGCCAGGCTGCACGCCGACGGCCAGAGCCCGACCTCGATCGCGCGCAAGCTGTCCGGCTGGCGCGGCTTTTATACCTGGCTGGCCCAGCAGACCGTCCTGGCCGCGAATCCGGCCGAGGGCGTGCGCGCGCCGCGCCGCGCCAAGCGCCTGCCGAAGGCGCTGGCCGTCGACGACGCCGTGCGCCTGATGGAAGCGAACCGGGGCGGCCATCCCGAGCCGGCCGAGCTGTGCGACCGCGCGATGTTCGAACTGCTGTATTCCAGCGGCCTGCGGGTGTCCGAACTGGCCGGCCTGGACGTCGGCTTCGTGGCGGCCAGGGATGGCGCCCCGGCCTCGCTCGGCTGGCTGGAACTGGACGCCCATGAAGTCGTCGTCACCGGCAAGGGCAACAAGATGCGCCGGGTGCCGGTGGGCGGTCCGGCGCTCGAGGCGATCAAGGCCTGGCTGGCGGTGCGCCCGCCCAGCAGCGACGGCAGCCAGGCCCTGTTCCTGTCGGCGCGCGGCGCCCGCGTCAGCCCGCGCGTCGTGCAGCACCGCCTGAAAGCCCATGCCATCAAGGCCGGCCTGCCGGTCCACGTGCACCCGCACGTGCTGCGCCATTCCTTTGCCTCGCACCTGCTGCAATCCTCGGGCGACCTGCGCGCGGTCCAGGAACTGCTGGGCCACGCCAGCATCACCTCGACCCAGATCTATACCTCGCTCGACTTCCAGCACCTGGCGGCGGTGTACGACAAGGCGCATCCGCGGGCCAAGGCCAAGTAATCGGTCCCTCGAACAGATCAAACGATCTGCGCGCGCACAACCGTGGTCGGTGGTGACAATCCGCAAATTCCGGCATAATCCCCCGATTCTCGGCGGGCATCCGGCCCACATTGATCGGATAGCGAAATATGGAATTGATCCCCAGCACCATCCTGACCGGCTTCCTCGGCGCCGGCAAAACCACCCTGCTCAACCGCATCCTGCAGGAAAACCACGGTCTGCGCATTGCCGTCATCGAAAACGAATTTGGCCAGGAAAACATCGACAACGAGATCCTGGTCCAGGATTCCGGCGAGCAGATCGTCGAAATGAACAACGGCTGCATCTGCTGCACCGTGCGCGGCGACCTGATCGTGGCCCTCGGCAACCTGGCGCGCAAGCGCGATGCCGGCGAGCTGCGGTTCGACCGCGTGGTCATCGAAACCACCGGCCTGGCGAACCCGGGCCCGGTGGCGCAAACTTTCTTCGTCGACGAGGAAGTTGGCGCTCACTACCTGCTCGACGCCGTGGTCACCGTGGTCGACGCCCGCCACGGCATGGACCAGCTGGACCGCCACGAGGAAGCCCAGCGCCAGGTGGGTTTCGCGGACAAGATCCTGATGTCGAAGACCGACTTGGTCGATGCCGGCGCGCTGGAGGAACTCAAGGCGCGCATCCGCCGCATCAATCCGCGCGCGCCGATCTCGACCTCCGACTTCGGCCGGGCGCCGATCCAGGAGGTGCTGGACCTGCGCGGCTTCAACCTGAACGACAAGCTCGAACTGGACCCCGCCTTTCTGACCACGGACGAGGCCCATGAGCACGACCATGAGCACGGCCACGATCACGAGCATGTGCACACCGAAGCTTGCGACCACAGCCATGACCACCACCACGGCCACCACAGCGACGACATCGCGGCCTTCGTGTTCAAGAGCGAGCGCGCCTTCGATCCGGAACGCCTCGACCAGTTCCTCGGCAGCATGGTGCAAGTCTTCGGCCCGAACATGCTGCGCTACAAAGGCGTGCTGGCCATGGCCGGCGCGGACCGCAAGGTCGTTTTCCAAGGCGTGCATCAAATCATGGGCAGCGACCTGGGTGCAAAGTGGGGCGATCAAGAGCCGCGCGCAAGCAAAATGGTGTTTATTGGTAAAAATTTACCGAAAGATGTGTTTATCCGCGGATTAGAACAATGTTTGGTATAAACTACTCCGGTTCTGTATTGCACGTCAGGCAGCGCGAGCGTGCAAACGGGTAGTTGAACGACTGAACAAGGCGGGGCGACGCGCCCGGCCGTCACGGCAGCGAATCAGCGCACACTGCAACAAGAGCAAGCGCCGAGTAAGCTGATAAAATGGAAACTCTGTCGTATCAAAGGTATCATGACTAAAACAACGAAACCGAACACCGCGGCGCAGCCCGAAGAACGTCTCCTGACGGAAGAAGAGATTCGGGCGATGAGCGACGACGACTACATGAACGCGGCCCAGCTGGCGTTCTTCAAGAACCGCCTGCAGGAACTCGAGAAGGAATTGCTGAAGAACGCCGGCGAGACCACGGAACACCTGCGCGAAACCGTGCTGGTACCGGATCCGGCTGACCGCGCCACCATCGAGGAAGAGCACGCCCTCGAGCTGCGCACCCGTGACCGCGAACGCAAGCTGCTCAAGAAGGTGCAGCAGTCGCTGGCCGCGATCGAAGCCGGCGAATACGGCTGGTGCGACGAAACCGGCGAGCCGATCGGCGTTGCCCGCCTGATCGCCCGTCCGACCGCGACGCTGTCGCTGGAAGCCCAGCAGCGCCGCGAGCTGAAGCAGAAACTCTACGGTGACTGAACCGGGATGAGATCCACCAAAAAAAGCATGCGCCCACCGCATGCTTTTTTTATTTGGGCGCCAAATATATTGCCCATGGGATACACTAACGTCGGCTTGCCTGTCGATTGATGCAGCTCAGGCGTGCGCGCCTCGCATCGCGGGCCGCCGTGCTACTGTCTCGACCGGTGAAAATGGTAGACAGGGACCGACGTGGGACTTTTTTCCTTTCTAAAGAAAAAGAACGATGCGCCCGAGGCGCGGGCCGGCGCACGCCCACGCGCCGCCCTGCGTCCTGCCGTGCCTGACCCGGCCAGCGCCTTCGCGCCGACCACCCGCATGCCGCTCGATACCGAAGAAGAGCGCGAACGCCAGCGCGAGATCGCGCGCGCCACCGCCGCCAAGATCGACGAGATCGAGCTGCAGATGACCTCCGACATCTTCGACGACGAAGGCTGGGCCGGCAACCGGCGGGCCCCTGCCGTCGCTGCGGGCGCCGCCAATGCCCCGCTGCTCGACCTGAACACGGCCGACCTGCTGGTCGAGGAAGGCGTACCGAATACCGCCGTGGCGCCATCCAGCGCACCGGCGGTCGAGGAAGCGGCGATCCTGTACGCCAACGGCCAGCTCGACGCGGCCGAAGCGGCGCTGCGCGGCTGCCTCGACAGCGAATGCCGCAGCGAGCGCCAGCCCTGGTGGATGCTGTTCGACCTCTACCAGGCCAGCGGCAGGGAAGCGGCCTTCGAGAGCATCGCGATCGATTACGCCAGCCATTTCGAGACCTCGCCGCCGGCCTATACCCCGTTGGTGGCGCAGGCGGCCCAGCAAGCCTTCACCGGCGTCACGCCCACCGCCACCCTGTCCGGCCAGCTCGACGCCGGCGCCCGTGAGCAGCTGGCGCGCGTGCTGGCTGCCGACTGGCCGATGGTGCGCCTGGAATTCAGCGCCATCGCTTCCGCCACGCCGGAGGGCTGCGCGGCCCTGCTCGCCGCCCTGCAGACCCTGCGCCGGGACGGGCGCGAACTGGTCGTGGCCGGCGCCGACCACCTGGTGGCGGTGCTGCGCCCGATGCTGGCGATCGGCGAACGCAGCGCCGGCGAAGCACCCTGGCTGCTGCTGCTCGAACTGCTGCTCCTGATGAACCGCGAGAAGGATTTCGAAGAGACGGCGATGGACTATTGCGTCACCTTCGAGGTCTCGCCGCCCTCCTTCGAGGCGCCGGCGCGGGCCGCCGTCAGCGTCGGCGCCACGGCCGGCCTCGATACCGCCGCCGGCGACCGCTTCCTGCTACCCGGCCTGGTCGAGGGCGACAGCACGGCGCTGCTGGCGGCCATCGACGCCTATGCCGCCGAGCATGGCGCGCTGGTGCTGGACTGTTCGCGCCTGGCGCGCATCGACTATGCCGCGGCCATGGCCCTCGGCAGCCGCCTGCGCCAGCTGGCCGGCGATGGCGATGACAAGCGCAGCATCGAGCTGCGCGACCTGAACCACCTGGTGGCCGCCCTGCTGCGCCTGCTCGGCGTGGGCGAGCACGCCCGTCTGTACGCCCATAAATATTAAAAACACTGCCAGTGCGTCGGGGCCTCGGAAACCGTAGCGAGCGGCGGCAGTTCGGGTTGAGAGGCGCAGCCGTACTTACGGTACGGCCAGCATCGCAGACCCGAAATGCAACGCGCAGTAGGTTTCCGAGGTCCCGACAATTCTGCCTTGTAATTAAATGAAGTAGCCCCACGTTTGGTGAGCAATCAACCACGAGGCAACTATGGAACAATTTCACGGCACGACGATTGTAAGCGTGCGACGCGGCGAACAGGTCGCGCTCGGCGGCGACGGCCAGGTCACTCTGGGCAATGTCGTCATGAAGGGCTCGGCGCGCAAGGTGCGCAAGCTGTACCAGGGCAAGGTGCTGTGCGGCTTTGCCGGCGGTACCGCGGACGCCTTCACCCTGCTCGATCGCTTCGAAGCCAAACTGGAAAAGCACCAGGGCAACCTGCTGCGCGCCTCGGTCGAGCTGGCCAAGGACTGGCGCACCGACCGCATCCTGCGCCGCCTGGAGGCGATGCTGCTGGTGGCGGACCGCGAAAAGACCCTGATCATCACCGGCAACGGCGACGTGCTCGAGCCCGAGGACGGCATCGGCGCGATCGGCTCGGGCGGCGTGTACGCGCAGTCGGCCGCCAAGGCTTTGCAGGAAAACACCGATATGCCCCCAAGCGAGGTCGTCAAGAAGGCGCTCACCATCGCCGGCGAGCTGTGCATTTATACGAACATGTCCCACATCGTCGAGACGCTCGACTGAGATGAGCTCTGCAATGAATAACCATCACATGAATATGACCCCTTCCGAAATCGTTTCGGAACTCGACAAGCACGTGGTCGGCCAGGCCAAGGCCAAGCGCGCGGTGGCGATCGCCCTGCGTAACCGCTGGCGCCGCCAGCAGGTAGGCGAGCCCCTGCGCCACGAAATCACGCCGAAGAACATCCTGATGATCGGCCCCACCGGCGTCGGTAAAACCGAAATCGCGCGCCGCCTGGCCAAGCTGGCCGATGCGCCCTTCATCAAGGTCGAGGCGACCAAGTTCACCGAGGTCGGCTATGTCGGCCGCGACGTCGACACCATCATCCGCGACCTGATCGATATCGGTATCAAGCAGACCCGCGCCAGCGAAATGAAGAAGAACCGCCAGCGCGCCGAGGACGCCGCCGAGGACCGCGTGATCGACATCCTGGTGCCGCCGGCGCGCGACTTCGGCTTCAACGTCGCCACCGATGCCAAGGAGGGCGACACCACCCGCCAGACCTTCCGCAAGCGCCTGCGCGAAGGCGCCCTCGACGACAAGGAAGTCGAGATCGAAGTGGCCGACGCCGCCCCGCAGGTCGACATCATGGCGCCGCCGGGCATGGAAGAAATGACGGAGCAGATCAAGTCGATGTTCGCCGGTGTTGGCGCGGCCCGCAAGAAGGCGCGCAAGATGAAGATCAAGGAGGCGATGAAGATCCTGATCGACGAGGAAGCGGCGAAACTCGTCAACGAAGACGAGATGAAGCAGAAGGCGATCCAGACCGTCGAGCAGAACGGCATCGTGTTCCTGGACGAGGTCGACAAGATCGCGTCGCGTTCGGAACACGGCGGGGCCGACGTCTCGCGTGCCGGCGTGCAGCGCGACCTGCTGCCGCTGGTCGAGGGCACGACCGTGAACACGAAATATGGCATGATCAAGACCGACCACATCCTGTTCATCGCTTCGGGCGCCTTCCACCTGTCGAAGCCGTCCGACCTGATCCCGGAACTGCAGGGCCGTTTCCCGATCCGCGTCGAACTGGAAGCGCTGTCGGTGGAAGATTTCAAGAGCATCCTGACCTCGACCGACGCGAGTCTCACCAAGCAGTACGAGGCGCTGCTGGAAACCGAGGGCGTGAAGCTGGAGTTCGCGCCGGAAGGCATCCACCGCCTGGCCGAGATCGCCTATTCGGTCAACGAGCGCACCGAGAACATCGGCGCGCGCCGCCTGTACACGGTGATGGAAAAGCTGCTCGAAGAGATCTCGTTCTCGGCCACCGACAAGTCGGGCCAGACCCTGGTCATCGATGCCGCCTACGTCAACGAGCGGCTGGATGCGCTGGCGGTCAACGAAGACCTGTCGCGCTACGTACTGTAATTAAGAAGGAGGCGAAGATGGCGAACAAGGCATTGGCAACCCGGCAGAGGATGATGCTGCGCGTCGAACCGGCGCCGCCGCTCAAGCCGCGCAATCCCTTCGCCGGCTTCGCCAAGGCGCGCGCGGCCGGCTCGCACACCAAGCCGGTGGCCAGCGAGCGGCAGGCCGCCAAGCGTGCGCTCAAGAAGGTCAAGCTTGAACCCGACGAGGATTGATCCGCATTGCATGACCCGACGCCGGCTTCCCGCCGGCGTTTTTTTTCGCGCTTTTTTCATTGAACACTGTCTCCTTCTTCGGTACATTCCTTACTGTCGAGTCAACGAGGCATTGAACCCATGAGCTCCCCGGACATGGTGCTGGACGTCCTGCGCGCCGAGCTGCGCGCCGCCGGCATTACCTACAAGATGCTGGCCGATCGCATCGCCATGAGCGAGTCGAGCATCAAGCGCATGTTCGGCCAGAAGGACATGACCCTGTCGCGCCTGGCCCAGATCTGCCAGGCCGCCGGCGTCAACCTGGAAGACGTGCTGCGCCGCGCGGCGGATGCCCGGCCCCAGGCCGACACCCTGACGCTGCCCCAGGAAACCTCGCTGGTCGCCAATCCGCGCCTGCTGCTGGTGGCGATCTGCTGCCTCGGACACTGGAGCCTGGAACAGATCATCGAGACCTACCGTCTGAGCGAACCGGAATGCATCGGCATGCTGGCCGAGCTGGACCGGCTGGGCCTGATCGAACTCAAGCCCCTGAACCGCTACACCCTGCGCGTCTCGAACGCCTTCCGCTGGCTGCCGGACGGCCCGGTGCAGCGCTACTTCCGCGAACATGTGGTGGGGGATTATTTCGACGGCCGTTTCGATGGCCCGGGAGAAGCCCTGATGTGCTTGCCGGCGCGGCTGTCTTTGGCGAGTGCGGGGGAACTGACGGAAAAGATCTACCAGCTGGCGGGAGAACTGGCACGGCTGCATCGCAACGACCGCCGTTTGGCGCCCGGCGACCGCGACGGTTTTACCCTGCTGGTCGGGTTCCGGTCCTGGGAGTTTTCGGCGTTCACGGCATTGCGCCGCTAAGGTTTAGAGCGCCTAAGAAAGCCCTCAGGGCAAGGCGCATGGGCGAAGACAGTACGCTAGTACGGCGAGCCCATGCAACGCTGCCATGGGGGCTTTATTAGGCGCTCTTATTGCGTTGTTGGGGCTTGGCCGCTGTTGACCGGGCTACCCGTCGAACGGGTCGGCGGCGGCATCTGCACCGGTGCCGGCGCCGGGTTGTTGGCGTTCGGGTTGTTCGGGTTGTTGGCGCCCTGGTTATTCGGATTGTTGGGTGCGGCGATGTTCGGCGTCGACGGCGGCGCCGGTCCCTCCTGTTCGGCGGGGCCCACGGTGCTCAACTCCTGGCCGGGCGGGACCTGCTGCTGCGCCGGCACTGCGCCCGGCGACATCGGCGGCTCCGGCACTGCCGCGCCCGGCGCCAGGTTGGCCGGCATCGCCGCCCCGGCCGGGCTGCCCTGCACCGCGGCGCCCATCGGCGCGGCCGCCTTGGTGTCGGCCGCCAGGTCGAGCCGCTTCATGACACCGCCATCGGACAGCATCACGTAACGCGGATGCACCTCGGCCAGGGTGATGCCCGGCACCAGTTCCTTGCCTACCCGCAGCGCCTTCGGCGGCGAACCCTCGGCAACGATGATGGCCACGCTTTCGCCGCCGGCGGCGACAATGCCGGTCAGCTGGTAATTGGTGGCGCTGGCGGTGGCGATCTGGCCGCCGAACAAGGTGGCGGCGGCATCGATCGACGGGTCCGGCATGCCGCTCTGCGGCACCGCGGCGAGCGGACGCTGCGGCGGCTGGTAGAGCTGCAGGATCCAGTAGGCCAGCGAGGCCGCCAGCAGGATCACGCCCAACAGGCTCATAAGTAAGGGCAAACGCTTGTTCATCAGTGTCCTTGTCAGCGCACCAACTGGTTGATTTCAATAATCGGCATCAGCACCGCCAGCACGATCAGCAGCACGACCAGGCCCATGGCCAGGATCAGCACCGGTTCGAGCAGGCCGGCGATGGTCAGCGCGCGGCGCTCGAGGTCGGCCTGCTGGGCATCGGCGGCGCGCTCGAGCATGGCCGGCAGTTCGCCGGTGATCTCGCCGGCGCGGATCATGTGTACCAGCATCGGCGGGAAATACTTTTGTACCGACAAGGCGCGCGCCAGGCTCACGCCCTCGCGCACGCTGGCGGTCGCATCCTCGACCAGACCTTTCATGGCCACGTTCGACAGCGTGTCGCGGCTGGTCTCGAGCGCGCGCAGGATGGGCACGCCGGAACCGGTGGTGATCGCCAGCGTGCTGGCGAAGCGCGCCGTGTTCAAGCTGCGCTCGAAGCGGCCGTAGACCGGGGCGTCCAGCAGCCAGGCGTGCCAGCGCAGCTTGAGCGCGTGATTGCGCAGCGCCCGCCGCCACATGATCCAGGCGCCGATTATCAGCAATCCAACGTAGATGCCATAAGCGCGCGTAAAGTTCGATACGGCCAGCATCATCACGGTAATCACCGGCAGCTTCTGCTTGGTGTTGGCGAACACCGAGACGATCTGCGGCACCACATAGGTCAGCAGGAAGATCACGATGGCGAAGGCCACCACGGTAACGATGGCCGGATACGTAAACGCCAGGCGCACCCGCGACACCAGCGCGTTGCGGCGCTCGATGTAGTCGGCCAGGCGCGCCAGCACCCGGGCCAGCTGGCCGATCTGTTCGCCGGACGAGACCAGTGCCCGGTAGATCTCGGCAAAGTCGCGCGGATGGCGCGCCAGCGCGCTGGAGAAGGAGGAGCCGCCCATGACTTCGGAGCGGATCGATGCGATCAGGTCGCGCATATAGGCGCGCTCGGCCTGTTCCAGCAGGGCGGTGAAGGCTTGCTCGAGCGGCAGGCCGGCTTCCAGCAGGCTGGCCAGCTGGCGCGTGAACAGGGCCAGCTCGACCTGCGACAGGCGCTCGCCGAAGCCGCGCGAACGCGCCGCCCCGTTGTCGTCGACCTGGGCCGCGATGGGCTCGACCGCCAGCGGCGTCAGGCCCTGCAGGCGCAGGTCGGCGCGGGCGGCGCGCGGGCTGTCGGCGTTCAGCACGCCCTTGCGGGTCACGCCACCGGTGTCGACGGCTTCATAGCGGAACGCCGGCATCAGTCAGCCTTCGTCACGCGGACCAGCTCGGCCTCGGTCGTGACGCCTTCGCGTACCCAGCGTTCGCCGTCCTCGCGCATGGTCTTCATGCCCGACTTCAGCGCGGTGTCGCGGATATCCGCTTCCGACACCTGGTTGTGGATCTGTGCGCGGATCTGCTCGTTCGTTTCCAGCAGCTCGTAGACGCCGACCCGGCCGTGGTAGCCGGTGTGGCCGCACCGGTCGCAGCCGACCGCCACCCACTGGCCATTGCTTTCCTGCTTCTTGCAGTAGGGGCAGAGTTTGCGGACCAGGCGCTGCGCCATCACGCCCAGCAAAGAAGAAGACAACAGGAACGGCTCGATGCCCATGTCCAGCAGACGGGTCACGGCCGAAGCGGCATCGTTGGTGTGCAGGGTCGCCAGCACCAAGTGGCCCGTCAGCGAAGCCTGCACCGCGATCTGCGCGGTTTCGAGGTCGCGGATCTCGCCGATCATGATCACGTCCGGGTCCTGGCGCAGGATCGCGCGCAAGGCCTTGCCGAAGGTCATGTCGATGCGGGCGTTGACCTGGGTCTGGCCGATGCCGGGCAAGTCGTATTCGATCGGGTCTTCCACCGTCATGATGTTGGTGGTCGAGGCGTTCAGGCGCGACAGCGCCGCGTACAAGGTGGTGGTTTTACCGGAACCGGTCGGGCCCGTTACCAGCACGATGCCGTGCGGCTGGTTGATCATCTTGTCGAACTGCGGCAGCAAGCCCTCGCTCATGCCCAGGTGGCTGAGGTCGAGGCGGCCCGCTTCCTTGTCGAGCAGACGCAGCACCGCGCGTTCGCCGTGGCCGGTGGGCAGGGTCGAGACGCGCACGTCGACCGGCTTGCCGCCCACCCGCAAGGTAATGCGGCCGTCCTGCGGCAGGCGCTTCTCGGCAATATCCAGCTGGCTCATGATCTTGATACGCGAGATGAGCGAAGCGTGGATGGCCTTGCGCGGACGCACGATGTCGCGCAGCGCGCCGTCGATGCGGAAGCGCACGACCGAGGTCTGCTCGAAGGGTTCGATGTGGATATCCGAGGCGCCTTCGCGCAGCGACTGGGTCAGCAGCGCGTTGATCATGCGGATGACGGGGGCGTCGTCGGAGGATTCCAGCAGGTCCTCGATGGCCGGCACGTCCTGCAGCAGCTTGGTGAGGTCGAGGTCGGCATCGAACTCGTCCGCGACCTGGGAGGCATCGCCGCCGGCATTCGCATAGGCGGCGGCGATCGCCGCTTCCAGTTCCGCGCGCTCCATGCGGTGCAGGGCGATGCGGCCGAAACGGCGCGACACTTCCGCGATCGCGGCCGGTTTCGTGGCATTCGACACCAGCACTTCGACGGCCTGCCCGGGGTCGCCGTTGGAACGCGCCAGTACGCCATAGTCACGGGCGAAGGCGTAGGGCAGCAAGTTATTCATGATGGCTCAATTCCGGTTCGGCGATGCCGGCCGGTATTCCGCTGGCGGCTGCGTCTGCGTTTGCGTCTGCGGCTGCACCGGACGGAATTCCGGTTCCGTGCGCGGCTGCGCACGCAGGCCGTTCGGCAGCGGTTGGGTCGTGTCCGTGCCGGTGGCGGCGCCCGGACGCGGCGCGACAGGCGCCGGCGGCGGCATCGTGGCCATGTCGCCGTTGGCAGGCGGCTGGCCATTGGTTAATGGCGGCAACAGCGGCGCGCCGAGGTCGCGGACCAGGATGGTGTTGTCCACTGGCTGCGCGTTGGCCCCGGCCGCACGCATGTACTGGTAGCGGTCCATCGAGATGCTCTCGTTCTGCTCCTTGCTGCGCACCACGATCGGGCGCAGGAAGACCATCAGGTTGCGCTTGGCGCGGCTGCGGGTCCGGTACTTGAACAGGTTGCCCACCACCGGCAGGTCGCCCAGTCCGCGCACTTTTTCCAGGTTCTCGGTTTCGTCGTCCGAAATCAGGCCGCCCAGCACGATGATCTGGCCATCGTCGGCCAGCACATTGCTTTCGATGGCGCGGACCGTGGTGATGATGCCGCCCGAGTTGGTCACCGAGGTGTCGATGCCCGAGTTCTCGTGATAGATCGCGAGCTTGATGGTACCGCCTTCGGAAATCTGCGGCCGCACTTTAAGCAGCAGGCCGACGTCCTTGCGGTCGACGGTCTGGAAGGGGTTGCTGGCGCCGCTCGCACCGGTGGTGAAGGAACCGGTGATGATCGGGATGTTCTGGCCGACCTTGATCGTGGCCAGCTCGTTGTCCAGCGTGATCATGTTCGGCGTCGACAGGATGTTCGCCTTGCCGGTGCTGTCCAGCAGGTGGGCGATCGCGCCCAGGCCGAGCTGGCCGTTGACCTGGCGGAACAGGCCGATCGACAGGCCGGTCGGGTTCGGGATCGTGGTCGAGGTGGTGGCGCCGGCACTGGTGCCGCCGATCCCCTGTACCGCGGCCGAGGCCAGGTTGACGATGTTGTTGCTGTTGCCGCCGACGCTGAAGGACTGCAGGCCGCCGACGCGGTACTTGCTGGCGTCGTCGCCAGTCAGGCCGATCCACTGCACGCCGAACTCGGCGGCGTCGTTCGAAGTGACCTCGACCACCAGCGCCTCGATGTACACCTGGGCGCGGCGCACGTCGAGCTGGTCGATGACGGCGCGCAGGTTGCGGTAGATGGCGTCCGGCGCGGTGATGATCAGGCTGTTGGTCGAAGCATCGGCCTGGATGAAGCCGGAACCCTGGCCGCCGCCGCCGCCGGCCGCGGTGGCCTGGCCCTGCTGGGCGAAGGTGCCGCCGGTGCCACCGGCGCCGACGCTGCTCTGCTGGCCCTGCTGGCCGCCGAGGCCGCCCGCACCGGTGCCGGTGCCGCCCGCGGTGCCGGACTGGATCGAGCCGCCCGCCGTGCCCTGCTGCGTCACCGGCACCGCCGAGGCGTCCTGCGACACCACGGCGCGCAGGGTCTGCGCGACCTTGCTGGCGTCCGCATTCTTCAGGTAGACCACGTGGATATTGCCGAGTTCCCTGGTCGGCTGGTCGAGCTTGGCGATCAGGCTCTTGGCCATGTTCGCGCGCGCCGCCGACGGGGCGCGCACGATGACCGCATTGGTGCGCGCGTCGGCCAGCACCGTCACACGGCCGGCATCGCCGCCCGGGCTCGGCTCCATCAGGCGCGTGACCAGGGCCGCGACGTCGCTGGCGATGCCGTTGCGGATCGGGACCACGTCGAGGTCGCCGGTGGACGGCGCGTCGAGCGCGGCGATGATCTTCGACAGGCGGCGCAGGTTGTCGGCGTAATCGGTGATGACCAGGCTGTTGTTGCCCGGGTCGGCCATGATCGAATTGTTCGGCGAGATCAGCGGGCGCAGCACCGCGGTCAGGTTGGCGGCCGATTCGTGCTGCAGGCGGTAGACCTGGGTCGCGACCTGGTCGCCGCGGGCCTTGCCGCCGCCGACGCCGACCTGGGTCGGCGAGGCCTGCAGCTTGGCTTCGGCTTCCGGCACCACCTTGGCATAGCCGTCGCCGGTGACCACCGCATAGCCCTGCAGGCGCAGCGCCGAGGTCAGCAGGGCAAAGGCCTGGGCCTTGCTCAGGGTGCGCTCCGACACCAGGGTCAGGGTGCCCTTCACGCGCGGGTCGATGATGAAGGTCATGCCGGTGTAGTGGCCGACCGCCTTGATCACCGATTCCATGTCGGCGTTGACGAAGTTCAGTGCGGCGCCATTGCCTTCCTGGGCATAGACCAGTTGGGGCGGCACCGCGCCGAGGACGGCGCAGCACAGCATGACGTTGGCGGCGATGCGGCGCAGGACCGGGGTTTGCTGGGTTGTTTTCATTATCTGAACTCTAATGCGATTATGTTCTTGCCGTTCACCATTCGGCGCTGGCCCAGCAGATTGAGCAGGTTCCCCAGCGTGTCTTCATATCCTTCGGCTGCTTGAGCCTGCCCCGAAAAGCGCAGACGGCCATTTTCCAGATTACCACTACCTGTAAGCAACAGCGCGCCCCGGAGGGTGCTCAGGACCAGGTCGGCACGCTGGCCGCGCCAGTCCATCGTCATTTCGTAACTGCCCAGCGGTTTGATCGGGCTCATGCGCGACCCCATGTCGGTCAGCGACAGCACGGTCCGTCCCTGCACGACCACGGTCTGGCCCTGGCGCGCGATGTCCAGCAGATTCCAGGACAGCTTGATCACGCCCGACGGCGCCAGCGTGTTCAGCGGCGCACCCAGCCCGGCCAGGCCTTCGGCCGGCAGCAGCAGCTGGCCGGCGCTGACCTGCCACTGCGACCAGCTGCCGGTGATCCGCACCGGCTGCGCCAGCGCCTTGTCGTTGGCCAGCTCCATGCTCAGCTGGCCGAACAGCACCAGCGGCGACAGGCGCCAGCTGAAGCGGCCCGGCAGCAGCGGCGTGACCGCCCCGCCCTCGCCCGGCGCGCCCCCCACAAAGGCTGAGCCGCGCCAAAGCGTACCCTGCGCATCTCCCAGAGTCAAACGGCCGCCGGTCTGGCGTTCGACCATCGGCCCCAGCCATGCAGCCGGCAGGAACACGAGGACCGTGAGGGCGACCGCGAGCGCGGTCAGCCCCGTCCACAACAACGCACGCTTCATTGCGTGGCGCCGGTGTTCTGACGCAGCGTCAGGCTGGCGTCGACCTGCCCGGCAACCGGCAGGGCGGTGACGACGGCATCCTGCACCAGCACGCGGTTGGCGCGGCGCTGCTCGTCGAGCCAGGTGGCCAGGTTGGCAAAGGACACATTCGTCAGTTGCAGCTTGATGTACTCGCCCGTCATCGACAGCGATTGCGGCGTCAGGCCGCGTCCGCCGAGGCTGGTATTCACGGTTTCGCGGGTGAGCGGCGCGACCTGGGTGGCCGGGGCGGCGGCCAGCCTGCCCGCTTCCTGGGCCATGGCCTGCAGCTC
>Ga0065165_1001793_pt1 | contig 21157 bp, 17 predicted proteins | sample AraplaMF_Cvi_mMF_FD_63813 | JGI IMG/M metagenome (GOLD analysis project Ga0065165, IMG submission 63813) | Arabidopsis root microbial communities from the University of North Carolina, USA - plate scrape MF_Cvi_mMF (version 2) (version 3) | ecosystem: Host-associated > Plants > Roots >... | reverse complement strand
GCTTTCCGCGTCGGCCCGGATCGCCCGCACATTCTGGTTCTGGTTGCCGTAGGCGACCGCGAGCAGCTGCCAGGCCGTCGCATCCTTGGGATGCGCGGCCACCCAGGTCTGCAGCCGGCTGGACACATCCGCGGCCCGCTGCGCCGCCAGCAGTGACCGCGCCTGGGTCAAAACCTCCGCACGCGATGCCGCCTTTGAAATATCGAAGCTCGCGGCCGTGGCCGGAACCACGCCGGCCAGCAGGTCGATGTCGACCGCCAGCCAATCCGCCACGCTGGCCGCCTGCGGCACCTCCGCGACCAGCGGCCTGAGTTTTGCCAGCAGGCTTCGGGCACCCGCGAAATCGCGCAGCTGCGCCGACGCATAGGCGCCCGCGTACACAACACCGGCATCGCGTACGTTGTCCGCCGAGGCCGGCGACTGCAGGACCAGGGGGGCGGTGCGGCGCTGAGCCTCCGTCACCATGGAGCGCAGCGCATCAACCCCGGGCGCCGCCAGAATGCGCGCGCGCGAAGCCATCATCGCGTGCAGCACACGGGCCTTGCCGGCCTCGACCAGCTTTTCGCGCGAAGGTTTTTCGGCCTCCGCGGAGGCCAGTTGCACGCGCGCCTGCGCTGCGGCAATCCGTTCAGTGGTCAGCGGGTGGGAGCGCAGGTAGGGAAAAGAGCCGTTGTCGTTCAGGCGCGAAGCCTGCTGCAGCTTCTCGAACATGGTGGTCACGCCGCGGCTTTCAAAACCGGCATCGGTCATTACGCCGAAGCCAACGCGGTCCGCTTCCCTTTCCATGTCCCTTGAAAAATTGAGCTGGTTTTGCACTGCGACCGCCTGGCCGCCGACGATGGCGGCGCTGGCGGCGTCGCCGTTTTTTCCGGCCGCCAGGGCGCCCAGGACCATGGCGGCAATCATCCACGGCGTCTGGCGCGATTGCTGCGTCAGCATGCGCGAAATGTGCCGCTGCGTGACGTGGCTGAGTTCGTGGCCGAGCACAGCGGCCATTTCGTCGGCATTGCCGACCGCGGCGATCAGGCCCAGGTGCACGCCGAAGTACCCGCCGGGCAAGGCAAACGCGTTGATGCTGCGGTCCCGGATCAGGAACACCTGCCAGGCAAAGCGCTCTTCAAGCTCCGCATGCAGCTCCCCGCGCGTACGCGCGGCGGCCACCAGTGGTTGCCAAATGCTTTGCAGGTAATCGGTCAGTACCGGGTCGTCTATGTAATCCGGATCCCGATAGATGCTCGCGGCGATGCGGTCGCCGATCCGGCGCTCCGCAGCGGCCGCCAGTTCGGAAGTTTCGCCCAGCGAGGGCAAGGAACCCGCCGTGGTGCCGGGCACGCTGGCGGGCGCCTGGGCGAGCGAGAGGTTGGCTGAGGCGGTCCATGCGAGCACAGCCAGTGCCAGCCGGCCCAAGACGGGGCCGGGCCTTGGCCTCCGGCTGCGCTTAGAACGAATCAATGGGTACAAAAGCAATGACCTCTGCGGTGTTGGTGTCCAGCAGGACCGTCCAGAATGTTTTCCGTCCCACCATGGGGATATAGCCTATGGGCCTGGTATTGCCATTTCCGCTCAAGGCTGATTTCAACGCGGCGTCAATTTCACCCACTTGGGCTGGAAACCGTTTTTTGAGTTCCTCCAACGGCTTGGCACGCGCGAGAACCTGGGGCTTGTCTTGATCGTAGCGCTGCCAGAACCCGGGTCGCGCGCCTAGAGGAAAGCCCGCCAAAGCCTCAAAGGTCATATCAGAACGCTCCTTGGCGTCCTTGAAGTCACGCACCGAGAGCAGCGTCGGCCCGGTCAAAGGCAGCGTACTCAATCCAGCCGGCGCCCGTTCCAGCTCCTCCTTAGGCACCTCGATGGCATGAATGACCCTGAAACGGTCTATTTCGAACACCAGGTGCACTGGGCGCACTACGACCACCGTCCATAAACCGTAGGCCAGCGCAGCCAGCTGGAACAGGCCTATCACCGCCAGGTCGCGTCGTAGCACTTTGGTAGCCTTTTTGACATTGAACACCGCCAACGTCAGCAGGGGCCCCATAACTACATCGACGGCCACCACAATCATGAAGAGCTCGCGGCCACCTGAGATTTCCCGGTAAGGATAGGGATACCAGACGCCAAAAACCAGAGCTGCCGCGAAAGCCGCAATGGTCACACTAATACCAAAATGCACACCCGCCGCCAGCAGGCGGCGCTTGAGGGGACTCTGATTCGCGAACATGGTCTTATGATGAGGGCCCGTTGTAAAGGTTTCGTAAAAGCATGGCATCCCCTCCCTCACTCACCCACTTTGACGGCCAAGGCCAGGCCCATATGGTTGACGTGGCGGGCAAGGCGGCCACACACCGTGTCGCCGTTGCACAGGGCCGTATCGTAATGAATCCGGCGACCTTGTCCATCATTCTTCAGGGCAACGTCAAAAAGGGAGACGTCCTGGGCATCGCGCGCGTGGCCGGCATTATGGCCGCCAAAAAAACCAGCGAACTGATTCCCCTGTGCCATCCCCTCGCCCTAACCCGCGTGGCCATCGACTTCCTGCCGCAGGAGAAGGATTTCAGCATCACCTGCCGCGCCACCGTGGAGACCGTCGGCCCGACAGGGGTGGAAATGGAAGCCCTCACCGCGGTGCAAGTGGCGCTGCTCACGATTTACGACATGTGCAAGGCGGCTGACCGCGCCATGACCATCACCGACGTGAAGCTGCTCGAAAAGCACGGCGGAAAATCCGGCAGCTTCACCAATTCCTGAGCTACGGCAAGCGCTCAATGCTTTCGGGCAAGCCGGCCTTTGCCGCAGCCCAACGCGCGTGTTCCTTTGGGAAAGCCGCCCGGTAACGCGCCAAATGCATCAAGGCCTCGTCATCAAGCCCCAGCATGACGGCGCTTTCAATCACTTTTTCAATCATGGACGGCTCAGGCGAATAGTGCAGCAGGGCCGTCGCCGTATCGAAGGTCCACTGAGCGTTGTCGCGCGTCAACGGTGTCAGGCTCAACTCGGCGAAGCGGACCTGGTTGCGAAACAGCCATGAATCCTGGATCTTGGCCAGGGTGCCGTCGCGGTAGGCCGCATTGCGATCCTGCGGGGCGAGGTAAATCTGGCTGACTCGGTAGTAATCCCATGCGGCGTAGACGCAACATGCCATTGCCGCCGCGGCCAGCAGCCTCCTCAAAACAGGCGCTCTTGGCGTGCCAGACACCGACGCCTCGCCACCGCGCCACAGCAAACCTATGCACAGGCCGAAAGCGATCTGAAACGGCCCGTACCACAGGGGGTATTCCAGCAGGCTGTGTAGCAGGATCACCGCCAGCACGCTCCAGGCCAGCTGGCGCACGGTATCCGTCTCGCGCCACGGCCGCCGCCGCACCATCCACCAGGCGCCGAAGCTGCAAACCAGCAACGCTACCGGGATGCCCAACTCAACCGCCAAATGCAGGGGCAGGTTGTGGGCATTGTCCAGAATGTCGCAAAAGCGCGGCCCGGCATACAAAGTGGCGTAGTGCGCATAGTCCAATTCTCCCCAGCCCCAACCCAGCCAGGGTTTTTGTGCGATCAGGTCCAGCACGTTGGACCACAGCACGATGCGGCTCGCGCATGCCCGCTCACCGCCGCGCAACCGCGCCACCATGCCATGCGCCGCCGGGTCGAACCCCTGCAGCCAGGGCAGCGCCAGCGTCGCCACGGCATAGGCCAGCACCGCCGCGACCAGCAGGCGCCAAACGCCGGGCCTGCGCCACGCCCCCCACATCCCCGTCAGGACGCAAAGCACGGCCAGCTCCAGCAAGCCCACACGCGAGGAAGATGCGGCGTTGCCGGCTGCCAGCAGGCCGGCCCCCAGATACAACAGCCACCGGAGAGGTCCTGCGCAATCGCGCCGGCCAGCGAACCAGACCAACGCGGCCAGGGCGATATTGGTGAGGCTGGCAAACTGGTTACGCTGGCGGAGGTTGGCGAATGCCTCCCCGGGCGCCACCGTCTGGCTCACCCAGCCAGCCAGCGCCGCGGTGGCGCCGAAGTATTGCAGCAGGCCTATCAGGCTGCTGACCAGGCCGGCGAGCAGCCAGGCCCAGGCCGCCGGCACCACCCACCGCTGGGCGAAGGAAGTATCGCCCACCGCCCGGTCCGGGAAGGCACGCAGCGAGGCCAGGAACACCAGGGCAGCCGCCGCGGCGAGTGACACCAGCCACGGCACCACACCCGGCGAAGGGCCGGGCGCTAACGGGTTGATCCAGGGGAGTGTCAGAAAAAAAATGGCGATCAATTGCATAAACGTGGGACGCCGGAAATCTCAAAACGGCCGCTCACCAGAACAGTGAGGCCAAGGCCGAACTTGTGAGATTAACTTATTCGGCCGATGGAGGATGCGCCTCGGCACACAGGCCAATGGCAAGCACTGCAGCCAGCCCCCCCTAGCCGCCGGTCCGCCGGGCAGCACCGGCAAGACATCCGGAGCACAACAGCACAGCCTTTTCAGGCTCTCATGCGTTAGCATCGTATCGTTCCACCTTGAAGCCGCGTACGGACAAGGCCTCCCGCGACGGTACAGCCAGCCATCACCGAAAAATATGCACACACCCTGTGAACAAGCGCGACCAAACCTGGCTCATGCCGGCTTTGGTACGTGGGCATATGGGGCTCTTGCCACATCATGAGTGCCGTTGTTTGGAATCCTCTTCGGATTTTTTCCGATATCTGGCGCCACCGCTATTTACTCGGCCAACTGATAAAAAGAGACGTGCTGCTCCGCTACAGAGGAGCGATGTTCGGTGTGCTGTGGATTTTTCTCAGCCCCTTGCTGATGCTGGGGATCTTCGCCTTTATCTTCGGCGAGGTCTTCCAGACCCGCTGGCCCCAGCAAAACAGCGGCCTGCCGTTCTGGCTCCTGCTCTACAGCGGCCTGATTACCTTCAATATTTTTGCCGAGACGGTTTCCCGTGCGCCGGCATCGGTGCGCGGTTACCCCAGCTTTGTGAAGAAGATCATCTTCCCCGTAAATATCCTGCCAGTCGTTCCGCTGGGGGCCGCCCTGGTCCACGGCGCGTTTAACTTCCTGATCCTGGTGGCAGCACTGGCATGGGTGGGCGGCCTGCATGGCCAGATCGTGCTTTTTCCGCTTCTGCTCCTTCCCGTGCTGCTGCTGGCAGTGGGACTCTCCTGGTTTGTGGCGGCCTGGGGCGTATTCATCAAGGATATGACCCAAATCCTGCCGGTATTTGTGCAAATGCTGATGTTTCTATCACCGGTGTTCTATCCGATGAGTGCGGTACCGGCCGCCTTGCGCCCCGCTTACCACTACAACCCCCTGGGCATAGTCATCGAAGCCTCTCGCGCCGTGGTCACCGGGCAGGCCATTGACTGGGGCGCATGGGCCATGGCGCTGGTTTTTTGCCTGGCTGTGTCGGTGTTGGGTTACGCCTTCTTCCAACATAGCCGGGAGGAGTTCGCCGATGCACTCTGACGTTGCCATCTCCGTCAAGAACCTGACCAAGACCTACCGCATCTTCGGCCACCCCGGCGACCGGATCAAGCAGGCATTCACGCTAGGACGAATGCGCTTTCACCGTGAATTCACCGCGCTAAGGGACGTCTCTATAGAGATAAAAAAAGGAGAGACGGTCGGCATTATTGGCCGCAACGGGTCAGGCAAAAGCACGCTGTTGCAGCTGATCTGTGGAATCCTCAGGCCTAGTTCGGGGTCGGTGCAGATTAACGGACGAGTCTCTGCATTGCTGGAATTGGGCGCTGGTTTCAATCCAGAATTCACCGGGAGGGAAAACGTGTATTTCCAGGGGGCGGTGATGGGGCTCAAGCGCTCCGAATTAGACGAACGCTTTGACGAGATTGCCAAGTTTGCGGATATCGGCGATTTTATTGACCAGCCCGTGAGGATTTATTCCAGCGGTATGTTTGTCCGGCTCGCATTTGCGGTAGCCGTCAACGTTGATCCAGACATTCTGATTGTGGATGAGGCTTTGGCCGTGGGAGACATGGAGTTCCAGGAGCGCTCCATCTCGAGGATGAAAAGCCTGCAAAGCAATGGAACGACCATTCTTCTAGTTACCCATGCTATGCCTGCAGTCAGGAATTTTTGCCAACGGGCAGTCTGGCTTGATGGAGGAAATGTATTAATGAGCGGCGAGTCAGGCGAGGTTTGCTTTGCCTACCAACAGCACGTTGATCAAGAGCTGCAAACGCAAAAGAATGCCAACCTGCCGCATTCCGCGCTACGCATCCGCGGCAAGCATCCGTCCGGGAAAGACAAGATCATTACGATTACCGATGCCGCCGTCGACGCCCAGCAACTGAGCGTCGGTAACAACCTGACCATTTGCTTCTCGCTGCATTTCTCCGACTTGGCGCAATCGGTCGGCGAATTCGGATTAGGCGTTCAAATTCACAATGACAAAGGCCGACTGGTTGCGATCTTCAATACCATCCGAGACAACATTTTTCTCGCGGGAGACGTGCAGCAGGTCCGCCTATCTCTGCCGCGCACCTCTTTTATCCCCGGCCACTATTGGGTCTCAGCCAATGTCTGCGACCGCCATATCATGTTTGCCTATGACGAATTTGAGCGGTGCGCCTCATTCGAGGTTTTGAACGAACTCAGTCAGTCAGGAATCCCTCGATGGGAAGGGGAGGTGGCGTGTGAACATGCTTGGCTTTGGTGATTGGTGGTTGCGAAAAATCGGACGCATCCGCTTATGGGATTCCGAGCGCATCCTCGTTTGCAACCGCGGATTACTGAAGAAGAAGTCCCTGCTTGTTGGGATTACCCGGGTCCGTAACGAGTCGCTCATTCTGCGCGATACGCTTGATCATGTCGGTGAACACGTTGATGCAATTGTCGCTTACGACGACGCAAGTACCGACAGCACTCTCAATATTCTCCGCGATCATCCCAAGGTCGCTTTGGTCATTCAGAACACATCTTGGGAAAGTGGAATTGCTGAACGACTTTCCGCCGAAACCCGCCATAGAGGCTTGCTGCTTCAAGTCGCTCGTTCAAGATTGAGTTTTGACTGGACTCTGTGTTTCGATGCCGACGAACGGGTGATTGGCGATGTTCGCGGCTTTATTGAAGGAGCCTCAAGCAGTGGTTGTAACGGCGTCCGTATTCAGCTATTCGACGCTTACATGACGCCTGACGATCAAGCACCTTTTGTCCCAGGTAAGAATCTTCTGGGTTTTCGCCGTTTTTTTGGTCCCGAGCGAAGAGATATTCTGATGCTTTGGAGAAACCTGCCTCACATCCAATACAAGGGACTTGACTCAAGAGAACCAGCTGGAGTCGATCAAATAGAGACGCGGTTTTATTGTCAACACTACGGAAAAGCGATCTCTCTTGAGCAATGGGAAGAAACCTGCGATTACTACATTAAGCATTTTCCATTTGAGACATACGGCAGAAAATGGCTTGCCCGAAAGGGCACAGCAATACATCGGCAATCCGATTTTTCCAGGCCGCTGTTCGAGTGGGGTGAAACGCTTTTTAGCAACGCAGTCGTGATTCATTGACGTAGCCCGGCCTAATTCATCAAGAAAATAATTACAGCCTTAAAGTGAACGCCATTCAACCCCGACGCGCACTGATCGCCACGCATCACCTGGCCGGGTATGCGGGCTCAGAAGTATTCACTCTCGAACTGGCAGCGGAGCTGCGGGAAATGGGTTGGGAAGTTTGTGTCGCCGCCTTGCTGATTGGCGAGCCGATGATGTCCGAATTCAACAAGCGTGGGCTGCGGATCGTCGACATGTTGACCGAATCGTCCGTTCTAAGCAATGCAAAGTTTGACTTGGCGTGGGTTCATCATTCACCGGTCCTATATGAGCTCCTGCTCCGAAAAATAGAAGCAGTTACGCTTGTTTTCTGCAGCCTCTCCCATTTTGAACCCCTAGAAGCCGTGCCCGACTGTCCAGACTCCGTCGACCTGTTGCTGGCTCACTCCATTGAGAACAAAAATCACATCGTCAACTCTACCGGCTGGAGTGGACACCAAGTGCATGTCTTTCCCAATGCCGTGCCTGGTAGCTATTGGGCCCACGCCAAGGCCGCCTCCAGCCCTTCGCTCAAGCGTATGGCGATCATCAGCAACCATCCCCCCGCAGAGCTCCTGCAAGCCGCACAAGCACTGAGGAAGGACGGGATCGAGGTGGCGCACATTGGTGCGGGCGGCCTCCAACTACTAGTCGACGCGGATTTCTTGTGCCGCTATGACACGGTGGTATCAATTGGGAAGACCGTCCCCTACTGCCTGGCGCTGAAGATTCCAGTTTATTGCTATGACCACTTCGGCGGGCCGGGCTGGCTCCATGAAGGCAATCTTGACCTAGCGAGCCAAAACAACTTTTCCGGCCGTGGGTTCCCGCAAAAGACAGCGCAAGCCATTGCACTTGAGATCACCGGGGGGTATCACGAATCTCTTGGCAGGTTAAATCGGCACGCCACTCTGGCGGCAAATACTTTCGACCTTCGGAAAAATCTGGCACTTCTTTTGAGCCGACCCGAAGTATCGCCCGGCAAAAAGCGGGCCGATCCCGATACTATGCCGGCGTTAAAGCAGCACGCCCAGTACATTCGGCTTGCGAAATTGATGCGTGATCGGGAGGCTGAGGTTGAAGGTCTCCGCAAAGAGATATCACGCGTCAAGTCCACCCTGTCCTGGCGACTGGCTTCCCCATTTCGCGTTGCCCGCAATTTTTTACGCCGCATAATTGGCCTACGCTTGCACCAGCAGGGCAAGCATCTGGACAGTCGACCTCAAAAATAGCGACATAAATCTATTTCGCAAAAAGCCCTTCAATCATGGTGCCGGGAACGAGCGGCCAAGCACACGAACAACTAAGCAATGGTGTTGACGATGAATTCAATTTGCCCAGTCTGCCAGGAAAATGTCTGCGCGCCGCTCGGGGACAAAAGCTGGCTCTTTTTCGAAAAGTCCTACCAACTGGCCAAGTGCAATGCCTGCCGGAGCGCATTCACATCCCCGCTTCCTGACGATGCTTCGCTCCAACGCATTTATCAATCGTCATTCGACTTTCGCTGGTATCGCGATCACTTCCCCGCCAAACTAAAAGACTGCCGGATGCGCCTGGAAGAGTACAAAAATTTGCTCGGTCGACGCGTACTGGATTTCGGCGGCGGCGTAGGGTACTTTTCCCAAGTTGCACGCGAGGCAGGACATACGAGTGTGACCTACGATCCTTTTACCTCTTCTGCACCAGCCGAAAAGGGCGCTTGGGATACCGTAGTCGCCTTGCACGTTCTCGAGCACGCCAACGATCTCGACCGGATGTGTGAGCAATTCAAGGAGCTACTGGCCCCCGGAGGGCGACTGGTCCTGGCCGTGCCCAATTTTTCGGGGCGAGGCTACCAAGAACAGGGTATGCAATGGGTATGGGCCCAGCCACCCTTGATCCATATTTTTCATTTCACGGCAAGCGGCATCGCAGCGCTGCTTTCCCGCCATGGCTTTGGCGACATTCATGTTTCGTACCACGAGCGTTGGGACGCCAATCTCTATTGCGATCTGCAGCATGTCAAACGATTCAGGAAGTGGGATGCGGCTTGGGGTCTTCGTCCCTTCAAGTTTTTCCCTCCATATCGCAGATTGATTGCCTATCTCAATAGCCGTAGGCGGTTCCGAGGCCTCACTCATGCCTTGCGTGACTACGACGCCAACTCCACCGCCTACTCCGAGCTCCAGATCACGGCAGTTTTAAAGTAGCCGTGGGATCATCTTTTCTTCGCCCGCCTCGACCGACCAGAAAGCACCGGATGTTCAGTTCGAAGCTCGATATCGACAAACCCCGGCAATGAAAGATATCACGCTCTGTTGCATCGACTGCGTCAATCAGCCCCTGGCGATTCGCGCACTTCGACGCTCTATGCCAGCACTGCCCTTTGCGCAAATCCTGCTCTTGACGAACGGCACTTATGACTTGCCGGATCTACAGGTGCAATACATACCCGCCCTGCAAAGCCATGCGGAGTATTCTCATTTTGTGGCCAAGGCGCTTGTTGCACATGTCCACACCTCACATGTTCTTCTCGTGCAATGGGATGGCTATATCGTCAACCCATCAGCCTGGACGGAAGAATTTCTCCAGTACGATTACATTGGGGCTCCCTGGGGATTTCATAGAGATGCCTATCGGGTTGGTAATGGGGGATTTTCGCTGAGGTCGAAGCGATTGCTCGAGGCGCTTCGCGATCCGGAGATTGCTGAAATTCATCCGGAAGATGTGGCCATTTGCCGCCAGTATCGGCCACTGCTTGAGCAACGCTACGGCATTCGTTTCGCACCCGAAACTGTGGCGGAGCAATTTTCTTTCGAATCCACAATACCTCGCAATGTTCCCTTCGGTTTTCATGCCCTGCACAACATGTGGGTATGCCTGAAACCCGAGGAACTGCATGACTTTTTAATGCTGCTGACCCCTGATATCGTTGCTTCGCGCCAATGCCTGCTGCTGGCCAGGAATTTCCTGGAAAAAGGCAGGCAAGCTGAGGCAGTCGCCGTTCTTCAGCGCCGCTTGCAGGTTCTTCCCGGCGATACGCAGACCCTCGTCCTTCTGAAGCATGCGACCAGTCTGTCACAAAAATACATTTCCATGTTGAGGGAAAAAATCGATACCTTCGGGCGCCGGCATCCCTTCTTTCCCTGGTTAACCCGGCGTCAAGGCACCCGTCGCGAGGACGAGCCATGAGTTATCTGGTCAAACGTAAGCCACAACGGGCCTGGATATGAAAATCGGAATCGTTAATGAGTCCGAATTTAGGGTGTCCGATCCGGACTGCCGCAACTGGGCGGTGCACAGCTTCACTATCTCGGGAAATGCACTTTCTTTTTCCGAAATTTTTGATTCAGCCTTTTCCACTCCAGCCCGCTATGTGCAGGAAATGTTTGTGCGCCTCTGTTCGCTGGAAGAATCTGGCAAGGAGAGTCCGAAGTTCATATTCAATCCACTGTTCAAAACGAATCACCTGAACACCGGACTTGTTCTGGATGCACTTCGGAGAATCCCACCCTCGGATGAGATAGCGGTACTGAGCGACGACAAAGGCTTGCCTGCTGGCTATCTGCTTCCGGCCTGGCTGACGAGTGTGGATGCTCGTTTCCTGGCTTTGCTTTCCACAGTGGATGCCGCGACCGATGCGCAATTGCTGCGCCGCGCATATCTTGCCAATGCCTCGTACATTCCGGTTCGTCGGGTCTCCCTGAAATGGAGCGGCCACAATGGCTTTCAGTATGAGGGAAATCGGTTCATTTATCGGTGGGTGGCTGACAAAGCCATAAAAATTCTGGATCTACGTATCACGGCCAGTGATCGCCATGAGGCGCGTCGACAGAGAAATGCCATTACTTTTACCGCCGTAATGCCCTATCACGCAGGTGATTTGCTTTTCTTCCTCATTGCATTTAAGCATTTCCACTCGCCTGTATCCCGCATCGTTATCAATAAGGCCTATCTGGAGATAGTTGCCGACAATGCACCTGCGCTTGAGGCGCTTCCGATAAGCCTTCCTCTACTCAATCGGGATGAGGATTTTCGGCGCGGCAACGTCACCCCCGACCATGCTTACTTCGAGCGCTTCTGCAACCAGCTACCCGACGATGGCTTCTACAGCTATTACCGCTCGTGCAGAAACTACAACATTACAAAATTCCATCTGATTGATCATTTCATCTTTGCTCTGGGCGCAAGCCCGCGCTCGCGCGCGGAACTGCTGGTACCGCAAAAGGCGGCGCCGGACACATTCGAACCAGAGTCTTCCACAGGTGCCCGCAAAATTCTGCTTCATTTTGACGGCGGCTGGCCACTCAAGGTTTACGCCAGAGAACAGCAAGAACGGCTGATTGACCAGCTATGCGCCAAAGGGTACTCGGTCACGGTTCTTGCCGCGACGCAATACGATCACCCCAAGTGCCGAGTCATCACATTCAAGGATTATGGACACCTTGTCGGATTGCTTCGTTCCCATCACTTGCTTGTGGGAATGGACTCTTTCCCTGTGCACTATGCTGTTCACGTTCTGGGACTCCCGACGATTTGCCTCTTCGCCAGTACACGACCGGAAAATTCCAATGCACGGCCTGCACCGAATTACCTGTCCCTGGAAAAGGGGCTGCGCTGCCGTCCCTGCTCCGCTATCTCACGCTGCCCCCTGTATGGCGACAACCACTGCCGAAACTTCGTTGACCCCGAAACCGTGGTGGCGGAGGTAAAGCGCATGCTGGAAAGCACAATCACCAAGCCATCTACACAGCTTGCCATGCCTATGGCACCGGTTCTCGATGGCGCCAAGGACTGCGATGCGCCAGTGCGCCAGAAGCCACATAAAGTCAAACTGATTTCGTTCAAGTATCTGGGCTTGCAGTCAACACTTGTCAGACCCGTTCTACCCTACAGCAGCTATCTTTATCAACTTTACGAAGAGTTCTCCGCAGCTGTCAAATCCGATGGCGTCCTGCTGGCCGTACTTCGCACCTTGCGCTTTCTACGCAAGTCCTTGCGCCGCTAGGTGCACCTTGGTTTCGCGTATTTCTTTGCCGCCATGATTCCGGCTCTTGTGTCTTCAAAAATTCAGATTTGTCGCGATACGTCCGGGGGTTTTTGCGCCAGCAACAAGATGTGATGCGGCCGTATCTCCTGTATCGCATGAACCGTCATTCCCGTGTGCTCCACGAGTTCTTGCGCAAGGCGCACATCGAATACATGATGATGCAAACAACGGTTTTCCACATTCAGCATGGAGCGCGCCTTAAAGGCCATCACATCTCCCGCATCAGGATCACGCTCCAGATCGTGCAGCGCCAGAATCTCCGGCAAATGCGTCAGGTCATCCTCTCCCATTCCGGCGTTGAAGTCATCGATCAGATGCGCCAATGTGGTAACCGGGCGGCGGTGGTCAAAGGTGTGGCGTTTGTCGGGCAGCAAAAGCACCAGGGTTCCACCATCGGCCAATAAGCGTTTCCACTCCTGCAGGGCAAGTATGGGATTGGCGGTATGTTCCAGCATGTGCGAGGACAGCACAAAATCGTAGGCTCCGGACGGAAGCTCGCCCAAGGCTGTCGTTTCCGCGAGGTACTGCTGGCCGGCGGGCTTTGCCGGATCAAACAAAAAGGTTTTGCCCTCCTGGAGACGCCCTTCCCATACCGTGCTGGCGCCGAAGTTGCAGTTGTCGAGGCGTCCAACCAGGGGATAGACAGGGAAAACGCCTCTTCGCGAGAAGGCCTGGCTGGGGCCACCTATCTCGATTCCGGATTTGCCGGAAAACCTCTCCTGGTATGTCAGCAGCAGCGCGGATGGTCTGGTTAACAAACCGCGCACACGCACTACGGCTGCGCGGGTGAGGCCGCGGATTCCTCGCGACTGCAATATGTGGATAGCTCTTCGAATCATGGCGTTGCTGCTGGGAATTCCGGCCTGAAGGAGTCAATTGATTGAAAATCGAACATACATTGAACCACTCAGAAGGCGCTGGCTCAATGTCGCAGCACCGACTCCCGTGTGCAAGGACCCATTCGTCCGCGCAAGCCGTCCGCGACGCCACCCACGAATGCGCGGACTTTGGTGAAGCCTTGCTTCTCCAGGAGCGCCATGCCTCCAAGCCCCAGCAACAGGCGAGCCAGCCGCCGCAGGCACCATTCGGGCTCCCGCCACCAATAGGCCATCACGGTAACCACCGTGTTTCGAGCGATGTAGTACTTGCGCACGGGTGGATGATTTGGCAGTTCGCCCAACACAGGAATGCGCACGCCACCTGACTCGCCGACGCTGTGGGTCATGACCGGCTTGCGACTGATGACCACCTGATGTCCATGCGCCCGGGCTCGCAGGCAGAACTCGTGATCCACCTGGTCGATGAAATAGTCCTCCCGGAACCCCCCCATCGCCAGCGCCAGGCGCACATCAACCAGACTCCCTGAGGTGATGACCGTTTTTTGCACCAGGAAGCTGGCAGCCTCTCCGATCGCGACCTTGGGATGCTTGCTCCTTGGATCCAGATAGTTCCCCCCGATTACTGCGGGCGCGGGCGAGCAGGCTTGGGACACGCCAAGAAGCGTGCTCACCATATCCGGAAAGCATTGGGTGTCCTGGTCCAGCGTCAGCGCCCATTTGCATCCTGCATTCAAGGCGTGGTGGAGGCCCTGGTTAAGTGCGGCTGAAATACCCAGATTGGTCCGGTTTGAAATCAGGTGAATGTTCGCCATGTCCCCCGGCAGCTTCAGTTGGCGCGTGGCATCTTTCGCCGGCGTATTGTCCACAACGACCACACGCGCGGCCTGGGGTAGCAGACTGCGAAGCCGTGCATTAAATTCCTCGTCGGGGTAATAGGCGACGACGACCGCGCACACCAGGTCCAGGGGCATGCCAGACGTGTTTTCCTGCGAAGAGGCAGCCTCTGACCCAGTATGCGACATGGCACTCCCGGCGGCGCGTGATGTCATGGCTGGCGCAATAGCCATTCCCAACTCCTCTTGACCCCCTCTTCAAGGGTAAATTGCGGGCCCCAGGACAAGCGGGTTTTCAGCAGGGAAATGTCCAGCACGATATCGCGCACATCCACTGTACGGACCGGGCGATAGACTCTCTTCACAACACGTCCGCTAGCTCTCTCTGCAACGCGCAGCACCTCATTGACGCTATGCCCTTTGCCGCTGCCAAGGTTGTAAGTTCCACTGTCTTCCGGCAGAGACACCAGGCGCGCGCACGCCTCGGCGACGTCATCGACGTGAATGAAGTCACGCACACTCTCACCGTCACCCCAGATTTCCATTTCCGTGCCGAGCCGGGCATGCTCAAGCACGGTGCGCACCAGGCCAAAGCCGCTTTTAATCGTCTGCCCGGGGCCGTAGGCATTTGAAGGACGAAGGACGGTGACCGCATGGCCGCGTGCCCGCAATACACCGCAAAAAAACTCCTGCGAGGCTTTGCTGGCACCGTGATGGGAAAGCGGCGCAAGCGGGCTGTCTTCAGTCACGGGGAGGTTCTGAGGGTTGCCGTAAACGGTGCCGCCGGATGAAAAAAAGATCAGGTGGGTGTCCGGCCGGCTTTTCAACAAATCCAGCAAACGCAAGGTCAAGGCGAGATTGCCCAGCTCAAGGCTTGGATTGGAGGCGGACACGCCCGGCGTGGTGGAGCAGGCAAGATGCACAACCGTGCCGTATTGAGGCAGCACATGCTCAAGCTCCGCCTCCTGCTGGCGGCCGAGAATATGCACGGGCCTGTTCTCCCGTTGCAGGCGCTTGGACAAGGCGCTGCCGATGAAACCGGCACCACCCAGCAGCAATACGCCATCGCGCCTCACGCGCTGCGCTCCAGAAGGCTTTGATAAGCGGCCGCATAACGGCCGGCACAACCGTCCCACGTGCCTATCGACTCCTTGATCCAATCGCGAGCCGCTTGCCCCGTGGTCTGGTTGTGCACAGGGTCTTCCAGCCATTCCAGGCCGTGGAGCAGCTCCTCACGGCTGGCCGCAAGCCAGCCCGTGACGCGGTGTTGCACCATGTCGCGGTGGGCCGGCAGATCAGACGCAAGAACCGGCAAGCCCGACGCCATGGCTTCAAGCATCACTTGCGGCCGTCCCTCGTCGTGGCGGCTTAGCGTGATCAATCCGCAGGCCCGGGGGAACCAGTTTTCAAGCAGATCGGCCGGATGCGTCGGGCCGTGGTAGCGCACCCAGGAAGGGAGTTCGAGCGTCTCCTGCATGGGGCCAAACAGGTGCAGCTGCCGCGTATCGTTGAAAAACCCTTCACCCCAGGCAAACAGGTCACCGATCTTGTCGCGGGTCAGCCGGGTCACCGCGAGCCAATGCCGCATGTTGCCTGCCGCAGGCTGGCGCGTCACCTCAAACCAGTGGTCGTCCACGCCGAAGGCAATGGGACGGATTTCGGCAAGATCGCCAAAGGCCTGCTCCAGGAGAGGCCGCATCCATTCGGCATTGGGGGCAAGGATCGCGCGCCGTTGCCGCAACACCGAACGCAGTAAGGCCTTCATGCCGGGCAGGCGCAGCAGGCCAAAATCGCTGCCCAGCACAGTGATCAGCGCCGGCGTCGTGGTTCCCCACAAGGGCAAGGCGTTCTGGAGCCAATTGACGTGGACAACATCGGTTGTTTGGCGGCGATAGGCACGGCCCAGGCGCGCGAGCAGGGCCAGAACGGTTCCGGCGGCCAGCGCCTTGCGGGTGCGCAGCAAGTGCGCGATGCCACCTTGCCGCGACAAGTGCCCTAGCCAGCGCGCATCGGCCGGCGTCGTCGCAGCGACCACGCCGGCGGGCAATTCGCCCGGCGGCGCCCATAGCGAAAGATTGACGTCGCGGCGCCGCGCCAGTGCCCCTGCCTGGTTGGCAATGAAGCGCCCACGCCAGTCCTGAAGGCTTTCCGGGTAGGAGGTACTGCTCATCAGGATGTTCAAGCTATGGCTCTCCGGATTGGGGCATCAGTCAGCATACATGGATGGCGCAGCTTTCCCGCCGGGGCGTAACAAGCGCCATTGTGATTTTTCCTTGAGGCAGTCGGCGGCCCATGTCGGCAACTCCGGACCGCTGATGAGGAGGATACCGCCAGCGGGGGCGCTTGCCCATTGTTCACAGTTGCTGCCGCCCGGTGAGTAGGCTTTTGCCCCCGTCAGGTATCGAATATAGAGGGCGCGATAGTCCGTCAATATGACCGTCGACGAATCGGTGGGGCCTATGCTTTCCTTGAGCGCGCGGCTCGTCGGTGAGATATCACGTAGCTCCCGGAAGCCAAGGCCGAATGCGGAGCGCCAGCGTGGAATGCCATCGAATGCGTAACTTGCGTGAACCCTGCCGGCCTGGTCAAGGCCGGCATAAACCAGCAAACCCAGCAGCAAGGCCATCAGTATTTTCCGGGTATCCAGGGTGCGATCCGAGAATGCGGCGCCCACCGCGGGCGCCATCGCAAGAAGCAGAAAAGGAAACACCAGGCCCACCATGCGCAGGTCCAGGTCAACTGTGGCCTGGACTCGCCTGGCGTAAAGCAGGAAGAGCAGGTAGCCCGCGAGCCAGGCAATCGGCACCCAGACTTCGAGGGGGCGCAACCATTGAATGCCGCTGCGGCGAAATGCCTTGTAGGTCACAAAGACAGCCGCGATAAGCATCGGGATTTCCAGGTTCGCCCGCAGTACCATGCTGAACGCGAAGAAGGAGTGCTCAAACAGATCAGCGATGACAGCAAGGTCTTCAAGCCACCTGCCGGTTTTGAGCATTCCCCCGCGGGCTGATCCGGAGATGTTTCCGGCGAGCTGCCAGTTGCGGAGCCACAGGGGCAAGGCCACCGCGACACCCAGCAACATCGCGCCGGTGGCATGCAGAATACGCTTGCCCAAGGCGGAATTCGATACCGCGAGAACTGACAATCCCAACAAGGGAAGAAAGACCACACCGGCATACCGGACCCAGCTGGTGCTCCCGACCAGGACGGCAGCGAGCAAGAGCCAGATGAGTTTTTCTCCGGACGTCCGGTATTTCCACAAAGCCGCATAGGCCAACAGCACCATGGGCATGAACAGCGTCTCACTCCACGCGTGACCGAAAACAATCATATTGGTGGGCGAGAATGCGTTTACGGTCGCCATAACGCCGGCCACCACGGGATTGCCGGTGGTTCTCCAGCAGATCCAGAAAATGATCAGTGTGGTGAACACCAACAAAGTGGGGTTCAACAGCGCAGGCACATCATCAACGTTGCCGCTTGCCAGGCCCAGGGCCGACGCCCACAACGCCGGATAGGCAGGGGGCCAGTTCAGCAAAGGCTGCAGCTCCGGCGCCTGCGCTGAGACGTTGGTCGACTGCATAGGATGGCCGGCCGCGAATTGGAGCGCGGCGTCCCGGTAGGTCAGGGAGTCCATCGTGTAAGCGACCCGCCCACCCGTCGCATACTGCATCAGGACCAACGCGATCGCCGATGCGGCCATGGCCAGCACCAAAGGCATCAGCTTATGGCAAAGCGTGCGACGAGCAGGGTTCAATGTCATGGTCAGGGCGCTTTTCAGGCCGGCGCAAGCTGAGGCGTCCATGCCTGCACTCGTGCTATTTGCCTTCCTGGTCGCTCGTATCGATGTTTTTGTAATGCAGTGCCGAGATTTGCTCGGAAACAATCCCTATCAGGAAAGTAAAAACGGCGGAGATGAACAGCAAAGCGCTCATATTTGTAAATCGGCCTGCCGTCAGATAGGTATATAGGTAATACGCCAGTCCCGTCAGGAAGAAGCCTCCGCTGATGGGCAGAAAGAGTTTCTGCGGTGAAAAAAGCGTGCCGATCTTGATGATGATCAGCAGGAAACGCAAACCGTCACGCAGCGGGTGGATGTGGCTGGCACCGCTGTTCCTGCGCGGCGAATGGATAGGCACATACGCCACACCATAGCCGGCGCGAAAGAAGCTCATGGTGATGGTCGTCGGATACGAAAATCCGTTTGGCAGCAGATACAGGAATTGGCGGAAACGGGCCGCGCGAACAACCCTGAATCCCGAGGTGAGGTCGGCAATCGGCTGCATCACCATCCAGCTCGCGAAGCGACTGAAGATGTCGTTGGCTGCCGCGCGATGCAGGCCCGCCTGAGAACCCGCCTGCCGCGCGCCCACCACCATGTCGTAGCCCTTGTTGAACTCCTCGAGCAGGCTGGGAATGTCTTCGGGCTTGTGCTGGCCGTCGGCATCCATGAAAACGATCACCTCCCCAAGCGCCGCCCGGGCACCGGTCTTGATGGCCGCGCCATTGCCTTTGGCGTAATGGTGTCGCAGGTGTTTGACGCGGTATTCGGCACACACGGCGGACGTGTCATCGGTGGAGCCGTCATCAACCACCAGCACCTCCGCATCAGGAATCACGGCCAGGATGCGAGGCAGGATGTCGCGCAAACCCGTCGCTTCGTTTCTGGCGGGAAGGACAATGGAGATGGGGACGGTATGAGGCATTGGGAGGCGATTGGTTGGCATCAACGTGCCGTCATGTTAAGCGCAGCCAGCAGCTCATCGAGCGTCTTTCGCTCCTCTGCCGAAAAATACCCGGTCCGCAATGCCTGCAGCAATTGCCGGGCCTGATCCAACTCCCCGGAGATCACCAGAAGCTGCGCCCATTTGAGGCGATTGCTCAGGTTGGATGGGTTCAAGGCCAGCGATTGCCCCAGGGCTCGGCGGGCTGCCGCAAGGTCTTGCTCACGCAACCACAGATAGTCGGCATGCCAGGAGTGCAGCATGGCCTGAATTCCGGGCGATACCCCGGGATTGGCAAGCGCGGCGGCAAACACCGCATCCGTCTCGGGCCGGGTCAGGCATATCGAACCAGCAATCGACATCTCTTTCATGTTGTACAGCACGCCGGTATCGCCCGGCGCAAAAGGCGTCTCCCGCAGGCGGCGCGCCAATTCTGCGATGTCGGCCTGTTTTGCCGGCATGCCCGCATTGCAGTTCAAGTGAATCAGCCCGAGCCAGCTCATTTTGAGGTTCGGGTCGAGCCTGCCTGCCATTTCGTAATGCGTGCGGGCCAAAGCATATGTTGCCGAGCCCTGCAAGGCCGCTTCCGACAATCCCGCCAATGAAACTCCGGCTTCGTGTTGGGCGCGAGCCGATGAAGGATGGTTACGGGCCTCAACTTGCGTGCGTCGTAATTCCTCGCCGAACTGGTGTGAACGTAAGGCTGTGACGAAAGAGGAATAGCCCAGGGCCACCGCCGCCAACATGACGCCAAGCCTTCTGTGCGTCCCCCGCTGCTCCAGCGCGAGCATCAAAGCCCATCCGGCCGCCAGCAAGACACCCAGGACCGGCAGATAGTTGCGGTGCTCGTGTACGAGCTCAAGAGGTAATACCGTAGACTCCAGCGCGTGCCCGACCAGGAACCACGAGATACCGAACGCGACAAGCGGCGCGCGCACGCGCGTTTGCCATGCAAGCAAGATCAGACCGGCCAGCCCAAGCAGCGCGGGCAGCGTCGTCCACGGAGACAGCAAGCCGTGGGACACCACAAAATCGTCGTGGTTGAGGGCGAAGGCCTTGATGTCCGGGACAACAATCAGGTCTAGGTAGAACCAGAGTACCCGCCCCTCCGTCAACAGGCGCTCTGTCAACGAAAACGGGCGCAGCTGGTAGCCGGCCCACAGCCATTGCGCGCGCGCGGAAAGCGCATACGCGAGCCCGGCCACCATGAACAGGGCCATCAACGCCAGCAAGCCACGCGCAAAGCGATCCAGGCTACTGACTGAACTCCTGCGTACCAGCAATTCCCAGGCAAGCACGAACACGGGAAACAGCAAACCACTTTCCTTGCTGAGGAAAGAAAGCGGCCAGAGAACGCCCCATGCCAGCAAGAGCCATGCAGTGGCCGCCCAGCCCGCGCTTTCTCGCCCGCGGATATGCAGCAGCAGCGCGGCGAGCAGAAAGAAGGCCGACAGGCTGGTCATGCGCTGCACGGCGTGCAGTACCGGGAGTAACTGGATCGGGTGCAGCAGCCACAGCGCGGTCACAGCGCCGGACGCGATTAAAAGGTTACGTTGCTGGGCCGATGGCTTGACTGTGCCCAGCAGGCGTCGCGTCAAGGCAAACACCAGCAAACCGCAGGCAAAGTGGATGGCGAGATTAGTCGCCTTGAAGGCGAAGGGATTGAAGCCGCTGAAATAGTAGTTAAGCGCGAAGCTCAACTGGGCGACCGGCCTGCCCGAGGGGCCGGCACCGCCACTGGCCAGGGCCTGGTGGAGGGACTCGAGAGACAAGGCTTCAAGACGCACACCCTCCACAAGAGTGATGCTGGGGCCGTCGTCAAAAAAAAAGCTGCCGTGCAAACCCGGCCAATAGATGGCAACCAGAACAACGGCAAAAACAGCCGCGGCAGCCAGGAGGTATCGGATTCGCATAATGCGCAAAAAGAAAAAAGCCCCTTGGCATGGCCAAGGGGCTTTTTATGCATCAACCGATCAGAAGTCTTTGCACGAGCTTGGCAGGTACTTCTTGGGGATCGAAGTGCCGGAGTTGTCGGTACCGCAGGTCCAGGCAACAGTGCCAGTAGCGGTGTTACCTTGGCCGCGCAGGATCATGGTCTTGCTGGCCGCAGCGGACAGTCCGGGATCCGTCGAAGACGTCACGATGATGTCGCCTTGGGTGGAGTTGTTGCCCGAATAGACCACCGTCGCGACGTAGCGC
>Ga0065165_1001792_pt1 | contig 21168 bp, 21 predicted proteins | sample AraplaMF_Cvi_mMF_FD_63813 | JGI IMG/M metagenome (GOLD analysis project Ga0065165, IMG submission 63813) | Arabidopsis root microbial communities from the University of North Carolina, USA - plate scrape MF_Cvi_mMF (version 2) (version 3) | ecosystem: Host-associated > Plants > Roots >... | reverse complement strand
GGGGAGGTGGCCCGGAGGGCCGGAGGGGGGTCACCCACCGAGAAACAGCTCCCGCGACGGACACAGGTCCGCGATCCGGCACACCTCGCACTTTGGTTTCCGCGCCACGCACACATAGCGCCCGTGCAGGATCAGCCAGTGGTGCGCCCGGGTCTTGTAGCGGTCGGGGACCACGCGCATCAGGTCGTCCTCGACCGCGTCCGGGGTCTTGCCGGCCGACAGCTTCAGGCGGTGGGAAACGCGGAACACGTGGGTGTCGACGGCGATGGCCGGTTCGATGTCCAGCTCGTTCAGCACCACGCTGGCGGTCTTGCGGCCCACGCCCGGCAGGCTTTCCAGCGCCGCGCGCTCCAGCGGGACCTCGCCGCCGTAGCGGTCGACCAGGATCCGGGCCGCGGCGATCACGTTCTTGGCCTTGGTCCGGTAGAGGCCGATCGAGGCGATGTAGGGAACCAGGCCCTCTTCCCCTAGGTCCAGCATCCTGGCGGCGCTGTCGGCGACCTGGAACAGCGGGCCGGTGGCCTTGTTGACCTGGACGTCGGTGGCCTGGGCCGACAGGGCCACGGCGGTCACCAGGGTGTAGGGGTTGGAATAGTGCAGCTCGGTCTTGGGATGGTCCTCCAGGCTCTCGAACCGCGAGAACAGCACCTCGACCCGCTCGCGTTCGGCCGGCGAGACGCGTTTGGCGGCGGGGCGTTTCTTGACGAGGGGTTTGGAGGGCTTGCGAGCGGATGAGGCCATGGGCGGCGACCATGCCGTGATGCGGTCTTCTCGCCAAGGCGGCGGCGAGCGCTTAAATCAGGACCATGGCCCAGCCGCTCTACATGGACGCCGTGATCAAGCCGAACCGTTCGATGAGCCGGCGCGGCCTGCACGTGCTGCTGGGCGTCTTGATCGCCTTCAACCTGATGGTCGCGGCGTTCCTGCTGGTGCTGGGCGCGCCGCCGGTATTGCCGTTCCTGGGCCTGGACGTCCTGGCGGTATGGCTGGCCCTGCGCGCCAGTTTCCGGGCCGCCGAGCGGGCCGAGCGCGTGCGGGTCACGGCCGAGGCGGTGACCGTCAGCCGCGAGGACGAGAAGGGCGCGCGGATGATCTGGACCTCGCCGACCGCTTTCACCCGGGTGGGCGTCGACCAGCCGGGCGAGCACGAGACCCGGGTGCGGCTGATGATGTCGCGCAAACGCCTGACCCTGGGCCGGGCGCTGAGCCCGCCCGAGCGGGTGGATTTCGCCCGGGCGCTGGAGCGGGCGATCCTCGAAGCCCGATCCGAACGGCACGCCTAGAACAAGGTTCGTATCCGTGGCGGGCGCAAGAACCGGGCGGACGGCGCTTCGCCGCGGGGCTATCTTTCACCCATGGCCCTGGATATCTCTCCCTCGCAAGCCTTCGCCCACCTGACCGAGCGGTCGGCCGACTACGACCGCATGGCCAAGGCCCTGGCCTGGCTGGCCGACCGCTGGCAGGAGCGTCCGTCTCTGGACGAGGCCGCCCAGGCCGTCGGCCTGTCGCCGTTCCACTTCCAGCGGGTGTTCAGCCGCTGGGCCGGCGTCAGCCCCAAGACCTTCGTCGCCGCCATCGCCCACGCCGAGGCCCGCCGGTCGTTGGAGGAGGGGGCCAGCGTGCTCGACGCGGCCTATGACGCCGGCCTGTCGGGTCCCTCGCGCCTGCACGACCTGTTCATCGCCCAGGAGGCGGTCACCCCCGGCGACGTGCGCCGGCGCGGGGAGGGGATCAGCCTGACCTGGGGCTGGGCCCCGACCCCCTACGGCAAGGGCCTGTTCGTAATGGCCCCGCGCGGCCTGGCCGGCCTGGCTTTTTCCGACGGCGACGACGAGGCGACGTTCGAAGACATGCACCGGCGGTTTCCCGCCGCCGACTGGCGCCGGGACGACGAAGCGGCGGCCCGCACCGCCATCCACGCCTTCGCCGGCGGCGACCAGCCCCTGCCGGTGGTGCTGATCGGCTCGCCATTCAACGTCCAGGTCTGGAAGGCTCTGCTGCGCATCCCGCCGGGCCGGACCAGCACCTATGGCGAGATCGCCGCCTGGGCCGGCAAGCCCAAGGCCTATCAGGCCACCGGCGGGGCGATCGGGGCCAATCCGATCTCGCTGCTGATCCCCTGCCACCGGGCCATCGCCCGCGACGGCCGGCTGACCGGCTACCACTGGGGCCTGGGCCGCAAGGCGGCGATGCTGGGCCTGGAGGCGGTGGAGGCCGAGGCCCGGCTTTCGGTCTGACGCCGCAGGACCTAGTTTGGGTCGACGGCCAGCCAGGCCGCTCTCTCGGGGAACAGCGCATGACCGCGGCGATCACGGCTTCGGCCAAGGCCTATGAGGCGTGGCTGCGCGCGGCGCTGGGCGGCGACCTGGTCGAGGCTGACCTGGCCGAAAAGCACGACAGGATGCGCGCCGGCCCGTTCCCGTTCCTGCGGGCGACCTACTGGCGCTGGGCCGAGACCATCTTCGAGGTCTGCCCCGACCTGGCCTCGGCCCCGCCGGTGCTGGCGATCGGCGACACCCATGTGGAGAACTTCGGCTGCTGGCGCGACGCCGAGGGGCGGCTGGTCTGGGGCGCCAACGACTTCGACGACGCGGCGGTCATGCCCTGGCCGCTGGACCTGGTCCGCCTGGCCGCCAGCGCCCTGCTGGCGCGCGGCGACGAGGCGGTCGGCGCGCGGGAGATCTGCGAGGCCGTCCTCGAGGGCTACGCCGCCGGCCTGGCCGCGCCTCGGCCCTTCATCCTGGAGCGCGACCACAAGTGGCTGCGCAAGACGGTGGTGCTGCCCGAGCCCGAACGCGCCGCCTACTGGACCAAGTTCGCCGCGCCGCCGCCGCGACAGATCCCGCCGCGCTATCGCGCCGCCCTGGGCGCGGCCTTGCCGGATCCCGCCGTCCCCTTCGAGACCTTCCCGCGCACGGCCGGGGTCGGCAGCCTGGGCCGGCCGCGCTTCGTGGCCCGGGCCGACTGGCGCGGCGGGCCGGTGCTGCGCGAGGTCAAGGCGGTGGTCGTCTCGGCCTGGACGTTGCGACACGGCGGCGATCCGTCGATCCGGGCGGGCGACCTCGCCGAGGGCCCGTTCCGGGCCGTCGACCCGCACTACCGCGTCGCCGACGGCCTGGTGGTCCGCCGCCTGTCGCCCAACAGCCGCAAGATCGAGGCCAAGGACGCGATCGACGACCTGCTGTCGCGGGACATGCTGACCGCCATGGGCCAGGAGGTGGCCAACTGCCACGCGGGGGCTGGCGACCGCGCGCCGGCCTTGCTGACGCATCTGCGGACCTTGCCCTCGGACTGGCTACGGGATCACGCGAGGGCGGCGGCGCGGCAGATCGAGGCGGATCAGGCGGCTTTTTGCGAATGAAGCTGTCATCCCGGACAAGTCCGGCGCAAGCCGGGCGCAGATCCGGGATCGCCGGAAGCTCTGAGTTCACGCCCCGGTTCCGGATCTTCGCGCTGCGCGCTGCGTCCGGGATGACAGCCGTTTTGGGCCATATGCGATAGCCCTCTCCCCAAAGGGAGGGGCTATCGGCGCTCTATAGGATGAACCGGCTCAGATCCGCGTCGGCCGCCAGGGCGCCGATGCGGCTCTTCACATAGTCGGCGTCGACCGTCACCGTCTCGCCGGAGCGGTCGGCGGCGGTGAAGCTGATGTCCTCGACCACCTTTTCAAGGATGGTCTGCAGGCGCCGGGCGCCGATGTTCTCGACCGAGGCGTTGACCGCCACGGCCGCGTCGGCGACGGCGTCGATGGCCTCTTCGCTGAACACCAGGGTGACGCCCTCGGTCAGCAGCAGGGCCTGGTGCTGGCGGATCAGGTTGGCTTCCGGCTCGGTCAGGATGCGGCGCAGGTCGTCGCGGCTCAGGCCCTTCAGCTCCACGCGGATCGGCAGGCGGCCCTGCAGCTCTGGCAGCAGGTCCGACGGCTTGGCCACGTGGAAGGCGCCCGAGGCGATGAAGAGGATGTGGTCGGTCTTCACCGGCCCGTACTTGGTCGAGACCGTCGTGCCCTCGATCAGCGGCAGCAGGTCGCGCTGCACGCCCTCTCTGGACACGTCGGCGCCCCCGCGCTGACTCGAGGACGCGACCTTGTCGATCTCGTCCAGGAAGACGATGCCGTGGTTCTCGGCCAGCTCCAGGGCTTCCTGGGTCAGGGCCTCCTGGTCCAGCAGCTTGTCGCTCTCCTCGGCGATCAGCGGGGCCCAGGCGCCGACGACCGTGGTCTTGTGGGTCTTGGTGCGGCCGCCGCCCAGCGACTTCATCATTTCCGACAGGTTCAGCACCGAGGCGCCCGGCTGGCCGGGGATCTCGAACATGCCGCCGCCGCCGGTGTCGGCCAGCTGCAGCTCCACTTCCTTGTCGTCCAGCTCGCCGGCCCGCAGCTTCTTGCGGAAGCTGTCGCGGGCGGCGGTCGCGCCGGGGCCGGTCAGGGCGTCGAGGATGCGCTCCTCGGCGGCCGCCTCGGCCTTGGCCTTGACCCCGGCCCGGCGCCGGTCGCGGACCATGGCCAGGGCGCTTTCCACCAGGTCGCGGACGATCTGGTCGACGTCGCGGCCGACATAGCCGACCTCGGTGAACTTGGTGGCCTCGACCTTCAGGAACGGGGCCTGGGCCAGGCGAGCCAGCCGGCGGGCGATCTCGGTCTTGCCGACGCCCGTGGGGCCGATCAGCAGGATGTTCTTGGGCGTGACCTCGTCGCGCAGGTCGGCCGGCACCCGGCGGCGGCGCCAGCGGTTGCGCAGGGCCACGGCGACGGCCTTCTTGGCCTCGGTATGGCCGACGATGTAGCGGTCGAGTTCGGAGACGATTTCGCGGGGGGAGAATTCGGTCATGTGTCCGTGTTCAAGGTCTCGAAGATCAGGCGCCACCCTTCGGGGCGCTTTTGCCAGACATGCATATAGTGCGTGTCGACCGGGGCGTCAGACGGGCCGGTCCAAGCGGCCGTTCCATGGGTCCAGACGAAGTCGCCAGCCGCCGAGGCGCCGCCGCCGCGCAGGGTCAGGACCATGCGCTCCGGACGGGCGGCCACGCGCTCGGCCACGGCGTCGGGCAGCAGGCCTTCGGTCCCCTTGGGCCCCAGCAGCCAGGCGTCGGCGGACAGGGCCGCGCGATAGGCCTTGGGCGCATCGTCGCCGGCGGCCTTGGCCAGCGCGGTCTCGGCGAGGCGGACGGCCTCGAAGCCCGCCGCTGGCGACTTCGCGCCGGTTTTGGCCACGGGACCCTGGATCGCCGGCGTCTCCTGGCCGGGCGCTCGGGCCGCGTCGGCCTCGGCGCCGCCGTCATAGATCCACTTCCATTGGCCGTCCGGCGCCTTGCGCCAGATGGTCGAGTAGTAGCCGCCGCGCTTGCCGTTGACGGACGCGGGGCCGACCGACAGGCCCAGGTCGCCGGAACGGGCGATCACCACCTTCTGCGGCCACCATTCCAGCCGCAGCGCCTTGCCGGACGGGCGGCTCTCGTACAGCGCCTTGGCGCTGACCGGCCCCGGCCGGAAGACGATGGCGTCGTCGGCCATGTGCTTGAGGAACGAGTCCCGCACGCCCAGCGCCAGGCCGTCGGCGGCGAAGGCGCGCTCGGCCTTCTCGATCTCGGCGGGCGAGGGCGTCGCCGCCGGGGCCGGCGCGGCGGCCAGCAGGGCGCCGGCGATCAGGACGGTCTTGAGCATGGTGGAAGCCTCCCGCGCCGAGCTAAGCGCCGCGCGGGACGCTTGGCTCGTGAATTCCGCGTAACCGTGGGAAATCAGAGGCTTTCGACCGTCAGGTTGCCGTTGGTGTAGACGCAGATCTCGGCGGCGATGGCCATCGAGCGCCTGGCGATCTCCTCGGCGCTCAGGTCCTGGTCGATCAGGGCCTTGGCCGCCGCCAGGGCGAAGTTGCCGCCCGAGCCGATGGCCGCCACCGAGCCGCCGCCCTGGCTCTCGCCGGGCTCCAGCACGTCGCCCACGCCGGTGACCGTGTAGATCGAGCCCGCGTCGGCCACCAGCAGCATGGCCTCCAGTCGGCGCAGGTAGCGGTCGGTGCGCCAGTCCTTGGCCAGGTCGACGCAGGCCCGGGCCAGCTGGTCGGGATACTGCTCGAGCTTGGCTTCCAGCCGCTCGATCAGGGTGAAGGCGTCGGCCGTGGCCCCGGCGAAGCCGGCCACCACCTTGCCGCCGGCCAGGCGGCGGACCTTGCGGGCGTTGCCCTTGACGACGGTTGGGCCCATGGAGACCTGTCCGTCGCCGGCGATCACGGTCGATCCGTTCTTGCGCACCGCCAGAATGGTCGTGCCGTGCCAGTCGGGGAAGGAATTGCTGTTTTGCATGGCTTCGCATGTGGCGAGGCCGGGCACGAGGGTCAAGCGCCATGAGCTTCTCGCAGGACGAGGTCGAACGCTACGCCCGCCATCTGGTGCTGCGCGAGATCGGCGGACCGGGCCAGCAGAAGCTGAAGGCGGCGCGGGTGCTGGTGGTCGGGGCCGGGGGCCTGGGCGCGCCGGCCGCCCTGTACCTGGCCGCCGCCGGGGTCGGGACCCTGGGCCTGGTCGACGCCGACACGGTGTCGCTGTCCAACCTGCAGCGCCAGGTGCTGTTTTCCACCGCCGACACCGGCCGGCCCAAGGTCGAGGCCGCCGCCGAGCATCTGAGCGCCCTGAACCCGCACCTGATCGTCGAAACTCATCCGGTATGGCTGGGTGAGGCCAACGCCCGCGCGGTCATATCGCGGTATGACCTGGTGCTGGACGGCACGGACGACTTCGCCACCCGCTTCGCCGTCAGCGACGCCTGCCTGGCCGAGGGCAAGACCCTGGTCAGCGGGGCCCTGGGCCGCTGGACGGGCCAGGTCGGCGTGTTCCAGGGCCGGCCCTGCTATCGTTGCCTGGTGCCGGAGATCCCGCCCGACGCCGAGACCTGCGCCCTGGTCGGGGTGGTCGGGGCCCTGGCCGGGGTGATCGGCGCGATGATGGCCCTGGAGGCGGTGAAGGTGATCACCGGGGCCGGCCAGTCCCTGGCCGGCCGCCTGCTGATCTACGACGCCCTGGCGGCGGAGACGCGCACGGTGCGGATCGGGGCCGATCCGGGGTGTTCGAGCTGCGGCGGCTGACGCGTCTACAGCATCGACGGGATCACCCGGTCCGGCGGCCGGTGCCCGTCCATGAAGGTCTTCACGTTGACGATGACCTTCTCGCCCATGTCGATGCGGCCCTCGACCGTGGCCGAGCCCATGTGGGGCAGCAGCACGACATTGGGCAGCTTCAGCAGCTTGGGATTGATGGCGGGCTCGTTCTCGTAGACGTCCAGCCCCGCCCCGGCGATCTCGCCGCGCGCCAGCATGTTGGCCAGGGCCGCTTCGTCGATCACTTCGCCGCGGGCGGTGTTGACGATGATGGCCTGCGGCCGCAGCAGCTTGAGCCGGCGGGCCGACAGCAGGTGGTAGGTGGCCGGGGTGTGCGGGCAGTTGACCGAGATGATGTCCATCCGGGCCAGCATCTGGTCCAGGCTTTCCCAGTAGGTGGCCCCGACCTCCTCGGCGATGCGCGGGCTGACGGGCTTCCTGTTGTGGTAGTGCACCTGCATGCCGAAGGCCTTGGCGCGGCGGGCCACGGCCTGGCCGATGCGGCCCATGCCGATGACGCCCAGGCGCTTGCCCCACAGGCGGCGGCCCAGCATCCAGGTCGGCGACCAGCCGTGGAAGCCGCCGGCCTTGACCACCTCGGCGCCTTCGACGACGCGGCGCGAGGCGGCCATGATCAGGGTCATGGTCAGGTCGGCGGTGTCCTCGGTCAGCACGCCGGGCGTGTTGGTGACGATGATGCCGCGGGCGTTGGCGGTGGCGACGTCGATATTGTCCACGCCGGCGCCGAAATTGGCGATCAGCTTGAGCCGGTCGCCGGATCGCGACAGAAGGCGGCCGTCGATGCGGTCGGTGATGGTGGGCACCAGCACGTCGGCCTCGTTCATGGCCTCGACCAGTTCATCGGCCGTCAAGGGTTTGTCGGTGACGTTCAGCTGGGTGTCGAACAGCTCGCACATCCGCGTCTCCACCGGGTCGGGGAGTTTGCGGGTGACGATGACTTTGAGCTTGCGAGCTGGCATGAGCGGTTCGAAAAGCCTTCCCCATTTGGGAAAACCCAATTTGGGGTTTCCAGGCGGGTGTTTGAAATCTGTAGCAAAGGGGCCCCATGCGGCCAAGCAACATGCCGACGAATTGCAAACATCGTTCGCTCGGCGCCCCTTCTTCGCTCGGGGTCCTGGCCCTCGCCGCGTTCGCCCTGGCCGCCCTTGGAGGGGGCTTCGCCCAGGCCCAGGCGCCAAAGATCACGCCGTCGGGCATGGAGGTGCCGCGCTACGTGTCGCTGAAATACGGCGAGGTGAACGCGCGCGTCGGGCCTGACGAGGCGCACCGGCTGCTGTGGATCTACAAGGTCCGGGGCCTGCCGGTGCAGGTGGTGGCCGAAACCCGCGAATGGCGCAGGATCTGCGATCCCGAGGGCAACCTGGCCTGGGTGCACAAGCGCACCACCGACGGCCGCCGCACCGCCATGCGGGTCCAGGCCACGCCCTTGCCCCTGCGCGCCCAGCCCAAGGCCGACGCCCGGATCGACGCCTATCTGGCCGGTCGCGCGACCGCCAATCTCGACCGTTGCGAGAAGGGCTGGTGCAAGCTGAAGGCCGACGGCGAGTCGGGCTGGGCCCCGCAAGCCGAGATCTGGGGCGCGGCGCCCGAGGTGCAGTGCAAGGAATAGGGCGTTTTCGCCTCCTTGGAGCGCCGGAGGTTCACGGGCGTTACCGAAAGTAACATTGAGGCGCGGCCCGCCGCCGTGCTAGGGCGAGGCCATGCAACAAAGTTCCTACACCTTCGATGAGCTCCTGGCCTGCGGCCGCGGCGAGATGTTCGGCCCCGGCAACGCCCAGCTGCCCGTGCCGCCGATGCTGATGTTCGACCGCATCGTCCGCATCGAGTCCGAGGGCGGCAAGTACGGCAAGGGCTATGTCGAGGCCGAGTTCGACATCAATCCGGACCTCTGGTTCTTCGCCTGCCACTTCATCGGCGACCCCGTCATGCCCGGCTGCCTGGGCCTGGACGCCATGTGGCAGCTGGTCGGCTTCTTCCTGGGCTGGTCCGGGGCTCCTGGCCGCGGCCGGGCCCTGGGCGTGGGCGAGGTGAAGTTCACCGGCCAGGTCACGCCGGACGTGAAGAAGGTCACCTACAAGATCGATCTCAAGCGGGTGATCATGCGCAAGCTGGTCATGGGCATCGCCGACGGCGTGGTGGAGGCCGACGGCAAGCCGATCTATGAAGCCAAGGACCTGAAGGTCGGTCTGTTCACCGCGGAACAAATGGCGTCGTGATCCACCGTAGGGCGGCCGCCTAGAGCCGCCCCTTCTTGGGTCTGGGGGAAGAAAAGAGGATTGTTCATGCGTCGCGTCGTCGTCACCGGACTGGGGATCGTCTCGTCCATCGGCAACAACGCCAATGAGGTGCTCGCCTCACTGCGTGAAGCCAAGTCGGGCGTGGTCTCCGCGCCGGATTACGCGGAACTGGGTTTCCGCTGCCAGGTCCACGCCACGGTCAAGCTCGACAGCTGGGAAGCCCTGGTCGATCGCCGCGCCGCGCGCTTCCTGGCGCCCGGCACCGCCTATGCGCACATCGCCATGGAGCAGGCGATCGCCGACGCTGGCCTGGAAGAAGCCCAGATCTCCAACGAGCGCACCGGCCTGATCGTCGGGTCGGGCGGCCCGTCCACGCGGGTGATCGTCGAGGCCGCCGCCACGACCAAGGAAAAGGGTCCCAAGCGCATCGGCCCGTTCGCCGTGCCGAAAGCCATGAGCTCGGGCCCGTCGGCCGTGCTGTCGACCTGGTTCAAGATCCGCGGGATCAACTATTCGATCAGCTCGGCCTGCGCGACCAGCGCCCACTGCATCGGCGCGGGCGCCGAGCAGATCCAGATGGGCAAGCAGGACATCGTCTTCGCCGGCGGCTGCGAGGAGCTGGACTGGACGCTGTCCAACCTGTTCGACGCCATGGGCGCGATGAGCAGCAACTTCAACGACCGTCCGGCCGTGGCCAGCCGCGCCTACGACAAGGACCGCGACGGCTTCGTGATCGCCGGCGGGGCCGGGATCGTCGTGCTGGAAGAGTACGAGCACGCCAAGGCGCGCGGGGCCAGGATCTACGGCGAACTGGTCGGCTACGCGGCCAATTCCGACGGCTACGACATGGTCGCCCCGTCGGGCGAGGGCGCGGCGCGCTGCATGAAGCTGGCCATGGCCCAGGCCGGCGGCCGGACCATCGACTACCTGAACCCGCACGGCACCTCGACGCCGGTCGGCGACAGCAAGGAGATGGGCGCGGTCCGCGAGGTGTTCGGCGACAAGGCCCCGCTGATCTCCTCGACCAAGTCGCTGACCGGCCACAGCCTGGGCGCGGCCGGGGCCCAGGAGGCGATCTATTCGATCCTGATGCTCGACAACGGCTTCGCCGCCAAGAGCGCCAACATCGAGACCCTCGACCCCGAGTTCGCCGACCTGCCGATCCTGCTGGAGCGTTCGGACAAGCCGCTGACCACGGTGATGTCCAACAGCTTCGGGTTCGGCGGCACCAACGGCACGCTGATCTTCGGCAAGGCCGACTGATCCGGCGCGGCGGCGCCTTCTGAAGGGTTCCGCGAACCGGACGCGCCTGCTAGCTAGCGCTCAAGGATTCCAGGAGAGCCAAGCCATGGCCGACGACTACGCATTCCCCAAGGGCGAGCTGATGCGAGGCAAGAAGGGCCTCGTCATGGGCGTGGCCAACCACAACTCCATCGCCTGGGGCATCGCTTCGCAGCTCGCCGCTCAGGGCGCGGAGATGATCTTCACCTATCAGGGCGAGGCCCTGGAGCGCCGCGTGCGGCCGCTGGCCGAGAGCATCGGCGTCACCACCCTGGTCCCGGCCGACGTCACCGACGACGCCTCGATGGACGCGGCCTTCGCCGCCATCGAGGAAAAGTTCGGGACGATCGACTTCGTGGTCCACTCGGTGGCCTTCGCCAACAAGGACGAGCTGAAGGGCTCGTTCGTCGACAACACCACCCGCGAGGGCTTCCTGACGGCGATGAACATCTCGGCCTTCAGCTTCGTGGACGTCGCCAAGCGCGCCGCCAAGCTGATGCCGAGCGGCGGCTCGCTGATCACCATGACCTATCTGGGGTCGGAGCGGACCATCCCGAACTACAACACCATGGGCGTGGCCAAGGCCGCCCTGGAGGCGGCGACCCGCTACATCGCCCGCGACCTGGGTCCCAAGGGCATCCGCTGCAACGCCATCTCGGCCGGCGCCATGCGCACCCTGGCCCTGGCCGGCATCGCCGGCGGCCGCGGCATGATCGCCCAGGGCCGGGCCTTCAGCGCCATGAAGGAGGACACCTCGATGGAGGGCGTCGCCGGCGCGGCGCTGTGGCTGGTGTCGGACCTGGGGCGCTCGACCACCGGCGAGGTGGTCCACGTCGACGCGGGCTTCCACATGATGGGCATGCCCGACGAGGCGGAAGCCTAGCCCGCCTACGGCGCGTAGGCCCGCATGAAGCGCCTGGCGGCTTCGCGGGCGACGCCGTCGAACTCCGCCGCCGTCTTGTCGGACGGCAGGCGCAGCAGGGCCCGCAGCTGGCTTTGGCCCATGACCATGCCCGAGAAGAACTCGGCCGCCTGCTCGAAGTCCTCGACCTTCAGGCGGCCGAGTTGGGTCTCCATCTCCAGGAACGCGGCCAGCTGGCGGCGCGCCTGGCGCGGCCCGGCCTCGAACACCTCCTGGGCGACGTCGGGCATTTCGCCCGCGCCCTGGATGATCACTCGCAGGATCGAATAGCTCTTGCTGGTGATCACCGTCTCCAGCATCGAGCGGGCGTAGGCCTCCAGCGCCTCGCCGGGATTGTCGAGCGCGCCGGGCTCGCGCAGCGGGGCGGTGATCGCCGCCACGCGCCGGGCCATCAAGGCCCGCACCAGCTCGGCCTTGGAGCCATAGTGGTTGTAGACGGTCTGTTTGGAGACGCCCGCCCGCTTGGCGATGGCTTCCATCGGCGCGCCCAGGCCGCGCTGGCCGATCACCTCGACGGCGGCGTCGAGGATGGCCTCGGTCTTGGCGACGTCGATCTGTCCGGCGACTCTGGGCATCAGTGGGCGTCCGAAGGCGGAGGAGGGGCGTTCTTGGCCGGCCTGGCCAGCAGCGAGACCGCGGCGGCGACGAAACAGCCATAGGCCAGCAAAGTGAAGCTGTCGCCGAAGGCCAGCACCGTGGCCTGCTGCTCCAGCATGCCGCCGATGGCCTTGCGCGTGGCGCCGGTCGGATCGGCGACGCCCAACTGGGCCATGCGGGCGGCCAGGCCCTGCATCATGCCGGCCATCCGGGCGTCGCCCTGGCTCAGCGCGTCCGACAGGCCCATGTAGTACAGCGCCGTCTGGTTGGTGATCGTGGTGGCCAGCAGCGCCAGGCCGACCGCGCCGCCGGTGTTGCGCGACAGGTTCACCAGGCCCGAGGCGTTCTTGACCATGTGCGGGGGCAGGGTGCTCATCGTCACCTGCTGGGTGGCGATCATGGCGATCATCACGCCTACGCCCCGGCAGGCCTGGACCCCGGCGAACTCCCAGAAGCCCCAGTCCTTGGTCACGGCGTGGGCCATGTACATGCCGAAGCCCGCCAGCATGAAGCCGATGAACATCGGGATGCGCGGGTCCATCTGGCGGACCAGGCGGCCGGCGATCGGGCCGGTGGCGAACATCGACAGGCCCGAGACCACCATGGTGGTGCCGACTTCCGAGGCCGAATAGTGCCGCACCCGGCCCAGGAACTGCGGCAGCAGGAAGGTGCCGCCGAACAGGCTGGCCCCCGACACGGCGGTCATCATCACGCCGATCGAGAAGTTGCGGTTGGCGAAGGCGCGCAGCTCGACGATCGGGTTGCGGTAGCTCAGCGAGCGCCAGATGAAGACCGCGCCGGTCACCACGGCCAGCACGGTCAGGCCCAGGATGCCGCTGTCCTCGAACCAGCCGTCCTTGGAGCCCTCCTCCAGCACGAACTGCATGCTCATCAGGAAGGTGGCCATGATCGCCAGGCCGAACCAGTCGAAGCCCTTGGCCAGGCTGGGATCGCCCTTGTCAAACTGGCCCCAGCGGGCCACGCCGAACAGCACGATCAGGCCGGTCGGCACGTTGATGAAGAACAGCCAGCGCCAGCTGAGCCACTCGGTCAGGTGACCGCCCAGGGTCGGGCCGACGGTCGGGGCCAGGGTGACGATCAGGCCCATGATCACGCTGGCCGTCACCCGCCTCTCGGGCGGGAAGGCGGTGAAGGCCACCGCGAACACGGTCGGGATCATCGCCCCGCCGATGAAGCCCTGCAGGGCGCGGGTCAGGATCATCATGTCGATCGACGAGGAAAGGCCCGTCAGCACGCTCATGACGATGAAGCCGGTGCACGACATCAGATAGACGCGCTGCGTGCCCCACAGCCGTGACAGGTATCCCGACAGCGGGATCATCACGACCTCGGGGATCAGATAGGCGGTCTGGATCCAGCTGACCTGGTCGGCGCTGGCGCCCACTCCGGCCTGGATCTGCGGCAGCGAGGCCGCGACGATCTGGATGTCGAGGATGGCCATGAACTGGCCGATGACCATGGCCCCGAAGCCCAGGAACAGCTTGCCCCAGTCGACCTCGGCGGCCTTGGGCGGCGCGGCGGGGGCGGCTTGGGCGGGGAGGGCGGCGTCGGTCATGGCGGCGATCCGGACCGGGGCGCCCTAGCGCGCCTGGCCCTGCTGGGCGTACTGGGCCGCGTTGGGCAGGCCGGCCTCGGCGAAGGTCGGGCCCGAGCGGTCGCGGACGTCGACCTTGACGTCGACCGACAGGCCGGGACGCAGGGCCGAGCCCAGCGGCGACTTGTCGACCACGATCTTCACCGGCAGGCGCTGGGTGATCTTGGTGAAGTTGCCCACGGCGTTCTCGACCGGGATCAGGGCGAACTCCTGGCCGGTGGCCGGGGCGAAGCTGTCCAGCTTGCCGTGGATCACGCTCTTGCCGAAGGCGTCGGCCTTGATCTCGACCGGCTGGCCCACGCGCAGGCGGGCGACCTGGGTCTCCTTGAAGTTGGCGACGATATAGCCCTGGCCGACCGGGACGATCGACATCAGGGCCACGCCCGGCTGGACCAGCTGGCCGGGACGCACGGCGCGGGCCCCGACCACGCCGGCGGCGGGGGCGCGGATCACGGTGCGGTCCAGGTCGATGCGGGCCTGCTCGACGGCGGCGCGGGCGGCGGCGGCCTGGGCCACGGTCTGGGCGCGGGCCGAGCCCAGCGATCGGGCGCTGCGACGCTCGGCCTCCAGGGCGGCCTGGGCGCTCTGGACGGCGGCGGCCGACTGGGCGGCGCTGGCCTGGGTGGTCTGGACCTTCTGGGTCGACACCCAGCCCTGCTTGGCCAGGGCGTCGTAGCGGACCAGGTCGGCCTTGGCGCGGCCCTGGTCGGCCTGGGCGCTGGCCACGCCGGCGGCGCGCTGGGCGATCATCGCCTGCTCCAGGGCGGCCTTGTCGTCGACGCCCTTGATCGCCGCTTCCAGGGCCTGGGCGTTGGCGATGGCCTGGTCCAGCCTAGCCTGCAGCGGGGCCGGATCGATGCGGGCGACGACCTGGCCGGCCTCGACCCGCTGGTTGTCGGCCACCAGCACCTCGGCGACATAGCCGGAGACCTGCGGGCTGACCTGCACGGTGTCGGCCTGGACGAAGGCGTTGTCGGTGGTCTCGTAGCGCTGCTTGTCGACGAACCACAGCCCGCCGCCGACGACCAGCGCCACGACGACGGCGCCGCCGACGATCATGGGAACAAGCTTCTTCTTCGAGGCGGCGGCCATGGACGTAAGATCCCGAAATCAACCGTTGGAACCGGGCGATATATCGGAGCTTCGTCCCGGGCAAGGGATAAATGGACGCACCCGTCCAGAAATCAACCGGGTCCGGAACGAAAATCCAAGGCTCGCATCAAGACGTGTCGTGGAAGCGTGTCTTTCTCGGGGTTTCGCGTCCAGGACGAATCGCGCATTAATCTTTTCGCGTCGGCGAAACCGGGGGAGTTGGCGCGCGTATTCGCAAGCGTGGGGCCGTCCGCTCCGCGCCGTCGCTCAGGAAGCGCCCATGAACGCCCCCGGCCCGCTCTCGATGTTCCGTCCCGTGCTGTGGCTGGCGGCCGCCGCCTTCGCGGCGGGGTTCGGCGGCTATCTGATGATGTCGCCCGCCCTGCACGGCGGCTGAGGACGCGGCGGCCGGTCGCCGCCACGCCTCGTTACCTCATTGCGCGCCGGTCGAGCCGAAGCCGCCCGCGCCGCGCGCCGTCTCGTCCAGGCTGGTCGTCAGGCCCCACGAGGCCTGGACCACCGGCGCGATCACCAGCTGGGCGATGCGGTCGCCGCGGCGGATGGTGAAGTCCTCCTCGCCCAGATTGATCAGGATCACCTTCACCTCGCCGCGATAGTCGCTGTCGATGGTGCCGGGGGTGTTCAGGCAGGTGACGCCGGCCTTGGCCGCCAGGCCCGAGCGCGGCCGCACCTGGGCCTCGAAGCCCAGCGGCACGGCGAAGGCCAGGCCGGTCGGGACCATGAAGCGGGCGCCGGGCCTCAGCACCAGCGGCGCGTCCTCGGCCACCGCCGCCCGCAGGTCCATGCCGGCCGCGCCGTTGGTCTCGTAGGCGGGCAGCGGCAGGCCCTGGGCGTGGGCCAGCTGGACGACGGGGATGTGCGGCGCGGTCATGAAAGGCTCTCGGCTATGCGTTGGGCGAGGTCGTGGGCCACGGAATCCTTGGCGGCCCGCGTCCAGCGTTCGGTCTTGTCCCTGGAGATCAGCAGGACGGCGTTCTCGTCGCCGCCCATCACGCCGGGCTCGGTGACGTCGTTGGCGATGATCCAGTCGCAGCCCTTGCGCGCCAGCTTGGCGCGGGCGTGGGCCTCGACGTCGTTGGTCTCGGCCGCGAAGCCGATCACCAGCTTCGGGCGCCTCGGGCCGGAGGCGGCCAGGGTCGCCAGGATGTCGGGGTTTTCGACGAAGGTCAGGGCCGGCGGCCCGCCCTTCTCCTTCTTCAGCTTGGTCCCGAACACCTCGTCGATGCGCCAGTCGGCGACGGCGGCCACGAACACCCCGACGTCGGCGGGCAGGGCGGCCTGGCAGGCGGCCAGCATGTCGCGGGCGGTCTCGACATCGACGCGGTCGACGCCTGGGGGCGTGGCCAGGGCGACGGGGCCGCTGACCAGGGTGACCCGGGCGCCCAGCCGGGCCAGGGCGCCGGCGATGGCGTAGCCCTGGCGGCCGCTGGAGCGGTTGGTGATCCCCCGTACCGGGTCGATCGGCTCGAAGGTCGGACCGGCGGTGACCAGGGCGTGCTTGCCGGCCAGGGGTTTGGCGGCGGGACCTTCCAGCGCCGCCATGATCGCCTCGAAGATCGCCGGCGGCTCGGCCAGGCGGCCGGGGCCGAACTCGCCGCAGGCCATGGCGCCTTCGTCGGGGCCGACGAACAGCGCGCCGTCGGTCTTCAGGATCTCGATATTGCGCTGGGTGGCCGGGTGCAGCCACATCCGCACGTTCATGGCCGGGGCCATCAGCACCGGCTTGTCGGTGGCCAGCAGGGCGGTGGAGGCCAGGTCGCCGGCCAGGCCGTGGGCGGCCTTGGCGATCAGGTCGGCGGTCGCCGGGGCCACGACCACCAGGTCGGCCGAACGCGACAGCTCGATATGGCCCATCTCCGCCTCGTCGGTCAGCGAGAACAGATCGCTATAGACCTTGTCCTCGGCCAGGGCGGAGAGGGAGAGGGCGGTGACGAATTCGGCGCCGGCCTTGGTCAGGATCGGCCGCACTCCGACGCCGGCCTTGCGCAGCAAACGGGTCAGCTCCAGCGCCTTGTAGGCGGCCACGCCGCCGCCGACGATCAGAAGAACCCGCCTCGAGGGGGTGGAGTCGGTCATGGGGGTCGGCCTCCGGCGCGTCTCGCCCCCAGGCGCATAGAGCGACGCGGCGTCCAGCGTAAGCCCCCACGCGCAAAAAACCTTAACGGGGACTCGACATTTGTTCCGTCTTCGTTCTTACTCTCAAAAGTAGAGGAAATATTCGGAGATCGATCATGACGGTACGGTGCGCGTCCTGGTTTCCGGCCTTCGCGGCCATGGGCCTGGCCTTGGGTCTCGCCGCCTGCGACGGCGGCGCGTCGGCGGTGAAGGCGCCCAAGGCGGGCGATGTGGCCTCGGCCGCCCAGCCGGCGTCCGACCGCGACGCGCCTTCCTATGGAGGCGGGGCCTATGACGGCGCGCCGACCCGGTCCGATCCGCGCGACGCGCCGGTCCGCAAGGTGGCCGGCAAGCCGATGTGGGCGGCCAACCGCACGCGGACGGCCGAGGAGAACGCCCAGCGGGGCTTCGAACGCTATGGCGCCGCGTTCGCCGCCGCCGACGTCGACGACTATGTCCGCAAGACCCACGCCTTCGTCGCCCATCCGCCGGCCGGGGCCCAGACCCTGACGCGCGCCAATGGCGACACCCTGATCTACGACCCCAAGGACAATGTCTTCGCGGTGGTCACCCGGGCCGGGGCGCCGCGCACGATGTTCAAGCCCGACGACGGCGCGGCCTATTGGGCGATGCAGAAGACCGGCCAGACCCGGAGAACCGCGGCGGCGCGGGACCGGGCGGCGAGCACCGACAGCTAGGACCTCCCACAAGCGCGCCTGGGGGAGGGCGCCGAGGCGAAGGCGGTGCGAACCCGCGCCTGTCCGCCTCGTCACCCCGGTCGGCCTGGCGGGCGACCGGGACCCAGGGGCGGTGCGCACCGTCCCTGGGCGAGCTTGCCGACGCCGGGAGCGTCGTTCTGAACCCTCTCCCGGAGGCAGGGCCGTCGCATATCGGTTCACTACCCAAGAAGGCTGTCATCCCGGACAAGCCCGGCGAAAGCCGGGCGCAGATCCGGGACCGCCGCAAGCGCTGAGCTCACGCGTCGGTCCCGGATCTTCGCGCCGCGCGCTACGACCGGGATGACAACAACTTCTGGTCATATGCGATTGCCCTGCTCCCGGAGAGGAGAGGGAGGGGCCCGACCGCGCAGCGGTTGGGAGGTGAGGGGCGACGACGACCAACGGCGCACCGGCAGGGCAGGGCGTCGGCCGATCTAAGGGTTCGGCTGATGCGCCGAGAGCGCCGACCCTGCGGTCAGGCCGGCCGGGCCGCCGGCCAGCCAGGTCCCCGCCGCGAAGGCCAGGGCCGCCACCGCCGCGCCGGCCAGGAACCACGGCAGCGGCCGGGCGGGGCGCGGCTGGACCACGGCGACGGCTGGGGCGGGGGGCGCCTCGGCCAGGCGGGCCAGGGCGCGGATCGCCCGCACGGCCTCGTCGGCGAAGTCGCGGACCTTGGCGGCCGGCGACAGTTCGCGGGCGATCCAGCGGCGCACCACCGGATCGGCGGCGGCCCACAGGTCATGGGTCGGATCGATGCGGCGGGCGACGCCCTCGACCGTGACCATGGTCTTCTGCAGCAGCACCAGCTCCGGCCGCAGGGCCATGTCGAACAGGGCGGTGATCTCGAACAGCTGGGCCAGCAGCCGACCCATCGACACGTCGCTGGCGTCGCGGCCGAACACCGGTTCGCCCACCGCCCGCAGGGCCTGGGCGAAGGCGTCGCGGTCGTGGTGGGCGGGCACGTAGCCGGCGTCGAAATGAATCGCCGCCACCCGCGGATAGTCGCGATTGAGGAAACCGTACAGGATCTCGGCCAGGTACTTGCGCTCGGCCGGGCCCAGGCGGCCCAGGATGCCGTAGTCGACCGCGACGATCGCGGGTTGCCCTCCCTGAACTGGGGCGCTGACGAACAGGTTGCCCTCGTGCAGGTCGGCGTGGAACAGGCCGTGGTCCAGGGCCTGGGCCAGGAAGCCGCGCGTCACGCCTTCCGCCAAGGCCTTGCGGTCCAGGCCCGGCTGCTCCAGCGCGGCCGGGTCCGACAGGGCCAGGCCCGGGGCCCAGGTCAGGGTCAGGAAGCGCTTGCCGACCCCGTCCCAGACCACGTCCGGGGCGCGCATGTAGGGATCGACCTTCATGGCCTCGCCCAGCTCGGCGCAGCCGGCGGCCTCGAAGCGCAGGTCCAGCTCCAGGTCCAGGGCCCGGATCACCACCTCGACGAACTCACGCGGCCGCAGGCGGCGCGCGGCGGGAACCAGGTGCTCGGCCAGGCCGGCGGCCAGGCGCAGGGCGGCGCTGTCCTGGGCGACCTGGCGCTCGACGCCGGGCCGCAGCACCTTCACCGCCACCCGCGTCCCGTCCAGCAGGACGGCCGAGTGGGCCTGGGCCAGGGAGGCGGCGGCGATCGAGGCCTCGAAGCTGGCGTAGAGGGTGTCGAGCGGCCGGCCCAGGCCGCGCTCGATCTCGGCCTTGGCGACCTCCAGCGGGAAGGCGGGCAGGCGGTCTTTCAGGTGCGACAGGTCCTCGGCGAAGGCGCTTCCGAAGATGTCGGCCCGGGTCGACAGGAACTGGCCCATCTTGATGGCCGCCGGGCCCTGGCGCTCCAGCACCCGGGCCAGGCGCTCGCCCGGCCGGCCCTTGCGGCTGGCCCCGCCGGCGAACAGCCGCAAGGCGCGGCCCGCCCACAGCGCCGACGGCGGCAGGACCGGCTCCAGCTCGCGCGGGACCAGGGCGTCGGCCCGCGCCAGGGCCCAGCCGGCGGCGATCAGGCGCAGCAAGGCGGCGGCCCGGCTCATGCGGCGAAGGTCTCGATCGGCGAGCGGCGGGGAGGCGGGGAAAAGCTCATGTCCCGGCCTGAAAGCCCGCTCCGCGCGCCGCGGTCAAGGCCGCTTTCGCGACCGGCGCGTCGCCGGGCGCGAAAAATGGCCCGAGGCCCGTTCCGGGAGAACGGCGGGCCTGGGTTCGATCCCGTTGCGAACTTCATCGCGCCCGCTAGTCTGAGCCGGCGATAGCAGCGGAGCGAGGCCAGGGATCATGAAGGCCAGGAAGAAGCTCCTGCCCAAGGACTTCGACGCCCTTCTGAAGACCGGCGACATGGCCGCGCTCAAGGCGGTCTTCGAGAGGTGTGACCTCGACGCGCGGCGGCCACGCCAAGCACACGGCTCTGGCGTTTCGCGATTGCCCGGACGCGTTGGCGCGTTGGCTGGTGGACCAGGGCGCCGACATCGAGGCTCGGGACGCCTACGGTCGGACGCCCTTGCACGGCCACGCGGCAAGCTGGCAAGGGCGGCTCGAGACGCTGCTTGACTTGGGCGCGGACATCCAGGCGACGGATAAGGACGGTGACACACCGCTCCACAAGGCCGCCAAGTCGGCCAACACCGAGACCTCGCGCCTCCTGATTGGCCATGGGGCTCGCAAGGACGCGCTCAACGCCGCCGGCCTGACGCCTCTGGCGGCGGGGCTGCAGTATTGCAGCAACATTCAGATCGAGGCGATGGCGGCGATCGCCGAACTCTTGCTCGCGGAGGACAAGCCCCCGAAGAAGGGCCTTGCCGCTCTCGTCAAACGCGCCTTCTCGGGCGCACGCGGCGACCAGGCGACGATCACGCCGCAAATGCGCGCGTTCGTGCGGCGGATCGGGGAGACGTTCGAATTCCATCGCGCGGGTTTCAACCCCGACCATCTCGCGGCGACCAGCGCCGGTCTTGATCGGCTCTATGCGCTGTTCGACCTTCCGCCCGTTCCGCGCCGCGTCATGCACGATGGTCTATCGCCGATCGTCGTCACGTCGGCGCGCTGGCAAGACCAGCATCAGGAGCTTTGGGCGATGCTGGTCCCGTCCAAGGGCTCCGCGTCAACGGTCCAAGGCGAAGTCATCCGCATCGCCGGCCGCGTCGCCGACGAGGTCGATCGCAACGGCGGCGGCAACTGGGACGCCGACTACACCAGGATGACTCGCGCCTTCCTGGCGCACATCGCCTCGGGCGCGCCCTTGCCCGAGGCTGACCGCGACCGCGCGGCGCGGCTGGTCGCCGAGGTGCGAGAACGCGATGGCGCGGGCGGAGAGCTTTGCGAGCTGGCCGTGCGGTGGGTGAAGCTCAACCCTTCACCGGCGCCTCTAGGTGTCGTTTCCAAGAAGGTTGTTCACACGCTGCCAGGGTGTGAGGCCTTTGATGCCGGAGTGCGGTCGGGCGAGGTTGTAGCTGTCGGTCCAGGGCTTGATGGCCTTGGCGCGATC
>Ga0065165_1001789_pt1 | contig 21196 bp, 20 predicted proteins | sample AraplaMF_Cvi_mMF_FD_63813 | JGI IMG/M metagenome (GOLD analysis project Ga0065165, IMG submission 63813) | Arabidopsis root microbial communities from the University of North Carolina, USA - plate scrape MF_Cvi_mMF (version 2) (version 3) | ecosystem: Host-associated > Plants > Roots >... | reverse complement strand
GGCGCTTTGTTACGGCAACACCGTCGTCTTCAAGCCGGCCGAGCTGGTGCCCGGCAGTTCCTGGGCCATCGTCGACATTCTCCACCGCGCCGGCCTGCCGAAGGGTGTGTTGAACCTCGTCATGGGCAAGGGCTCGGTGGTCGGCCAGGCGATGCTCGACAGCCCCGATGTGCACGCCATCACCTTCACCGGCTCGACCGGCACCGGCAAACGCGTGGCGCTCGCCTCGGTCGAGCACAATCGCAAATACCAGCTGGAGATGGGCGGCAAGAACCCCTTCGTCGTGCTTGACGATGCCGATCTGTCGGTGGGGGTCGAGGCGGCGGTCAACTCCGCCTTTTTCTCCACCGGCCAGCGCTGCACCGCGTCGTCGCGCATCATCGTCACCGAGGGCATCCACGATCGTTTCGTGGCGGCGATGGGCGAACGGATGAAGGGGCTGACGATCGACGATGCGCTCAAGGCCGGCACCCATATCGGTCCGGTGGTCGATCAAAGCCAGCTCAACCAGGACACCGACTACATCGCCCTCGGCCAGCAGGAGGGCGCCAAACTCGCCTTTGGCGGCGAGCTCCTGAAGCGCGACACGCCCGGCTTCTACCTGCAGCCGGCACTGTTCACCGAGGCGACCAACCAGATGCGCATCTCGCGGGAAGAAATCTTTGGCCCGGTCGCATCCGTCATCCGCGTCCGGGATTACGATGAGGCGCTCGCGGTTGCCAACGACACCCCCTTCGGCCTGTCATCGGGGATCGCCACCACCAGCCTCAAGCATGCGACCCATTTCAAGCGCAATGCCGAGGCCGGAATGGTGATGGTCAACCTGCCGACGGCGGGCGTCGATTTCCACGTGCCGTTCGGCGGCCGCAAGGGCTCGTCCCATGGCTCGCGCGAGCAGGGCCGCTACGCCGCCGAGTTCTACACCACCGTCAAGACGGCCTACACGTCCGCGTAGATGTGAGCATGAGCCCCGCCGTTCGACTGGCGATTAACGTGTTGAACGGCGGGGCAATTCCAATGATCCGAACAGACGCAGCAACCGCAAACACGCGGGTCATCAAGTATGGGGATTAAATCCGCTCTCAGAGGACGGCATAGAGGGAGCGCGACGACACCACATATTGGATCGCCGCAAGCAGGAGCGCGACCGCGACGATCATGCCGATACGCAAAATCCTATCAAGGAAGGTTTCTTGGCCCTGCATCGTCACCTCGTTCTTCAACCGGTGTGTTCGACAATCGCCAAAGCCAAGGTACCACCCTCGCGAGCCTCAGCACAGATCGCGATGAAGAGGCGCAGATACGACGGATGACTTTGTAGGCCCGTCCGCGGCTCTTGATCAGCTACGAACGGGCTCAGAGAGATCGAACTGACTAGAGGGCAGCGCGCTTGTCATGCCTTGCGACGCGAGCAAGCAGGTAGTCGACTTCTGTTCGCGCTGTCGGGGTCAGCATCTGGGCCGGCTTGCGTTGGGCGTCGGAGGCGATGACGCCACGGCGTTTCAGAACATGCTTGCGAACGGCAAGGCCGATGCCAAGCTGTTGCTCGTAACGGATCAAAGGCAGGTGCGCATCGAAGAGATCGTGCGCTTCATCCCTTTTTCCGGCCGCAAACAATCCCATGAGTTCGGTGAGCATGTCCGGGAAGCCATAGCCGGTCATCGCTCCGTCCGCGCCTCGTTCCGGCTCGAAGTCTAGGAACATGCCGCCATTGCCGCAGAGCACCGAAAAGTCGCGAAGTTCTTTCGCCTTCTGCATGGCGCGCAGCTTCGATATCTTTTCAAGGCCGGGCCAGTCCTCGTGCTTCAGCATCAGGCAGGACGTGTGGTTGGACATGATCTTCGCGATGACGCCTGATGTCATGACGACCGTGAGGGTCAGCGGATAGTCCTGGAGAACCCACGGTACATCCTCGCCGACAGCTTCCACCGCGCCGGCGAAGTAGTTGACGATCTGGTCATCGGTGCGCAGGGCGGGAGGCGGAGCGATCATCACGCCAGCGGCACCCATTTCCATCGAGTCACGCGCCAACGAGCGCATGCTGGCAAAACCTGGAGCGGAGACGCCGACGATCACCGGAATTTTGGACCGGGAGACCACGCGCTTGACGATGGCACGGCTTTCCTCCGGTTCGAGCTTCGGGGCCTCGCCCATGATGCCGAGGATCGTGACGCCGGTGCAGCCGCTCTCCTCATAAAAGTCCGTCAGCTTGTCGATCGAATTGAAATCAATCGAGCCGTCCTCGAAGAACGGGGTGGTTGCGATGGCGTAGACGCCCTTGGATTGCGTGCTGAACGTCATTTCTGGCTGTCCTTCCAGGCCTCATACCGGGCCTTCGTTTCTGCATTCATTGGGTAAAGACCGGGAAGCGGCACGCCCCGATCGACTTCACTCATGATCCAGGCCTCCATGCGCTCCTGTTCAGGCGCTTCGGCGAGCACCTCGTCGAGAAGCGCTGCCGGGATGAGGACTGCACCGTCGTCATCGACCACGACAATGTCGTCCGGAAGCACGGCAACGCCGCCGCAATTGATCGGCTCCTGCCATCCGACAAAGGTCAGCCCTGCGACCGACGGCGGTGCTGCGATGCCATTGCACCACACCTTCATGCCGCTCGCCAACACTCCCTCGGCGTCGCGCATCACGCCGTCGGTGACGAGGCCGACAACGTTGCGTTTCGCCATCCGGGCACACAGGATGTCGCCGAAGATGCCGGCATCGCCGATGCCCATCGCGTCGACGACCGCGACACAGCCCTCGGGCATCGCCTCGATCGCCGCCCGGGTGGAGATCGGCGATGCCCAGCTCGCAGGCGTCGCGAGGTCCTCCCGGGCAGGGATGAAGCGCAGGGTAAATGCCTTGCCGACAACCCGCCCCTGGCCAGGCTTCAGCGGCTTGGTGCCACGCATCCAGACATTGCGAAGCCCTCTTTTGAGCAGAACCGTCGTTAGCGTCGCAGTGGATACGCCCTTCAGGGTTTCAACGACGTGAGGCTCAAGTGTCATGATCGATCTCGCCCAAATCAGATGCTGTTGATCAGACCGCCATCGACGCGGATGACGGAGCCGGTGATGTAGGATGCGCGGGGGCTGGCAAGGAAGGTGACGGTGTCACCGTATTCCTTCGGGTCGCCGTAGCGCCCGACTGGAATGGACCCGGTACTTTCGGCGGTGACGTCGGCGACCGGCCGGTTTTCACGCTTCGCCTTCTGCTCGTCCAGGAACACGATCCGCCCGGTGGCGATCCGTCCCGGCAACACGATGTTTGCGGTGATGCCATCGCGCCCGACCTCGCGCGCCAAGGTTTTTGACCAGCCCACAAGCGCCAGGCGCAGGCTGTTCGAAATCCCGAGATTTGCAATCGGTGCGACGACGCCTGAAGACGTGGAGGTGATGATGCGTCCCCATTTGCGCTCGCGCATCGTCGGCAGAACGGCATCGGTGACCGCGATCACCGAGCGAACCATGAGGTCGAAGTACTTCGACCAATCGTCGGGCGACTGGCCTGCGGCCGGCGTCGGCGGCGGGCCGCCGGTGTTGTTGACCAGGATGTCGACCGGGCCAAACGCATTGTTTATGGCGTCGAGCTTCCGACCAACCAGGGACAGGTCGCCAATATCCCAGGTGAGCGGAATGGCCTTGCCACCCTCGGCCTTGATTGCATCCGCGGTCGCCTTGGCGCTTTCCTCGTGGATGTCGGCGACGACGACGGAAACATCTTCGGCCGCAAGCGACCTTGCGATTGCGCCGCCAAGTCCACCGCCGGCGCCGAAGACAAGCGCCGTCTTGCCGTTCAAATGTAGATCCACCTCTTCCTCCTTTGTTTCCGGGGCACTATGGCAACGCGCAAACAAGAGAAAAATCTTCCTTTTTATTCCTTCAGACGATAGTAAAAGTATCGATGGAAACCCGCTTTCTCGAAACCTTCCTGGCCGTCGTTCAACACGGCTCTCTGGCTGAGGCGTCGCGCCGCCTGGGTGTGACGCCGGCCGCGGTCGCGCAACGTATCCAGGCGTTGGAAGACGAGATCGGGCTGCCCCTTCTGGCGCGATCAGGCCGGCGGGTGAAGCCAACCGAAGCGGGCGTCGCGATCCTTGAAAAGAGCCGACGCGTTCTATCGGAAGTCAGACAGTTGAAAGGACTGGCACACGACGACCAGGCATTCGGAGAACTGCGGCTTGGTGCCATCTCGACGGCACTGACGGGCCTGCTTCCGAATGCGCTACGAAAAGTGTTCGACACGACGCCGGGCGTCGACATCTTCCTGCTGCCGGGAACGTCGGCAGAGCTCTATAACAGCGTGCTGGAGGAAAAGATCGACGCGGCGATCCTCGTCAAACCGCCCTTCCCGATACCCAAGACCTTACATTGGGAACTGATCCGGTCGGAGCCGTTCGTCCTTCTGGTGCCGCCCGACCTCGCGAACTTCACCGCCGACCGCTTGCTTCGCGAGCAACCATTCATCCGATACGACAGAAGCAATTGGGGCGGCCGCTTGGCAGATGCCTATCTTCAATCCCAGCGGATTCTTCCTCGCGAGTGGCTGGAACTCGACTCGCTCGAAGCCATATCGGTCATGGTTGAAGCTGGACTAGGCGTATCGCTCATGCCCGACTGGCGTTCGTCCCTCTTCGACAACCTGCGCGTTGCCCGGCTTCCGCTGCGCAACGCACCGTGCCGCGAGATCGGCTTGCTCAGACCTCGCAACGTGCCATCAGCCCGACTGATACAGGCCATTCTCGATGCCATTCGATTATAGAGCGGACCGAACTTCCGGCCGCAGGGGCCGTCCTCGTTCTGGTCTTTACGCGCACCACGATGGCTCGAAGCCGACCCGACGATGGGCTCGTAGACCAACAGTGGATATCTCCGAGAGATCAGTGACTTTCCGGGCCCTGCATCCACTGCGGGATATCCCGTTTGGCATGAAGCACACGCCAAACGTCGATATAATCAGCCTGCTCGCGATAGAAGACGAGATATGGGTATCTCTTCAAATAGACGTTCCGCAAATCAGGTAATCCCAATTCGTACGAATATCTCAATGATCCAGATTCCGGATGGTTCGCGATCAAATCGTATGCCGTTTGAAGAGCGTCGATAAATCCGTGGGCAACTTCAGGTCCCGCCTCGCTTGCGTAATAGTCGACGGCCGCTTCGGCATCATTGCGAGCCAATTCACGTGGAATAATCCGTTTGTAACTCACTTGGCCTGCCGAACTCGTTCGCGCAACCTGGTGAAATAATCAGCGTCGGCCGGTTCAGTCTGATCAGAGGAAGCACCGTCAAGCAACAGCCTGCGCAATGTGAGCCGGTCCTGATCTCGACGAATCAACTCCCGGATATACTCACTGCTCGTCCCATAGCCCCGCCCGGCGACTTGCTCATCGACGAAGCTCTTCAAATAGTCCGGCAGAGAAATGTTCATTGTGCTCATGTGAAAAAGAATACCGTCCTTGGCAAAAAATGGCAAGGACGGTTGATTCCAACAACTTTCACGAGACGCGATAATGCCTAACGCGGTGGCGTTCACCTGATGCGGATTCTACTCGGCCGGCACGGGCCTTGTTTCGCACAGGCGGATGGCGGTGCACCGCCGGGGCCGCCTGAGCTATGCCGGCGTACCCGCAGAGCGCATGCGGTCCTATCTCGGCCGCTTCGCCGAGGCGCTTTCCTGGCCTTGAGGCTGCTGCCGTCGAGCCCCAAGGGACCAGCCGGCAAAGCGGACCAGGAGCCCGCGAAAATGCGCCTCTATGAAGCGCGCCCAATCGCGCGGCTCCTCGGGATTGTCCAGATCCCGCCGGGCAACCACATAGCCGATCCCCCGCAACATCGCGGCCGCCTCAGTGCCGAAAGGCACGCAGCGGTTTGCCGCTGCGCTGGGTGACGCCGACGCCGGGAGCCGCGCCGACCTCCGCATTGGAGGCAGCAAGCAGCGGCTTGCCGCGCACCATGTCTGAGCCACGCTCGGCGAGCATGATCGTCGGCGCGTTGAGGTTGGCGTTCGGCTCTGCCGGGAAGACGGAGCTGTCGATGACCCGGAGGCCGCCGATGCCGCGCACCCGGAGTTCGCTGTCGACGACGGCCATCTCGTCCTCGCCCATGCGGCAGGAGCCGCAGGGGTGGTAGGTGCTTTCCATGGTCTCACGCACCCAGGCGTCGATCTCGTCGTTGCTGCGCACATCCTTGCCGGGCGCGATCTCCTCGCCGCGGAAGCGGTCGAAGGCGGGTTGGGCGATGATTTCGCGGGTGAGCCGCAGGCAGCGCCGAAAACCTTCGCGGTCCTCCTCGCGGTCGAGATAGTTGAAGAGGATATCCGGCTGCTCGTGCGCCTCCGGCGAGCGCAGCCGCACATAACCGCGGCTCTTCGGCTTGTTCGGCCCCGTCAGCACCATGAAACCGTGACCGTCGAGCGGCTTCTTGCCGTCATAGCGCATGGCGGCGGGCAGGAAGTGAAACTGGATATCCGGCCACTGGAGGGAGGCGTCGGAACGAATGAAGCCGCCGCTCTCGAAATGGTTGGAGACCGAAAGCCCCTTCTTGAAGAGCAGCCACTCCGCACCGATCAGGGCTTTGCTCAAAAGCCCCATCTTGCCGTTGAGCGTGATCGGCTCCTTGCAGGCATACTGGATGTAGACCTCGGAGTGGTCCTGCAGATTCTCGCCGACGCCCGGCAGATCGTGCAGCACCTCGACGCCCGCCTTTTGCAGCACGGCAGCCGGGCCGATGCCGGAGCGTTGCAGGAGGTGCGGCGAGCCGATCGGGCCGGAGGAAATCAGCACTTCGCGGCTTGCCTTCGCCACGACGCGCTCCCCACCCAGCTCGTATTCAACGCCGACGGCACGTTTTCCCTCGAGCAGTACACGCCGCGTCATGGCGTGGGTGACGACCGTGAGGTTCGGCCGGCTCATCGCCGGCTTGAGATAGGCATTGGCCGTCGACCAGCGCACGCCGTCCTTGACGGTCATGTGCATCGGCCCGAAGCCCTCCTGCATATGGCCGTTCGGGTCTTTCGTCGTGATATAGCCCGCCTCGCGGCCGGCATCGACGAAGGCCCGGTAGAGCGGGTTCCGCATCCTGTTGCCGGCATTGGTGGCGAGCGGGCCGGCGGCGCCGCGATAGGCGTCGCCCCCGTCCTGCCAGCTTTCGGCGCGCTGGAAATAGGGCAGGCAATTGGCATAGCGCCAGCCGCGCGCCCCAAGCTCCTCCCACTCGTCGAAGTCGCGGGCATGGCCGCGCATGTAGACAAGCCCGTTGATCGAGGAGGAACCGCCGATGACCTTTCCACGCGGGCAGTGGACCCGGCGGCCGTCGAGGCCGGGCTCCGGCAGGGTCATGTATTTCCAGTTGTATTTCGTGCCGTTCATCGGGATGGACAGCGCCGTCGGCATCTGAATGAAGATCGACTTGTCGCTGCCGCCGTATTCGAGGACCAGGACTTTTACGGCCGGGTCTTCCGAAAGCCGGTTGGCGAGCACGCAGCCGGCCGATCCGGCGCCGATGATGATGTAGTCGTAGGTATCGCTCATGGCAGTCATCCCGATATTACGGATAGAGGCCCCAGCCACGCCCGCGGGCGAAAAGCCGGGTCAAGGCATAGTGGACCGCGCCGGCTGCAAGGCAGGAAGGCACGGAGGCGGTGAGGTACTTGAAGGCCGGCAGGCTCGCGAGCGTCTGCGGATTGAAGACGAGCACGTAGACCCCGAAGCCGATGGCAAGCGCAAAGAGGCCGATGGGATTGAAGCCACCCCAGAAACGGTAGGGACCGTTTTCCTGCGGGCCGTGCAGGCTGCGCATGTCGAGCTTCTGGCCGCGCAGGAAGAAGTAATCGGCAATGCCGATGCCGGCGAGCGCGGAATTGAGCGCCGAGGTCCAGACGAGGAAGATGAAGAAGCCGTCATACATCTGCGGATAGAAGACCACGAGGCCGAGCGGGATGACGCAGAACAGGAAGAGGATCGCCCCCCAGGAGGTGGCCCGCACCGAGGCCGTGCCCACCTGCCGGAGACCGACGATGGAGGTGTAAAGGATGTTGGCCATCGAGGTCATGTTGGCGAAGGCGACGAAGAGCAGCGCGATGATGCCGATGACGGGGCCGGCGATCTTGGTCATCCAGATCGTCGGGTCGCTGTCGCCGAGTGCGACGGCGGCGAGCAGGCCGACAATTTCGCCGAGTGCGGCGGCACCGAAAATGCCGAGGATGTTCGGCCAGAAGGCGGTGCGTTCGTTCTGGGTGAGGCGGGCGAGATTGCCGATATAGGGCCACCAGGAGAAGCCGGCGGCAAGGTTCACTTCGATAGCGATAATGAAGTTGAGCGTATTATCCTCAAACGGCGGGGAAAGCGCCGGCATCGCCAGCAGCTCGGAGAAGGAGCGGTGCTGGAGAATGAGGTAGAGCATCACGATCATCAGGATCACCAGCGCGGGCGAGACGACCATGTTGAAGAACTTGATCGAGGTCGGCCCTTTGGCGACGATGAACCAGGTAACGAGGATGGCGCCGACGGCGGCGACGATCATCTTGATGCCGGTCGGGTTGGTGGCCTCGCCGGAGCTCAGCGCCGTCAACCCGTCGATCGAGCGGCCGAACATCATGGCCAGCACCGCAAGCCAGCCCATGGTGAGCACCACGACGGCCAGCACATAGACGACGCGGCTGCCGTTATAACCGAACTGGCTGCGCAGCGCGACGAACTGCTCGATGCCGTAGCGGCCGGAAAGCGGCGTGGTGGCAAGTGCCGTCAACATGACACCGACGATGTTGCCGATGATGATGGCGGCGATGCCCTCCTTCGGTCCGACGAAGAGGCCTACGGAGCCGCCGATCAGGAAGGCCCAGGTGGCGATGGCGAGCGCCGAATTGGCGTAGGTGAATTCCCAGAAGCCCCAGAGCCGTTCAGCGGGCAGGAGCGGTGCATCGCCGCGTTCGGCCGCGGCTCGGTTGGCGGAGGCTTCCTCCCGTTGGATTTCTGCGGCGGCAAGCCCGCCATTGGCGACGTGATCGGTCATGTCATGCCCCCCAGAACCAGGAACCGAGGACCAGCACGAGCGTCAGCACGGTCATGCCGGCATAATCGAGGGCGGTCATCGTGCCTTCGAAGCGGTGACCCGCCTCGATGTCTTCATAGATGCGGGCGCGGCGTCCCAGTTCGTTCTGCCAGGCGATATCGTTTTCCATTTTTGGTTCCCCTATCGCGTCGCGCCTTCGGCGTCTTTCTGCGATGAAAGGCGGCTCCATCAGCCGCCGGTGGTGCGAAGCGGCCGCCCATGGGCGGCGGCCGCAAGGTTTACGGCAACGTGATCCACACCGCCTTGGTCTCCATGAGGTAGTCGAGTTGCTCCGGCCCCAGGTCCTTGCCGAAGCCCGAAGCCTTGAAGCCGCCGAAGGGCATGGAAGGATCGATCGTGCTGTGGGCATTGACGTAGACAGAGCCCGCATGCAGGCGCGGGATGAGCGTGTGCACGCGCGCGAGATCGTTCGAGTAGATCGCGGCGGCAAGGCCGAACGGCGTGTCGTTCGCCAGCGAAACTGCGTCCTCCGGCGTGTCGAAAGGGCTGGTGACCAGCACAGGCCCAAAAATCTCCTCGCGCACGATGCTCATCTCCGGCTTGCAATAGGCAAAGATGGCGGGTTCGACGAAATGGCCCGGTCGGTCGGGGCTGCCGCCGCCATGGATCAGCTCCGCGCCCTCGCGGCGGCCGGCCTCGATATAGCTGGAAACCACCTTCTTCTGCTGCGCCGAGACCATGGGGCCGATGTAGCAATCATGGTCGAGGCCTGGCGCGAGCTTCAGCGTGCGGGTGACAGCGACCAGTTCTTCGAGGAAGGCGTCATGGACCGACCGCTGGACATAGACGCGGGTGCCGGCATCGCAGACCTGGCCGGAATTGAAGAACACGCCGTTTGCCACCGCCCGGGCAGCACTTGCCAGATCGGCATCGTCGAGCACCAGCACCGGTGATTTGCCGCCGAGTTCCAGCGTGACGTGCTTCAGATTGCCGACCGCCGTGCGGCCGACCTCCTGCCCAACGGGCGTCGATCCGGTGAAGGTCACCTTGTCGATGCCCGGATGGGTGGACATGGCCGCGCCGATGACGCTGCCCTTGCCCGTGACGATATTGACCACGCCATCGGGAATGCCGGCCTCCTGCACCAGTTCGGCAAAGCGCAGGGTGGATAGCGAGGTGAGTTCCGCCGGCTTGACGATGACGGTGCAGCCGACAGCAAGGGCAGCTGCGAGCTTCCACGCCATGGTCTGCAGCGGAAAGTTCCACGGCACGATGGCGGCGACGACGCCGAGCGGTTCCTTGCGGGTATAGGCGAGATAATTTCCGGGAATGGAAGGTTCGACGGTGCGGCCGTGCAGCTTTGTCGGCCAGCCGGCGAAATAGCGGAACGTATCAACCGTGCCCTGGATATCGATCTCGCGGGCAAAGGTCACCGACTTGCCCATGTCGATAGCTTCGATTTCCGCCAGTTCGTCGGCATGGGTCTCGATGAGGTCGGCGAGGCGGTGCAGCAGGCGTTCGCGTTCGAGCGGCTTGAGGAGACGCCACGCGCCGCCATCGAACTGGGCGCGGGCAGCGCGGACGGCCCGGTCGAGATCGTCCGTAGTGCCCGAGGGGGCGCGGGTGATCAGGCCGCCGGTGGAGGGCTCGAAAATGTCGAAGGTCGCGCCATTGCCGCTGTCGACCCAGGCGCCGCCGATGAACATCTTCTGGGGCTTGGCCAGAAACCGCCGCGTCGCATCGCTGACGCCGTATTGATCCAGATAATTGCGGACGCATTCGTCCATGTCTCTTCCTCCTCGTCGGCCGCCGCAGGCGTGCCGGCCCTCCCAGGGACTTCGCTCAGCGTTTTTCGGCTCTCGCATGCATGACGCGGCCGATGAGGTTCATGAGAACCTGCGCGGCCAGAATCGAGGTGCCTCCGGTGTGGTCGTAGTCTGGCGCCACCTCGACGAGATCGATGCCGACGATGTTCCCGCGCTTGGCGAGCGCCGCCAGGATCTCCAGCACCTCGTAATAGATAAAGCCGCCATGCGACGGCGTGCCGGTGCCCGGCGCGATCGACGGATCGAAGCCGTCGATATCGATGGTGACGTAATAGCGCGCGCCGGCCGGCACCCGGTCCACCACGGCGTCGGTGCCGAGTGCCCGGATCTGACGGACCGAAAGGATGTCGGAGCCCATCTTTCGGGCATCCTCATAACCTTCCTTGGCGGTGGAGGAGACGTTGCGGATGCCAAGCTGCGACAGGCCGCTGACATAGGGCTTTTCCGCCGCACGGCGCATCGGGTTGCCGTGGCCGTAGCGCACGCCATGGCGCTCGTCGACGAAATCGAGATGGGCGTCGATCTGCACGATGTGGATCGGCCCGTTCTTCTCGCAGTCGTCGGCAAAGGCATTGACGCAGGGGATGTTGATGGAATGGTCACCGCCGAGCACCACCGGCAGTGCGCCGGCCGCCAAAATCTTGCGCACGCCGAACTCGATATTGGCGTGGCTCTTCATCGTGTCGGTGTGGACGATATCGGCATCGCCGATATCGACGATCGAGACCGCGCCGCTCGGCAGATAGGTGACGTCGTCCTCATGATCGTAGGCGCCGCCGTGGCCGAAGGAGAACAGGGTCGAGGCTTCGCGGATCGAGCGCGGCCCGAAGCGGGTGCCGGCACGCCACTGGGTGCCGCAGTCGAACGGTGCACCGAGGATCGCCACGTCGGCGTCGATGGCGTCCCAGTCCGGCTGGTAGGGATATTTGCCGAAGGTGCAGATGCCGACAAACGGCAGGTTCAGACGCCCGGTTTCATAGGAATTGCTGGTCATGTGTCTCCTCCACAGGTGAAGGAGTGTGCGGAAGGTCGATACGCTTAAAAATATCTATGATTGGATGTTTAGTTGTGACTTAATCAATGCATGATCAACAAGGTTCGCCACCGCGTTCTCAACCTGTCGCTCGGCGATGCCGAGCTCCGGCTGCTGCGCGTCTTTGCCTCAGTCGTGCAGCACGGCGGCTTTTCCGCCGCGCAGTCAGCGCTCGGCATGACGCAGGCGACAATCTCCACCCATATGCGCAATCTGGAACAGCGGCTGGCCTTGCGCCTGTGCACCCGCGGCCGCAGCGGTTTCCAGCTAACGGAGGAAGGGCGGCTCGTCTATGACGCGGCGCTCGAACTCTTCGGCTCGCTGGAGAAATTCCAGAGCCGCATCGGCGAGGCGCAGGGTGAGCTTTCCGGCAATCTCAGCTTCGGCACCGTCGATGCGATGATCACCAATGGCGAACTCGACCTTCAGGGCGCGCTCGCCAGCTTCCATGCGAAAGCGCCGCGCGTGCATCTGGAAATCGATGTCGCAGCACCGCAGGTGCTGCACCAGGGGCTACTGAACGGCTCCTACCAGGTCGTGCTCATGCCATCGGTCGGCAGCGTCACGCCGCATGTCCGCAGCCAGCCGGTGTTTTCCGAAGTCCAGAAGCTCTATTGCGCCGAGCGCCACCAGCTCTTTACCCGCCCCGACGAAGAGCTCACCGACGCGATGCTGGCATCCCAGTCCTTTGCCGGCCGCACCTATATGCTCAACGAGACGATCTGCGGCGTGAACTTCACCTGGGCCGCCGCAACGCCGCATATGGAGGGCACACTGCTGCTTCTGCTTTCCGGTGCTTACATCGGCTTCCTGCCCGATCATTATGCAGAGGAATGGGTGCGCACCGGCCGCCTCAGGGTCCTTGCCCCCGAGCGCATGACCTTCGAGGATATGTTCCATATCGCCTATCCCCGCAACAAGCCTTCACGCGCGGCCGAAACCCTGGCAGAGGCGATCACCGAGAGCGTACGAAAGCCGCACTGATGTTTTCCGCTGGCCCCGGAAACCGGGGGCAGACGGCTCAGTCCTAGGACAATTCCAGGAAAAGTGTGAAACGGTTTCCGTCCGGAGTAGCGTTGCTTCAACGAGTTGGATCATTTCACTGTTTCGATGAAACGATGAAATGATCTTGGGCCGGTCGAGGTGCAGCAACCGCCGCATCGCTGAGGGCAGACATGGTGCAAAGCGGCGCAGCATGCGCCCTGCCCAGCCGGAAAGCGCAAGGCAGACCGCAGTTTCACTGCTCGCGTCCCTATCGCCCCGATCTGCAACCAAGTAGCCGATGCCGCGCAGCATTTTCACTTCCTGTCCTACCGAACCCGAACGGGCTCGGCGTAATAGGGCAGCCGGTCGATCCGCGGCGACCACAGTCCCTTGTCGACGACCGTGCGCACATGCGCTGCGATCTCCTCCATCGGCGCGAACCAGACGTCCCCGCGCTTAAGAACCTGCTCAAGGAAGCGATGCACCACTTCCCAGCGCGCAAAGCGTCCGGTGGCGAATGGGTGAACGACCGGCACCCAGGGCGCGCCGTGCCGGTAGGCGGCCTCGAACTCCTGCGCGAGGGCGGCAAAGCCCCTGCTCCGGCGCGCGGATCGGCATCATGTAGTCGAGATCCATCGACTGGACATATTGCGGCCAGTCGTCGAGGCCCCAGTGCGAGGGCAGTTCCACCAGGCGGCCGGCATCGCATTCCAACCCGCGGTGCAAATTCCTTCGCCCAGGAGCGCACCAGCCCGAGCACCCCATGCTTGGAGGCGACATAGGGCGAGAAGGTCTCGCGGCGGTGATAGGCCATGTCGGACGCGGTCATGATCAGACGGGCCGTCCCCTCCACCGTCCCCTCCATCAGCCCGATCGCCATTTTTCCAACGAAGAAGCTGCCGCGCAGGTTAATGGCGATCACCCGGTCGAAATCGGCGGCTGGAGTTTGCTATTGGGAGACGGTGCGCGTGCGTCCGAAGGCGCGCAGTAGCAGGTTCACCGAAACAGCGATCTTGTCGATGTCGGGGACGTCTCGGGAGTAGCGCCCGGTATAGAGCTTGACGATCATCTGGTCGCGCTCTTTGCCGCTGAGCTCGTAGTGAAGGTGAAGGTAGAAGCGCCTCTTGTCTCCGGCGCGCGAGATGTCGCCGCGCCGCTGCGTCACTTGCCTGAGATCTGCATGTAGCGGCTCGAAGCCATCAAGTCTGAGCGTCACCTGTGTGGACTGGAAACGCACTTCAGTCGGAACGGCGACCACCGCCTTGTCGAGTGAGAGGCTGACCACGCGCCCCGGCGTGCCGTCGACATTGGCGGGCTCATCGAGCCTAAAAGCCTGGAAAAGGCGACACGGTTTCTCAAAGCAGATGAGAGAAGCGATGACAAGGACGACGATGTTGATCCCCGACCATACGGCCCCAATCGCCGAAAACGAGCCGTGTATCCGCGCGGTTTCCGGAACGATGTTGATCAGGAGCCCCAGTGCTGTGGCAGTGATGAAGCCCGCGATCCAAGAGAACGTGTAGGCATCGAAGGCGTTGGCCTCGTTACCGGTGCCTTTCGGGGTCACCTTGAACGGCTTGCCGAAGGGCCGTACGAGGCTGGAAACGACCGTCGGCAGCATGCGAAAGGTTGCGAACGTCCCGACGGCGCTGGAAACTACAGGGAGGTAGCGCGTCGGGGTGATCCACAGCATCAACAGGAAATAGGCCGCCAGAACGGGAAGCTGGTTAGAGACATAGTCGGCAACGCCGGTGAAGTGCAGCGGCAAGGCGCCGAACCAGAGATAGGCGATCGGCACCATCAGGACGATCAGGCGCACGATGTACTGCACCAGCCAGGACATGGGAAGAAACATAATCCGCTGGAACAACGACAAGCCCGGTCCGCGCAAGGGGCCGTTGTGGAGATAGAGCGTCTGGATGCCGCCCTGGCACCAGCGCTCTCGCTGGACGAAATAGCCCGTCAGGTTCTCGGCTGCCAACCCCATCGACAGGCGCTCGTTCAAGTAACGGGTCTTGTAGCCTTTGTTCAGCATCGACAGTGTCGTCAACAAATCTTCGGTGATCGACTCCGTCGGGAAGCCGCCGATCGCGTCGACTGCCTTGCGGCGGGCGATCGAGCACGACCCACAGCAGAAGCTGACGTCCCAGACGTCGCGGCTCGGAGCGATCTCGTCGAAAAAGAGGCGCTGTTCGTCCGGCCAGATGTTCTCCAGACCCAGGTTTGACTGGACCGGATCGACATTGAAGAAATGCTGCGGCGTCTGGACGATGCCGATCTCCTCGTCCGAGAAGAACGGCAAAGTACGCTTGAGAAAATGGCGATAAGGAACAAAGTCGGCATCGAAAATGGCAATGAAGTCGCCCGAACTCGCGCGGAGCCCGTTGTTCATGTTTCCGGCTTTCGCGTGCGCATTGTCCGTTCGCGTCAAGTGGACCGCGCCTCGCTCTGCGCAGAAGCTCTTCAGCCAATCACGCCTGCCGTCATCGAGGACATAGACCTTGAACTTGTCTTTCGGATAGTCGAGTGCCAACGCCCCGACGATCGTCCGCTCCAAGACATCGAGCGGTTCATTGTAGGTCGGAATAAAAACGTCGACTGTAGGCAGATCCTGTTGTTCGCGAGCGAAGAACGTCTTTCCCAAGCGGTCCGCTTCGGAACTCCGGTCAACGTATCGGCTCATCAAAATGAGGAAAAGGACAACCTCGGTGAAGGCAAGGAGCTCGATGATGAAGACAACCCAAACCCACCATGCGTTCGCGCCATCGGCTGGATAGGGAAGAACGGTCTCGAAAAGACGCCAGACCATATAGCGCAATGCGACAGCGCCTACGACGGCGCAGGTGATGCTGCGCGCCCAGCTTTGATGCCGTGGCCAGTTGGATGGCCCAAGCAGGAAGAAGGCGATAACCAGCAATGTGGGCGCGAGCGCTAAAAGAGGTTGAACCACAAGCTTTTGATCCACTGCGTCAGTTGCAGATTGTGCCTGGAGATGCGTACCTGGGCGGTCCGCCCCACCTGGCAAAAATTGCCGAAATCGGTGTTGAGCGCTGAGGGTATGAGTTGAACGCGGATCCTGGCATCGCGCTCCTCGGCCTCCGGCTCCTTGGCAGCTAGATTGTCCTTCTCGACAACGGCAGAAGAGCCTTTGACTGCCTGCACTTTCGCCTTGAAGACTTCGCTCCGACCGAGGAGCCGAACCTCCGCTTCGCGACCCGGATAGATCTCGTCGTAATCGACTTCGGGAACGAGGATATCGACGAAAAGCTCGCGGCAATCGAGGATACGCAGCAGCTCGTTGTTCAAGATGACATTGGAACCGTTGACGACGTTCCGGGTCCACACCACGCCGCTGAATGGCGAAGAGACCGCCGCCAATTCGAGACTGCGAACGCGCTTCTCTTCCTCGACCAATTGATGGTCTATCTGGTCGGCGCGCGTGCTGTTTTCGACTATGCGGGTGTTGATATCGTTTATGCGAACGATCACCTCGTCCTGGCGCTGGCGGGAATAGGGTACATCGTTTTGACCATCGCCCACTATGAATATCCCCTGACGAAGCGCCGTCAGTCGTTGTTCGAGCAGCTCGAGCGACAGATTGCTGATCTCGACCTCACCGCCCGTGGCGGCGCCCGCGGCAGCGGCCGACTCCACCATTTTGCGCGTAAAAATCCCTTTCGACTCCAACTCCTGCCGTCGGTCGAGGTCTACCTTGGCGACGAAGTCCTGGGCGCGCGATACCTCGACCCGCTTCTGCAGGATGCGAAGCTCGCGTTCCAGACTTGCAATGGTGGCGTTCTTGAAATTCTCGAGCCGATCGGCGAGTTGGGTGCGCAACGCGACAAGTTCGTCCCGTTCCCGCTCGAGCGCGGCAACGCGATCTACCGCGGTCTTTCCTTCCGCCTGAAGCGAAGCAAGGATCGCCCGATTGACCCGATCATTGCGGATCGTCAGAAGCGTCTCGCTGGCGGCTACCGGGGTGCCGATCCGGGGTGGTGCCTGCTCAATCTCGCCATCGATCGGCGCGTTGATCACTGCAAAGCGAGCGTTGACCGTGCCATCAAGGCTGGTAAAGCCCGTGAGCCCCGGCAAGAGCACGACAATGGCAAGTGCCAGAAGCAGGATCCCAACGACAATGCGTGTGACGCGATGGTTCAGGAGCTGCATGCGCAATCCCACTCACTACCGTTGACAACGACGACGGGGCTAGCGACATGCTCCCACCGCCGGGTTAACTTCCGGTGAGATGACGAGATGAACAACCCTCAAAATTGTATGTTTTGCAGCTGAAGATTGTCTCATTTTCGGAAGATTCGGACGGACTAACGCCGTGTGTGCGGCCGATTTTCAGACAGAGGCGGGCGTCCGCAGGCCTCCTCTTCTCTCAGCAAACCATCGCACTTGAGTGATCGTGCACTTCTCCGCCAAATAGCGGAGCGAGGGTAGGTTCGGAGAGCAGAAACCCTTGAACATGTGTTGCTCCCGCGGCCTGCGCGGCTTCAAACTGCGCATAGGTTTCGACGCCTTCAATGACCACGACCGGGGCGACGCAGGATGCGAGACCGACCATGTGCGAGAGAAAGCGCTCCGCGTCGTCACGACCCAGGCGCAAGAAGAATCCGTCGATCTTCACGATGTCGACGGGCAGCGACAAAAGCGCCTCAGGTGTCGAGAACCCAGTGCCAAAGTCGTCGACGGCAATCCTGTAACCAAGCGCCTGCACACTTTGCAGAAACCGGCCGGCTATCGGAAGTCCCGATACGGGCAGACTTTCCGTCAACTCGAGCACAAGCCGCGATGCAAATCTCGCATTTGCAGACAGCAGATCGAAGAGAAGTGCTCTGTTGCGTTCGTCGGAAATACTTTCGACTGAAATGTTGCACCCGAGGACACCGGATTGCTGGCACGCGAGCCAGTCAAAAGCGAGGGCGAGCATATGCCTGTCAAGCGCGGCAACACGGCCTGCCGCCTCCAGATAGCCTATGAACTCGCTGGCTGCCATGATCTCGCCATCGGGTTTGACGAGCCTTCCCAGGCATTCCGAGTAAAGGACGCGGCCGACGTCGGCGACTGAGTTGATGTGTTGAAGAGAAAAGCCGACACGTCCCTGTTTCATTGCGTGGTCGAAGGCTTCCGCAACACGATCAAACATTCGAATTCCGCCTGGTTTGGCAACCGGCCCGACAACAATCACCGGAGCCGGCTGCCTGTCTTTGTTTTACTGGACGCTTTCTACTTCCGGATCCGTTTCTACTTCCGGATCCGTCTCATCCACCGTCGATGGCGGCAGCGTCTCGCGGATTTCGTCGATCTTGCCGACCGCAGGGCCAACGCCGAGTATCTCCTTGGCTTCATCGACCATGTCGTCAGTCACCACACCGTCCTTGGTGAAGCTGGCAAGCGCATCACGCAGCGCTTCGTCACTCAGCGCCGGGTCCGTGGGGATGGCATCCTCACCGTTTTCAGCCTCAAACTCGGCATAGGCGATCGCATAGGCCCGAACCCCGGCCATCTTGGGATCGTTCGAATTGAGGTAAGCGTGGTAATTCCGGTTGAGCGAACCAAAGCCCGGCGCGTTCCCCGGCGTTACCGGTTCAACAACCGGATCCAACTCCACCGGCGCCGATTTGACGACCTTCTCGGCCTTCGCCGGCTTGGACGCTTTTTCCTTGCCGCTTGATGTGTGGGTCTTCTTATGCGATTTCTCGCCGGACTTGTTTCCCTTCGTTTCCTTGCTTCCGCGCGCATTATCGGACTTGCCGTGGCCGGAACTGCCACCACGATCACTGCCGTGGCCGCCACCATGGTCACCACCGTTTCCGCCACCATGGTCGCCGCCGTTGCCGCCCTTGGCATAGGCGAAACCGTTCAGCCCCAAATTGCCGCCAGCCACCGGCGCGATTGCCAGTGTCAGTGTCATGATGCTTCGCGCGATCAGTCTCGTCATGGCCATGATAATCTCCTTATTCCAACTTGCTGTTCACTGTCCTTTCGCGGACTCAGGCGAACGATCATTGATGCACGGACGATATCTGCGCCCCGGACACGGCGCCATTGACCCCAGACCATTGCCTTCGCGCTTGGGACTTAGGTCCGGGCCCAAAGCATCAAAGGTCCGATCAAGCTCGCGTCGATCGTCCTGCCATTGACCGCGTTTCGAGAGTGGTTAGGTTGAGCTGGGCTTGCTACAATCGTCGCGCCGCACGAGCCGGCGGCCCGATCCGAGAGACCTGGTGCGCTTCAATCAACTTATCACCCGCTGGAATTCTCAATCGCTCGCCAGGCAGTTTCTGCTGATTGGGGGAGCAGTCTCCGCATGCGCCATGGTGTTGATCGGAGCCTTTGTTTCGAACCGGATCGAAGATGCGGTCACCCGGAACTCGGCCGCGACGACTGCACTCTATGTCGATAGTGTGATTGCGCCGCTGCTGCCCGACATGCAGAGGAACGAAGTCCTAGACGGGACCGTGGCACGCGCGCTGGATGAGACCCTCGGCCAAGGCGCACTGGGTGACCGGCTTCTCTCTTTCCGCCTTTGGCGCGCGGACGGCACGCTCCTCTATTCGAGTGATCGGGCCGCTGTCGGCACGAAGGTTGAGCTCAGCGGTGAATTGCAAACCGCATTTTCCGGCAAGATGGCCGCGCGCTTCGATCGGGAAAGGAACATAGCGACTGATAAAGGTTCAAGGGTACCGGCGCTTGTGATCTACAATCCCGTACTGCAGCCCTGGTCCGGGCAGGTGGTTGCCGTGTCGGAATTCCACGAGGTCGCCAATGAGTTTCAGCAAAGTCTCAATGAGGCGCGCATGCATACTTGGTTGGCGGTCGCGGCCTTCACACTTGCCTTCTTTGTCGTGCTGTCGGCAATCGTGCTTCGCGGTAGCAAGACGATCGAGAGCCAGCGCCATGCCCTCAAGCAACGGGTCGAGGAACTCTCGGAATCGCTCGCGCAGAACGAAAAGTTGCGGGGTCGCCTCCAACGCGCTTCGCAGCGCGCCACCGCGTTGAACGAAAGTTATCTGAGACGTATCGGAGCGGACCTGCATGATGGCCCGGCCCAACTCGTCGCCTACGCCTCGCTCAGGTTGGATAGTGAAGCCTTGAAGCGCAGCAAAACCCCGGCCGGCACGCGCGACCGCGAAATTGGTGCGATAAAGGCGAGCTTGGACGAAGCGATGCAGGAGATTCGCACGATCTGCGGCGGCCTGGTCCTTCCGCAGATAGAAACGGCGGGTCTGACCGAAATCCTGCAGCGGTGCGTAAAGGCGCATCAGCAGCGGACTGGTTCACCCGTCGAGCTGCACTTGACGAAGCCTCCCGAACGCCTCTCGCAGGCGGCGAAAATATGCATCTACCGGTTCGTGCAAGAGACCCTCAACAACGGCTTTCACCACGCCGGCGGTGTCGGACAGCGGGTTACGCAGCGGACGGATGGCGACCGTGTCACGATCGAGGTTACCGATAGTGGACCCGGTTTTGACCCGGACACAGTTCTGCCCACAAGTCTTGGTCTTGCCGGCTTGCGAGAACGGATCGAAAGTCTCGGAGGAACGTTCGAGCTCGTTGTGGCAGCGACCGGTACAACCGTTCGCATGACGACCAGCGTCAAGGAGATATGACAATCATGGTGTTTCCCATTCGCGTTGCTATCGTGGACGATCACCCCTTGTTTCGGGAAGGTGTGACGCGGAGCCTGTCGGAGATCGAGGGCTTTGAAATTGTCGCCGAGGGCAGCTCGAAGGACGATGCCACACAGATCGCGGAGCGCCTTGGACCGGATATCATGCTCATGGATATCTCCATGCCCGGTGGTGGCCTGGAGGCCATACCGGCGATCCTGAAAATCGTCCCATCTCAGAAGATTATCATGCTCACCGTTTCCGAAGACGGCGACGACGTGACAACTGCGCTGGATCGAGGTGCCACCGGCTATGTGCTGAAGGGCGTCGGTGCAAGAGCGCTTGCCGAGGTCATTCGCACCGTGGCTTCGGGAGAGCGCTATGTGGCGCCGACCTTGTCTGCCAAGCTTCTGTCCAGCCGGACACCAGCGGCAGGCGGCAAGTCCGGCCTGATCGCCGGTCTAACGCCTCGTGAAAGGGAAGTTCTGGAATTGGTGGCAGCAGGTATGAGCAACAAGCATGTCGCAATCCAACTGGACCTGCAGGAAAAGACCGTAAAGCATCATATGACGCAGATCATGACAAAGCTGGGTGTCGGCAACCGCACTGAAGCGGCCATGGTACTACGCGACGCGCGCGAAGTCTGATCCACGTCGAACAAGGATGGCGCAACCGGCTTCGTGCGCCCACCCTCACCTAATGCAAGAATGAATCTATCCGTTTTCT
>Ga0065165_1001788_pt1 | contig 21217 bp, 16 predicted proteins | sample AraplaMF_Cvi_mMF_FD_63813 | JGI IMG/M metagenome (GOLD analysis project Ga0065165, IMG submission 63813) | Arabidopsis root microbial communities from the University of North Carolina, USA - plate scrape MF_Cvi_mMF (version 2) (version 3) | ecosystem: Host-associated > Plants > Roots >... | reverse complement strand
TTGTTGATCATGTCTTCGCCGGTGATCGGATAGGGCTCGGCGCCCCTGACGGCGCGGGCAAAGGCACGCAGGTTGTCGCGTACCGGTTCGGCCGGCGGCACTTCCCGGACGGTGATCGGCTTACCCTTCCAGCCTTCCGTCACGACCCAGCCGTCGGGCGATTCCACATGCGCCCTGTCGCGCACCTCGATCCATCCGAGCGTGCCGAAGACGGCAAAGCGGGAAATGAAAGGGGTGGCGAGCGTTGCCGAGACATAGGCCGTGCCGCCCCGCTCGAAGCGGATATGGGCGCTCATCGTGTCGCCGGCCGGGATTTCCGAGGCGAGGTTTTCGCAGGACACGCGAACGTCCCTCGCCGGCCCCATCAGCTTCACCGCAAGGTCGGTCAGGTGAATGCCCGTGGCGGTCATCCCGCCCGCCGGCGCCTGGTCGGCCTTCAGCCGCCAGTTGGTCGGGTCAAGGCTGAGGAACTTGTCGTGGCTGAAATTGGCCTCGATCTGCAGCAGGCGTCCGAGCCTTCCGTCCTCCGCCGCCCGCAGGATCTCCGCGATCGGCGGTTCGAAGCGTCGCTCGTGGCCCATGCCGAGAACGACACCGGCACGCCGGCACAGCTCCACCGAGGCCTCGGCACCGGCACGCGTCAGGTCGAGCGGCTTTTCGCAAAACACGTGCTTGCCGGCTGCGACCGCCTGAGCGATCTGCTGCTGATGGAGCGCATGCGGGGTCGCCAACACGACGGCTTCGATATTCGGATCCGACAGCGCGTCCTCGATACGGGTGGAAAACTGCAACCCGGCCTGGTCGGCGAAACTTTCCGCCGCCGTATCAGGATCGATGCCGCGCACGAAGTGCATCTCGGCACCACCGCCATTGACGAGGGTCGCCATCTTCTTGCCCCACCAGCCGAGGCCAACAAGCGCCGCGATGACCGGCTTTTCCTCGATCGTGCTCATCTGTTGTCCACCCGCTTGTTGAAGGGATGGATATTGACCGTCTTCCAGACGCCGGCCTTGGTGAAGGGATCGGCCTTGTTGAAGGCGATCACGTCATCCTTGCTGTCGGCCTCCAGCAGAAAGCAGGAGCCGATCATCGTCTCGTTGTCGTCCGCGGTGAGCGGGCCTGAGATCACGGTCTTCATGCCGGCGCTCGCAAGGTAGGCCTTGTGCGCCTCGTAGTGTGCAAGCCGCTTCTCGACGGCGCCGTCATGATCCAGGCAGTGAACGATGTAGTGCATATTGTCTTCCTTTCAGGAGTTCAGGCTATCGAGTAGCCGCCGTCGACCATCAGCAGATGGCCGGTTACGCCGCTCGCTGCGTCGGACAACAGGAAGGCCACCGCCGCGGCGATCTCTTCCGGCTTGACCAGACGGCCGACCGGCGTGTCATCCATCCATTGCTTCATGACGGCCGGCTGGGTGCGGCCGACCTCCGCCAGCATGGCGGTATCGGTGTAGCCCGGGCCGACCGCGTTGACGCGAACGCCGGACCGCGCCCATTCCGCCGCCAGCACCCGGCACATGTGGGCGACCCCGGCCTTGGAGACGTCGTAGCCGACATGCAGTTCCGGCCGTACCGCCTTCACCCCGGCAATCGAGGCGGTCATGACGATGGCGCCCTTGCCGGCCTCCACCATCGATCTGGCGAAGGACTGTACGGTCCAGAACATGCCGTCGAGGTTGACGGACATGACCCTACGCCAATCCGCCTCGTCGTGATCGAGGGCCGCCCGCTCATAGGACATGCCTGCATTGGCGAAGATCCCATGCAGTGGGCCATGGTGCCTCGCGAGCTGGGCGGCGGCAGTGTCGACGGAAGCCTTTTCGGCCACGTCGAAGACAAGGCTTTCAGCCTGGCCACCGGCCGCCCTCACCTCGTCCCTTGTGGCATCGACGGCGCCGTCGCGGTCAGCCGCGACAACCATGGCGCCAAGGCCAGCCAGATAGAGGCATGTCGCGCGTCCGATGCCGCCGGCAGCGCCCGTGACCAGAATGGTCCGGCCCTTCAGATCAAGCGGATTGTCCATGCTCAGGCCTTCATGTTGACGAGGATCTTCATGTGCGACGCCTTGGGATCGATCAGCGCTTCAAACCCCTTGTCGACGACGTCCTCGGGAGAGATCTGGGCGGTGACGATCTTTTCGACCGGAAAGATGCCCGAACCGATCATCGCGGCGATGCGCGGCCAGATCTGCACGGGATAGCACCAGGTGGCTTCGACGGTGATGTCCTTCAGCGCCCACAGCATGGCGTCGATGGCGGCAGGCTTCACATGCAGGCCTACCTGGACCACCGTACCCTGGCGGCGGACCGCCTTGGCGCAGAGATTGAGCGAGGCTTCGGCACCGACACATTCGAGAGCAACGTCGACGCCGACGCCCTCCTCCGTGTGCTCGCGGAACAGCGCCTCCGTATCGGTCTCGCGCGGGTCGAAGACGATCGCTTCCGGCACCAGCTCCTTTGCGAGCGCGCGGCGGTTGGCGTTGAGCTCGGAGACGAAGATGGTGGCGGCGCCGGCCGCCTTGGTCGCCAGAAGCACGAGTGCTCCGATCGGGCCGACGCCCGAGACGAGGACGGTGCTGCCGGAGGTCACGCCGCCGCGATCGACGCCGTAGAGTGCGACGGCTGCCGGTTCGATCATCGCCGCCTGGACATCCGAGACCGTATCCGGGACCGGAAAGACGTTGTAACCGTTGACCACGGCCCGTTCTCCCATGCCGCCCCACTCCCAGGAAAGGCCGACGCAAGCCATCTTCTCGCTGAGGTGGTAGAGCCCGCGGCGTCCGTAGTAATCGTCCCGCGGCGAGATCAGCGGCTGGATCGAGACCCGCGAACCGGGCTGGACGTGGGTGACGTTGCGACCGACCTCGAGGACGCGCGCCGAAAACTCGTGCCCAAGGATCTGCGGCAGCACGGCGTTGGAATAGACGTGCGGGGTGGAGGGCGTGACGATCGGGCCGGCAATGTACTCATGGATGTCGGTGCCGCAGATGCCGCAGACGAGCGGCTCGATCAGAACCATGTCGTCGCCGAGCGGACCGGAGGGTGCCGGCACGTCTTCGACCCGAATATCTTTCTTGGTGTAATAGCGTACTGCTTTCATGACACTTGCCTTTTAAGGATTACTGGGCGGTGTAGCCGCCGTCACAGACCAGGCTGCTGCCGGTCACGAAGCGGGCTTCATCGGAGGCCAGGAAGAGGACGCAGTTGGCGACGTCGACCGGTTCGCCGAGCGTCAGTGGGTGCTTGGACTTCATCATCTCGAGGTAATGATCGAGACCACCGGGATAGGTCTCGCCGGCTTTCATGAACAGCGGTGTCTTGGTCGAGCCGGGGTGGACGGCGTTGACCCGGATACCGTGCGGCGCGTAGCAGACGGCGTCGGTCTTGGTCATCGAAAGCACCGCGCCCTTCGTTGCGTGGTAGGGCGGCAGGTCGTCATTGCCGATCAGACCGTAGATCGACGAGAAATTGACGATGGACCCCGCCTTTTGCCGCATCATCGGCACGACCGCATGCTTGGTGCACAGGAAGACGCCGCGCACGTTGATCGCGAAGATGCGGTCCCAGTCCTCGACATCCACTTCATGGGCGAGCTTGTTGACGCCGGTGACGGCCGCATTGTTGACGAGGACGTCGATCGCGCCGAAGCTCTTTGCCACCTCCGCCACGGCCGGGGCGACATCGGCCTCGCTGGAAACGTCGACACGGTGAAACACGGCTTGGCCGCCCTTGGCCTTGATCGCCTCCGACACCCGCGCACCCTGGTCGGCGTTCACGTCGAAGATCACGACCTTTGCGCCCTCCTCGGCAAAACGGTAGCAGGTCGCCTCGCCAATGCCGGTACTCCCGCCGGTGACGATCGCCACTTTGTTGCTCAGACGTGCCATATCTTCCTCCCGTTTTTCCTGGCTCAGATCAGAACCATGCCGCCATCAATCATGACGGTCTGGCCGGTGATGTAATCGGAGGCATCCGACGCCAGGAACGTCGTGACCCCGGTGATGTCCTTGGGCACGGAAACCCGCCCAAGAAGGATGGACTGCGAGAACTCGTTGATCGCCTGGTCGGGCCGCTCGGTCAGGCCATGCTCGATGAATTCCCGATCGAGCTGCTGCCAAAGTTCGGTCGCAACGACCCCCGGCCCGAAGCAGTTGACGGTGATCTTGTGTTCGGCGAGCGCGCGCGCCGCGGCCTGGGTGATGGCGACCACCGCAAATTTCGACGCGCAGTAATGCGCAAACAGCGGGTAGCCCTGCTTACCGGCAATCGATGCGGTGTTGACGATCTTGCCGCCGCCACCCTGGGCGATCATCTGGCGGGCCGCCTCCTGGGTGCCGATCAGCACGCCGAGGCCGTTGATCTTCATGATCCGGTCGAAATCCTCTTCAGTGACGTCGAGGAAGGGGCATGTCTGGCTGATGCCGGCATTGTTGAACATGACGTCCAGCCGACCGTAATGTGCGACGGACTGTTCGATCAGGCTTTTGGTGCTGGCGCGGCTCGAGACGTCGACGGCAAGCGCAAGCACGTCTCCACCATCCGCCGCAATCCTTGCTGCCGTCTGCTGCGCTGCTTCGGCATTGAGGTCTGCCAGCACGACGCGGGCGCCCTTGGAAGCCAGATCCGATGCGATTGCCGCGCCGATGCCGCGGGCCGCTCCCGTCACGATGGCGACCTTGCCCTCGACTGTTGCGCTCATGGTATTCTCCTCCGAGTGTTTTTCTAACGCGCCGTACGGACGTAGAGGCTGGCAGCGACGATGATCACCACGCCCTTGACGATGATCTGCAGCTGCACGGGCATGCCGATCATCACCACAGCATTCGACAGCACGACAAGAATGGCAGCGCCGGCGAGTGCCCCGGGGATTGTCCCGCGTCCGCCGGACAGGGCGACGCCGCCCATCACCGCCGCGACGATCGAGTCGAGTTCAAAACCGCGACCGACGAAATTGTCGACGACACCGACGAAGCCGGACAGCAACAGGCCTGCCAGGGCGGCGAGACCGCCGCAGATCATGTAGCAGGCGATGATCACCCGATCGGCGGAGATGCCGACCAGCCGCGCGGTCACCGGATTGCCGCCGGTGATGAAAACCCGGCGTCCGAAGGCGGCCTTGTGCAGCAGCATGGCGAAGATGGCGGCCATCACCAGCATCACCATCAGGTTATAGGGGACGCCGTAGAATTTCGCCGAACCGAGCAGCCGGAAGATCGGCGGCACGTTGCCTGACGGTGCGCCCTGGGTGGCGGCGAAGCGAAACCCCTGCAACACGATCATCGTGGCGAGCGTTGCCAGAAACGGCGAGACGTTTCGCTTGGTGACGAGCAGCCCGTTGGCAAGACCGGTCGCGGCGCCCATGGCGATACTGGCAAACAGCACCGTCAAGGCTGCCCCGTCCTGGCCGCTGAAGCTCGTGGCGATGACGGCGGCCGTTGCCATGACGGACGCCACTGAGAGATCGAGGCCGCGGACCAGGATGACGAAGGTCTGGCCGATCACCACAACCGCGAGCGGCGCAAGCTGCATCAGCATGTTGGTGATGTTGGAGCCACTCACAAAGGCCGGGCTGATCGCCGTCGTCACCAGGATGGCAAGGACGAGAAACAGGTAGATTCCATATCGCTTGACGATCTCGCCCATGCCGAAGCTTTTGCGGGCTGCTGAGCGGTTGAGGCCGTCTTCGGCTTTTGCAACAGCCATCAGGCAATCCTCCTTTTTTCGACATAGACGGATACGGCGGCAATGATGACGAGCCCCTGCGCAACCAGTTGCAGGTGGGTCGACACGCCGAGGAAGTTGAGGAGATTGTTGAGAAGCGAGACCAAATAGACGCCGAGAAGGGTGCCGATCACACCGCCGCGTCCACCGGCCAGCATGGTCCCGCCGACGACCACGGGGGTGATGGAGGCCAGCGTGTAGTTTGCCCCGGTGTAAGGCTGGCCGACGCCGAAGCGGCTGACCAGATAGACGCCGGTCAGGGCCGAGCAGAAGCCCGTCAGCATGTAGACGAGCATGATGATGCGCGTCGTCGGCAGCCCCATCAGGGTCGCGGCATGCGGATCGTCGCCGGTGGCATAGATGTAGCGGCCTGCCTTGGTGCGGGCGAGCAGGAAGGCGGTCAGCAGGAAGAGCAGCATCGTGAACGTGGCGCCGAACGAGATGCCGCCCGGAAGCCGCCCATAGGCAAAGTAATCGAACCCCTTGGGTACCTTCCCGATCGGCCCGAGACCGTAGAGCAGAGCGATACCTTGAATGATCGCGCCCGTGCCAAGCGTCACGATCAGCGGATGGACGCCCGTCAGGATGATCACGCCGCCATTGACGGCGCCGATCGCCAGCCCGAGCGCCAGCACGCCGATGACAACCGGGATCACCATCGACTGGTCGCCGCTGATCAGCCCGGAGGTCAGCATGGACACCAGGCTGATCACGGAACCGACGGACAGGTCGATGCCGCCGGTCAGAACCGCGAGGGTCTGGCCCAGGCTGACAAGGGCAAGCCCGGTCGACTGCTCGTAGATGTTGAGGAGATTGCGGCTGGTACCGAACCGATCGGACACGGCAATGCCGATGATGAACAGGATGGCCAGCAGCGCCACGACGACGATGATGCCGGCCCGCGAGCGGTTGATGCCAAAACCCAGCTTGGAACGCGTCAAGTTCATGGCCCGCCTCACGCTGCCAGTTGATGGGTTGCAAGGGCGATGACCGCCTGCTCGCTGATCTCGTCCGTCTCCAGCGCACCGACGATCTCGCCTTCGCGCATGACGTAGACGCGGTCCGACAGACCCACGATTTCCGGCAGCTCGGAAGAGATCATCAGCACCGCGATGCCGCTGTCGGCGAGCTCGTGGATGATGCGATAGATTTCTGTCTTGGCGCCCACATCGACGCCGCGGGTCGGCTCGTCGAGGATCAGCACCCGGCTGCTGGTTCGTGCCCAGCGCGCAAGAATGACCTTCTGCTGGTTGCCGCCGGACATCTGCAGCACGCCCGTCGATGGCCCCCGGCAGGCGACCCGGTAATTGGCGATCTCAGCCTCGGCGATGCTGTTTTCCTGGTTCCGGTCGATGAGGCCGTAGCGGGTCACGGTCGGCAGGGTGGAGGCTGTGATGTTGGCGGCGATGTCGAGCAGCATGGCAAGGCCCTGGCCCTTGCGGTCTTCCGTAACCAGGCCGATGCCCGCGGCGATCGCCTCTGCCGGTGTCGTCTTCGAGATATCCTTGCCATCGAGAACGACGGATCCGCCCGACTTCTTAAGGGCGCCGAAGATTGCAAAGGCAAGTTCGGAGCGGCCGGCGCCGACCATGCCGGCAAGCCCGGTGATCTCGCCTGCACGCAGCACCAGCGAGGCGTTGCGGACGCGGCCGGGCACCGACACATCGCTGACCTCGAGCACGGTCGGCCGGTCCGCGGCAAGCGTGCGGCGCGGCGGAAACAGCTCGACCAGCGAGCGCCCCACCATCATCGAGATAAGTTCGTTGCGGTCGACCTCGGCGACCGGCCGCGTGCCGATATAGCGGCCGTCCTTCAGCACGCTCACCCGATCGCACAGCGCGAAGATCTCCTCCAGCCGATGGGAAATGTAGATGATCGCCACGCCGGCATCGCGCAGCGCGCGGAGGCGCTTGAACAAGACGTCGACTTCGGGACCGGAGATCACGGCCGTAGGCTCATCCAGGATCAGCAGCTTCACGTCGTGAACCAGCGCCTTGGCGATCTCCACCATCTGCTGGTCGGCGACCGACAGATCGCTGACCATGGCCTTGGGATCGAGGTCTAGGCCGAACCGTGCCAGAAGCTCGCGCGCATCGGCGGCAGCCTTTTTGTGGTCGATGAGGCAGAACCGGGTTTTGCGCTCGTGGCCGATATAGATGTTCTCGGCGACGCTCAGATGCGGAAAAAGCACGAATTCTTGGTAGATGACATGGATGCCCGCTTTCTTGGCATCGCCGGGGCTTGTCCAGCGGATATCCCGACCGTCGAACCTGATCGTCCCTTCATCCGGCTGGTGGACGCCGGCGATCGTGCGGGTCAGGGTCGATTTGCCCGCACCGTTTTCGCCGACCAGCGCATGGATTTCTCCGCTGCGCACATCCAGCGACACTTCCGACAGGGCGCGAACACCCGGAAAAGACTTTGAGACTCCGCTCAACGACAACATGACGTGATCCTCGCAATGATAAAGTCGGCGGGGCGACGGGCGCCCCGCCTCGTCCGGGAGGACTTATTGCGGGTAGTCGACCTTATAGGTGGACGGATTGTAGTCGGCGCCCATGCCGCCGGTGACCAGCATGTCAGCAGGCGCGTTCGGCATGACCATGTCCTTGATATGGACGTCGGGTCGGATGGAGGGCGTCTCATCGCCATCGGTGGTGGCGATCTGGGCGTTGATCTCGTAGGTGCATGGCACCTTGGCGCCAGCCAGAACCTTGAGCGCGACCTCGATCGACGTCCCGCCCATGGCCGGCGGGTAGCCGACTTCCAGCATCGGCACCTTGTATTTCAGGGCCATCTGCAGCGGACCATTGACGTCGGACGTGGTATGCGGCGGGATCTGGCCTTCCTTGAAGCCGGCCTCGACGAATGCCTCGATCGAGCCCGGCGTCTGGAGGCCGTGGGTGGACAGGACGGCATTGATGTCCTTGCCGTATTTCGAGATCACCGCCTGCATGACCTGCTTGCCCTTGACCGGGCTCCAGTCGGAATAGACCGTGTCGAGGATCTTGATATCGGGATACTGGTCGAGCACCTGCTTGGCAGCCGTGACGCGCAGCTCGTTGGGGCTGGAACCGGCCTGCCCGCCGAGGATGACGATGTTACCCTTTCCGTGCAGCTTCTCGACGATCCACTGCGCAAACAGGCGGCCCATCATGGCGTCCGAGGCGGTGACGAAGGTCACGAAATTGTCGGAGGCGACTCGACGATCAACCATGACGACCGGGATGCCCTGCTCCATGGCGCGCGATACCGCGGGATCGACCGCCTGCTCCGTGTTGGCGCTGACGATCAGCAGATCGACGCCCTGGGAGATCAGGTCCTGGATGTCCGACACCTGCTTGGCATCGTCGTGGCCGGCATCAGTGATCAGCAGATGCTTGATCTTGTCCTTGTGCTCGGCAGCGGCCTTTTCCATCGAGTGCAGCATGACGACGCGCCAGCTGTCACCGAGGCCGGCATTGGAGAAACCGATCGTGTAAGGACCGTCCTTCTTGAACTCCGCCGTATCCTTGAAGCAGACGTTCAGCGACGGATTGAACAGGAATGTGCGCGGCACGCCGGCATAGGGGTCCGCAAGTGACATACTGGCACTGCCAAGCAATGCAACCGATAATACGGCACCCAAAAGCTTCTTAGTCATAATTGTCCTCCTCCTAGAGACCAAGTAATCGCGGCGCAGCGAAGTACTGTTCGCCGAAACAGGTGTCGCGGCGGCTCCCATGACTTCACTGACGGCTTTTATTCCTCCCACAGGAACGCCGTACGATCCGGATATGGAGGCTAAGGGATGATACTGTCCTTCGACAAACCTTTAATTATCCGTTTTGGATATTTTCATAGCAGTCGGCTGCTTGTCGGAGGCGCTAGTATGGCAGCGGGAGGATGATGTGCCTGACGTGCCTGTTTGGCCGGTATCACGGCGCATTTTTCCGTGAGGTTGTCGAAAAGCGCTTGCTGGTCTGACACGGCAGGGAAGGAAGGTATTTCATGAGTGAAGCATTGAAAATCGGCTGGGCAGGCATCGGAAAGATGGGCACGCCGATGAGCCGGCGCGTTCTGGAAAACGGCTTTGGCCTTTCGGTCTACGAACCGCTTCCGGAAAACCGGGCTTCGGTGGTGGCGCTGGGAGCGAATGTCTCCCACTCGCTTGAGGACCTGGTCGCAGCATCGGATGTAATCATGCTCACCATTCCGAACGACACGGTTCTGCGCGACCTGACGCTTGCAGCCGGTGGCCTTGCCGGACTGATGAAGCCGGGACAGATCCTGGTCGAGATGAGCACGGTGTCGCCTGAGATTTCTGCCGAGGTGAGCACGGCGCTCGACGCCCGCGGCGTCGCCTATCTGAGGGCGCCCGTCTCCGGCAGTACCGCGACAGCAGCCTCCGGCACGCTCTCCGTCATGGTATCGGGCCCCGAGGAGGCCTACCGCCAGATCGAGCCTATCCTTGAATCGTTTTCGTCGCGGCGCTTCTACCTCGGCACCGGCGAGGAAGCGCGCTATCTCAAGCTGGTGCTGAATGCACTCGTCGGCGCGACCGCGGCCCTGCTGGGCGAGGCCCTGACGCTTGGGCTGAAAGGCAATCTTTCGGTCGAGACCATGCTGAACGTGATCTGCGAGAGTGCCGTTGCGTCGCCGCTGATCGCCTACAAGCGAGAGCTTCTGGTGCAGCGGAACTTTGACCCCGCATTCTCGGTGTCGCAGATGATGAAGGACTTCGACCTCATTCTCGGTGCGGCCAAGGCCGACCATGTACCGATGTATCTCGCCTCGATGATTCGACAGCAATACGAGGCGGCGTTCGCCGAAGGGCTGGCCGAGAAGGACTTCTTCGTCCTGTTCGAGCAGTCGGAACGGCTCGCGGGCCTTGGCCCCAAGGACGACGTCCGTCCGAAGCGGGATCTCAAAGCCGTCTAGGCAGCGCTGGCGAAGTTTCGTTCCACCCACTAGACTGGCGATGCAATGACGCGACGGTGGGGAGGCCGACGTGAACGAATACGAAATGCTGCGGGTCATCGACTTCGTGGAGAAAACCCGCCAGCCCTTCCGGGATATGGTGACGCCATCCGACGATGACTCGATCTGGCGGGTGGTGACCTACCTGATCAGATCGCATATCCTCAGCCAGAACGTATCGATTTCCGTGCTCGGGCAAGAATCCGGCCTGCCCTATGCGACGTCGATGCGCCTGATCAACCGCATGATCGACAGCGGCCACATCGAGCGGGTGGCGAAGGCCGGCACCGGCAAGAGCTTCTATCTACAGCCCAGCAGGCAGCTGCTTCTGTCGTTCGAGACCTATGCCCGCCAGACCAAATCGCTGCTCGCCCAAACGCTTGGCCTCAGGGCCGGCGAGGAAGAGGACGAGTATTACTTCGGCGGCACGCCGATCGGCTCGCAGATCATTCCCCCCATGCGGCTGGTGCAGAAGCGCGCCGAGTCTCAGATCGAGCTCCGCTTTCTTCTCAACGACGACAACTACTTCTCGGCGATGCGCAACATGTGGGCGGACTTCCGCAACAATCTCGCGTCGCGCAAGAATTTCGACCTGCTGCCCCTGCCGGAGCTCTACAGGCGGGTGCGCGAAAACGGTGGCGAAGCCACGTCGCACTACGACGTCGTCGCCATCAACATGCCCTGGCTCGGCGAATTTGCCGAAAGCGGCACCATCCGGCCGATCGACAGCTATATTCAGAAGACCGGCATCAATCCGCTCGATTTTCATCCGACCATCTGGTCGACCGCGACCTGGGAAGGCAGCGATTACGGAGTGCCCGGCTACTGCACCGTGGAGTTTCTCGGCGCCCGCAAGGACCTGTTTGCCGACGCCGGCCTCCATTTCCCCAAGACTTTCGACGAGGTGATCTCCTCGGGCCGTCGGTTTCATTCGCCGGCAGATGGCGTTTATGGCGCGGTCTGGGACGGAGCGCGCGGCATGCCGATCGCGTCCAGCTTCCTCTTCTTTCTCGGCGCCTGCGGGCAGCCGCCGATTTCCATGCGCAAGACCCGGACAGGCTTTACGCTTGACGGCACCAATCTCGAACAGCTGAGCTGCACGATCCTGTCGGACGCCGGCCTTGCGACCCTCGACTACATGCGTCGGCTGTTGGAGATCTCGCCACCCAACATTCTCGACATGGCCTGGGACCGCACGCTGGAAATTTTTCTGAAAGGAAAGGCCAGCCTCGGCTATTTCTGGACGATGCGGGCCGCCCGCTTCGAATACGACGTGCAGTCGGTGGTCAAGCGCCGGGTCGAATATCTGCCACAGCCCTCGGGCCCGGGCGGCACGCGCGTCTCCCCGATCGGCGGCTTCCTCTTTTGCATCCCGAGCAACCTGCCGGAAGAGCGGGTCGAGCTTGCCGCCGACGCGATTGCCTGGATGACCTCTCGCGAAGCGATGAAGGCGCATGTCAAGAACGGCTTTCCGGTTGCGCCGCGGTTCTCTGTCAGCGCGGACCCCGAGGCTGCCGCCAGTTCTCCGATCGTGCGGTTCGTGGACCAGCTGGCGAAAAAGAACCTTCTGCATACCTGGCAGCGGCCGAACATACCGCAGTATTCGGCGATCGAAACCATCCTCGGCTCAGAGGTCCACGACGCCGTGTCAGGCCTCAAACCACCGCGGGAGGCGCTCGAGAGTATCGTTCGAACGGTCGAACGCCTGCTGAAATCGACTACCTCGAAGGAGATGGCCCAGCAGGCCTGATGGACGGCGATCCGGGGTTTCCTCGCTCGAGCCGGGGGCCCCGGCCCCTCACAAATGCGTGTGGGTTCCACTGCGGGCCCCGCCATCAACCTCCCGTTAGCATTTCATTGACCATAATTCGCTCAGGTTCGCGGGAGCCGGGCAAGTGCGTCCGGCCCCACCCCATGGTATCCAGTCGAGCGGGTTCGTCGTGTCTCAGTCGCTTTCACCCTCCTGCCTGCCGGCCTGCGCAGGCTCCGGTGTCAAACTCCTTGCCGCCTTTTTCGGCACCTGCGGCCGGGCTTCCCGCGCCCTGGCGCTGATGTTTGCGGCGCTGGTCGGATCGGCAGCGGCTGCCGAGGCGGAAGACCGAACGCTGAAATTGTTCTTTACCCATACGGGCGAGCGGGCCGAGATCACCTACAAGCGCGACGGCCGCCTCGACCAGCGGGGACTCATCCAGCTCAACCGCTTTCTGCGCGACTGGCGCAAGAACGAGACGACCCGAATGGATCCGCGGCTCTTCGACCTCCTCTGGGAGATCTACGACCGCAGCGGCGCCCAGGGACCGATCCACATCGTATCCGGCTACCGGTCGCCCTCCACCAACAGCATGCTGCGCGGTCGCTCGCGTGCTTCGGGCGTTGCGACGAAGAGCCAGCACATGCTGGGCCGGGCAATCGATTTCTACATTCCGGGCGTCAAGCTTTCGACACTGCGCGGGCATGCGCTACAGCTGCAGGCCGGCGGCGTCGGCTATTATCCGACGTTCGTGCATGTGGATGTCGGCAATGTCCGAGCCTGGCCGCGCGTTTCGCGGCAGGAGTTGGCGCGGCTGTTTCCCGACGGTCGGACCGTGCATATGCCCGCCGACGGACGACCGCTTGCGGGCTATTCCCAGGCGATCGCGCAATTGAAGCGGCGTGGCGCCCCGGCACGGTCGATCGAGATCGCCGCATCGACGACGGATGACGAAGACGAGGTCCCCGTCCCTTCACGCCGCATCACCACTGCCATGCTGCCGACGCCCCGCAGCCGCGCCGAGGAAGCGCTCGCGCTGCAGGTGGTGCAGAAGGCCGCACCGTCGCCAACGAGAGCACCCGAATTTGCGGATCTGGCCTCGCTGGCAATCCCGGCACCGGCTTCGAGACCCGGCGCCGTCGAAACGCCGGCCGCGCTTCTGACCGCCTCGCTGCAACCACGCCCGGACGCCGCTCTCCGGTCTTCCGCGCGCGCCTTCGCGCCCGTGGCCGGTTCCGCGGCGCAGTCTTTCGGATTACTGAAACAACCTGCGACCTCGATCGCGTCGCTACCGCTGTCGGCACCGGAAATGGAGCCGGAAGACGACTTCGACGGTCAGGAAGCGCTCGTCGCCTGGGCCGTATCGCCGCCCGGCAGCCGCACGGGCCTGACCGCGCCTGTGCTCGTGGATCGCGTGCTTGCAGATCACTCGACGCCGCTTGCGCCCCCGCAGGACGCGCTGCCGTCCGCAATCTCCGACGGTTTCGATGGCGGCCGCTTCTGGTCCGACGGCTAGTGCTCCCGGATCATCGCCCATATTGCCGCCGCGGCCCCGACGGGCCGGGTGTCGGTTCTGTCCGTTCGATCCGATCCGATGCGGCGCCCGCACACGCCACGCAGCATCGACCCAGACCGTGCTGCGAATTCATTTTTGTCTTACCTCTTGCTGCCAGAATCCGGTAGGCTTCAAAAGCCCTCGTATTATGCCCGAAGAAGTTGATTCTACTGAAGAACTCGCAGTGTTAGGTTGCATATAATGACGGATGGCCATCCTCTCCTCGACGAGCAGACACGGTCCGACGGGCCGACGCTGGAAGAGCGGTATCGCTGGCTTGAAGCGATGATCAACCACGTGCCCGATTTCATCTATGCCAAGGATCTCGAGGGGCGCTTCCTGTTCGCAAACCAGGTCGTCCTGCAGAACAATGGCATGACCCGGCTTGAAGAGATCATTGGGGTTACCGACGCGGAACTTCACGGCGCTGCCGCTGCTGCGGCCATCGACGAGACCGAGCGGCGCGTGATGCAGACCGGAGAGGCGGATCTCGGGCTCGAAGAACGCGCCATGAAAGCGGGATGGGACCGATGGCTGATGATGTCGCGCGTTCCGCTTCGGGACGCCAACGGCACGATCATCGGCGTGGTCGGCGCATCGCGGGATATCACGGCTCGCAAGGAGTCCGAGCGGCTGATGGCTGCCCAGGCGGAGTTGCTGCGGCTGATCGTCGATTCCGCGCCCCTGCCGGACTTCGTTGAAAAGTTTGTGCACTTGGTCGAGGGCGTCGCCACCGGCCTTCGGATAGCGGTGTTCCTCGCAAAGGGCCAACACGAACTGATCCTTGCCTCCAACTGTCCGCCACAGACAAGCAGCGACAAGATCATCATCGGCGACCTCTCGTCCACATCGAGGGAGTTCGAGGCGATCGCGCGCAACACCCTTGGTCCGACCGACAGTCTTCGCTGCTTCGACATCCGCTCGTCCGACGGCGAATTGCACGGGTTGCTGGCGGCCTCCATCCCGCCGGCGGCGGCCAGTCCGACGATCGAAGACTTCCTGAGCGGGGCCGCACAAATGGCCGGGATTGCGATCGATCGTATCCGCTCGGAAAGCCGCATCCGGTTTCTCGCGGAACACGACGCCCTGACGGCCCTGCCGTCGCGCGTAAGGCTGGATCGCGAGCTCAAGGAAACGCTTCGGGACGCGGCGGAGATCGGCGGCCGGGTTGCGGTGGCCTTCGTCGACATCGACAATTTCAAGCTGGTCAATGACAGCCTCGGGCATGAGGCGGGCGACGATCTGCTGAAGCAGGTTGCCTTGAGCCTTTCCACCCATGTGGGCCATCTCGGCCTGGTGGCCCGGATCGGCGGCGACGAGTTTATCGTGATCCTTCGGGAAGAGAGCCGCGACACGCTGGCCGATCATCTCGAAACGCTGCGAAAGAATATCCGCCGGTTCTACAGCATCAACGGCGTCGAGATCCAGGTGACGTCAAGCATGGGGATCGCCATTTTCCCCGACCACGGCACCAGTACGTCCGAACTGCTGGCGCATGCGGATCTCGCCATGTACCGGGCAAAGCTCAACGGACGCGACGGGATGTGCACCTTTTCCAGGGAGCTGGCCGAGGCATCGTCCCAAAAACTCATTCGGATCGAGGAACTGAGGCGAGCCCTGCAGCAGGACGAGATCATTCTGCATTACCAGCCCCAGACCAACCTCAACACCGGCGTTCTGACCGGCGTCGAGGCTCTGGTGCGCTGGCAACATCCGCGCGACGGCCTTGTCGCCCCGATGCAGTTCGTGCCCCTGGCGGAGGAAACGGGCCTCATTCTCGACCTTGGGCTGATGGTGCTCATCAAGGCCTGCCAGCAGGCAAAGGCGTGGCAGCAGGCTGGCTACGCACCGATCAAGATGAGCGTCAACATGTCGGCGCGGCAGTTCCAGGAACCCGGCCTTCCGGCTCTGGTCGCTGCAGTTCTTGCGGAGACCGGACTGGATCCCCGCTGGCTCGAAATCGAGATCACCGAAAGCCTGATCATGAAAGACGTCGAAGCCGCCGTCGTCAGAATGCGCGAGCTGACCCAGCTGGGACTGAGCCTGTCGCTCGACGACTTCGGAACCGGCTATTCGAGCCTCAGCATGCTGAAGCGCTTCCCGCTTACGCGGTTGAAGATCGACCGGTCGTTCATCTCCGAAATTCCGTCCGATGCCGGGAGCATGGCGATCGTTTCGACTGTCGTGTCGCTCGGGCAGCGGCTCGGCCTCACCGTGATTGCCGAGGGTGTCGAAACGCAGGACCAGGCCGATTACCTGCGCGAAGCCGGCTGCGAGGAAATGCAGGGCTATCTTCTGGGCCGACCGATGCCAGCGGAAGATCTGGTGGGCCGCCTGTCCGCCATGGCTGTTACGATCGCCTGACCTGTCCTGCCGGCCTGAACAGGGGCGCTAGGCAGCTGCCTCGTCCCGCCCCTGCGAGACGACGGTTCTTGCGGTGTCGCGGCCTGCGGACTTGGCAGCGTAGAGGCCTGCATCCGCGGCGGCAACCAGGTCGTCCTTGCGGCGCAGCCCGCCCAGCGACTTCAGCGAGGCCGCCCCGGCGCTGGCCGTGACCACGCCCTTCTCGCTTGCCGAATGGGCGATACCGAGGTTGCGGACGGCGGCGCACAGGAGGCGTGCGACGGAGGCCGTCTCCTCGATCGATGCCAGCGGGAGAATGGACGCGATCTCCTCGCCGCCATAACGCGCTGCCAGGCTTCCGCCGAACGGCTCCAGGGTGTCGGCGATGGCGGCTGCCACCCTGCGAAGACAGTCGTCGCCGGCCAGGTGCCCGTAGGTATCGTTGAAGGCCTTGAAGTGGTCGATGTCGACCAGGATCAAGCCGAGATCGGTGTTGGCGGCATGCGCATTCGTCATGGCCGTTTCCAGCGCCAGATCAAAACCCCTGCGATTGAAAAGGCTGGTCAGCCGATCCGTGTTGGCGAGGTCGGCCAGCTGCCGGTTGAGCCGCTGCAGCTTTGCTTCCTGTTGCTTGCGGTCGCTGACGTCCGAAAAGACGATCATGACGCCGTCTTCGCCGGCGTCGCGGGTGCGCGCCTCTATCCAGCACTCTCCCGGCAGGCTGAGATCATGATTGCCCGGGGTCAGCAGGTCCGCCGCCCGGGTTTTTATCTGCAGGTCGACGTCTTCACCGACCTCCCCGGCCTCATCGCCGTGCAAAGACATGCGGACGATGTGGGTGATGCAGGTCTCCGTGTTAACACTGCCTGGCGCCGGTGGAAACATGCGGACGAAACGCTCGTTGCGAAACACCAGCAGGCCTTGCCGATCGAAGAGGGCCAGACCGTCGGCCATGCTTTCGACCGCGCCGGACAGGCGGCGCTGGACCAACCCCAGCTCTTCCTCCAGCCGCTTCTGCTCCGTGACATCGCGGTTATGGGTGACGATCCCCAGCATCTGGCCGTTCATCGTGAAGGGCGCCTTGAGGGAGGCGTGCCAAGCTATATGGCCATCCTTGCGGGCGAATTTCTGCTCGATGATAAGAGGCGCCCTCGTTCGCATCACGTCGAGTTCGGGAACACGAAAGGCCCCGGCCGTTGCTTCGTCGAAGAAGTCGGCATCGGTCCTGCCGATCAGATCTGCCGGATCGTCGGCGCCAAGGGCGCGCGCTGTCGCGGGATTTGCGGTCAGGAAGCGGCCTTCGATGTCCTTGGCGTTCAGGCAATCGGGCAAAGCATCGATGACCGCGCGGTAGATCAGGTTTTCGCTGGTGACGGCCTGGCGCTTGAGTTCCTCGACCATGGCAATCGACGCCAGCCAAGTCGAGGCAAACAGGATCAGGGCGAAAGGCAGAGTGATGGTGCCGGTGAGGTGCCACCACCGCTCGATCGGCAGAACCACATAAAAGCCCAGAGTGCCGGCAACCGCGACGCTGCAGCTCAGCAACACCAGGAGCCGGATGCGCGGCACGGCGGACCGGTTCAGACGGTAGCCGATCAGCCCAACGAGGCTTGCGGCGACAATATTGGGGATCGCGACGGAGACACCGACACCGCCGATCCAGACCCGCAACACGATAGCCGTGAGGAGGGGCGGAAGGGCTGCTACCGGCCCGCCGAAGAAGGCGCTGACAGCGAGGAAGGTATATCGGGCGTCAAGCTTCACGCCTGGGATGAACTGAAACGGCATGTGCATGACGGCAAACGTGCCGACAGCCATGCTGACGCCGAAGATCACATTCTGGAGGTTGCCGCTGAGGCCGATCAGACGCCTGTGCGTGAAGGTCCACGCCGATATGGCAATGGCCACAATTGCGAGGTTGGATAACAGGTCGTTCAGCGGGTTCATCTGGCGCTCTAGTAACGGCGGTCGCTCACCTTTGTATAACTTCAAGTGCTAAAGATTTGCCGAATGCAGTGCGGAAAAGGCGCCGCATTTGTGCGATCGAACGAGCCATTCGAGCGCCCGTTTTGCTGGACGTGTTCCAGCGTGGCACTAGATAGCAGCCGAGGATTACCAACCGTCAGGATAAACCGCATGCGCATCTTTATTACCGGCTCTGCCGACGGCCTCGGGCTTGCTGCAGCGCGCCGCCTCCTCAACGAAGGTCACACGGTCATTCTGCATGCCCGATCCAAAGAGCGGTCCGCCGCGATCGGCGATCTCGGGGGCAAGGCGCATTCCGTGGTGATCGGCGATCTGAGCGGCCGCGATTCGCTGCACTCGCTTGCCGATCAGGTCAATGCAATCGGTCCGATGGATACCATCATCCACAATGCCGGTATCTATCTGGAGCCACAGCGGGGGGAGACGCCGGAAGGTCATGCGAAGACGCTCGCGGTCAATACGCTGGCGCCCTATCTGCTGACGGGCTGGATCGCCCGGCCGAAGCGTCTCGTCTATCTCACCAGCGGACTCCACCGGAGCGGCAGCCCGTCGCTCGACGATATCGACTGGCGGACGCGGCAATGGAGCGCCGGACAGGCCTATGCCGAGAGCAAGCTGCATGTCGCGACGCTTGCCGCAGCGGTTGCCCGCCACTGGCCGGATGTCATCAGCAATGCCGTCGACCCCGGCTGGGTGCCGACCAAGATGGGTGGCCCGGGCGCCACCGACAATCTCGAGATGGGACACCTGACGCAGTGCTGGCTGGCCGCAAGCGCCGACCCAGCCGCTAAGACTTCCGGGGGCTACTGGTATCACCGCGAGCGACAGAAGGCGGCCGGGGCCGTCGCCGACCATGCTTTCCAGGACAGGCTGGTCGACACGCTGGCGGATCTCACCGGCGTGCCGCTGTTCTGAGCTGACGACACTGCCTAAAGGCGACGACCGGCAACCTGCCCCGCGACGATACAGAGCAACTCGAACAGCATGGTGGCGCCTGCAAGCGCGGTGACATTGCCGACGTCGAAGGGGGGCGCGACCTCCACCACATCGGCGCCGACAATGGCGATGTCGCCGAGCAGCCGCACCATCTGCTGCGCTTCGCGCGTCGTGAACCCGCCAATTTCCGGAGTTCCCGTGCCGGGCGCCATGGACGGATCGATGCTGTCGATGTCGAAGGTGACGTAGGTCGGTCCGCCGCCGACGATCTGGCGCGCCTCCTCAATCACCGCCTCGGCACCGCGCTGCACGAATTCCTCCATGTAGATGATCCGCACACCCTGGGCTCTCGCCCAGTCATGCTCGCCTGTCTCGTAGATCGAGCCGCGAATGCCGATCTGGACGATCCTCGACGGGTCGAGCAGGCCTTCCTCGATGGCGCGGCGAAACGGCGTCCCGTGGGTATAGAGGTTGTCACCAAAGTAGCGGTCGTTCGTATCGGAGTGCGCATCGAAGTGGATGAGGCCGAGCTTGCGGCCGCGGAAGACGGCCCTCAGGATCGGCAGCGTGATCAGGTGGTCGCCACCGACCGAAAGCGGGATCGCCCCCTCGTCGACGATCGCGCGGATGCCGGCCTCGATGGACGCCAGGGACGCCTGGAGATCGATCGGATTAACGGCAAGGTCGCCGACGTCTGCAACATTGGCGACGCTGAAGGGCTGGATACCGGTAACATGGTGGGCGCGCCTCATCAGGCTCGACTGATTGCGCACCTCGCGCGGACCATGGCGCGCACCAGCCCGGTTCGTCGTTCCGCCATCCCAGGGAATGCCGACAAGGGCGATGTCGAGATCCTTTGCGTTTTCGACAACCGGTAGCCGCATAAAGCTCGAATGGCCGGCAAATCGGGGAACCTTGGCGGCATCGACAGGCTGGTGAAATTCCCTGGTCATGGCTTCCTCTATCAAGCTGGTTCTACATCACGCCGACAACCAGGCCGGCAGCCGGCTGTCGAAAACTCCCGTCACGGCGGCAGTGGCGCACTCGGGCAAACTGCCGAACCGCATGCTGCGGCCGGACAGGCCGGCGCCGTAATGGGCGTACTTGCCGGAATTCGTGAGGATGATGGAGACGTCGGGCGGGATGATCGGTTCGCCGATCATGCACCAGCAGGTATCGACGACGAAGGCCACGCCGAATGCCTCGAGCCTGGTCACCAGGCCTGCGGCTGCGGCGCGGCCGTGGACATGCCGTCCGCAGGTGATGATGACCTGCGTCTCCGGGGCCTGCTGCCGGCCCTGGCACAACGCGGCGAAGGCTGCAATTTCCTCCAGCGAGAAATGCGGATTGCCGAGCGCGACCAGACCTATCTTCGACACGTTCGCCGTGCCGTTCAACTCTACCCAGCTCTGTGCAAGATCGGCGCGTTCGACGGTCACGGACGCGAGCGCCGCCGAAACGGACTGCTCAGATGACCGCCATTCGGGTGTCACGCCTGCAATGTGGAACATGGGTGCGGCCGATGTCGTCGCAAAGGCTGCGCCAAAGGCCTTCAGGTCGTCGCGGCCCGGCCCGGCGTTTTCCAGCCCGGCGACAAGCGGTATACGGGATCCGACCAGTTTGCCGACGTGATAGCCGACCAGCGGAAAGAAGGAATCGTCGCCGACACCGACCTGCGACAGGCCCACCACAAGCTCCGGCCGGCGCTCCGGGGTCAGATGGCACCCGGCCCGAGGGGCACGGCCAGTCAACGCAACACAGATGTCTAGATAATCGGGATACTTCATGGTGCGGGCGCCGAGCACGCTGTTGGCGTAGACCACCGCGTTGGACTCCGCCCAGACGATCTGATCGCCTTTTGCCGGTACGTCGTCGAGCAGATAGGGCGCACAGGTGAAGGTCGGTTCCGCTCCCATCGCCACATAGGCGTCGGCAAGGCGGCTGGCAGGCTCGCCCAGCGCGGGTCCGA
>Ga0065165_1001787_pt1 | contig 21244 bp, 6 predicted proteins | sample AraplaMF_Cvi_mMF_FD_63813 | JGI IMG/M metagenome (GOLD analysis project Ga0065165, IMG submission 63813) | Arabidopsis root microbial communities from the University of North Carolina, USA - plate scrape MF_Cvi_mMF (version 2) (version 3) | ecosystem: Host-associated > Plants > Roots > Endosphere... | reverse complement strand
TCGAGATGTTCTATAACGCCAAGCGGCGCCACGGTACTGCCGGCGGCACATCGCCCGCCGAGTTCGAGCGTCGCCATTCCCAACGGCTCAGGACTGTCTAGGAAATCCGGGGCGATTCACTTGCGCAGTCTGCAATGTTCATAAGGGAAGGAAGAACGTCCTTGCAGCGGGGGGCGACGTTGCACTCGCCGAGCTCCCTGCTAACAAGGATGACTACCTGATAGTCCATCCCCACCTCGATGAATGGTCGGATCACCTAATGTTCGATGGCGACGGGTTCATACGAAGCGTTGAACCGACCGGAAAGGGAAAAAATACCATCGACATCTGCGGAATTGAGGCAATCAATTTCACGAAGCTTGCAGTGAAGTTCAGCATCGACGCACGCGAAGAGGCCTACCGCCTGATGTGCGACCTTGCCCGGAAGCGCCTGAGCGAAGTGAGGCGAGAGACCATGCTCTCCGTATTGGACCGATTGGCCGCTGAAACGCCACAAGCCCAAGCTGCTGTGAATGGTTTTCGAGACCTCCTAGATGTCCTAGGGTGCGAGTGAGCTCTGTAGCAGGGTGCTCTCGATAAAGGCGAATTTGTTTTCCATGAGAATCTGGAACTAGGAAGTGAATCGCCCCGGATTTCGAGAGGCTCCAACTCTTGAGAAGATGGAGCTATGAACAAGTCGGAGAAGTTCTCACCTGAAGTCCGTGAGCGCGCGGTGAGGATGGTGCAGGAGCACCGGGGAATACGAGTCGCTGGGGGCGGCAGTGAGGTCGATTGCGCCGAAGATCGGCTGCGTGCCGTAGACGCTGCTGACTTGGGTCAAGCAGCACGAGGTCGATACTGGCACGCGCGACGCGCGTGACGACGGCCGAGGCCCAACGCGTCAAGGAACTCGAGCGCGAGGTCAAGGAATTGCGCCGGGCCAACGAGATTCTGAAGCTGGCGAGCGCGTTTCTCGCCCAGGCGGAGCTCGACCGCCGGCTCAAGTCCTGAGGGGGTTCATCGACGCCCAACGTGCCATCTTCGGGGTCGAGCCGATTTGCAGGGGCCTGCAGGTCGCCCCGTCGGCATATCGGCGCTACGCAGCGGCGCTGCGAGAGCCTCACAGGCGCTGCGCCTGAGCTCAACGCGACGAGGTCTTGGTGCCGAGATCGAGCGGGTCTGGAACGCCAATATGCAGGTCTACGGTGCCGACGAGGTCTTCCGCCAGCTCGGCCGCGAAGGGTGTCCCGTCGCGCGTTGCACGGTCGAGCGCTTGATGCGAGGACAAGGACTGCGCGGCGCGATGCGCGGCAAGGTCGTAGGCACCACGATCAGCGACAACCAGGCGCCGTGCCCATTAGACAAGGTCAACCGGCGGTTCCGAGCCGAGCGATCGAATCAGCTGTGGGTGTCCGACTTCACCTACGTCTCGGCCTGGCAGGGCTGGCTTTACTTGGCCTTTGTTATCGACGTGTTCGCCCGACGCATCGTCGGCTGGCGGGTGAGCAATTCGATGCGTACGGATTCGTCATGGACGCCCTTGAACAGGCCCTGTATGCACGACAGCCGGAGCGCGACCACAGCCTTGTGCACCGCAGCGATAAGGGTTCGCAATACGTCGGCATTCGCTTCAGCGAACGTCTGGCCGAGGCCGGCATCGTGCCTTCAGTTGGCGGCACGGGCGACAGCTATGACAACGCCCTGGCCGAGACCATCAACGGGCTCTACAAGGCTGAATTGATCCACCGCCGGGCTCCCTGGAAGACCCGCGAAGCCGTCGAACTCGCGACGCTCCAATGGGTCTCTTGGTTCAACTACCATCGCCCCTTGGAGCCCAGCGGCTACATCCCGCCCGCAGAGGCTGAGACAAACTACTACAGGCTACTCGCCAGTCAGGCCATACCGGACTGACTTAAACCAACGGGCCTCCGCGGAACCCGGGGCGATTCAGTCACCAATGTTACTCTCACGTCAGTGCTCATTGCGATAATCAGTTTCGGGAGAAGAACGTGACGAAGCCAAGCAATGAAGCTATGTGGCTCATCAGCCATCGTTTGATGTCCGTCGCTGCAGGCCTGCATGCGCTGAGCATTACTTCTGATGCAGGCCTAACGGCCCCCAAACTCACGATGATCATGGAGGGAAACAAGAACCCAATCATCGAGGGAACGATTCAAACCTACGTGGGGCCGACAGTGGAGATTGCAGCCATTCATACGCGCGCCTTGCTGGAGTTTCTTGGGCTTCAAGCCGTAAAGGCAGACCGCACGAAGATTCAGTCGCGGAAGACGCCGCGTCAGGCGGACGACCTGGGCGTTGAGCAATTCACTGGCCGCGCTATCGAGCTAGCGGCGTTTCTCGCTGCGCACTACCGGGGACCTGCAGCCGACGCAGAGAAGGCACTTGGTGCGGTGTTCTGGACAACCAACAAGGGACTGGCTCACAGTACTAGCCACTTTCAACGCGGGGAGGCGAAGAGTGACCTGTTGTTTGAGGCGTTCTGTGCCGTCCCGGGGATGATGCGCTTCGCGTTCTATGCGCCCCTCAAAATACCATTCCCAAAATTCCCGTTCGAACACGATCCGCATCCGGCCTTCCCGCCTTTGCCATGGCCCCCCAGTCCGTGATTCCTCGCCAAGGCGGTGGACAGCGAACGCTACTGGGAGCGCCTGCAACCGTCACGATCACTGGACGCAGGAAGCAAGCCTGGCAGCCCTTGTCGGCCGCCCCGCTGTTTGCGCTCTAGGGCGGGTCTGCAGCGATCTCAGCCGGCCATCGCTACTCATCTAACTCACGATAAGGGGCGCATTCCAGTCACCGGGGCGATTCAACGAGAGGCTGAACACGATCCCAGCGACCGGTCTGCGAGCTGCGACTTCGCTGATCGAGCCCTGGTCATATTTGGCCTCCGTCACAAACAGACCTGCTGAAGTAGGAGGCACAGAGAAGCAGCTTGGCGTCGGTGCTGTCAACGTCGCTGGCGCTGCTCGCGCTGACACTGTCGAAGCTTGAATAGACGCGTTCCGAAACCCTGATGCATCCATGCTTGCCCTTGCATTGCACCCAAGCCCTGCGTTGCCTCAAGCGGACAATCTTCTCGTGCCGGCTTCGTTAATAGTGATGATGTGCCGTAGCTGGTAAGCCCCCAAAATCCACACGTCACGGAAGCGTGAATCACGATGTCGGCATGGTGTTCAACGTGCACGCCAACTACGCCCTTTCCATGCTCGGGGTAATCAGTTCGGTGGTGCCCGCGTAAACCTTGCAACGTGGAGGCTCTGCAGCATCGTGTGACCGGCGGTGTCTCGGATGCTCCATGAAAGGGAACAATCCAGCGGCTAGTGTCGATCGATCGATGGCTCAGGCCGCACGGTGCCGATCCGAAACTGTGCTCCTCATTGCCAAGATTCTGGCCGGTGTTTGGATTTTTGAAATCCGAATTATTCGTCTGCCTAGCGTTCGAACAGCCAAAGGAGGCGACCATGAAATGCATCCTTGCTTCTTTTGCACTGTGCATTTTGTTTGCGCAGTCTGCGCTTGCGCAAACAACCGGAAGATCCTCTCAAACGGGACCCACCACGGAAAACGGCTACACCGTGTTCACTGCTACACGTTCTATAGAGAGCAACGCTTCATCTGTGCGGATTTATGGCCGTGCATACGGAGAAAAGGAGAAGGGCTGCCTCGACGATAGTAAGAACGGCTTCGTTGATAAACTAATTCAGAATGCCAATGACTTCCTGGATGACCTATTCAAACTAGGGAAGAACGTGTCCAACGAACTCAGTGGGGCGAAATGCGCAACAGTCGTTGGACAACTAAAGCTTGTCATTGATGACCAAGAAATAGTTGTCGGCACATTTCGGGATTATAACTTTGACAGTTTTGAGAAAGTGTTCGACAAAATTTATGGGGGCGAATTCAATGGAAAGACAGTCGTCGCCAAGTTGAGTGTTGCGACCCAGATGAACAGAAACAACGTCTGGACTGTTTTCATCGAGTCGACGGCGCCAAATTGACGAAACTTCGCAATGCGTGTACTCGAGAAATTGTTGATGGCCTCACCTCTTGCTCAATGCATCGGTGGTCTTATGTGGTGGATATCCTCGGGAGAATAAATCCTCCCTGCCACTGTAGTTTTGGTGGCTTAATCCGATATCAAGAAGAGGACCTTCGTAAGCGGCCGTTAATGGCCGGGAGCGCTAGTTTGATCGGCCAACGCTTATCGCGTGTTCTGCGTTACCTGCCGCATTCGCGCCCCAAGCGAAGCAGATATATCCAATTTCGGGATGGTCATTACGAAATGCCGCCAGATCCTCATCAAAATTGTTGAGGCAGAGCAGCGCTAGTTGAGCTACAAACACGTCCAGTATGCTCGCGAAGGTGCGTATGAAACCGTTGATGCTATTGTTGTCATTGGCTTTGGCAGTTCCTTGCGCTAACGCGCAGCTCCGTGCCGAGGTAACGCCGGATTACCTTAAAGAACGCCTTGCGGAAGTGACACCTTTCGACAAGGGTCTCCCGGATGACATATTAAGCTTGAACGATGAGCGAGTTGCAATAACAGCGGAACTCTCTCGCCTTTCAGACTATTTGAAAAATCCAGACTTCTCCAAGGAGACACGGACTCTGATAGCGGCCAAGGACATTACTCGCCAGCAACTTGCTGAACTCGGAAAAACAGACTGCAAGGCCTTGAAGACGGGCACGTTCACTACCCCGACTCGCGGCCTTAACTCAGTCGTGAGAGTTGTCTTCCAACATGATCTGGAGGAAGTGGAGAACCCTTGGGCACAGGCGCCAAATCAGAGGGAGATGCTAACACTTCCTCCGCAGACCAATGCGAACGGTGGAAAGCATTCGCTGCTAGTTCGCAGATGCAGGTGCAGCTCATCGGGTACTTTGACGCAGTCGCCGCCCGACTTAAAGAGAATGCGGATTTGGCGTCCGAGGTGACGACGCAGGCCAGGCAGCTCTCAGATCTCCTTAAGAAGAGACGCGAAGCGGTCCAGGCAAAATTGTCAAAGCAGTCAACAAAGAACGAACTTACTGACAAACTTTGGCTTGCGTTGGGCGTCATAGGTGCATTCAGTATCGGAATGCTGTTTATGGTTCGCCAGTTCGACACTTCCATTCAAATCGAATGGGTTGCGTCAGGTCAAGTTATTCAGTTTGCGACAGTAATGATTCTTCTGAGCGTGGTTATGGCACTCGGCCTTTCGGGGATTCTGAAGGAAGAGTCACTTGGTACGCTGCTTGGGGGTATCGCAGGTTATGTACTTGCGCAAGGCGTAGGTCGTGCCGCAGCGCGCGAAGTTTCCCGAGGTACCTTGCAACCCACAATTGCCGTCCCGCCACCGCCGTCCGTGGTGACTACCGCTTAGCGTCTGTCGCACGCAGCGACGCCTGAGCCGTCGTTATTTCGACGTTCCGCTTTGGGCCCGGTGTTAACGCCTCCAACGCGCGGGCCCGCGACCGCACCCGGTCGTGGTGCGCATACTGGGACGGGCGAGAGCAGTCGTTCGTGACGGCGCTTGAGCCGCAGTCGAGCGTCCGGTTTAAGAGGTCAAGCGGCCGGTCAGACCCAGCGACCTTCAGTGACCGGCATGCACGGGCGCTTTCGTTCAGGCACTGGCCCGCGAATGACTCAGCTCAGCCTGATGTGGACATCCAGGCGGACAGCGGGCCAAGTCTTTGGCCCGATCTCCACCCGAAGACTGCGCGCATCCGGCAGCTCCTTGAGTTCAGCTCATCCCACAGGATCCTTCTCCTGCGAAGCCGAGCCAGCGGCAGGTTCCGCGGTCCGGTCGACCGTCGCCCCAAGCCCGATGAGGTCAACGAGCTGCGCCCTGAACCCCTGCGCCAGGCCCTCCATCGTCTCCGGCCTGAACATCCTGTCGCTGTACGACCAGTTCATCGTCAGCACCCCGTCCATCACCTGGCCGATCACCTCGATCCAGTTGGGCAGCGGGCCGTTCTCGTCGCGCGCCATGCCGCCGGAGTCGCGGGCGCGCGTGAAGCCGGTGCCCTCTTTCAAGGTCTGGTCGAACTGCCCCAGGTAGTTGAAGGCGATACCCGGCCGCACCGACGCAAGCGATTCGCGCACCGCCGCATCCGCGTGCAGATAGCGCAGCGCGCCGAAGCCGATGCCGCGGTTCGGCACCGCGCGCAAGTGCTTGGCCACAGCCGGGACCGCCTCTGCCCAAGGCCGATCGTGCCCTGACAGCCTCACCGGATACGCGCTGGTGAACCAGCCCACCGTGCGGCTCAGGTCGATGTCGGCCGAGTCACCTTCCCGGCCGTGCCCCTCGAGCAGCACCAGGGCCTCCGGATGTCCGGTCCACGTCGACAGCGTTCGTCCCAACGCGGTCAGCAAAAGCGCATCGATGCCGACACCGCTGCCAAAGGCCGCCGGCGCGACGCGCAGCAACTGCTGCGTGAGCGCCGCATCCAGCGTCATCGACGCCGTGCGCCGGTCCTTGATCCAGCCGTCCGCTTGCGGATCGTCGCGCGGCAGATCCGGGATCGCGGCGATCTCTCGCTGCCAGTACGGCAGCTCGGCAGCCAGAGCCTCGGAGCCCGACCAACGCTGCAGATGCTCCGCCCACGCCTTGAACGGCGCGCTGCGCTCCGGGAGCACCGGCTCCGTGCCTGCCGCCAGCGCCAGGTACAGCGTCTGCAGATCCTCCAGCAGCACGCGCCAGGACACGCCGTCGATCGTCAGGTGATGCACCGCGATCAGCAGCCGCGCGCTGCCGTCGGCATGGCGCAGATGCAGCATCCGCCACAAGGGACCGTGCTCAAGGCTCAGGCTGCGCTGCGCGAGGTCGGCCTCGCGACGGATGTCCTCCGGACTCGCCACGTCGCGCGTCCACAGCACCTCGACCGCGTCGGCCGCCGTGGCGTCCGCGTAGTGCTGCGTCCAGGCGCCCTCCCCGTCCTGCTTGAATCGCAGCCTCAGTCCGTCGTGATGCCTCGCGAGCAGACCGATCACGCGTCGCAGCCGCTCGTCGTCGAGCCAGGCCGGCGCCTGCAGCATCACCGATTGGTTGTAGTGATGGCGCGCGGGGATCGGCTCCTCGAAGAACCATCGTTGGATCGGCGTCAGCGGGACAAGCCCCTCCGCCGCGGCGACGCTCGTCGATGGCTTGGCGGACGTGGCCGCGGCCACCGCCACGGCGGCGCTCAGTCCTTCGATCGTCTGATGGCGGATCAGGTCGCGCAGCCGCAGCTCGAAACCGAGCTTGGCGTTGCGCACCCGCGAGATCACCTGCAGGCTCAGGATCGAGTCGCCGCCCAGCTCGAAGAAGTTGTCGCCGATGTCGACCTGCTCGATGCCCAGCACCTCCTGCCAGATTGCCGCGAGACGTCGTTCGACCTCGTTGCGCGGCGCACGATGGCCACCATCGCTCCCGCCGTTGGCGGCCGGGTCAGGCAACGCGGCGCGATCCAGCTTGCCGCTGATGAGGCGCGGCAGCTTCGGCACCACGACGAGATGAGCCGGCGCCATGTGCTCGGGCAGCGTCTCGGCGATGCGCTGACGGATGCGTGTCAGCAGCGACGCCTCGGCGACGTCCGGCAACGCGACCACATACGCGACCAGCTGCTTGCCGGAGGCGCCATCGCGCGCCACGACCGCGGCTTCGAGTACCCCAGGCACCTCGGCCAGGCAGGTCTCAATCTCGCCGAGTTCGATGCGGAAGCCGCGGATCTTCACCTGATGGTCGGCGCGGCCGATGTACTCGATGTTGCCGTCCGGCATCCAGCGCACCAGATCGCCGGTTCGATACAGCCGACTGCCCTTGGCGTCGAACGGGTCGGCGACGAAGCGCTGCGCCGTCAGGCCCGCGCGGCCGAGGTAGCCGCGCGCCAGGCCGTAGCCGCCGATGTAGAGCTCGCCCACCACGCCAGCGGGCACCGGCTGCAGGTCGGTGTCGAGCACATGGATCGCGCGGTCGCCCACCGGCTTGCCGATCGGCGCGTAGGCGCAGTCGAAGCCCTCCGTCGCCGCCGACTTCCATATCAGCGGCGTGATCACGCACTCGGTCGGGCCGTAGCCGTTGATCATCGTGCGCGGCCGCAGATGGCGGCAGACCTTGTCGTAGGCCGCCTTCGGCATGGCCTCGCCGCCGAAGACGTAGAGCTCCACCGGCGGCGCATCGCCGCGCATGCCCGCCCAATCGGCGATCTGGCCGAGGTAGGCCGGCGGGAAGGCGGCGTTGGTGACCTCGTAGCGGTAGAGCGCCTCGCTGGTCTGTTCTGCAGTCCACAGCTCGTTGTCCCGCAGCGCCAGACCCGCGCCGATGCACAGCGGCGTCAGCCAGCGCTCATGCGCCCCGTCAAAGGAGAACGACATGAAGTGCAGCTCGCACGACGCCGGGCTCATGCCGTAGATCTCCGCCGTGGCCAGGCAATGCATCGCCAGCGGGCCGTGCGTCACCGCTACGCCCTTGGGCAGCCCCGTGGAGCCGGAGGTGTAGATCACATAGGCCAGATGGTCGGGGTGATCCGGGAAGTCGAGGTTGCCATCGGCGAGTTCATCAGCCTGCAGGTCATCCTGAGGCGAGCCCTCCTCCTCCACGGTGACGACGGCGATGCCGTCCACGGCGGGCAGGCGCCGACGGAGCGCGCGCTGCGTCAGCAGCAGCGAGGCGCCACTGTCCTGCAGCATGAATGCCAGCCGGTCAGCCGGATAGGCGGGATCGAGCGGCACATAGGCCGCGCCGGCCTTCAGCACCGCGAGCAGTCCGACGATGCTGTCCAACGAGCGCTCCAGCGCCACGCCCACGCGCGCATCCCGCTGCACGCCGAGGCGCACGAGCCGCCGCGCCAGGCGGTTGGCGCGGGCGTTGAGCTCCGCATAGCTGAGCTCCTCGTCCCCGAACAGCAGCGCGATCGCGTCGCCGCGTTCAGCGGCCTGGCGCTCGATCAGGCGATGAACCGGGACCGGACGCGGATGGACCAGCCCCTCGCCTCCACGCCCCAGCTCACGGAGCGTCGTCGCGGCAGCGTCGTCCAGCCAGGGCAGCTCGCCCAGCGGCGCCGACGCATCGGCGGTCATGCATGCGAGCAGCCTTTCCATCTCGCCGCGCAGCGCCTCCACGAAGCCGTCGTCGAAGTCGCGGCGGCTGTAGCAGTACTCGATGAGCAGCCGATCGCCGGCGACGACCTGCAGGTCCATCGCGTAGCCGGTGAGCCCCTCGCCGCCGATCTCGGCGAACTCCAGGCCGTACTGGCTCAGCTGCCGCAGGGCGCGGTCGATCGGGGCGTTCTCGAAGACGATGATGCTGTCGAACAGCGGCCGGCCGGACGAGCCGGCCCAGCGTTGCACATCGGCCAGCGCGGCGTGTTCGTGATCGCGCAGCCGCAGGTTGGTGTCCTGCACGGCGCGCAGGTAGTCGCCGACGCGTTGACCCGCGTCCCAGCGCACGGGCACCGGCACCGTGTTGATGAACAGGCCCAGCATCTCCTCCGCCCCCGGCAGCGTGGCCGGGCGGCCGGCCACCGTGGCGCCGAAGACGACGCGGTCCCGGCCCGTATGACGGTGCAGCACGATGGCCCATGCGGCCTGCACCAGCGTGTTCACGGTCACCCGCTCGCGCTGCGCGAAGGCCTGCAGCGCGGTGGTGTCGGCCGGCTCGAAGCGCGTGTAGAGCTTGTTGAAACCGCTGCGGCCCGGCGCGGCACGGGTCGATTCGGCCAGCAAGGTCGGCCCGTCCAGCTGTGCCAGCTCGGAGGTCCAGAAGGCCTCGGGCGTGCCGGCGTCCTGGCGCTGCAGCCAGCGGACGAAGTCGCCGTAGCGCGGCGGCTCCGGCGGCAAGGCCTCGCCGGCGTAGCAGCGCAGCCACTCGGCCATCAGGCGGGAGTCGCTCCAGCCGTCGGACAGCAGGTGGTGGCGCGTCCACACCAATTGGTGGCAATCCTCGTCGAGCCGGATCACCGCCACGCGCGACAGCGGCGGACGGAGCCAGTCGATGGGACGCGTGAGTTCCGCGCGGGCGAAGTCGGCGATCCGGCCGCCGGTCTCGCGCCAATCGAGCCGCTCCATCACGGCCGGCGCGTCGCGCATTACCAGTTGCAGCGGACGCGCCATGCCGGGCTGCCAGAGCACTGCCGTGCGCAGCATCGCGTGGCGGGCGACCATCACGCGCCAGGCGGCCTCAAGGCGATCGGGGTTCAGATGGCGGACCTCGACGTTGAGCTGATTCACGTAGAGGCCGGAATCGGGCGCTTCCACGGAATGCAGCAGCATGCCCTCCTGCGTCGGCACCAACGGATAGACGTCCTCGATCGTCGACGTATCGAGGCCGAGCGCGGCGATGGTGGCGGCGTCGAGGAAGTCGGCGAGGTGGCCGCGCACTGCAGGCGTCGAGGTCGCAATGCCGACCGCGCCGGCGCCGGCGCCGACCGACGACGCATCCTCCGCCTGAAGGCATTCCGCCACCGGCGCCAGGCGCGCGATCGTCTGCAGCTCGAAGAGCTGGCGCGGCGTGAGCACCCAGCCGGCGCGACGCAGCCGGGAGATGATCTGCAGGCTCAGGATCGAATCCCCGCCCACTTCGAAGAAGTTGTCGTGCCGGCCCACGCGCCCCGTGTCCAGCACCTCGGCCCAGACGGCGGCGATGGCGGTCTCGACCTCGCCTTGCGGCGCCTCGTACGCGATGTCGGAGGTGGCCTCGGGCTGCGGCAGCGCCTTGCGATCGACCTTGCCGCTGGGATTCAGCGGCAGCGCGTCCAGGACGACGAACACGGCGGGAACCATGTACTCCGGGAGCGTGCGGCCCAGTGCCTCGCGCAGCGTCGGCACGTCGATCGCGATCGAATGCGCCGACACGTAGGCGACGAGACGGGCGCCCGTCGGCAGCACTTGCGCGACCACGACTGCCTCGCGCACGGCCGGCTGCGCGAGGAGTTGCGCTTCGATCTCGCCAAGCTCGATCCGCAGGCCGCGGATCTTGACCTGGTGGTCGATACGGCCGAGGTAGTCGAGTTGGCCGTCGGCGTTCCATCGCACGAGGTCGCCCGTGCGATAGAGGCGGCTGCCCGCCGAGGTCGATGCCTCCATCGCCGACCCCGCCATCGGATTGGCGACGAAGCGCTCGGACGTCAGTCCGGCTCGACCGTGATAGCCGCGCGCCAGTCCGATGCCGCCCAGATAGAGCTCGCCGGGGACACCGGGAGGGACCGGGTTGAGGTCACCGTCCAGCACCCAGGTCGAGATGCCTGCGATGGGGGCGCCGATCGGCACCTGGTTGCGACCGTCGTCGCGGCAGGTCCAGTGCGTGACGTCGATAGCCGCCTCGGTGGGGCCGTAGAGGTTGAAGAGCCCCACGTTCGGAAGGCGCTTGAAGACGCCGGCCTGGGCTTCGGCAGGGAGAGCCTCGCCGCTGCAGACGATGCGGCGCAGCGACGTGCAGGTCTCGATGCCGTCATGCGCCAGGAAGGCCTGCAGCATCGACGGCACGAAGTGGATCGTCGTGACCCGATGCGCCTCGATGAGCGACACCAGGCGAGCCGGATCGCGGTGATCGCCCGGCGCCGCGATGGCCAGGGTCGCCCCTTCGGCCAGCGCCCAGAACAGCTCCCACACCGAGACGTCGAAGCTCAACGGCGTCTTCTGGAGCACGGTGTCCGAGGCGTCGAGTGGGTACGCCTCCTGCATCCACGCCAGGCGGTTGCGCAGCGCCACGTGACGGTTGGCCGCGCCCTTCGGACGGCCGGTCGACCCGGACGTGTAGATCACGTAGGCGAGGTTTTCGCCGTGCAGTTCGACGTTCGGGTCCTCATCCCGGCTTGAATCCGAGGAGTCGAGGAGATCCGGGCCGTCGATGTCGATGAACGCCCGCCCCTCCCCATCCGGCAGCCGGTCTCTCAGGTGAGCCTGCGTCAACACCAGCGTCACGCCGCTGTCCTCGAGCATGTAGGCGACACGCTCCGCCGGCAGCTCGGGGTCGATCGGCACGTAGGCGCCGCCGGCCTTGAGGATCGCCAGCACGCCGACCATCATGTCGAGCGAGCGCTCCACGGCCAGACCCACGCGCGCGTCGGGGCGAACGCCCAGCGCGATGAGGCGATGCGCGAGGCGGTTGGCTCCTCGGTTGAGCTCGCCACGAGTGATCGTCTCCTCGCCGAAGACCAGCGCCGGCGCCTCCGGATCGGCCGCGGCCTGGCGCTCGATGAGCCGATGCATCGTCGTCGATCGAACCTCCGTGGCGCCGCTGGCGCGGACGACGCCGATGGCGCCGGAGCTGGTGATTGCCTGCGGCCCGTTGCTCCATCGCGCCAGCGTCGCTGCTTCGGATCCATCGAGCAAGGACAGCGCATGCAGCGGCCGCTCACCGCCCGTCGCCAGCGCATCGACGATGCCGCGCACGGCGGCCTCAAGGTACCCGGTCATGCGCTCGGCGCGGATCGATCGCTCGACCTGCAGCACCAGCTCGAAGACCTTGCCACGGTCGTTGACCGACAGCGTGAACGGATAGTTGGTGCGCTCCTTCGCCCCGACCAGCGTCATGCCCTCCCAGACGGTGTCGGCGCCCTCCTCGCCGCGGCGCGGACCGCTGTGGCGGTAGTTCAGCAGGCTGGAGAACAGCGGTGTGCCGCCCGGCAGTCCGCTGCAGCGCTGCGCCAGCGACAGCGGCGCGTGCTCGTGGTGGAGCAGACCGGTCAGGCGCTCGTGCGTCTCGCGCAGGCCCTGCGCGACGCTGCGCCCGCCGAGCCGCACGCGCAGCGGCAACGTGTTGATGAACATGCCCATCGCGCGGTGCGCGTCCTCGCCGCCCTGCATGCGGCCGAACAGCACAGTGCCGAAGACGACGTCGTCCCGGCCGGCGGTGCGCGCGAGCACCAGCGCCCACGCGAGGTGGAACAGCGTGGCCGCGCTGACGCCCTGGCGACGCGCCTGCTCGCGCAGCGTCGCCGAGAGCGTCGCGGGCAGCGTCAGGCGCGACTCCTCGTTGGTGCTGCCGTCCAGTCGCGCGTCGGTGAGCCCGAACGGCGCGGTCAACTCGTCCACGTCGCCGAGCTGCTCGCGGAAGAAGGCTTCATGACCCGCCGTGTCGATACCGCCGCGCGCCTGCGCGACGTAGCGGCGGTACGGCACCGGCTCCGCCAGCTCGGCCTGCCGGCCCTGCAGGATCAGCGCGATCTCCTCGATCATCAGCTTCTCGGCCGTGTGGTCGAGCGCCAGGTGATGGCTGGGCAACTGCAGCAGCCACTGGCCGGCCGGCGCGTCGTGCACGGCGATCGCGCGCACCAGCGGCGCGCGGCGGACGTCGATGCGGAAGCTGCGACGGTCCACATGGGCGGCCAGGCGCTGCGCCGCGAGTCCCGCGGCGCGGTCCGCGTCCTTGATCTCCAGCCACTCGAGCGCGAGAGGCGCCTCGCGGCACACGACCTGCACCGGCGTGCGCAGGCCTTCCCACAACACCGCGGTGCGCAGGATGTCATGCCGCGCGATGACCTGATTGAGCGCCTCGATGAAGCGCAGCAGGCGCGGTTGCGAGTCGAAGCGCAGCAGCAGCGAGATGACGTAGGCGTCGCCCTGCTCCTGCATCAGGTGGTGGAACAGCATCCCCTCCTGCAGCGGCGCCAGCGGATAGAGGTCCTGGATGTTGGCGGCACCGCCGGGGATGGCGTATTCGATCCGGCGCAGCTCGTCCGGGTCGAGCTCGACCAAGGGCAGCATGCCGGGTTCGAGCGCGGTGCAGCCGACGGGAATGGCGGCGGCGCTGTCGTCGATGCGCGGGGCGTCCGCCGACGGATGGGCGAGCGCGGCGGCGAAGTCGGCCAGGCGCGGATGCAGGAACAGGTCGCGCATCTCCAGGCGCCAGCCGGCCTGGCGCAGCCGCGCCTGCAGCTGGATCGCCAGCAGCGAATGTCCGCCGATCTCGAAGAAGTTGTCCTGACGCCCAACGCGTTCGACGCGCACCAGCTCGGCCCAGATCGCGGCGATGGTCGACTCCGCCTCGCCTTGCGGCGCCTCATAGACGGCGGTGGATGCGGCCTCCGGCGCCGGCAACGCCTTGCGGTCTACCTTGCCGCTGGGGTTCAGCGGCAGCGCGTCCAGCACGACGATCACGGCCGGGACCATGTATTCCGGCAAGGTCCGTCCGAGCGACTCTCTCAGGGTCGCGACCTCGACGGAGCCGCCGGCATGCGCCTTGTGCGCCGAAACGTACGCGACGAGCCGGTCGCCCGTCGGCACCTTCTGCGCGACGACCACGGCTTCACGGATGTTCGGCTGCGCGAGCAACTGCGCCTCGATCTCGCCGAGCTCGATGCGCAGTCCGCGGATCTTGACCTGGTGGTCGATGCGGCCGAGGTAGTCGAGCTGTCCGTCGGCGTTCCAGCGCACGAGGTCGCCCGTGCGATAGAGACGCTCTCCGTTCGAGGCCACCGGGTTGGCGATGAAGCGCTCGGACGTCAGTCCGGATCGACCGTGATAGCCACGCGCCAGTCCGATGCCGCCCAGGTACAACTCACCCGGTACACCGGGCGGGACCGGATTGAGGTCACCGTCCAGCACCCACGTCGAGATGCCTGTGATCGGCGCACCGATCGGCACCTGGCTGCGACCATCGTCGCGGCAGGTCCAGTGCGTGACGTCGATGGCGGCTTCGGTCGGGCCGTAGAGGTTGAAGAGTCCGGCCGCCGGAAGGCGGCGGAACACCGCAGCCTGAGCCTCCGCCGGCAGCGCCTCGCCGCTGCACACGATGCGGCGCAGCGAGGTGCAGGCCTCGACGCCGTCATGCGCGAGGAAGGCCTGCAGCATCGACGGCACGAAGTGGATCGTCGTGACCTGATGTTTGTCGATCAGCGAAACCAGGCGAGCTGGATCGCGGTGATCGCCCGGCGCGGCGATGGCCAGTGTCGCCCCTTCAGCCAACGCCCAGAACAGCTCCCACACCGACACGTCGAAGCTCAGCGGCGTCTTCTGCAACACGGTGTCCGCAGCGTCGAGCGGATAAGCCTGCTGCATCCACGCCAGTCGGTTGTGCAGCGCCAGGTGCCGGTTCGCCGCGCCCTTCGGACGCCCGGTGGAACCGGACGTGTAGATCACGTAGGCGAGGTTCTCGCCGTGCAGCGCGACGTCTGGGTTGTCAACGGTGCTGAGTGCCCCTGCCGCGGCACCTGTCCCTGCATCAGCGCCAGCGCTGAGGTCAACGCCGACGTGAACGTCGATGTCAGTGTCGATGTCGATGAACGTGCGCCCCTTCCCATCCGGCAGCCGGTCGCGCAGATGCGACTGCGTCAGCACCAAGGTCACGCCGCTGTCCTCGAGCATGTAGGCGACACGCTCCGCCGGCAGCTCCGGGTCGATCGGCACGTAGGCGCCGCCGGCCTTCAGGATGGCCAGCACGCCGACCATCATGTCGAGCGAGCGTTCCACCGCCAGGCCCACGCGCGCATCGGGGCGGACGCCCAGCGCGATGAGGCGATGCGCCAGGCGGTTGGCGCGTTGGTTGAGCTCGCCGCGGGTGAGCCTCGCGCCGCCGAAGACCAGTGCCGGCGCATCGGGATCGGACGCCGCCCGGCGCTCGACGACCCGATGGATCGGCTCCGCCGGCGCGATCGGCGCCTGGTTCACGCTGAGGGCCGTCAGTGCCGCCGACTCGGACGGCGACATCACCGCGACATCCCCGACGGCGATCTCCGGCGTACCGGCGATCGCCCGCACGAGCGCGACGAAGTGATCCGCCATGCGTTCGATGGCTGCCGCCTCGAACAGCTCCGCGGCGTAGCTGAAGCTCGCGCGCACGGTGCCGTCGGCGTTCTCCGTCGTCGTCAGCATCAGCTCGAACTGCGCGGCCTGCTCGCCCGCGGCGTACGGGGTGACCGTCAGCCCGGGCAGCGCGGCCTCGCCCTGCGAGCCCTGTGGGCCACCACGGCCGTGGTTGAACATCACCTGGAATAGCGGATGCACGCCCAGCGAGCGCTCCGGCTGCAGCGCATCGACCAGTTGCTCGAACGGCAGGTCCTGGTGGGCCTGCGCGCCGAGTGCCGCCTCCCGCGCCTGATCGAGCAACCGGGCCAGCGTCATCCGCCCGTCGACGCGGTTGCTCAGCACCTGCGTGTTGACGAAGAAGCCGACGACGCCTTCCGTCTCCGGCCGCTGCCGGTTGGCCACGGGCACGCCGACGCGGATGTCCGCCAGCCCGGCGTGGCGGGCGAGCACGGCCTGGTAGCCCGCCAGCAGCGCCATGAACAGCGTGGCGCCGTGATCGAGCGCCCGTTGCCGCAGGGCATTCACCAGCGGCGCGGACAGCGTCGCCACCTGTTGGGCGGCGCGGTAGCGGCCGTCCGGCCGGCGGGGATGGTCCGTCGCCAGCTGCAGCACCGGCTGCTCGCCGCCCAGGCGTTCCTTCCAGTACGCCAGTTGCCGGTCCTTCTCGCCCGCCTCCAGCCAGTGGCGCTGCCAGGCGGCGTAGTCGGCGTACTGGATCGGCGGCGCCGATGCCGGCGGCGACTCGCCACGCACCCGCGCGCCGTACTGCGCGATGAACTCGTCGACGATCACCTTCATCGACCAGCCGTCCGACACGATGTGATGCATCACGACGACCAGGACATGGCGGTCCGCGGACTGACGCAGCAGCGCCACGCGCAGCAGCGGTCCCTTGCCGAGGTCGAACGGCTGCTCCACCAGTCGCCGGACCTGCGCCCGCGTGCGAGCCTCCAGATCGGCGCCCTCTCCCGTGGCGACGGCCATGGTCCGGACCTCGAAGCCGGCGGCCTCGGCGTCATGCACCCGCTGCGCGACGTCGCCGCCCGCATCCGCATGGAAGGTCGTGCGGAGGGACTCATGACGCTCCACCAGCGCGGCGAAGCTCGCACGCAGCGCGGCCTCGTCCAGCATGCCTTGAAGGACCAGCGCACCCGACAGGTGATAAGCCGTGCTGGCCGGGTCCAGCGTCCACAGGAACCACTGCCGCAACTGGGCGTACGACAACGGGCGCGTGTCCGTGGCCGCGCGCGGCGCGGGCACGATCGGCAGCAGCGCGAAGTCGATGCCCTGCGCCTTCAGCGCCTGCAGGAAGCCGCGTTGCTTGTCGGCCGGCAGCCGGGCGAAGCGCTCCGCCAGCGCGCGCTTCGGATCGGCGGCGGCGTTCTTGTCGATGATGCTCATTCAGTTCTCCCAGGTGTCCAGCAGCGCGGCCATGCGGTCGAGATCGACCTCCTGCGCCACCGTGGCGTCGACCTCGCGCTGCACCGCCGCGGCCGCGTCGGCCAGCGTCGGATGCTCGAAGTACGCGCGCAGCGGCAGCTGCACGCCGAAGCGCCGTTGCACCTTCATCTGCAGTTTCAGCAAGGCCAGCGAGTGCCCGCCCAGTTCAAAGAAGTTGTCGTCGCGACCGACGCGCTCGACCGCCAGGGTCTCCGCCCACAGCGCGGCCAGCGCCGTCTCGGTCTCGCCGCGCGGCGGCTCGTGCGCGCGGCCGGCATCGGCCTCGGGCGCCGGCAGCGCCTGGCGGTCGATCTTGCCGTTGGGGTTCAGCGGCAGCGCGTCCAGCACGATGAAGAGCCCCGGCACCATGTGATCCGGCAGCACCCGCGCCAATCCCTCGCGCAAGGTCTTGGGCGCCAGCGTGTGTCCGGGCAGCGCCGACACGTAGGCCACCAGGCGGGCGCCGGAGGCGCCCTCGGCCGCCACCGCCACCGCCTCGCGCACGCCGGGCTGCAGCTTCAGCTGCGACTCCACCTCGCCGAGCTCGATGCGGAAACCGCGCACCTTCACCTGGTGGTCGATGCGGCCGAGGTACTCCAGTTCGCCGTGCCCGTTCCAGCGCACGAGGTCGCCGGTGCGGTACATCCGACCGCCGCCATCGCCTTCGCGGAACGGATCGGCGACGAAGCGTTCGGCGCTGGCGCCCGGCCGGCCCAGGTAGCCGCGTGCCAGGCCGCCGGCCAGGTAGAGCTCGCCCGGCACGCCCGGAGGGCATCGGTTGAGTTCGGCATCGAGCACGTAGGCCGCGCGGTCGCCCACCGGCTTGCCGATGGGCATGTAGGGCGCGTCGAAGCGCTCGCCCGCCATCGCGATGCCGACCGTCGGCGTGATCACGGTCTCGGTCGGCCCGTAGCCGTTGACGATGCGCGGCGGCTTCAGCACCGCCTGCACCAGGTCGAGGTTGGCGCGGGACATCGCCTCGCCGCCCACGGTGTAGGAGCGGATCGGGAGCCGGCTCGCCGGCTCGCCGAGCAGCTCCGCCATCTGCGTCAGGTACCCCGGCGTGAAGCACGCGATCGTGATGCCGTGGCGCTCGATCTCCGCGGCGGTCCGCTCCACCGGCCAGAGGTCCTGGTCGCGCGGCATCAGCGCCGCGCCGAAGGCCAGCGGCACCCAGGTGCGCTCATGCGCGCCGTCGAAGGCGATCGAGGCGAACTGCAGCTCCCGGTCCTCCGGCGTCATGCCGTAGACCTCGCCGATGGACACGACGTGCATCGCCAGCGGCCCGTGCGTGACGGCCACGCCCTTCGGACGGCCGGTCGAGCCGGAGGTGTAGATCACGTAGGCCAGCGTCTCCGGGTGGATCGCCACCTCGGGATTCGTGTCCACGCCGGTGAAGGCGTCGCCGCCGTCCAGCGTGAGGACCTCGAGTCCTTCCCGCACCGGCAACTTCGACGCGATCGCCTCCTGCGTCACGAGCAGGCGCAGGCCGCTGTCCTCGACCATGTAGGCGAGCCGTTCCGCCGGATAGCCCGGATCCAGCGGCACGTAGGCGGCGCCGGCCTTCAGGATCGCCAGCAACGCGACGACCATGTCCGGCGACCGCTGGACGGCCAGGCCGACGCGGTCTTCCCGCCGGACCCCAAGGGCGATCAACCGGTGGGCAAGGCGGTTCGCCCGCGCGTTGAACTGGGCGTAGCTGAGCTGCGCATCGCCGGCGATCAGCGCGATGGCATCGGGCCGCTCGGCGGCCTGGCGCTCGACCAGGCGGGGCACCGGCGGCGTGCCGCCGTAGCGGTGCGCGTTGACGCCCCAGGTCTTCAGCCGGTCGATCGACCGCGGATCCAGCACGGACAGCTCGCTCAGCGCCTGTGACGGCCGATGGGCGAGCGCGTCGACCAGCGTACCGACGGCCGCCTGCATCAGCGCGCAGACGTGATCGGGGTCCAGCGACTCGTGCACCTGGGCGACGAGCCCGAAGCCTTGCCCGTCGTCGTCGACCGAAAGACCGAACGGATAGTTCGAGCGCTCCTGGGCCGCGCCGATCTCCATGCCTTCCCAGGCGCTGGACGTCGCGTCCCGCCGGCGGCCCGCATGGCGGTAGTTCAGCAGGGCCGAGAACAACGGCGTGCCGCCCGCGAGCCCGCTGCAGCGTTGAGCGAGCGAGAGGCTGGCGTGCTCGTGGCGCAGCAGCGCCGAGAGCGCGGCATGGGCGTCGCGCAGGCCGCCCGCGACCGACGGCGCGTCCACGCGCAGGCGCAAGGGCAGCGTGTTGATCGAGAGACCCCGCGCCCGCTCCGCGCCGCCCCCGATCCCCAGACGGCCCAGCAGCACGGTGCCGAAGACGACATCGGTCCGGCCGGTGGTCCGGCCCAGCACCAGCGCCCAGGCCAGGTGGAACAGGGCCGCGACGCCGACGCCGTGCCGCCTCGCCTGCTGGCGGGCCTGCGCGGCCAGGACGTCCGGCAGCGCGAGGCGCGCCTGCCGGAGGCGGGTGCCGTCGCCGCGCACATCGGCCACGCCGAACGGCGCGGTGGGCTCGGTCACGTCGCGCAGCATCGCGGTGAAGAAAGCCTCGTGCGCGTCGCGGCTCACGCCCGTGCGTGCCTGGGCGACGAAGCGGCGGAACGGCACGGGCTCGGGGAGCTCGGCCATCCGGTCCTGCTGGATCAGCGCGATCTCCTCCACGACACCGGCCAGCGTGCTGTGGTCGGTCACGAGGTGATGGCTGGGCAGCTGCAGCAGCCAGCGACCGCGCGCCGCGTCGAACCCGGCGATCGCGCGCAGCAGCGGCGCGCGCCGCACGTCGATGCGGCAGCGGCCCGGGCGCGCCATCTCCTCGAGGCGGCCCGCGATGGGACCGTCGTCGGGAGACAGCCATTCGAGCTCGAGGCGCGCCTCGCGGCACACGACCTGCACCGGCTCTTCCAGCCCCTCCCATAGCACGGCCGTGCGGAGGATGTCGTGGCGCGCGATGACCTGGTTGAAGCTGTCGACGAAGCGGCGCAGCCGGTCCTCGCTGTCGAAGGCGATCAGGTGGGCGGTGACGTAGGCGTCCGCGTCGGGCTGCAGCAGGTGGTGGAAGAGGATCCCCTCCTGCAGGGGCGCCAGCGGGTAGATGTCCTGAATGTTGGCCGCGCCGCCCGGGATCGCGGCTTCGATGCGGTGCAGTTCCTCCGGCGTCAGCTCGATCAGCGCCTCGTCGGTAGCCGGCACCGTCGAAGCCGGGGTTGAGGCCTGAGCCGAGGCTCCGGTTGAGGCTGGGGTTGAGGCCGAGGATGTCGATGCGATCGACTCGGCGAAGGCGGCGAGTTCCGGATGGAGGAAGACCTGCCGGACATCGACGCGATGCCCTTGCGATCGCAGCCGCTCCAGCACGCGAAGTGCCAGCAGCGAATGTCCGCCGAGTGAGAAGAAGTTGTCGCGTCGTCCGGCGCGCTCAACGCCCAGGACCTCGGCCCAGATCGCGGCGACGGTCTGCTCGAGCTCGCCCAGCGGGGCTTCGTACGTGACCTCGGAGACCGCGTCGGGTGGCGGCAACGCCTTGCGGTCGACCTTGCCGCTGGGGTTCAGCGGCAGCGCGTCCAGCACGACGATCACGGCCGGGACCATGTACTCGGGCAATGTCCGGCCGAGGGCCTCCCGCAGGGCCGAGACATCGACGGAGCCGGCGGTCTGAGTCTCGTGCGAAGAGACATACGCGACGAGTCGATCGCCTGTCGGCGTCTTCTGCGCCACGACCACAGCTTCGCGGATGCCCGGCTGCGCGAGCAACTGCGCCTCGATCTCGCCGAGCTCGATGCGCAGGCCGCGGATCTTGACCTGATGGTCGATGCGGCCGAGGTAGTCGAGCTGTCCGTCGGCGTTCCAGCGCACGAGGTCACCCGTGCGATAGAGGCGGCTGCCTCCCGATGCCTCCATCGCCGACCCCGCCATTGGATTGGCGATGAAGCGCTCGGACGTCAGTCCGGCGCGGCCGTGATAACCACGCGCCAGTCCGATGCCGCCCAGGTACAACTCACCCGGTACACCGGGCGGGACCGGATTGAGGTCACCGTCCAGCACCCACGTCGAGATGCCTGTGATCGGCGCACCGAT
>Ga0065165_1001785_pt1 | contig 21254 bp, 15 predicted proteins | sample AraplaMF_Cvi_mMF_FD_63813 | JGI IMG/M metagenome (GOLD analysis project Ga0065165, IMG submission 63813) | Arabidopsis root microbial communities from the University of North Carolina, USA - plate scrape MF_Cvi_mMF (version 2) (version 3) | ecosystem: Host-associated > Plants > Roots >... | reverse complement strand
TCGCGTCGCGAGCCTTTGCTCTTAGGCCATTCTCTCTTTGGTTACTTTCTCTTTGGGCCAGCAAAGAGAAAGTGACTCGGGCGCCGGCAGGCGTCCGAAATGCCCGCTGCATAAGCGGCCAGTCCGCGGCACCGCAAAAACCAGGCGTGGTCGTTACTGGATCCCGGCCTACGCCGGGATGACGGGTAGGAGAGGCCCGCCTCAACCCTCTCCATCCAGCGCCTCGCGCAAAGTCCCCAACAACTTGAAAGTAGCCACCGGCTTATCCACCAGATAGAGGCGCTCAACCTCAGGCATCTCGTCGAGATCCGGCGGCGCATCCGGCCGCGTCAACAACACCACCGCCCGCCGATACCCATGATCGATCAACGCCGCCAGCGTCCGCACCCCGGTAAACAGATTCATATCGGCATCCATCAGCACCAGATCCGGCACCCCATGCGCCTCGATCCACTGCAACGCCGCCGTACCGCTCTGGCTGGCATGCGCCTGATACCCCCACGCATCCAGCGTATCCACCAGCAGCGACAACTGGGCCGCCTCCTCCACCACCACCAGCACGCGCTCGGCATTGCCCAGCAGATGCTCGTCGTCCTCGCCCTCGGGCATCTCTTCGAGCTGCGCGCCCAGCGGCAGGTAGAGATGGAACCCCGTGCCCTGCCCCAGCGCACTCTCCACGCGCATCGCGCCGCCGTGGCTGGCCACGATGCGCTTGCACGAGAGCAGCCCCAGGCCGGTGCCGCCTTCCTTGGTGGTGTAGAACGGCTCGTACAGATGGGCCAGCGTGGCCTCGTCCATGCCGCAGCCGGTGTCGATCACGCTCAGGCGCAGGTAGCGGCCTTCTTCCGCGCTCTCGCCTTCCTGGAAGAAATCGGCCGCCAGCAGCTGCTGCCCCGCCTCGATGCGCAGCTCGCCGCCGCCGGGCATGGCCTGGATCGCGTTGAGGCTGAGGTTGAGCAGGCATTGCTGCAGCTCGGTATGGTTGCCCGAGAAGCTCAGCTCCGGATCGTCCACCGCCAGCTCCAGCGCGACATTGCGCGGCACGCTGCCCTGCAGCAGCAGGTTGAGCGCATCCAGCAGCGCGCCCACCCGCACCTGTTCGGCGCGGCGCGCGCCGCGGGCGAACGACAGCATCGACTGCACCATGTCCAGGCCGCGCCGTCCGCAATCGCGCACCAGCTTGCCCAGGCGCGCGAGGCGCGGGTCGTCCTGGTAATCCTGCAGGCTTTCGCCGGCCAGCAGCAGTGGCTGCAGCAGGTTGCGCAGGTCGTGGCTCAAGCCGCCGGCCAGCATGGCCAGGCTTTCGAAACGCTGCGCGCGAATCAGCTCCGCCTCGGCGCGCCGCTGCGCCTTCTGCGCTTCGTGTTCGCGCAGGGCGCGGCGCACGGCGCTGGCCAGGCGCGCGGGGTTCTGCTTCAGGATGTAATCGGTGGCACCGTTGCGCAGCGCCGCGATCGCCGCTTCCTCGCCGAGGGTGGCCGAGACATAGATGAAAGGCAGGTCGCGGTCGTGCTCGCGCAGCAGTTCCAGCGCGCGCTCGCCGGAGAAGCCGGGCATGCTCAGGTCCGACAGCACGATATGCGGCTTGAAGTCCTCCAGCTCGCGCAGATAGCCGGTCTCGTCGTCGACCAGGCGCACCTCGAAGTCGATCGCGTCGGCTTCGAGTTCGGAGATCACCAGCTCGGCGTCGGGCAAGCTGTCCTCGATCTGCAGCACGCGGATGCGGGGAAACGGCGGCGGCTGGGGAATGTTCGGTTTATCTGGCATGTAAGCAATACCTTCGCGGCGCGGCGCCTTCAATCCGGCGCCTGGTTCAGCACCGCCCAGAACTGCCCGAGCGTGCGCACCGCTTCGAAAAACTGGTCGACGTCGACCGGCTTGATCACATAGGCATTCACGCCCAGGTCCCAGCTGCGGGCCAGGTCGCTTTCTTCGCGCGAGGACGACAGCACGACCACCGGGATGCGCCGCAGGCGTTCGTCCGCGCGCATCTCGGTGAGTACTTCCAGGCCGTCCACGCGCGGCATCTTGATGTCCAGCAGCACCACCGCCGGATCCAGCGGCGGGCGTCCGGCCCAGGCGCCGCGGCCGTGCAGGTAATCCAGGCAGTCCACGCCGTCCTCGACGTGCACGATGGGATTGGCCAGATTCGCGCTGCGCAGCGCCTCCAGCGCCAGCTCGGCATCGGCGGGGCTGTCCTCGGCCAGCAGGATGCTGCGCAGGACACCGTGCGCCGGCGCGTTGCGGGTGACCGTACCCAGGCTCATTGCCGTTCCTGCGCGAACGCGTCGGCCAGGTCGGAGGCCGGCAGGGTGAAGTGGAAACGCGCGCCCTCGCCCGGGCTGCCCTCGGCCCACACCTTGCCGCCGTGGCGCTGCACGATGCGCCGCACATTGGCCAGGCCGATGCCATTGCCGGGGAATTCCGAAGCGCGGTGCAAACGCTGGAACACGCCGAACAATTTTCCGGAATACTGCATGTCGAAGCCGGCGCCGTCGTCGCTGACCACGAACTCGTAGTCGCCGTTGTCGCCGCGGCGCATCTCCACGCCGATATTCGCCACCTCGCACTTGCCGGTGTACTTCACCGCATTGCCGAGCAGGTTCTGCCACACCGTGCGCAGCATGTTCTCGTCGCCGATCACGATCGGCAGCGGCGCGATCGACCACAGGATGCGCCGCCCGTGCACCTCGGATTCGGCCAGCACGCGCGCCTCTTCCGCCAGCGACTGCATGTCCACCGGCTGCAGCCGCAGCGCGCCGCGGCCCAGGCGCGAGAACACCAGCAGGTCGTCGATCAGCTGGGCCATGCGGCGGGCGGCGTCGCTGATCACGTCGATATAGTGCTGCGACTTGTCGTCCGCGCCCTCGCCCAGATGCTGTTCCAGCTTGCTGGCGAAGCCGGCGATATGGCGCAGCGGCGCGCGCAGGTCGTGCGAGACCGAATAGCTGAAGGCTTCCAGCTCGCGGTTCACGTCGGAAACCTGAGCCACCTTGCCTTCGAGCTGGCGGTTCAGTTCCTTCACCTGCTGCTCGACCAGGGCGCGCGCGGTGACGTCGCTCACCGTGAGCAGCAGCACCGGCTCGCCGCCGTCGTCCTGCTGCAGGCGGCGGGCGTTGATCACCACGTGGCGGTCGACGCCGTCGACGGTGCGCTGGAGCAGTTCGTAGTCCCACAGCTCGCGGTCCAGCAGCAGCACGTCGTTGAGGCGCTGCTGCAAGGCGCTGTCGCGCCAGGCGCCATCGCCGATCTCCACCAGCGGCAGCGAATGCCGGTTCGACGGCGGAATGCCATAAAGCTCGCCGAACGCAGCGTTGACCAGCAAGGTGCACAGCTTGCTGTCCAGCAGCGCGATCGGCTCGCGCACCGCCTGCACGATCAGCTGCGAGCGCTGCACCGCCTGGCCTTCGCGTTCTTCCGCCTGCAGGCGCCGGCTGATCTGCCGCTCGGACACGATCACCACGATGGCCAGCAGCAGCACCTGCGCGCTGGCGGTGATGGTCAGCGCCAGGCTGCTGTTGGACGAAGCGGCGCGCGCCTGGCTGCGCCGCGCGAGCAAGGTGTCGTCCTCGCTCTGCACGATGCCGTCGATCAGGTCGTCCATCTTGAACAGGGTGCCGGAATCGCGCAGCGCATCGTTGGCGGCGCGCACGTCGCCCTGGCGATAGCGCAGCATGGCCTGGTCGAGCAGGGCCAGGCGGCCGCTGACCATGCTGCCGAGCGCGCCGATGCGCGCCTGCTGGTCGGCGTTGTCGCGGGTCATGTCGCGCAGCTGCGCGAGCAGGCCGGGAATCTCCTTGCTGGCCCGGCCGGCGCGCACGCGCACCTGCGGGTTGTCGTCGCCGTCCAGCAGCCGGTACAGCGCCGCCTCGCCGTCGCGGGTGACGTAGGCGATGCGGTAGGTCAGCGATTTCACTTCCGAGGAATGGGTGACGCGGGCATTGGCGTCCAGCGCGTCGCGCGAGCCGCTGCGGGTCACCATGTAAGGCAGCGCCACGATCACCAGCACCGCGAACAGCAGGCCGCCCAGGCGCCAGCGCAGCGCCACGCGATCCCGCATCCGGGGTCGGGTGACCGGCGTAAGTTTCCACGGGGAGTGCGGCATACGCCGATGGTTACAGAATCATCTGATGCCTGCCAGCGGGGATGTCACGGCGCGGCGATTTGCCTGCGGCTTTGCTCCCTCTCCCCTTCACGCTAACTCCCTCTCCCCTCCGGGCGACCCGAAGGTAGTCCCTGTGGGAGAGAGGGTCGGGGTGAGGGGCCGGGCGGAGCGTGGCGCGGAGGTTCGCGACAAGCTCAAAAACTCTTTACTTCGCCCCGTTGATACGTTGTGGCGAGCCCCGGCCCCTCATCCGCCTGCCGGCACCTTCTCCCCGGAGGGGAGAAGGTTTCTTTTCTTTTACTTCCCGTAAGCACTCATCGCCGCCGGCCTCGCCGCAGCCGCCTGCCCCCAGCTACGGTCCGGCTGCGCCTGCATGCGGAAGTGCAGCTCACCGCCGGCCAGGATCTCGCCGTGATGGAGGAACACGCGGTCCAGCGGCTTGCCGTTGAGGGTCACCTCACCCACGTAAGGATGGGCGTCGTCCAGCGGCTCGGCGGACACCGTGAAGGTCTTGCCGCCATGCAGATGCAGCGTGGCCTTGCGCACGAACGGACGGCCGATCGCGTACTCGTCGCTGCCGGGCGCGACCGGATAGAAACCCAGCGCGGTGAACACGTACCAGGCCGACATCTGGCCCAGGTCGTCGTTGCCGGCCAGGCCGTCCGGGCGCGGCGCGTACTGGCTGTCCATGATCTGCTTCAGGCGCTGCTGGGTCTGCCACGGCGCGCCGGCGTAGTCGTACAGGTAGGCCAGGTGATGGCTGGGCTCATTGCCGTGGGCGTACCAGCCGATCAGGCCGGTGATGTCTTCCACGTGGGCGAACTGCCTGGGATCGACCTTGGCGTCGAACACGCTGTCCAGCTTCCGCACGAAGGCCTGGTCGCCGCCCATCGCCGCGATCAGCCCGGCCACGTCCTGCGGCACGTACCAGCTGTACTGCCAGGCATTGCCCTCGGTGTAGTCGCTGCCGTAGCCGGCCACGTCGGGATTGAACGGTTCGCGGAACTGGCCGTCGGTCTTGCGCGCGCGCATGAAGCCGGTCTTGGCGTCGTAGGCGTTGCGCCAGTTGCCCGCGCGCCTGGCGAACTGCGCGGCCACGTCCTGGCGGCCCATGGCCTTGGCCATCTGCGCGATGGTCCAGTCGTCGTAGGCGTATTCCAGCGTCTTGGAGGCGCCTTCCGGCTCCTTGTCGATCGGCACGTAGCCGCGCTGCATGTATTCGCCCAGGCCCCCGTACGGCGCATAGGTGGCGCTGGCCACCATCGCGTCCAGGCCGGCCTTGGCGTCGAAGCCGCGGATGCCCTTCACATAGGCGTCGGCGATCACCGGCACCGCGTGGTAGCCGATCATGCACCACGTCTCCAGGCCCTGGTACGCCCATACCGGCAGGATGCCGAACGGGCTGGCCTCGCGCGCGGCGATCAGCGACTGCACGAAGTCCACGCTGCGCTGCGGCTGCAACAGCACCATCAGCGGCTGCTGCGCGCGGTACACGTCCCACAGCGACCAGGTGGAATGGAACTCGAAACCCTGCGCGCGGTGCACGGCGTTGTCCGGGCCGCGGTAGTCGCCGTTGACGTCCATGCTCAGCGTCGGCGACAGCATGGCGTGGTACAGCGAGGTGTAGAAGCTGGTGCGCTGCTCCTTCGGCGCGTCCACGTCGACCACGCCCAGCACCTGGTTCCACGCGCTGCGCGCCTCGGCGCGGCGGGCGTCGAAGTCCCAGCCCTTGCCGTCGGTGTCCAGGTTGGCCAGCGCATTGGCCTCGCTTACCGGCGAGATCGCCACCTTCACCTGCAGCGGCTGCTTGAGCTGGCCGAAGTCGAACACACCGACGATGGCGCGGCCGTGCTGCGCGTCCTGGTCTTCCGGCTGGTGGCCCGGGCCCTTGAAGCCCTTGTAGGCCACGTCGGTCTCGCGGTCGTACAGATGCCGCGCGGCCAGCGGCTGCGAGAAGCGCATGGCGAAGCACAGCTCGCGGCCCGGCGCCCAGCCGCGGGTCTGGCGGCAGCCGGTGACGGCGCCGTCCTTATGCACGCGCAGCGACGACCACAGCACCTTGCCTGCGTAGTCGTAGATGCTCGGGCGCAGGTCCAGCAGCAGATGCGCCGGCTGCCCGGCGGGAAAGGTGTAGCGGTGCCAGCCCACGCGGCGGCCGGCGGTGAGTTCGGCGCGCACCTGGTAGTCGCTGAGGGTGACGGCGTAATAGCCCGCCTCCACCTTTTCGCTGTCGTGGCTGAAGCGAGAGCGGTAGCCGCTGCCGGGCTGGGCCGGGTCGCCCGGTTCCAGCTTCGGCTCGCCGGCCACCGGCATCACCAGCACATCGCCCAGGTCCGAATGGCCGGAACCGGAGAAATGCGTATGGGAGAAGCCGAGCAGGCTGGTGTCCCCATACTGGTAGCCGGCGGCCCATTTATAGGCGTGCTTGAAATCCGGCATGGCCGTGTCGGGCGAGAGCTGGATCATCCCGAACGGCACCGTGGCCCCCGGGAAGGTATGGCCGTCGCCGCCGGTGCCGATGCGCGGGTCGACGTCCGCGGCGTGGCCCGGCTCGGCGGCGTGGCCGGCCTCCGCCGCCAGCGACAAGGCCAGTGCCAGCAGGGCCGGCGCGAAGCCCGGCTTAAACGAAAACTTGACCATCGGCATCTCCCCAGGACGTGGTTTGCGGCGCAATTCCGGTCGACCGAGGTGCCTGCTGCTTGGTCGACCGTCCTGGCCGGCAAGTTTGGATCGTTCCAAACCGGGGAAGCTAACACCCCACCGATGGCCGGTGCATGCTGCAGTGCGAGATCACTATCCTTATGGAATCGACTACTTTTGGATCGTTCTAATGGCCGCGAGAACCATGGAAAGCTCGACCTCGATCCGCCGCAAGATCACCCTGAACGACATCGCCGCCGGTTGCGGCGTGTCGCGCGCCACTGTGTCCCTCGTGCTGCGCGGCAGTCCACTGGTGAACAAACACACCCGGGCGCGGGTGGAAGAAGAACTGCGCAAGCAGGGCTACGTCTACAACCGCGCCGCGGCCAATCTGCGCCGCCGCACCTCGTCGAGCATCGCGCTGGTGCTCAACGAACTGGGCAATCCGTTCTTCGCGGAATTCGCCGCGGGCGTGGATGAAACGCTCGGCCAGGCCGGCTTCGTCACCTTGCTCGGCAGCACCGGCGAATCGGTGGAGCGCGAGCAGGCGGTGCTGAGTTCGCTGATCGAACATGGCCCGGGTGGAATCATTCTCTCCCCCGCCGAAGGCAGCGCCGCCGAGCGCGTGCTCGCCGCGGTGGGCGCGCAGACGCCGGTGCTGCTGTTCAACCGCGAGCTCGGCGGCAACCTGCCGGAGTACGCGCACTGGGACCGCCTGATGCTGGACAACCAGCGCGGCGCCAGGCTCGCCACCGAACACCTGATCGCCCAAGGCCACAAGCGCATCGCGTTCTTCGGCGGCCATGGCGATTCCAGCTCGTGCCGCCAGCGCCATGCCGGCTATGTCGAAGCGATGAACGCGGCCGGCCTGCCGATCGCGCCGCGCTGGCGCGTGGAAACGCTGCCGACGCGCATGGACGCCGCGCGCGCCTGCGCCGACCTGTTCGCCGCCAAGCCCGCGCCCACCGCGGCGGTCTGCTACAACGACGCGGTCGCGCTGGGCCTGATGCTCGGCCTCAATCAGCGCGGCATCCAGCCGGGCCGCGATTTCGCGCTCACCGGCTTCGACGACGTGGCCGAGGCGGCCTTCAGCATGCCGCCGCTCACCACGCTGGCCACCGATCCGCGCGCCCGCGGCCGCCAGGCCGCGCAACTCCTGCTCGCGCGCCTGCGCAAGCCGCAGGCCGATGCCACCACCACGGTCGCGCAGGTGACCCTGGTGGTGCGCGAAAGCAGCGGCGCACCGCGCACGACCTGATTCCTACTCCGAGGAAACCACCCATGGCTTTCGCCTCACCACCCGCCCCGTCGAACACTGCGCTCCCCGGGGCGGCCAAGGAGCGCTACACCGATTACCCGATGGCGATGGGGGTGCTCACCAGCATCTTCTTCATGTGGGGCTTTCTTACCTGCCTCAACGACATCCTGATTCCGCATCTGAAGGCGGTGTTCCAGCTCAATTACGCCGAGGCGATGCTGGTGCAGTTCACCTTCTTCGGGGCGTATTTCCTGATGTCGCTGCCGGCGGGCCGGCTGGTCGCGCACCTGGGCTACAAGAAGGGCATCGTCGCCGGCCTGGCTATCGCCGGCGTCGGCGCGGCGGGTTTCTGGCCCGCCGCGGCGATGCATTCCTACGACGCCTTTCTCGGCGCGCTGTTCGTGCTGGCCACCGGCATCACTGTGCTGCAGGTGGCCGCCAATGCGTATGTCGCCCTGCTCGGTCCTGAGAAAACCAGTTCCAGCCGCCTCACCCTGGCGCAGGCGCTCAATTCGCTCGGCACCTTCCTGGCGCCGAAGTTCGGCGGCCTGCTGATCCTCTCGGCCGCGGTGCTGAGCGCCGAGCAGATCGGCAAGCTCTCGCCCGCCGAACAGCTGGCCTACCGCGCGCAGGAAGCGCAGACCGTGCAGGGCCCGTACCTGGGCCTGGCCGTGGTGCTGTTCCTGCTGGCGATCTTCGTCTACCTGTTCCGCCTGCCCACGCTGAAAGAAAGTACCGAGCAGGCCGACACCGGCCATCACACCTTGATCGATGCGCTGCGCCACCCGCACGTGCTGTTCGGCGTGCTGGGCATCTTCTTCTACGTAGGCGGCGAGGTGGCGATCGGCAGCTTCCTGGTCAATTACCTGTCGATGCCGGACATCGGCAACATGAGCGAACAGGCCGCCGCGAACTGGGTGGCCTATTACTGGCTGGGCGCCATGATCGGCCGCTTCATCGGCTCGGCGCTGCTGGCCAGGCTGTCGCCGCGCAAGCTGCTGGCGATCTTCGCCGCGATCAACATGGCGCTGGTGCTGACCACCATGTCGACCAAGGGCCCGGTCGCGATGTACAGCGTGGTGTCGATCGGCCTGTTCAACTCGATCATGTTTCCCACCATCTTCTCGCTCGGCATCGAACGCATGGGCCCGCTGACCGGCAAGGCGTCCAGCCTGCTGATCATGGCCATCGTCGGCGGCGCGCTGGTGCCTTACGTGCAGGGCCTGTTCGCCGACCGCATCGGCGTGCAGCACGCGTTCTTCCTGCCGCTGCTGTGCTACGCCTACATCGTTTTCTACGGCCTTTACGGCTCGCGCATCAAGAGCGACACCCCAGTCGCCGCCACCCACTGAGATCCCCATTCGATGGCACGCAATATCCTGTGCTTCGGCGAAGCACTGATCGACTTCCACGCCGAGGGGCGTGACGCGCAGGGTTTCCCGCGCAGCTTCATTCCTTTCGCCGGCGGCGCGCCCGCCAATGTCGCCGTGGCCGTGGCGCGGCTGGGCGGCCCGGCCGCCTTCGCCGGCATGCTGGGCCAGGACATGTTCGGCGACTTCCTGCTGGACAGCCTGCACCGCGCCGGCGTCGATACCGGCGGCGTCGCGCGCACCGGCGAGGCCAACACCGCGCTGGCCTTCGTCGCGCTGGACAGCCACGGCGAGCGCAGCTTCAGCTTCTACCGCCCGCCCTCGGCCGACCTGCTGTTCCGTCCCGCACATTTCCGCGAGGAAAGCTTCCGCGACGCAGCCGTGTTCCACGTCTGCTCCAACAGCATGACCGAAGCCGCGCTGGCCGAAGCCACCCGCGAAGGCATGCGCCGCGCGCATGCGGCCGGCGCGTGGGTGAGCTTCGATCTCAACCTGCGCCCCGCGCTGTGGCCGCAGCAGAGCGCCTCGCACGACGAACTGTGGCCCGCGCTGCACCTGGCCGACGTGGTGAAACTGAGCGCCGAGGAATTCCACTGGCTGGCCGGCGACGCCGGCGAGGAAGCCGCGCTGGAACGCCTGTGGGCCGGCCGGGCGCGCCTGCTGGTGATCACCGACGGCTCGCGCACCTTGCGCTGGTTCCATCCCGACGCCTCGGGCGAAATGCCGGTCTACGCCGTGCCCACGGTGGACAGCACCGCCGCGGGCGACGCCTTCGTCGGCGGCCTGCTGCATCGACTGGCCACGGTGGAGAAAGGCGACGGCCAGCTCGACCATCTCGTCGCCGAACTGCCGCGCCTGCACGCCATGCTGCGCTTCGCCGCCGCCTGCGGCGCCCTCACCGTTACCCGCCTGGGTTCGTTCGCCGCCATGCCGGACGAAGCCGAGGTGCTCGCTTTCATGGACGCCCACGCATGAATTCCCCCGTCAACACCCCGAATTTCGGCAGCGAAGCCTTTCTGCGCGCGCATATCGCGCACACCATGGCCTTCTACCATCCGCACGCGATCGACCCCGCCGGCGGCTTTTTCCATTACTACAAAGACGACGGCACCATCTACGACCGCAGCCACCGCCACCTGGTGAGCAGCACGCGCTTCGTCTTCACCTACGCCATGGCCGCGCGCGAATTCGACGACAAGCGCGCCGAATACCTCGACGCCGCCCGCCACGGCCTGCGCTACCTGCGCGAAGTGCATCGCGACGCCGCCAGCGGCGGCTATGCCTGGACCATCCGCGACGGCAAGCCGGAAGACCGCACCTATCACGCCTACGGCGTGGCCTTCGTGCTGCTGGCCTACTCCACCGCGCTGAAGGCCGGCCTCACCGAAGTGCGCCCGTGGATGGACGAAACCTGGGAGCTGCTGGAAAAGCGCTACTGGGACGCCGACTTCGGCCTGTACCGCGACGAGGCCGACGAGCACTGGAACTTCAGCGGCTACCGCGGCCAGAACGCCAACATGCATATGTGCGAGGCGATGCTCGCCGCCTACCAGGCCAGCGACGAGCCGCGCTATCTCGAACGCGCGCTCACCCTGGCCGACAACATGACCCGCCGCCAGGCCGCCAAGGCCGAAGGGCTGGTGTGGGAGCACTACGACGTCGACTGGAATATCGACTGGAAATACAACCTCGATAATCCCAAGCACCTGTTCCGCCCCTGGGGTTTCCAGCCCGGCCACCAGACCGAATGGGCCAAGCTGCTGCTGATCCTCGAACCGCTGCTGCTGGAGCGCAACCGCGAGGAGAAGTGGCTGGTGCCGACGGCGCAGCATCTGTTCGACACCGCGCTGGATCGCGCCTGGGACAAGGAATACGGCGGCATCGCCTACGGCTTCGCGCCGGATGGCAGCGTGTGCGACGACGACAAGTATTTCTGGGTGCAGGCGGAATCGCTGGCCGCGGCGGCGCTGTTGCATGCGCGCACGGGCGAGGCGAAGTACGACGAGTGGTATCAGAAGCTGTGGGCTTACTCGTGGGAGCACTTCGTCGATCACAAGTACGGTGCGTGGTTCCGCATCCTCACGCGTGACAACCGCAAGTACGACGATGAAAAGAGCCCGGCGGGCAAGGTGGATTACCACACCATGGGGGCTTGCTATGAGGTGATGGAGCTTATCCGCGCGGGCGGCAAGCCCTGACCTGGCACCCATCTGGCGTAGGTTGGGGTTCGCCTGCGGCTCACCCCAACCTACGCCGCCAGCGCCAGTTGTTACAGATCGAGCACCGCCTGCGGCGTATTGCGGAAACTGATCGCCATCCGGTTGTACGTATTCATCAAGCCAATGGCGATAGTGAGATCCACCAGCTCCCGCTCATCGAACAGCTTGCGCACCGCCGCATAATCCGTATCGGGCACTCCGGTTTCCGCCACCCGCGTCACCGACTCCGCCCACGCCAGCGCCGCACGCTCGCGCTCGTCGAACAGCTCGCCGGCTTCATGCCAGGCCTGCAGCAAGGCCAGCTTCTCCACCTTCACGCCCTTCTTCAGCAGATCCCGCGTATGCATATCCAGGCAATACGCGCAGTTGTTGATCTGCGAGACGCGCAGATAAACCAGGTCGACCAGCACCGGCGGCAAGCTGCTCTGCGTCACATAGCCATACACACCGCCCAGGGCTTTGACGCCGCCCGGCGCGACCTTGCTGTAATCCAATCGGTTGCTCATCTGCAGTTCCTCGGGTTGTTGTCGAATAATCGGCGCCGGCCAGAACCAGCGCGGCAAAACGTTGCGATAGCGGCGGAGAGGTTCTCGGCCGCGGGTCTCCTCGGGACCTGCGCAGTGTGAGCCGCCCCTGGGCCATCGCACAGAACCAAGAATCAACTTTCCGTGTGTACCATGGCGCCATGGCCAAGCCCCTGCAGATAGCGCTGGACCGGTCCGCCCGGACGCCGCTGGCCGAACAGATCCGCGCCGCCATCGCTGCCGCGATCGAAGCCGGACTGCTGGCCCCGGGCGCGCGCCTGCCGTCGTGGATCGACCTGGCCACGCAACTGGGTGTTGCCAGGGGCACGGTGCGCCAGGCCTATGAGCGGCTTGCCGATGCGCAATTGATCGAAGCCTCGCGCACCAGCGGCACCCGCGTCGCCGACCGGCCGTCCAGCCCGCCGAAAAAACTCGAACAGCCCTCCGCCGGCCCCTTCATGGAGATGTACGAGGAACTCACCGCGGGGCCGGCGATTTTCCAGATGGGCGTGCCCGCGCAGGAAACGCTGCCGGCCAAGCTGTTCACCAACGTGCGTTCGTTTGCGCTGCGGGCGGAATCCAATGCGTCGGTGGTTTATCCCGACCCGCGCGGCGAACAGGAACTGCGCCGCGAGATTGCCGCCTACCTGGCCATTGCGCGCGGCATCCATTGCCTGCCGGCGCAGATCGTCATCACCAGCGGTTTCAGCGGCGGCCTTGGCCTGACGCTGCGTGCGCTGGGGCTGGACGGCAAAAAGGTCTGGATGGAGAACCCCGGTTTTCCATTCACCCGGCACGGCCTGGAACTGGCGAAGCTTCAGATCGCACCGGTGCCCGTCGATGCCGAAGGGCTGAATGTCGACGCCGGCATCGAGCGTGCGCCGGATGCGGCCCTGGTGGTGGTGACACCCGGACAACAAGCACCACTCGGCCCCACGCTTTCATTGGCCAGGCGTCTGCAATTGCTCGACTGGGCCGGACGGCAAGGCGCCTGGATTATCGAAGACGATTATCTGAGCGAACTGCAGCTCGCCTCGCGCGCCGCACCGGCACTCGCCTCGCTGGATCACGGCCAGCGCGTCATTCACCTCGGTTCGTTCAGCAAGACCATCAGCCCTGCCCTGCGCCTGGGCTTTATCGTCGTCCCGCTCCCGCTGGTCGCGCAGTTCGCCGAAGTGGCCGCCTGCCTCGCACCGGCGCCGTGGCCGGCCGTGCAATTGGCGGCCGCGCATTTCATCCGCGACGGCCACTACATGCGCCATCTGCGCCGCATGAAGAACCTCTATTCCGCCCAACGCAACGCCTTGCTGGCCTGTCTTGCCGAACGCGATTTCGAAGTATCGACAGCAGGCCTCGCCGTACTGCTGCACCTGCCGGACGGCACGCCGGATATGGCGATCATCAAGGCCATGCTGCCATTCGGCCTAGCTCCCGCACCGCTGTCGCCGTGGTATGCGCAACCGGATGCGGCGAAGTCAGGGCTGCTGCTGGGCATTGCAACGTCGCCGCAAAAACATGTGGCGCGATCGTGCGACCGCATGGAAGAAGTCATCCACCGCTTCGTCTGAGCGCCAACGAAAAACAACGATGCCGGGAAGGTTTGCGGCCGGAGCCGCGGGTACAGGGCGCTGCCCGCAAACCCGACCCGTGGCCTCCGGTCGCAAGCCTTCCCGGCATCGAAGCGGGAATGATGCGCCGCATGCTTGTAAAGAAGCGATGCGGCGCGGGTGGTTAGGTATATAGATGCCGTAAAAGTTCAAGCCAACGAAATGCTTGCTACAGAGTCCCTTCTCCCCTCCGGGGAGCACGCGGGGAGCGCACAGGGATGTGCGCGGTTTTGAGGAGCGAGGAAGGTGGCGGCAGCCGGATGAGGGGCGGGTGCTCGCGACGACGCATCTACGAAGAGAAGAAAAGCATTTAGGTTTTCTCGACCCTCAGCGCATCACTCCGCCCGGCCCCTCACCCCAACCCTCTCCCCGGCGGGGAGAGGGGGATGGAGGGTGTCGCTCGAAGGCTCGCCCATCGCCTGAAATAACGCTGCCGTATCCACCAACCGCTGCGCCGTCGCCTGGATCTCCTGCAAACGCGCATTATGCCAACGCTGCTCGCCGGCCAGCGTCATCGGATACGACACCGAACCCAGCCGATACCGACTACGCGCATCGTCAAACGACTGCTTCGCCGACACCGACCCGCTCTGCGCTGCCTGCAACGCCAGCGCATCCTGCTCCAGCGCCGTCAGGGTATCGGCCACGTTCTGAAACGCCCCCAGCACCGTTTGCCGATACTGCGCCAGCGACACATCGTAAGAAGCGATAGCCGCCTTACGCTGCGCCCACAGCGCGCCGCCATGGAAGATCGGCTGCGTCAGCGAAGCCGTGGCGCCCCAGATCGTGCTGGCCCCGGTAAACAGCTTCGAACGGTCGAACGCCGCCGAACCCAGCGAAGCCGACAGCGACAGGTGCGGAAACAGATTGCCGGTCGCCACGCCCACTTCCGCGGAGGCCGCACGCACCGCCGCTTCCGCCGCCAATACATCCGGCCGCTGCTGCAGCAGTTCCGACGGCACCGACACGGGAACCTCGGCCGGCAATTTCAGCTCCGCCAGCGGAAACACCTCCGGCGCCTGATCCGGCGTACGCCCAAGCAACACCGCCAGGGCATGGCGCTCGCGCAAGGCCTGCGCACGCAGACCCGGCAGGCTGCCTTCGATGGCCGCCGCATTGCGCTGCGCCGCGAGCAGATCCTCGTTCGCCGCCGCACCCAGCCGATACGCCTTGCCGGTCAGCTCTACCTGCTCGCGCGCCAGGGCCGCCAACCGCTCCGTGGCCTCGACCTGCTCCGCCAAGGCCGAGGCCGTCACCGCCGAGATCACGATATTCGCCGCCAGCGCACGCCGCGCCGCATCGAATTGATACGACTGCGCATCCACCTGCGCCGCCGCCTGCTTCACTTCATTGCGCGATACGCCGAACAGGTCGAAGTCGTAGCTCAGCTGCAGCTGCCCGGCATACACGTTGTAGATATTGGTGGGCTTGCCGACATTCGGCAGCCCCAGCGCACGCTCGCGCGTCGCCTGGCCACCCGCATCGAGCGATGGCCACAACGCATCGCCCACCACCGCGCGATACTGCTGGCGTACCGATTCCAGCGTATGCCGCGCTGCTTCCAGCGAAGGACTGCGCTGCAGCCCTTCGTCCACCAGCGCATCGAGCTTGGCTGATCCGTAAGCCTTCCACCACTCCGGCACCGCCCGCTGGCCAAGGCTGAAGCGCTGCGCCACGCCACCGGCTTCCGCGGTGGACTCCGGCGTCGGCGCCACCGCGTAATGCTCCGGATCAGCCATCTTCGGCGGCTTCGCCGACGGCGCGAACGAACACCCCGCCAAGGCCACCACCACGCCCAGCGCCGCCACATGTGCCCAATGCATGCGCATCATGGCCGCACCTCCTTCGACACTTCATCCGATTTGACGCGATACCAGGCCGCATACAGCGCCGGCAGATAGAACAAGGTGAGAATGGTCGCCACCGTGATGCCGCCCATCAGCGCCGTCGCCATCGGCCCGAAGAAGTTGCTGCGCAGCAGGGGAATCAGGGCCAGCACCGCCGCGGCCGCGGTCAAGGTAATCGGCCGGAAACGCCGCACCGTGGCGCCGACGATCGCCTCCCAGCGCGGATGCCCTTCGCGGATATCCTGCTCGATCTGGTCCACCAGGATCACCGAGTTGCGCATGATGATGCCGAACATGGCGATCGTGCCCAGCATCGCCACGAAGCCGAACGGCTGGCGGAACACCAGCAGCGACACGATCACGCCGATCAGCCCCAACGGCGCGGTGAGCACCACCATGAAGGTACGGCCGATGCTCTGCAGCTGGATCATCAGCAAGGTGAGCACCGCGATCACCATCAGCGGCATCTGGTCATTGATCGAACCCTGCGCCTTGGCGTTCTGCTCCACCGAACCGCCCACTTCGATGCGATAGCCCACCGGCAGGCCCTTGCGCAGCTCGCCCAGCTTGGCATCGATCGCATTGGTCACGTCCAGGCCCTGCGCGCCGTTGCGCGTATCGGACTGCACATTGATCGAGGCCTGGCGGTCGCGCGCCCAGATCACGCCGTATTCCAGGCCGTAATGCACTTTGCCCAGCTGCGCGAGGGGAATGGCCGCGCCACCCGGGGTGGGCAAGGCCAGCCGCTCGATCTGATCCGGATGCACGCGCTCATTCTTCGGCGCACGCAGATCCACGCCGATCAGCTTGTCGCGCTCGCGGTACTGCGTGATGGTGGTGCCGGACAGCGACATGGCGAGGAAGTCGGCCACGTCCTGCGAACTCACGCCCAGGCGGCGCGCCGCGGTCTGGTCGATCTCGAAGCGCACCGAGCGCTCCGCCGGCTCGTCCCAGTCGAACTGCACGTTGCGCGTGCGCGGGTCGGCGCGCATCACGCCGGCAATCTTCTCGGCGATGCCGCGCACCGTGGCGATATCGTCGCCGCTGACGCGGAACTGCACCGGGAAGCCCACCGGCGGGCCGTTCTCCAGCCGGCTCACACGCGTGCGCACGGCGCTGAAGTCGCGGGCCAGCACGCCGTCGAGCACCTTGGCCAGCGCCTCGCGGTTCTCCACGTCTTTCGCCGTGACCACGAACTGCGCGAAGTTAGGCTGCGCCAGCTGCTGGTCCAGCGGCAGGTAGAAGCGCGGCGCGCCGCTGCCGACGAAGCTGACGTAGTTCGCCACCTCCTTGCGGTCCTTCAGCACGTGCTCCATGCGCCTGACCTGTACGAGGGTGGCGTCGAACGAGGCGCCTTCGGGCAGGCGCAGGTCGACCAGCAGCTCGGAGCGGTCGGAGCTGGGGAAGAACTGCTTCGGCACCAGGCCGAAACCCGCCATCGACACCACGAACAGCGCCACCGTCACCACCAGCACCAGCACGCGGTGCTTCAGGCAGTAATCGAGCGTGCGGCGGAAGCGCTGGTAGAAGGCGGTGTCGTAGATCTCGATATCGCCGCCATGCTCCGGCCGCGTCTTCGCCTTCGCCCGCCGCGCCTCGTTCCAGCGCGCTGGCATGAAGCGCGCCCACCACTCGCTGCCCGGCTGCACGCGCGCGTGGTGCTCCGGCAGGAAGTGATAACCGAGCAGCGGGATCACGATCACCGCCGCCAGCCACGAGAGCAGCAGCGCGATCGCCGATACCTCGAAGATCGAACGCGTGTACTCGCCCGTGCCCGACTTGGCCAGCGCGATCGGCAGGAAGCCCGACACCGTCACCAGCGTGCCGGTGAGCATCGGGAACGCGGTGCTGGTATAGGCAAAAGCGGCGGCACGCGCCCGGCTCCAACCCTGCTCCAGCTTCACCGCCATCATCTCGACCGCAATGATCGCGTCGTCCACCAGCAGGCCCAATGCCAATACCAGGGTGCCCAGCGAAACCTTGTGCAGGCCGATGCCCATCAGCTCCATGCACAGCGCGGTGGCGGCCAGCACGAAGGGAATCGAGATCACCACCACCATGCCGGTGCGCAGGCCCAGGCTGAGCAGGTTGACCAGCAGCACGATCGCCACGGCTTCGGCGACCGACTCCAGGAAATCGTCCACCGAATGCGCCACGGCGTGCGGCATGCTGGTCACTTCCGCCAGCTTCAAGCCCGCGGGCAGGCGCTGCTGCAACTTGGCGGTGGCTTCGTCCAGCGCCTTGCCCAGATGGATCACGTCGCCACCCGGCTGCATGGTGATGCCCACGCCCAGCACCTGCTGCGACATGAAGCGCATCTGCTGGCCGGGCGGGTCGTCGTAGCCGCGGCGGATGGTGGCGATATCGCCGAGGCGGAAGGTCTGCCCGCCGGCGCGCAGCAAGGTGTTCTCCAGCGCGGCCATGTCGTTGAACTGGCCGCTGGGGCGCACATACACGCGGTCGTCCGCCGTGCTCATCACGCCGGCCGAAGCCACCGCGTTCTGCGCATTGATCGCCTCGGCAATCTGCTGCGGGCTGATGCCGAGCTTGGACAGGCGCGCGTTCGGCATCTCGATGGTGATGCGCTGGTTCTGGTCGCCGAGGAAATCGACCTTGCCCACGCCCGGCACGCGCAGCAGTTCGGCGCGCAGCTGGTCCGCGTAGTCGTGCAGTTGCGCCGGCGTAAAGCCGTCGCCTTCCAGCGCGTAGATGTTGGTGTAGACGTCGCCGAATTCGTCGTTGAAGAACGGCCCCTGCACGCCCGGTGGCAGCTGCGCGCGGATATCGCCCACCTTCTTGCGCACCTGGTACCAGGTGTCGGGCACGCTGGAAGCCGGCGCGGAATCCTTGATGTTGAAGAAGATCAGCGATTCGCCCGGACGCGAATAGCTGCGCAGGAAATCGATCGACGGCGTTTCCTGCAGCTTGCGCGAGATGCGGTCGGTAACCTGGTCCTGCACCTGCTTGGCGTCGGCGCCGGGCCAGAAGCTCTGGATCACCATCACCTTGAAGGTGAACGGCGGGTCCTCCGACTGCGACAGCCGGCTGTACGAGAGCATGCCGAAGACGGTGATCATCACCATCAAGAAGATCACGAAGGACTGATGGCGCAGCGCCCACGCGGAGAGATTGAAGCGGCCTTCTTCGTGGCCGCTTTCCTGGCTGGACGGCTGCGTCATAGCGGGCTGTCCTCGGCATGCGGCGGCGCCATCGGGGCCACCTTCTCGCCCGCGCTCACCGCATGCACGCCCTGCATCACCACGCGCTCGCCGGCTTCCAGGCCGCTGCCGACCAGCACGTCGCGCTCGCCGTAGCGCAGCACGGTGACCGGGCGCAGTTCGAGCGTGGCATCCGCGGCGCGCACCACCCAGACCGCGGGGCGCTCGCCTTCGTGGAACAGCGCGGTGGCGGGCAGGCGCACGGCCTTGGCCGTGGGCGCATCGCCCGCGAGCGCAACGTCGGCGGTCATCCCAAGCCGCACGTGCGGATCCGGTGCATCCAGGCCGAGCTTCACGCGATAGGTGCGCGTCTGCGGATCGGCCGCCGGCGCCACCTCGCGCACGTGCGCAGCCAGCGGCTGGCCCTGCACCGACAGCAGGCTCACCTTGGCCGGCTGCCCCGGCTGGATCTTGGCGACGCGGTCTTCCGGCACGTCCACGTACACATCGCGCTCGCCGGACCACGCAAACCCGAACACCGCCTGCCCCGCCGCCAGCACCTGGCCCACTTCGGCGTGCTCGCTGGTAATGGCGCCGTCGCGGTCGGCGATCAGCGCGTTGTAGCGGCTCTGGTTGCGTGCCAGTTCGTACTGCTGCTTGGCTTGCGTCTGCGCGGCCAGCGCGGAGGCGTAGGCATCGCGCGTCTGGTCCAGCTGCAGCTGGCTGATCAGGTTTTCCTTGGCCTGCGCCTCGTCGCGGTCGCGCTGCTGGGTGGCGAAGCTCAGGCGGTGTTCGGCCGCGTCCAGCGCGGCGCGGGCGGCGGCTTCGTTCTTGCCGGCGTCGGCATCGTCGAGGCGGGCCAGCACCTCGCCCTTCTTCACCGTGTCGCCCAGGCGCGCTTCGCGGGAGATCAGCTGGCCGGGTACGCGGAAGGCCAGCGGCATTTCGTAGCGGGCGTGGATTTCGCCGGGGAAGCGCAGGGTCTGCGCGCCGTCGGCGGCAGGCGCCGGCAGCGCGATCACCGGCCGCGCGGCCTCGGCGTCCGGGGCCTTGTGGCCGCAGCCGGCCAGCAGGGCCAGCGCCGCGGCGGCAGCCAGCCACGCCGCGGGGCGGCGGGCGCCCGCTGTGGATAGGGGGTAGGTCACGAGCCAACTCCTGGTAAGGCGGGGACGGGGGTGCCGGCGCCGGGCCATGCCGCTGCCAGCGCCTTGATACGTCGCCGCACTCTAATACAGTGTTGTATTTGAATTCAAGAAAGCATCCAAATGGTGACTTTCGGCCTACGTGCTAGGATCGCCCCATGGCACGTAAACGACTGACCCGCGAAGAAAGCCGCGACCAGACCAACCAGCGTCTGCTCGAAGCGGCCGCCCATGTGATCGCCAGGAAAGGCTTCGCCGCCGCCAGCGTCGAGGACATCGCCGCGCACGCCGGCTATACCCGCGGCGCGTTCTATTCCAACTTCAAGAGCAAGGCCGAGCTGTTCATCGCCCTGCTCAGCCAGGACCATCAGTGCGTGCAGCAGGATCTGCAGAAGATCCTCGACGCCCCGCTGTCCATCGCGGACATGCAGGCGCAGATCTCGCAGTACTACCTGCAGGTCTACCGCGACGAAAAGAATTTCATCCTGTGGGCCGAAGCCCGCGTGCTGGCCCTGCGCGACGCCAAGTTCCGCGCGCGCCTCAATGCCTATTGCCTGGAAAAGCGCGACGATATCGCTTCGATCATCGAGCAGTTCTACAAGATGATGGGCACGGAGCCACCCGCTCCGCCGAAGGATCTTGCGTTCGGCACCATGGCCTTGATCGACGGCATGCGCTTCTTCAACGAGACGATCCCGAAGGAGCTGACGGACGAGGCGGCGATGCATGTGCTTGGGGTGATGTTTAATTCGACGTTCTTCAAGTAATCGCCATGACGGCGATGCCTGCCGTAGTGGTGATGGGCGTGGCCGGTTGCGGCAAGTCCACGGTGGGCATTGCGCTGTGCGAACGTGTTGGCGCGCGCATGATCGAGGGCGACGCGTTTCATCCGGAAAGCAATATTCGCAAGATGAGTGCGGGCATTCCGCTGGACGATGCGGACCGCGCGGGGTGGTTGGCGCGGCTTGGCGAGGAGTTGGCCAAAGCGGTGGCCGGTGGCGAAACCGTGGTGCTGGCTTGCTCGGCGTTGAAGCGGCGCTATCGGGACATGCTGCGGGCGGCGGTGCCTGAGCTGGGATTTGTGTATCTCGAGTTGACGCCGGATGAGGCCCGAGAGCGGGTGGCGCATCGTCGTGGGCATTTCATGCCGGCGACGTTGATCGAGAGTCAGTTTCGGGATCTGGAATCACCGCACAACGAGCAGCACGTGTTGTCGGTGCGCGCGACTGCTCCTTTGGAAGCGATCGTCGAAAATATCGCCGCCTGGTGGTGCTGACAGCCCCATAGAAAGAACCCCTTCTCCCCTCCGGGGAGCACGCGGGGAGCGCACAGGGATGTGCGCGGTTTTGAGGAGCGAGGAAGGTGGCGGCAGCCGGATGAGGGG
>Ga0065165_1001784_pt1 | contig 21259 bp, 14 predicted proteins | sample AraplaMF_Cvi_mMF_FD_63813 | JGI IMG/M metagenome (GOLD analysis project Ga0065165, IMG submission 63813) | Arabidopsis root microbial communities from the University of North Carolina, USA - plate scrape MF_Cvi_mMF (version 2) (version 3) | ecosystem: Host-associated > Plants > Roots >... | reverse complement strand
TATTTCGTGGTGTTCGGCGCCGCGATCGGCTCGCGCATCAGCCAGGTCGAGGGCGTCAGCTACGGCACCTTCATCGTGCCGGGCCTGATCATGCTCTCGGTGCTGACCCAGAGCATCGCCAACGCCTCGTTCGGCATCTACTTTCCGAAATTCACCGGCACGATCTACGAGATCCTGTCGGCGCCGATTTCCTATTACGAGATCGTGCTCGGCTATGTCGGCGCCGCCGCCACCAAGTCGATCATCCTCGGCCTGATCATCCTCGCCACCGCCGGGCTGTTCGTCCCCTTGCACATCCATCATCCGGTCTGGATGCTGGCCTTCCTGGTGCTGACGGCGGTGACGTTCAGCCTGTTCGGCTTCATCATCGGCATCTGGGCCGACGGCTTCGAAAAGCTCCAGATGATCCCGATGCTGGTGGTGACGCCGCTGACCTTCCTCGGCGGCAGCTTCTATTCCATCGACATGCTGCCGCCGACCTGGCGCACGGTGGCGCTGCTCAACCCGGTCGTCTACCTGATCTCGGGCTTCCGCTGGAGCTTCTACGAGATCGCCGACGTCAGCGTATCGGTCAGCATCGGCATGACGACGGCGTTCCTGGTGATCTGTCTCGCCGTGATCTGGTGGATTTTCCGCACCGGGTATCGGCTGAAGAATTGACGGCGGCCCTGTAGCCCGGATGGAGCGAAGCGTAATCCAGGACCGGCGTCACCTCAGGCACCAGCGGCCCCGGATTGCGCTTCGCTCCATCCGGGCTACTCGACCTCACCGATAGCAGTGGAAGCGGTGATAGCCGTCGTAATAGCCGCGGCAGCGGTAATGGCGGTGATGGGGAATGCCGAACACGCCCTCGACCGCGCCTACGGCGCCGCCCACACCGGCGCCGACCGCGCCACCGACTACGCCGCCGACAGGTCCGGCAATCCGGTTGCCTTCGTAGGAGCCTTCCTGGGCGCCGCGGACGATGCCCTGGGCGTGGCCGGCTTGTGGCAGGGCCGATAACGCGAGCAGTATGGCGGCGGCCGCGAGCGGCAGGCGGACGGGCAGACCAGCCGGCAAGGCGGCGGCAGTAACACGGGCTTTGTTCATTTTCAGTCCCAAGGGGTAAAAACGGTGGCGGACGCCACCAATTGGCAGGCGATCATCAACGTTTGACGCGGCCGAATAGTTGCGCCTTTGTGACGAATTGTCGGCGTTGTGAACGCATGTTCGCTCGCGAAAATGTCAGCATTGCAGATGGCCGCGCGGCACAAAGCGGCCTTGCTTAAGCCCGGTGTCACGTTAACGATGGCAACAAGGTTGGCTTGGCGAGCCGCTGGAACGAAAGCCGGATTGCAGGCATATTGCACGCCGGGGGACGGAGAGCCGCGGCGCCTTGCACGAACAGGCCGGAGGCCAGAACTCAAATGCGTTTCCAGATGCGTTCATTTTTCATCGCTTTCACCTCCCTGATGCTATTGAGCGCGGGCACCGCGCAAGCCAAGGTCGAGATCACCGTCGACAAGGACAACCAGCAGATGACCGTCGCCGTCGACGGCGTCGCGCGCTATCACTGGCCGGTGTCGACAGGCATCCCCTCGCGTGAAACGCCGGGCGGCTCGTTCCGCGCCTTCCGCATGGAAGAGGATCACTACTCCAAGGAATTCGACGACGCGCCGATGCCGCACGCGATCTTCTTCACGAAGGTTGGCCACGCCATCCACGGCACGGACTCGGTCGGCCGGCTCGGCACGCCCGCCTCGCACGGCTGCGTGCGGCTGTCCCGGCAGAATGCCTCGACGCTCTACGCGCTGGTGCAGCAGCAAGGCGTGCTCAACACCACGGTGACGCTGACCGGCTCGGCGCAGGTGGCCCTGGCGCGCAATCCGCGCGGCCGCGCCAACACGGCGATGGCCCGCGCGCCGCAGCAGCCCGCCGAGGAGCAGTACGCCACGTCGGGCGATCCCGTGAACCTCACGCCGCAGCCCGCCCCCGCCCGCCGCTACATGCCGCAGGACGACAATTACATCTATCCCGCCGACGGCAGCGACACCGGCGCGCGTTATCCGGCACCGCGCGGCGCCCGTCCGCTCTATGATGCGCAGGTCTATCAACAGCAGCAGCCGCAGCAATATTACAATCAGGGCTATGGCCAGCAGGGGACCACCTATTATCAGCCCCAGCCCCGGCAGGTTTATCAGCCGCGCGGCTATTACTACCAGAACTGAGATTCTGATTTGAGCATGATCTGTTCGGAAAACCGCTTCACACTTTTCCGGATCATGCTCTATCTAAACGCGGCGTCGCCGCGTTCGACGATCTTGCGCGCAGCATCGACAAAGGCGCGCGCGACCGGCTCGAGGATCTCGGGGCCGGTCGCGGTGAGATCGTCCGACGGCGTATGGAATGTTCGATGGCGGCCGGCCATGCCGAGGAAATTGGCATAGCCCGCCGCGTGCACGTCGCGCAGCTCGCCGACCGCCTGCTTCTCCGTCACCAGACGTTTTGCCTCGACATTTGCGAAGGCCTCGTCGGTCAGCGCGACAGCGGATTTGCTCAGCACGAGATAGCGCTCTTCCTCGGGCCGATCGGCGCGGGCGCCCTCCGCGAAAGCATAGCAGGCGTTCGACGAACCGAAATGAATCCACGCCAGCGTGTCCTTCGGCGCCCGTGCGCCGTTCTTCAGGAACAGCTCCATGCCGCCATGGCCGATCTCATGGCCGGCGGTGGCGATGAAGACGAAATGCGCCGGCCATTTTTCCGCAGCGACGGTGCGCGCCAGCGCGAGGAAATTGGCGATGCCGGGGCCGCGTTCGCAGACGCAGGTGTACCAGCCGGTCATCGGCGTGGAGACCACGATGGTCGGCCCGCGCCCGGTGCCGGTCGAGGCAATGACGTTGCGGCCGGCGACATCGCGCTCGTAATGGCCCTTGACGTCGAAAGTGACAGGCGCGCCTGACGCCAGCGCACGCTCGAACAATGCGCGCGATTTGGCGCCGACCACGACCACCGGCACCGGCCAGGGCGCATCCTCCTGCGTGACATTGTAGGCGAAGCGGTCGTCGGCGGGATTGCCGATCATCAGGAGGATCGCCGCAGGCTTTTTCGCAGCGGCTTCCGTGATGGCCGCCCGATGATCTGGGCCGAGATAGGCACCGCGATCGAACGGCAGGTCGAGCAGAAGGATCCTTCCCGCGACATCGCCCTCGCGTGCCAGCGGCGCCGTGAGATGGAAGCTCGCCCTGTCCTCCGGCGGCCACCAGAACGGCGTCGCCTCGACCGATGTGCCGGCCGCCTCGGCGCTGGCCTGCTCGACGACATATTGCCGCCCGAGCACGACCGGCTGGAAGCTGACGTCGAACCCGGCCTGCGCCATCTCGCCGGCGATCCAGTCGGCGGTGGCGCGGTCACCGGGCGAGCCGAAACGGTGCAGGCCGAAGGAGGCGTAGCGCGCAACGTCCTCGTAGAGGCTTGCGCCCGAAAGCACATCCCTGGCCGCTGCTTGTCCAACCATGAGAACCGCCATCGTTGCGATGAGGATAAGCCGCATGTGAATGGCTCCCTGAACCGATCGTTTCCGCTTTCTGTTGCGACTCCGGACTGTCACTCCCCGTCCCGCAGCCGACGGTACAACGCGCCCAAAATGTTGGAATAATCGTCGGTCCAGACCCGCACACGGTCGTCGGCTTCGGTCAGCTCCCAGATCTTCGAGGACGCGAGCTTGCCGACATCTTCCTCCTCGCGCGCGGAGATGACGACGTCGGTCGAGAAGATGTAGTCCCCGTCGCGTCCGGAATCCTCGTTGTAGACCCAGCTCTTGAGATCGTTGGCGTCGGCGATGCCGACCACGACGGTCTCGAGATCGAGATGCCGGTTGGAGACGTGCATCACCACGGCGCCGTGCGGCGCGAGCTTGTCCTTGTAGATCTTCATCGCCTCTTCCGTGGCAAGATGGATCGGGATCGCATCCGACGAATAGGCATCGACGATGATGAGGTCGTAGGCGCCGTCCGGCTCCTTCGCGAAGGTGAGGCGGGCGTCGCCGATCACCGGCTTCAGGCCCGGCATGCAGCTCGAGATGTAGCGGAAATTCTTCGGGTCGCTCGCGGCGTCGACCATGGATTGGTCGATCTCGAAAAATTTCCAATCCTCGCCGGGCTCGGCGGCGCAGGTGAGCGTGCCGGAGCCGACCCCGATCGCCGCGACCTTCAGCGGCGCCCCCTTGCGCTCGCGGATCGCGCTGACGGCCTGACCGATGCCGCCGTCCTTGTGGTAGTAGGTGATCGGCTCGGGCCGGCCGGTGACCGGCGTGCCGTCATTGTTGCGGAAACGCTCGGCGCCGTGGATCGTGGTGCCGTGCATCAGGACGTGGAAATAGCCCCCGGGCGTCTCCACGATCTTGTGCACGCCGAAGAAGCTGCGCACGGTGGTGACGCGGCCTTCATCCGCCGGATAGATCCGGATCAACGCCAGCGCCAGCGCGACGGTGGCAAAGATCTTCCAGCGCCCGGCATTGAGCGCCAGCGTCAGCAGCGCGGCGAGCACGCCGACGGAGCCGGCGACCCAGACGCGGTGATCCTCGAACCAGGTCGAGAGATGACCCGTGGTGTAAGACGGCACAACAAGCGCCAGCGCGAGTGCGGCAAGCGCCAGCCAGTACCATTTGACGATGCCGGCGAGGCGCTCGTTCGCGGACGGGCGGCACAGCGCCGCGAGCGCGATCAGGATCGGATATTCGGCGATCCAGGAGAAGGTGAAGGGCGCGACGAGGCCGGCAAAGAGGCCGCCGACCATGCCGCCGAACGACAGCGCGACATAGAAGCCGGTGAGATATTTGGCTGCCGGCCGCGTCCGCGCCAGTTCGCCGTGGCAGGCCATGGCGATGACGAAGAAGCACAATTGATGACCGCCGAGTGTCAGCAGCAGGTTCTGCTCACCGCCGAACGCCAACAGAACGACCACGCCCGCGATCGCGACCGGCTGGAGCATCAGCATCCATTTGTGCGGCAGCAGCGGCCGCGACTGGAACACCACCACCCAGGTGAGCAGATACAGCGACAGCGGCAGCACCCAGAGCAGCGGCGCCGCCGCGACGTCGGTCGAGATATGCGCGGTGACCGCGATCAGCAGGCCGGACGGCACCGCGGCAAGGAAGATCCAGCGCAGCCGCGTCACGAGGCCCGGCGCCGGCGCATTCATATCCGCGGTTCGCGCGTCGGCTACTGCCAGCTTCGGCGAGCGCAACAGCAGCACGCCGCAGGCGGCGATCAGGAGGATCAGCAGGCCGTAACCGCCGGTCCAGAACCGGTTCTGCGTGTGCAGCGTGAACATCGGTTCCAGCAGGAACGGATAGGACAACAGTGCGAGGAAGCTGCCGATGTTGGAGGAAGCATAGAGGAAGTAGGGATCGTGCCCGGCGGGATGGCCCGTGCGGACGAACCAGGCCTGCAACAACGGATTGTTGGCGGCGAGCGCGAAGAACGGCAGGCCGATCGAGACCACGAACAGGCCGAGCAGCCAGAACGCATAGCCCGACGCCGGCGGTTCGCCATAGGCGGCGGAGATGCCGAGCGGCAACGTCGCGAAGGCGAGCACCAGCAGCAAAAGATGCACCACGACCGGAACGATGCGATTCCTGACCTGCATCAGCAGATGCGCGTAGGCGTAGCCGGCCAGCAGCAACGACTGGAAGAACACCATCGCCACCGACCACACCGCGGGCGAGCCGCCGAGCCGCGGCAGCACCATCTTCGTGAACAGCGGCTGCACCGAGAACAGCAGCAGCGCGCTGACGAAGATCGCAGCGGTGTAGACCGCCAGCAGCAGCCGGTTGCGCGACGACGACGGCTGCTCCGTGGCGGCGGGTTGCACGATCGAATCCATGAAAGCTCCGGCAAACAATCCCCGGCGGGCGCCGGACGCGCGCAATGGAGCACAAGGCGCCTGAACGGGCAATAAAGGGGCTCGTGATGTTGCGGCGAGAAATGCCTGATATAGAGATGTCATTCCGGGGACCAATCCCGGAATGACGGTGGAACATTCAGAACCTCTCATGACCGAAACCGACGTCGTCATCATCGGCGCTGGCCATAACGGCCTCACCTGCGCGGCCTATCTCGCGATGGCGGGCCTGCGCGTACGCGTGGTCGAGCGTCGCAAGGTGGTCGGCGGTGCCGCAGTCACGGAGGAGTTTCATCCGGGCTTCCGCAATTCGGTCGCCGCCTACACCGTGAGCCTGCTCAATCCGCAGGTCATTCGTGACCTCAAGCTCGCCGAGCAGGGCCTGCGGTTCGTCGAACGGCGCGCCCAGAATTTTCTGCCCGCGCCTGACGGCAGCTATCTCCTCACCCGCGAGGGACGGACAAAGGCGTCCGTCGCGCGGCTCAGCGCGCATGATGCGGAAGCGCTCGACGGCTTCTCGCGCGAGCTCGAAGACATCGCCGACGTGCTCAGGCAATTTGTGCTGCGCGCGCCGCCGAACCTGCTCGACGGCTTTGGCACGAACGCGATCCGCGAGGCCGTGAACGCATGGCAGAGCGCCAACATCCTGCGCGGATTGACGCTGGAGCAAAGCCGCAGCCTGCTCGATCTCTTCACCCGCTCGGCCGGCGAGATGCTGGAGGAGCGGTTCGAGCACGACCTGGTCAAGGCGCTGTTCGGCTTCGACGCCATCGTCGGCAATTATGCCAGCCCCTACGCAGCGGGCTCGGCCTATGTGATGCTGCATCACGCCTTCGGCGAGGTGAACGGCAAGAAGGGTGTCTGGGGCCACGCCATCGGCGGCATGGGCGCGATCACGCAAGCCATGGCGGGCGCTGCGCGCGACAAGGGCGCCACGATTGACCTTGATGCCGGCGTGCGCGAGGTGATCGTCGAGCGCGACCGCACCGTCGGCGTGGTGCTGGAGAACGGCGAGACGATCCGCGCAAAATATGTCGCGGCCAACGTCAATCCAAAGCTGCTCTATACGCGGCTGATCGCCGCCGACGCCCTGCCGCAAGACTTCCTCGCCCGCATCCGGCACTGGAAGAACGGCTCCGGCACCTTCCGCATGAATTTGGCGCTGGACCGCCTGCCCTCCTTTACCGCGCTGCTGGGCGAAGGCGATCATCTCTCTTCCGGCATCATCCTGGCGCCCAGCCTCGGCTACATGGACCGCGCCTATCTCGATGCCCGCGCGCAGGGCTGGAGCCGGGAGCCTGTCGTGGAAATGCTGATCCCCTCGACGCTCGACGACACGCTCGCGCCCGAGGGCAAACATGTCGCGAGCCTGTTCTGCCAGCACGTCGCGCCTGAGTTGCCTGACGGCAAGTCGTGGGACGACCATCGCGACGAGGTCGCCGATCTCATGATCGCGACGGTGGACAAATACGCACCGGGCTTCGCGGCAAGCGTGCTCGGCCGCCAGATCCTCTCCCCGCTCGATCTCGAACGGCAGTTCGGCCTGTTAGGGGGCGACATCTTCCACGGCGCGCTGACGCTCAATCAGTTGTTCTCGGCGCGGCCGATGCTGGGCCATGCCGATTATCGCGGCCCCCTGAAGGGCCTCTACCATTGCGGCTCCGGCGCCCACCCCGGTGGCGGCGTCACCGGCGCCCCCGGCCACAATGCGGCGCAGGCGATCCTGAGGGACCATCGCTCGCTGTTCGGAAGCCGTGGATAGGTCTGTGGATGGGCTGTGGACAGGCCGTTGAAAGGTCTGTGGTCAGGCAGACGAGAGCTGCACGGAATGGACGGGGACGGGCGGGGGACAGCCAGTGGAAAAGCTGGGGATGAGTGGCGGGACAGGCACTGAATAATTTGCGGAAAACGAGCGGACCGCCTGCGGGCATTCCCGCCAGCCCTCAAAACGACCTCGCCCGCGAGGGGGCAATTCCCCTTCGCGGGCAGTGATCGGGAAACAGCCTATGAAGAAATCAGCCCCCACCGGGAAATGGGAGGCGGAAATTACTTCAAGGAGGTGCTAATCGAACCGAACTTGTCGTTCAACGTGGTGCCCAGGCTGTTCACCACGGTGATGATCGCCAACGCGATACCGGCTGCAATCAGGCCGTATTCGATCGCAGTCGCACCCGACTCGTCGTACCAGAACTTCGAAACCATGCGCTTCAAGACTCGCCTCCATTTCCATCTAAAGGTGTGCTGGGTGGCTCCAACATCCGAAAATCTACGGGGCACAACCTGCTGTCGGGTTAAGTCGCGAAGTACAAGTTATGCGGAAAACTGGGAACAAAAGTTCCCAAAATTGAACCCAACGGACCCCTGATGCAGCCTTCTCCCACTCATCGCGCCAGCTTTTCGCTTCCCACCGAGGCGGCCGCGAAGCGCATCGTTGACGTGCTCACCGAGGTCTTTTTCGACGGCGATGCGGCGGTCGCCGCGTTTGAACAGCCGGACGGGAAATGGGACGTCACGCTGCATTTCGCGGATGCGCCAGACCAGGCATTGCTGCGCGAACTCGTTGCAAATTCAGCAGGAAATGACATCGCCGCGACGCTTGCCTTCGACACGATCGAGGCCAAGGACTGGGTCAAGGCCAGCCTTGAAGATCTCGTCCCGGTCCCGGCCGGACGCTTCGTCGTCCACGGCAGCCACGACCGCGACCGCGTCGCGCCCAACAAGCTCAGGATCGAGATCGAGGCAGCGCTCGCCTTCGGCACCGGCCATCACGGGACCACCCGCGGCTGTTTACTGCTGCTTGACCATGTCCTGAAGAGTTCCCGCCCCCGGAACCTGCTCGATCTCGGCACCGGGACCGGCGTTCTGGCCATCGCCGCGGCCAAGGCACTGCATCGCGCGGTGCTGGCCTCCGATATCGACCCGCCCTCGGTGCGGGTGGCGGCCGAGAACGCTTCCCTGAACGAAACCGGTCAATATGTGCGGGTGATCCGCGCCACCGGCTTCGCCGCGCCGGATTTTGCAAGGTGCGGCCCGTTCGACCTGGTGCTGGCCAACATCCTTGCCAACCCGTTAAGGCAATTGGCCGGGCCGATGGTCCGGCACCTCGCGCCCGGCGCGCGCGTCATCCTCTCCGGCCTGTTGACGCACCAGGCCCCCGCCGTGATCGCCGCCTACCGCGCGCGCGGCCTGGTGCCGCTGCGGCATTTGCGGATCGAGGGATGGAGCAGCTTGTTGCTGCGGAAGATGGATTGAAGCGCGTCCGCGGCGCCGGTGCGCTCCCTCGCCCCGTTCGTGCGGGGAGAGGCGAAGACCGCCATCGCCGCGCTACTCCGTCGGCTTCTCGTCCGGGCGCGGCGCGCGCTCGCTTTGCAACGCGCGCCTTGCGCGGCGCTCGGCGATGCGATCGATCATCTGGCTGATGAGGCCGCGCGGCTTCTTCTTTGGTAACGCCCCCGCCGGGGCGCGGCGCACCGGCGGCGAAATCTTCTCAAACGTGAATGCTGGCATCGTGTGTCCCCTCGCCGTTGAGATGAACCACCTGCTCGAATTTCCCTGTTATCCGGACGAAGCGCAACTGCCGCATCCCGTACTCCACTCAATTCGAATGGAACTTTTCAAGCACAGTCCATGCCAGATGCGGCCCCAAATGCGTCTACATTGCGGACGGGTCGCCTTGCTCCTAAACTGAGTCATGTTCGAAGCACACTTCCAGACATTCGAGGAGCCCGAGGCCGGCGTCGCGTTGACGGCGCGCCTTGCCGCACTTCGCGAAGAACTCGCCCGCCGCAAGCTGACCGGCTTCGTCATTCCACGCGCCGACCAGCAGCAGAACGAATACGTTGCGCCCTCGGAAGAGCGGCTCGCCTGGCTGACCGGCTTTACCGGATCGGCGGGGCTGGCGGTGGTGCTGACGCAGGAGGCCGCGGTCTTCGTCGACGGCCGCTACACGATCCAGGCCGCCAAGCAGGTCGACGCGAAGGCGTGGGCGGTGGAATCGCTGATCGATCCGCCGCCGGAAAGCTGGGTGTCGGCGCATCTGAAAGCCGGCGACCGCCTCGGATTTGATCCATGGCTGCACACTTCTTCGGCAGCCGAGCGCCTGGCCGCCGCCTGCGCCAAGGCGGGCGCCGAGCTGGTCGCCGTCGACAGCAATCCGGTCGATGCGATCTGGCAGGACCGGCCGCAGCCGCCACTCGCCCCCGTTGCCGTCCACGGCCTGCAAAATGCGGGAGCCACCGAGGCCGAGAAGCTGGCGCAGATCAAGGGCGAGATCGCCAGGCTCGGCACCGATGCGCTGGTGCTGTCGGACAGCCACGCGGTGGCCTGGACCTTCAACATTCGCGGCGCCGACGTTGCGCATACGCCGCTGCCGCTGTCCTACGCGCTGGTGCCGAAGGACGGCCGTCCCACCATCTTCATCGACCACCGCAAGCTCTCCAACCTCTCGCGCGACCATCTCGAGCAGTCCGCCGACGTGCGCGAGCCCGACGCGATGGCGCCGACGCTGATGGCGTTGGCCAAGAGCGGCGCGGCGATCGCGCTCGACAATGCCACCGCGGCCGATGCGCTGAGCCGGCTGATCGCCGGCGCCGGCGGCAAGCCCGTGCGCGGGAGCGATCCGATTGCGCTGCTGAAAGCGGTCAAGAACGCGACCGAGATCAAGGGCACACAGACGGCGCACCGCCGCGATGCCGTGGCGCTGGCGCGCTTCCTCGCCTGGGTCGATCGCGAGGCGCCAAGCGGCAAGCTGACCGAGATCGATGCGGTCGAGGCGCTGGAGACCTTCCGCCGCGACACCGGCGCCTTGAAGGACGTCTCGTTTCCGACCATCTCCGGAACGGGGCCGAACGGCGCCATCGTGCACTACCGCGTCACCCGCAAGAGCAACCGGCGCATCGCGCCCGGCGATCTCCTGCTGATCGATTCCGGCGCGCAATATGAAGACGGCACCACCGACGTCACGCGCACCATGGCCGTGGGCGAGCCGACGGACGAGATGCGCGACCGCTTCACCCGCGTGCTGCGCGGCCATATCGCGATCGCGCGCGCGGTGTTTCCCGACGGCACCACCGGCGCGCAGCTCGACACGCTGGCGCGGCAATATCTCTGGGCCGCCGGCGTCGATTTCGAGCACGGCACCGGCCACGGCGTCGGCAGCTACCTCTCGGTCCACGAAGGGCCGGCGCGCATTTCGAAGCTCGGCACCACGCCGCTGAAGCGCGGCATGATCCTCTCCAACGAGCCCGGCTATTACAAGACCGACGGCTTCGGCATCCGCATCGAGAATCTCGAGCTGGTCGTCGCCGCTGACATCGCGGGCGCCGAGAAGCCGATGAACGCATTCGAGACGCTGACGCTGACGCCGATCGACCGCCGGCTGATCGATGTCGCGATGCTGGGCAAGGACGAGCTCGCCTGGCTCAACGCCTACCACGCCCGCGTGCGGGCCGAGGTCGCGCCGGCGCTGGACGAGGCGACGAAGGCCTGGCTCGATCAGGCCACGGCAGAGCTGAAGGCGTAGGCGCATAGCACTACGCGATTTGCGCAACGCTGCTTCCCCAACATGACACTGTCATGCCCCGCGAAAGCGGGGCATCCAGTACTCTGCGGCCCCACGATTCAATCCCTACTGCCTCTGGAATACTGGATTCCCCGCTTCCGCGGGGAATGACACCGAATTTGTGGCGCGACCTCCGCGCCCATTCGGTCGCCATCCTGCCCTCTTCATAACCGTCCCGGAATCCGAATAGCCGCATTCCGAAACGCCGATATCGGTCTTGCGTGAGCACGCTACAGTCGATTCGACTTCGAAAGACGGACGACGATGCACGGCATGATCAGCAGGCCGCCGGAGGCGGCAACGAAAAACATCGCGACTTCGCGCGTGGTGTTGCTGCTGCTGGTGGTCATGACCGGCATCGCGCCGATCTCGCTCTACATCCTGGTTCCGGCGCTGCCCGTGCTGGCGACGAATTTCGGCCGCGACATCTCGATCGCGCAGATGACGGTGTCGCTCTACATGGTCGGCATCGCGCTGTCGCAGCTGATCATGGGGCCGCTGTCGGACAAGTTCGGCCGGCGCCCGGTGCTGCTGTCCGGCCTCGCGCTGATGGTGGCGGCGAGCATCGCCTGCATCTTCGCGGAAACCCTGCCGCAGCTGATCGCGGCGCGCTTCTTCCAGGCGCTCGGCGGCGCCTCCGGCATGGTCATCAGCCGCGCCATCATCCGCGACATCTACCCGCGCGAGCGCGTCGCCTCGATGATCAGCCTCGTGATCGCCGCGCTGATGATCGGGCAGATGGTCTCGCCGCTCACCGGCGGCCTAATCGAAACTGCGTTCGGCTGGCGCGCGATCTTCTACGCCGTCACGATCGGCGCGCTTGCCGTGGCCGTCGGCATCGCGATCGCGCTGCCCGAGACGCGCCGCGACCGCGCGGTCGGCAGCGGCGGCTTTCGCAGCGATGTCGGCACCCTGATCAAGAGCCGAGCCTTCATTGGCTACGTGATGTGCCAGGTGCTGGCCTCGCAAATCATCTTCACCTTCGCCGGCGGCGGCCCCTACATCGTGGTGACGCAAATGGGCCGGACCAGCGCCGAATACGGCGCGTGGTTCGCGACGACGGGATTTGCGTATCTGGTCGGCAATCTGCTCTGCGTGCGCTTTGCGCCGCGGCACTCGCTGGAGAAGCTGATCTGGTTCGGGCTCGCCTTGCAGCTGTGCGGCAGCCTGCTCAACCTCGTCTGGAGCTTTGCCGGCTGGAACGAGGCGCCTGCCTGGCTGTTCGGTACGCAGATGATCGTGATGGTCGGCAATGCCTTCGTGATGGCGAACTCCGCCGCCGGCGCCATCAGCATCCGTCCCGAAGCGGCCGGCACCGCATCGGGCGCGATGGGATTCCTCCAGCAGGGCATCGGCGCGCTGATGTCGCAATTCGGCGCCTATCTCGGCGGCCATTCCGCCACGACGCTGCCGCTGACTTCCGCGGTGCTCGCGATCTCGCTGCTCTGCGCCTGCATGATGATCTTCGTCGTCCCGCGGCGGGAGGTCGTGGTGAGCGAGGCGCTGATCGAGCAGGCGGAGGAGGAAGAGACAGGGATAATGTGAGGGGAGGCACGCCCTCTGCCCGTCATTGCGAGCGAAGCGAAGCAATCCAGACTGTCACCGCGGATAGAGTCTGGATTGCTTCGTCGCTACGCTCCTCGCAATGACGCCGAGAGAGCTCACTCCCCGATCAGCGCCAGCCACTCGTCTTCGGTCAGCACCTTGACGCCGTGCTTGTTGGCTTCGGCGAGCTTCGAGCCGGCGCCGGGGCCGGCGACGACGAGGTCGGTCTTCTTCGACACCGAACCCGACACCTTGGCCCCCAACCGCTCCGCGGTCGCCTTGGCCTCGTCGCGCGTCATCTTCTCCAGCGAGCCCGTGAACACCACGGTCTTACCGGCGACAGCCGAGTTGCTCTTCGGCTTCTCGGCGTCGACGATCTCGACTTCCTTCGTCAGGCGCTCGACGATGCCGCGATTGTGGCTCTCGCCGAAATAGTCCGCGATGCTCTTGATCACTGTGTCGCCGATCTGGTCGAGCGCGTCCATCTCGGCCATCGCCTCCTCGTCGCCCTTGGCGACCTTGAGGCAGGCGCCATGGAAAGCGTCCCACGAGCCGTAACCGCGCGCCAGCGCCAGCGCCGTGGTTTCGCCGACATGGCGCATGCCGAGCGCATAGACGAAGCGCTCCAGCGCGATTTTCCGGCGGCTCTCGATGGCGCCGAACAGGTTGCGCACCGAGGTCGCGCCGTAGCCTTCGATGTCTTCGAGCTTCAGCTTCGAATTGCGCTTCTCCAGCGTGAAGATGTCGGCGGGCTCCTTCACCCATCCTTCGTCGAAGAAATACTGCAGCTGCTTTTCGCCGAGACCGTCGATGTCGAAGGCGCGCCGCGACACGAACAGTTTCAAGTGCTCGATCTTCTGATAGGGGCAAGCGAACTCGCCGGTGCAACGGGACCGGGACTCTTCCTCGCCGGCCGCCGTTTCCCCTCGCACGACGTCGGTGTGCAGCGGGCATGGGCACTTCTTCGGGAGGTGAAATTCTTTTGCAGTCTTCGGCCGCTTGTCGAGCACGACGTCGACCACCTGCGGGATCACGTCGCCGGCGCGCTGGATCACGACGGTATCGCCGATCCTGATATCGCGGCCCTCGCGCAACACCTCGCCCTTGCTGCCGATGCCCTTGATGTAGTCCTCGTTGTGCAGCGTGACGTTCTGCACGATCACGCCGCCGACCCCGATCGGCTCCAGCTTGCCGACCGGCGTGAACGAGCCGGTGCGGCCGACCTGGATCTCGATGTCGCGCAGCACGGTCATGGCGCGCTCGGCCGGGAATTTATGCGCGATCGCCCAGCGCGGCGTGCGCGAGACGAAGCCGAGCCGCTCCTGCCAGTCGATGCGATCGACCTTGTAGACGACGCCGTCGATGTCGTAGTCGAGTTTTGCTCGCTCCTCCTCGATCTTCTGGTGGAACGCGATCAGCTCCTCGACCGAACGGCACAATTTGGTCAGCGGATTGGTCTTGAAGCCGCAGCGCTCGAACCAACCGATCATCCCGCTCTGGGTCTCTTCCGGCATCGTACTCATCTCGCCCCAGGCATAGGCGAAGAAGCCGAGCGGACGCGACGCCGTGATGGTCGGATCTTTCTGCCGCAAGGAGCCTGCCGCCGAATTGCGCGGATTGGCGAAGATGGTGTCGCCGGCCGCCTTCTGCCGCTCGTTGAGCGCGAGGAACGCCTTCTTGGTCATGTAGACCTCGCCGCGCACCTCGCAGATATCGGGGACGTTGCGTCCCCTAAGCTTCTGCGGGACGTCCTCGAGCGTGCGGATGTTGGCGGTGACGTCCTCGCCGACGGCACCGTCACCACGCGTCGCCGCGGTGACGAGCTCGCCGCCCTCGTAGCGCAGCGACATCGAGAGGCCGTCGATCTTCGGCTCGGCGGAAAAATCGATCTTGTCGTCGTCGAGCTTCAGGAAGCGCACGATCCGGCCGACGAAGTCGCGCACGTCCTCGTCGGCAAAGGCGTTGTCGAGCGACAGCATCGGAACGGAGTGCCGGACTTTCTTGAAGCGACCCGACGGTGCCGCGCCAACCTTCTGCGAGGGTGAGTCGCCGCTGACGAGTTCAGGAAAGCGCTTTTCGATCGCTTCAAAGCGCTGGCGCAGCGCGTCGTATTCGGCGTCGGTGACGGTGGGCGCGTCCTCCTGATAGTAGCGCTCGTTGTGCCCCTCGATCTCGAGCGACAGCCGCATATGCTCCACCTTGGCCTGCGGCTTGGTCAGGTCGGCGACGTCGCGAAGCGGTTTGGATTTTGCTGCTCTTGCCATGGTGCTTGGATACGACGGAGCGGGCGGGAGGGTAAAGATGGACGGAGGTCTTGTTCCCCGGACGCAGCGCAGCGCTTCTTTAGCGGTACGCTGCAGAGCCGGGGCCCATGCGATTCTGGGTCCCGGCTCTGCGGAGCAGCACTATGCGCTGCACCGCGTCCGGGACACGATACCACCTAGCTCGCCGCCTTGAGCAGCCGGTCCGCGGCCGCCCTCGCCTCGGCGGTGATCTCGGCGCCGGCCAGCATGCGGGCGATTTCCTCGCGGCGGTGGTCGGCGGCGAGCGCATTGACGCGGGTGGCGACGCGCTTGCCCTTGTCCAGCGCATCCTTGGAGATCAGGAGATGCTGGTCGGCGCGCGCGGCGACCTGCGGGGCGTGGGTCACGGCCATCACCTGCACCTTGCCGGCAAGGCGCGCCAGGCGCCCGCCGATGGCATCCGCGACCGCGCCGCCGACGCCGGTGTCGATTTCGTCGAACACGAGGGTCGGCGCCGAGCCGCGGTCGGACAACACCACCTTGAGCGCCAGCAGGAAGCGCGACAGCTCGCCGCCGGAGGCGACCTTCATCATCGGCCCCGGCTTGGTGCCCGGATTGGTCTGCACCCAGAACTCGACGCGATCGAAACCTTGCGGACCCGGCGCGGCCTCGTCGGTCGCGACCTGGGTCATGAACTTTGCGCGTTCGAGCTTGAGCGGGGCGAGCTCGGCGTTCACGGCCTTGTTGAGCTTTTCCGCCGATTTCTGCCGCGCCAGCGACAGCTTCTTGGCGGCAGCCGCATAGCGGCTATCTGCCTCGATCGCGGCCTGCTCCAGCTTCTTCAACCGCGAGGCGCCGGCATCGATCAGCACGACGTCGGCGGCGTACTGGGCGGCAAGCGCCGCGAGCTGGTCGACCGGGGTCGAATATTTGCGCGAGGCGGCACGCAGGGCGAACAGCCGCTCCTCGATGCGTTCGAGCTCGGCCGGATCGAAGTCGGTTGCAGCAAGCGCGGCCAGAAGATGCTGGTCGGCCTCCTCCAGCGCATTGATCGCGATGTCGATCGCCTTCACCGCGGGCTCGACCAGCGCCGGCGAGTTGACGCCGCGGCGCTCCAGCCGGCGCACCGCAGCCGACAGGGTTGCGACCGGCGAATGGTGACCGCCGACCGCCTCCTGCGCCTCGCGCAGATCGGAGGCGATCTTCTCACCCTGCATCATCGTGGTGCGGCGGGACGCCAGCGCGGTCTCCTCGCCGTCCTTGGGCGCGAGCTGCTTCAGCTCGTCGGAGGCGTGGCGCAGATAATCGGCCTCGCGCGCGGCGCGCTCCATGCCGACGCGATGCTCGTCCAGCGCGGTGTTGGCGGTGCGGCGCGCATCCCAGAGCGCTTCGACCGCCGCGACGTCCTTTTCCAGGCCCGCAAAGGCATCGAGCAGGCGGCGGTGGGTGGCAGCATCGACCAGCGCGCGCTCGTCATGCTGGCCGTGAATCTCGACCAGGGCGGCGCCGACCGCCTTCAGCGTCTGCACACTGATCGACTGGTCGTTGATGAAGGCGCGGGTGCGGCCGTCGGCGAGCTGGACCCGGCGGAGAATCATCTCGCAAGATTCTTCAACGCTCGTGTCATCGAGCCCGTTCTCGGCGAGGATTTTCGCCGCGGGGTGATTTTTGGGGATATCGAACACGGCGGTGACCTGCCCCTGCTCCGCGCCGTGGCGCACGAGGCCGGCGTCGCCGCGGCCGCCGAGCGCCAGCGCAAAGGCATCGAGCAGGATGGATTTGCCCGCACCGGTCTCGCCAGTCAAAACCGCAAGGCCGGTGGCGAATTCGATATCGAGCCGTTCGATCAGGACGATGTCACGGATCGACAGACGCGCCAGCATGGAACCAAATTTCCTAGCCGAGACCTAGAGGCCTATCTTCTTGAAGGCCCTGCTCATCCAGGAACCCTGATTCTCGCTCGGCTCGAGACCGCCCGATTTTACAAGATTATAGGCGTCCTTGTACCACCGGCTGTCAGGAAAATTGTGCCCAAGCACGGCCGCCGCGGTCTGGGCTTCGCCGACGATGCCGATCGCCATATAGGCCTCGGTCAGGCGGAACAGCGCCTCCTCGACATGGCGCGTGGTCTGGTATTGGGTGACGACGGTCTTGTAGCGGTTGATCGCCGCCGTGAAGTCGCGCTTCTGCGCGTAATAGCGGCCGACGTTCATCTCCTTGCCGGCGAGCTGGTCGCGCGCACCCTCGATCTTGGCCTTGGCCGAGGTCGCATATTCGGAGGTCGGATATTTGCGCACCACCTCTTCGAGCGAGGCGATCGCCTTCTCGGTGCGGCTCTGGTCGCGGCTGATGTCCGGGATCTGGTCGTAATGCGAGGCGGCGATCAGATATTGCGCATAGGCTGCATCCGGGCTGCCGGGATGCAGCGTGACGTAGCGGGTGGCCGCGCCAATGCAGCCATCATAGTCGCCGCCCTGGTAGGAGGCATAAGCAGACATCAGCAGCGATTTGCGGGCCCAGTCGGAATAAGGATGCTGGCGGTCGACCTCTTCGAACTTCTTGTTCGCCGCCTTCATGTCCTTCTTCTCGTTCATGAGGTACAGGCCCTCATTGTAGATCTTGTCGGCGGGCTCCTCGACGAAGGTGTCGTCCTTGGCGGTGAACTTGTCCCAGAGCGAGCCGGTGCCACAGCCGGCGAGCGGCAGCGCGAGCATGACGAAGGTGACAGCCTGAAGCAGCCTGCGGGCGGAAGGCGTGAGCTGGAGATATCCGCGCGTCATACGCTGTGCCGACATGAGTTTAAGCCCCGACGCCCTGTGATGCGGTGCCCGCCAGCCCATGGATCCCGTCATGGGCGCGAAATGGTGCCGTGGTGCCTGCCATGCGACCACGCCGGTGTAACCGAAAAACGATCTTGAACCAACCGGATAGGCAGGCATTTCGCCCGGATTAAGGCGAATGTGCCGCAATCCTGGCCGATCATCGTTACCAGGAGTTTCCCGGGGTTGGTCGCGGCCGAACGCCTGCGACAAACAACTCTGTCAGGACACGTCCGGCCCGTAGGCCGCGGCGATCCGGCCGCCGACGATGCCGCGACCAACTTCGCCCACGGGACGCGTGGTGCGGCGGACGGCCTCGCCCTCGACCACCCGCCAGGCGGTCCGGTCGGCGAGCAGCGCAGTCAGGACGGCGTGGTTGAGCTTGTGGCCGCCACGCACCGAACGATAGGCGCAAAGCAGCGGCAGGCCGGCCAGCGCGAGGTCGCCGATCACGTCCAGCACCTTGTGCCGGGCACATTCGTCGGCGTAGCGCAGGCCCTCGGTGTTGAGCAGCCGCTCGTCGTCGAACACGACGGTGTTGTCGAAGGAGGCGCCGAGCGCATAACCGGCGCTCCAGAGCCGGGCAACGTCACACATCAGGCCGAAGGTCCGGGCCCGGCCGACTTCGCGGCGGAAACGTTCGGGGCTGAGGTCGAAACCATAGCTCTGCTGGCCGATGACGGGATTGGTGAAGTCGATCTCGACCTCGGCGCGGAAACCGCTGGCATAGGGCCGGATTTCGCCGAAGGAGTCGCCGATCTTGACCGAGATCGGCTTCAAAACCTGGATGAAGCGGCGCTGTGCCGGCTGGGTGACGACGCCGGCCTGGTCGATCGCCGCAATGAAGGCCGCGGCGCTGCCGTCCATGATCGGCACTTCCGGACCGTCGATCTCGATGGTGGCGTTGTCGACGCCCATGCCCCGCAGCGCAGCAAGCACGTGCTCGGCGGTGGAGACCAGCGGGCCGTTGCGATCGCCGAGGACGGTGGCGAGGTCGGTCGCGATCACCTGATCGGCGGTCGCCTGAACTTCGCGGTCACGTCCCTCGAGGCCGGTGCGGACAAAAATAAAACCCGCGTCGACAGGCGCAGGCCCAAGCGTGAGAGTGACGGGAAGACCGGAATGAACGCCTACGCCGGCCACGGTGGCTTGCGCACGAAGCGTTGTTTGCCGGCTAAATTTCATCAGGAACCCGCCCCACTACGACCATTGTGACTTATACTTGCCCGAACCGAGCGGCCAAGGCCGCCGTCCGAATCCGTATCCCCAAGTCACGGCAAACCATAGTCACAGCCTCAAACAGCGCCAACTCACGCTTTTTTACCGATTGTTACCCCAAACCTGCCGCATTCGCGCCAAGGCTTAACCAAATTACGCCGACGTTTTGGGTCGCTTCCGGCAGTTTTACTGAACCACTGAATACGTAATTAATGATTTAAAATCAGTTGCTTGGTCACGCAATCGGGATCGCTACGGACAAAAAGGAAAGGCCCCGGCAAGCTTGCTGCCGGGGCCTTTTTGCGTCCGCCTTATTGTAACAATCCTCAGGTCGCCTGACGCCGCAGGAAGGCCGGGATATCAAGATGGTCGTCGCCCTGTGGCGCCGGCGCAACAGGCGCCGGACGGCCGTGCATGTCCAGACCCTGCGGCGCGGGACGGCGAGCATACTCCGACACCGGCTCACTGGCCGCGATCTGCTGTGCCACGGTCTTCTGCGGGCGGCGATCGGGCAGCGGCGGCATCGCCGGACCGGCGGTGCGGGCTGCCACCGGCGGCTCGCTCTCCTCGTCGCGGCGGCCGAGGCCGACATTGGCGAGGCGCTGGAGCAGCGACAGGCGGCTCTTCTGCGGGGTCTCTTCTTCCACCTCGCCGCGGGCCTGGCGAAGCTCGGCCTGGGCCGGCATCGGCAGTTCCTCGATACGCGGCATCCTGGGTGCACGGACCGGCGCACGCTCGGCCTGCGGCGGGATGAAGGTTTCCGGGGTCATCGGCTCCTGCATGGCCATCGGTGCCTGCTCAGGCTCCGGGAACAGCGTGGGCTTCTGCGCGATCGGGCGCACGGTGACGTCCCCATAGGTCTGCATCGGCGCGGGCGCCTGCGGGACCTCCGAGACCGCGGCGGCGATGGCCGCCAGCGCTGCGCGCTCGACATTGGGACGCGGCGCGGCCGGCGCGGCGGCCGGAATCTGCGCTTCCAGCTTCTGGGCGCGTTCGGCCATACGCTGGTTGTCGGCACGGAGCCGCGCGGTCAGGTCGGCGAGACGGCTCTCGGCAACCGCGGCGGGCGCCGGAGCCTGCTGGGCCTGCGGTGCAGCGTTCGCGACCGGAGCGGAGGTCGCCTGGCTGTTGCGGGCGATCGCGGCCTGCTCGATGCCGGTGGCAACGACCGAGACGCGGATCAGGCCGTCGAGCGCTTCGTCGAAGGTGGCGCCGACGATGATGTTGGCGTCCTGGTCGACTTCCTCGCGGATGCGGGTCGCGGCTTCGTCGACCTCGAACAGGGTGAGGTCCTTGCCGCCCGTGATCGAGATCAGAAGGCCCTTGGCACCCTTCATCGAGCTGTCGTCGATCAGCGGGTTGGCGATCGCGGCTTCAGCGGCGGTCAGCGCGCGCTTGTCGCCGGAGGCTTCGCCCGTGCCCATCATCGCCTTGCCCATCTCCTTCATCACCGCTCTCACGTCGGCGAAGTCGAGGTTGATCAGGCCTTCCTTGACCATCAGGTCGGTGATGCAGGCAACGCCCGAGTAGAGCACCTGGTCGGCCATCGCGAAGGCGTCGGCGAAGGTGGTCTTCTCGTTGGCGACCCGGAACAGGTTCTGGTTCGGGATGATCAGCAGCGTATCGACCACTTTGTGCAGCTCGGCGATACCGGCTTCGGCCGTGCGCATGCGGCGGGCGCCCTCGAAGTGGAACGGCTTGGTGACGACGCCGACGGTGAGGATGCCCATGTCGCGCGCGATCCTGGCGATGACGGGAGCAGCACCCGTGCCGGTGCCGCCGCCCATGCCGGCGGTGACGAACACCATGTTGGCGCCCGAGAGATGGTCGCGCAGCTCGTCGATCACCTCTTCCGCCGCGGTGGCGCCGACGTTCGGCTGCGAACCTGCGCCGAGGCCTTGCGTGACCACCGTGCCCATCTGCACGATGCGCTGCGCCTTCGACATCGTCAGCGCCTGCGCGTCGGTGTTGGCGACCACGAAGTCGACGCCCTG
>Ga0065165_1001781_pt1 | contig 21283 bp, 21 predicted proteins | sample AraplaMF_Cvi_mMF_FD_63813 | JGI IMG/M metagenome (GOLD analysis project Ga0065165, IMG submission 63813) | Arabidopsis root microbial communities from the University of North Carolina, USA - plate scrape MF_Cvi_mMF (version 2) (version 3) | ecosystem: Host-associated > Plants > Roots >... | reverse complement strand
CTTCGCCGCCGGGCAGGATGATGCCAAGGTGGTGGATATTCTGCGTAAGACCTTAAAGAAGATGTCGGGGCGGGCCATTGAAGAGGCGGGCAAGATCGCGGTTAGTTCGCGCATTGCCGCCCTGATTGGCCAGGCCGTTACGCTGTAGTGCGGTTATCGATAAACTTGCGCACTTTACGGTCCATCTTTCCGAATTGAAGCTTCTCAAGTTCTTCGGGTGTGGCGCGGAGTATCTCCGGGGTTACACGCAGGCGGGCCTGGAAGAGGGCCGGCAATTCGCGCAGGGTATCGGCCGCATGCTCGTCTGAAAGCGATACATGAAGGCGCAGTTCGTCAACGCCCAGTGTGCTGGTGCAGGCCTCTACCACAAAGTCGCGCACGGTATGTACACCCTGTAGGATTTCGAATACGAGCGGTGGGTACAGGGTTGTGCCTTTTAGCTTAATCATTTGTTGCTTGCGGCCCAACACGGGGCCGAGGCGCAGCGTGGTGCGGCCGCAGGAGCAGGCTTCGGTATGCGCCGTAGCTATATCGCCTGTGCGGTAGCGCAGCAGGGGCATGCCTTCGACGCCGAGTGTGGTTACGGTTACTTCGCCATCATGGCCGGGCAGCACGGGCTGTCCGTGTTCGTCGAGTAGTTCTACAATGAGCAATTCGGGGTGGTGGTGTCCTCCCCTACCGGCGCTGCATTCTGTAAACGCGGTCTGCATTTCGGTCGAGGCGTATGTGCCATATAGGGTAACGTTCCACTCCAGGGTTATGCGGTCTGCCAGCGGATTGGGGTCGAGGCTGCGAGTGCGCAGTGCTTCGCCAATACAGATTATTTTCTCTACAGAGGTAGCATTCGGGTCGATGCCGTGCTGCCTTGCATACTCCAACAGTTTTATGATGAACGACGGCACACCTACGAGCACCGTAGGGCGCAACCTTTCGATGGTTTCCCACTGCAATGCGGGAAGCCCCGGCCCTACGCGTACAAGACCTGCCCCCAGGTCGCGGATGCCTTCGTAGTAGGCTATACCGGCCATGAACTGCCGGTCTAGGGTTAGCATGAGCTGGTAGAGATCGTTTGCGGTACCATCGGCACAGGCAAAGGATATGCTTTCGTTATAGGCCAGCCGCACCATATCGTCGACCGTGAGCGCTACGGTAACAGGTTTGCCGAGCGTGCCCGATGTGCTGGTGTATTCGGCTATGCTGCTTCGCGGCACACAGAGGAAATCCCAGTTGTGATTCTGTAGGTCGTCTTTGGTGGTTGGCGGTATGGTTGCCAACTGGGCGAGTGTCCGTATCGACGCCGGTTTGATACCGTGCTTTGCGAAGTGCTGCTGGTAAAAGGGCGACCGCGCCGCGAGGTATAACATGAGCGTTTGCAACCGCTGCTCCTGCTCGTGTTGTATGGCTGCTGCGGGCTGCCGCTCGATATCGGGTATATATGCGTTCATGATTCCAGTATGACTACAGCGTTTGCTACGGTTTCGAGGTGTGTCAACGATAGATGTATGGTCTTCCATCCGGCCTGCAGCGCATGTTCGCGAAGCTCGCCGTGCAGTGTAATGCCAGGCTGGCCTACGTTGTTTCGGGTTACTTCTATGGCGTTGAGGTCCAGTGTAAACAAGAGGCCCTGGCCGGTGGCTTTGAGAAAGGCTTCTTTGGCGGCAAAGCGCGCGGCATAATGTTGCTCAGGATGAGCCTGCTTTTCGCAAAAAGCAATTTCCCCGGCCGAGAATACTTTTTCTTTAAAGCCGGCTTTGGTAAGCTTCTGCGCCACACGGCTTACTTCGATGATGTCTGTGCCCAACCCCAGGATCATACGCTTACTTGTTTTCCTTCAACGCTTCCCGGGCGCGCACCATGTTCTTTTCCATGTGCTCTTTCTCCTGCAGGGTGGCTATTTCTTTGGTAAGCCCTTCTGTATAGAATTCGATAGCACGGCTATACTCCTTCTGCTCCAGCAGGCGATCGGCCGCCAGCATGTAGGCATGGTACGAGTTCTGATTCCAGTGTACAAGGCTATCAGGGTTGAAGTCTGTGCGAGGGTTGAATGGAAAGCGGTATGGTGCGAACTTGAGATACTCGGTATAGTCTCTGGTGAGCATAAACGAATCGGCAGCGATTACCTTGTCGGTCTCGTAGATTTCGGTATTGGTGGTCATACGCCTGCCGAAAACGTTGTTCAGGTCGTAGCAGACGAATTTGCCGAGTTGCCACGGTGCTGTAGAAATCCAGACGCGAAGTTTTTCGGGTTCGAATATGATGCCGTGGTGTGCCACCAATTGATTTATAGCTTTTTCGTTTCCACGTCCAATGTCTTTATCGTCTATTCCTCGCTGGTTACGAAGCAGAGCGGCTGTTTTGGCTACGGAGTTCTTACCGTCGCGGTTGAGCAGTTGTTCTACACGGGCGTAGCGGTATGCCGATGCGCTGGTGCGAATATGCTCTTTGTTAAGTGGTGTATTGCCCAGTGTCTTGCCCTGGAAATGGTTGGTGGTGATGATGTAGTCGCCGGGAGCATCCATACGATCCATGGCCTCGGGCGTCTTTTCGATCAGCGCGGCGCGGCCGTCTTTGGCAGATCCTATCAGGAATGACTCTGCTACGAACATCTGTCGCTTCGCGGCAATGGCATAGGCTTCGTCAATGGTTGACGCATACTGCAGTATTTCGCGGGCTACAAGCGATACAGGTGTCGCGGCCGCACCGGGTATGTCTGACTTGGCGGCGTTGATGGTTACGGTAAGACCCTGGTCGTTCATGCCGGAGAGTACACCGGTCATACCACCAAAGGTGAGCATCATAAATTTATGGCCTTCGTCGGGCGCATAGAACGCAACAATTTTATCGCGTGCAAAGTCGTCGCCCACATAGAAGTCAAAGTTCCGTCCGATGATCAGGGTGCTGTCTTCGGAGCGGGTGTCCCAGGTGGCAAATGCTGTGCAGCCTACAAGCGACATGTTCTGCAAGGCGTGGCCTATGTCGTGGGCGGCGTGGTAGTTCAGGATGCGTTGGTACGGCGGCGCGATGTCGTCAAACTCATGCGAGGCGGCTTGCGATACGCCATAGATTTCGAGGGTGTATTCGTTGGGTACGTATTTGGGTAGGTCGCGGTTAAACCAGCCAACGAAGTACATGAGTATGTTGAGGTAGGCATTGGATGGTACGAGCTGGTGAATTTGCCGGTTGAATACTTCTTCCTGGTACTGCACCAGGTCGTGGGTAAGCTTGCCGTTGGCCACACCGCGTTCAAAAGGCGCGCCTTCTACATAAAGTTCGTACAGGCCGCTCTCGCTACGGCGAAACCAGTTGTTGCCGAATACAAATAAACCGCTGTCGGGCTCGGTTACGCGCCCTTCAAGGCTTTGCAAGGATGCCGGCACGGGTGGCTCGGTACGCGCCGATAAACGTATGTAGATCATGAGCCCGATGATGAGCACCATAAGTACCCCGACCACGAGGCCAATTATTTTTAGTATCCGCTTACGCATGTCTAATCTTGTCTATCATGTAATCAAGGCCCAGAATTTCTGAACATGTCAGTACCGAACTTACGGTTACCCCCAGCACGCCGTGTAGGTTGAGGTTCTGCCCGGTGAGGAACAGGTTGGGTATTTTGGTACGGGGCGAGATAAAGGTTTTCATCGGCTCGCGATAATCTTTTACGATGCCGTACAGAGCCCCATCGTCGGTGCCGATATAGTCGCGTACCGAAAGCGGCGTGGCGGTGTAGTACGATTCAATGCTGTCTTTGAGTCCGGGAAAACGTTTTTCAACAAGATCGAACAGTTTCCCGGCTTTATCGCGCTTGAAGGCTTCGTAGTCCTCGCCCCTGCTTACTTCGTGCGATACGGTATTGAAGGTATGTGCCCAGGCCTGTACTTCTTCTACGCGCATGTAGGTCATGAGGGTTATGGCTTCGGCATACTCGTCGTTGCCCGACGATGCCGAATAGAAAAGCGCATACCCGCGCGGCCAGTTATCTTCCGTATAGTTCAATACGCACCAGGCGTCGTTTTCGGCAAAGTAATAGTAGTTACGGTTTTGATACCGCATACTGTTTTTCTTCAATACGATGTTGACGTAGAACATCGAGATGGAGTTATCGAGGCTTGCCAGACGCGAGCGAAACGCTTTCTTGATCATGTCGCTTTGCGTCATCCCAATGGTTTTGGTGGGGTGAACGTTCGAGATGAAGCGCTTTCCGTAAAACCGTTCACCTTCGGCGGTTTCGGCATACTGCAGGGAGCCTTCTTCTTCTTTTAGCTTTACCACATTTTTATGACGGAGCAGCACTCCGCCCCGCGAAGTTATTTCGCGCGATAACAGCCGGGCTATCTGCGAACCCCCGTCTACAAAGCGCCAGGAGCTTTCAATGTAGCTGTTTACCACGAGCGCGTGTACATAAAACGGAGTTTTGTAAGGCTCGCCTGCATATAACAGGCTTGTACCGGCCAATACGTTCTGAAGCCTGACGTTGCTGGTGATGGATTCGAGAAACGTCTGCGTATCGATTTCGAGTACGTTTACTTTTTCGAAGTAGTCGCCGCTACGCAAGTTGTACAGGGGGAATTTGCTGCACACGTCGCGAATGCCGTCGCAATATTTACGGATGGCGTCTTCTTCCCCGGGGAAATCGTTAGCCAGTGTTTTTATAAAGTTCTCATAACCCTGGGCGTACTGATAAACGACGGGGTCTCCGTCGAAGAGGATGGCATCGAAACAATCTTCATCGAGCTTTCGCAGCTTGAGTTTGTCCATGATGCCCAGGTACTGGAATAGCTGGTACAGGTTCTGGCCTTTGTCGAGTCCGCCAACGTAGTGCACGCCGGAGTCGAAGATGGTTTTATCGCGTACAAAGGTCTGTAATGTTCCACCGATCTGTTTGTTCTTTTCGAGTATACATACAGAGTAGCCTTCTTTGGCCAGTATGACTCCGCAGGCCAGTCCACCCAACCCGCTTCCAATGATTACGACATCGTATACTTTATTTTCCGGCATTCCAGTCTTTAGCCTCCTACACTTTCCTCTGCCGCGGTTTCGGCGGCAGGTTTGTCGATTACAAAAATAACATTCGATGTAAACTTCGTCTGGTCGAGCACGGATACGGTAAGTCCGTGTTGCTGCACGAGTTTCCGCAGTGCCGTACCGGATATGAAGCTCAATTCCTGTGTCGATTTATTAAAGCCGAGCAGTTTAACCGAGAAAAATTCGGTGAGTGCCGTTCCCTTCTGCCGATCGATCAGATCGGCGTCGCCATCGCGTACGATGACGCGTCCGCCGGGTGCCAGGGCTTTAAAGCAACGCACGAGCAATTGCTCCTGAGCCTGGGGCGGCAGGTAGTGCAGCACGTCGCTGAGGATGATGACGTCGTACGGTTTGAGTGGGAACGTCATTACATCGGCCGCATAAAACAGCATACGCGACGAACGCATGTAGCCATGGCGTGCCACTTCTATTTTATCGTCGTCATAGTCTACGCCTGTAATGATGCGTTCTTCAGACATGAACTGGAGCATGTAACAGAGAAAGCCATAGCCACATCCCAAATCCAGCACGGTGGCCCGGCGGGGAATGAGGTTATCGAATACGGCATAGTTCCGTTCCAGTTTCAGTTTGACCCGCATGTACCACTCCAGCACGGGACCTTTGTAGAGGTAGTTGCGCGTGAGGTTGTAAACAAAGTACTCCGGTGTTTCGGCTGCGGTAGCCAGCTTGCGATATTCGGCTTTAAAATACCGGCTTATACTTTTGGTGCGTTCGGAGTATGTGATACCGAAGCGAGCGTCGTCAGGCTCGATGGCCGGCAGAAACCTGAGCGTGATATAGGTTTTGTTTACGTATATGTTGCCTTTGGGAATCCCCTTTCCTGCACCATGAATAAGCAAGGGTATTACCGGTAGTTTGAGGGCTTCTGCCAGGTAAAACGCGCCTTTGTGAAAACGGCCTATGGTTCCATCTTCAGAACGGGTGCCTTCGGGAAAGACTACGATGGAGTAGCCCTCGGCTACGCGCGCTCTGAGGCGCTCGGTGCTTTCGCTGGCGCCGTCCATTACGGGATAGTATTCGGCCAGGCGCACCACGCCACCAAATATGGGCGAGTTCCACACCCATTTGTTGGTGAGCAGAATGAGTTTAGGGTGTAGCATGGCGGTGAGCAGAATATCCAGGAAGGATGTATGGTTGGCCACGATGACACTTGCCCGGGCGAACGTCTGGGGTGTGCGCCCCACGACTTTGCGTTTGAGTGCACCTGCCAGCGTTATCAACAACCCGGTGTAGAAGCAGATGAGCCGGTGGTACATAAGCCGCACAGCCTTTTTGCCAAACGGTATAAGTTTAAACAGCAGCCCGACAAGGGTTAAAAAGAAGGAGCCTGTTATGAAAAAGCCGTAAAGGAAGACGGTTTGGCAGATGCCCCAGAAGGTTGCCGGTGCCTGCCCTTTATCGGTACGGTTGGTTATCAGCAGGCGGAACAGAAACGGCTCGATGGTCTGTGACATGACGAACACACAGACGATGCCGATGATGGATATGGCGGCTATGGAACGCAGGGCCGGGTGCTGCGCAAAGATGAGCACGCCTAACCCGGCAGTGGTGGTTACGGCCGAGAGGAATATGGATGTGCGTATGGATGGCAGGTTGCGTTTGCCGGTGCGGTACTCTTGCAACAAACCGTCCATGACGAAGATGCTGTAGTCATCGCCCAACCCGAAGATGAAGGTTGATACCATGACATTGATGATATTGAATTCAATACCGAACAACCCCATGATGCCGAGTATCCACACCCAGGTAATGAACATGGGTACGAATGTTATGAGCGTCAGTTCGATGCGGCCATACGATAACAACAAGGCCAGGAAGACGAGTATGGCGGTGAATGTTATGATGAACGAAAAGTCGGCATGAACAAACTCGACAAACAGGTTTGTTATCATCTGCTTGTCGAACGCATGGGCCGGAGTACTTGCGAGGGCGTTGTATACTTCGGGTTTATGTTGTGGCGGCACATTGGCCAGTGTAATGACTGTAGCGGTACCGTTCTTCTGGATGATGTAGTCGTCGAAGAAGGCGGCGCGGAATGGGGCAAGCGCGGCGCTATCGGCCACGGCAAAAGATCGTGTTACAAGTGAGTCGAACTGTGCCAGTACGCGGGGCGCGAAGTGCAGTGCTGCCCCTTCGGTATGTACGGCTTGTGCTACCCGGGCACGGCGCCCGGCTGTCCAGAAGTCGTTCCATCGTTTCAGGCGCACCCGCTGTAGCGAGTCCGACACGAGGAAAGTTGATACCGACGAATACTTGTTCAGTTTGCTGCCGGCTTTTAACTGCTCCAATACAGGCACGGTGCGCTCGTTGCGTCGCAGGGCTTGTTGTAGGTTCATACCGTCTGATACTACATACACCGACGTGAGCGATGCGCGGTTTATGGTTTCCAGGCGCGTCTGTGCTTCGCGTGTGGCGTCGCTCATAAAATTCAGCCGTCCCATGTCGGTATTAAAGCGAACGTCCTGCGCGAGGTACAGGAACACGGGTGTGAGGATGAGGATACTGCCCACCCACCAACGGTTGGACGTGAGCGCGGTTTGCGCCACACGCTCCATAGCGTTTAGCTGCTTGTGCTCCTGCCGGGGCAGCACAAGCACGTGCGGCAGAAAGACGAGGGTACAGAGTGCCGCGCCGATAAGGCTGAAGCCTGCAAACAGTCCCACGTCGCGCAGTACGGCGGCGTTGGTAAACTGAAGTCCGAAGAAAGCGATTACGGTGGTGGTGCTTCCCAGCGTCATGGGCTGCACCAGATCGCTGATAACGTGTTCTATGTTGTGCGCCCGCCGGGCATCGGCCAGGAAGTGCAGCGCATAGTTTACGGCTATGCCCAGAATAACCGAGCCTGCCGCGAGGGCCAGTATGGATACCGAGCCTTTGATGAGATAGATGCAGCACAGGGCAAACAGCGCGCCGAAGGCCACGGGTATAAAGATGTATATCAGGATACGCTTCTTGCGGAAGAAGCCGATGAGGAATATTGCGATGAATACTACGGTGAGGCTAACGGTAAGGATGGTGTCTTTACGCAACTGCCGGGCATTGCCTACGGCTACAACCGCCGCACCGAAGCCTGACACCTGATACTGCGGATGCTTTTCGTGCTGCGCGGCCAGCAAGGCGTTTAGCTCGTTCAGGAAGACGGTGTTCTTTCCCGTTTCGGTAGGAGCATAGTTAGGCTGCAGAAAGAACAGCAGATGACGGTGATCACGTGTGATGATGTAGTTATCGTACAGATCGAAGTTCTCGTCGTATTGCAGACGTTGCAGTTTCTTCAATACGAGGAACGAGAAGCCCAGGGGGTCCTGTGCTATGATCTTCTTTACGGCAATACCGGCGGGCGATACCAATTGGCGGTAGTGGCTGGCGAGTGTACGCTGCACCTGTTCCGGCTGTGTGAGTGTATCGAGCTGCGCATAGTCAGCCTCTTCCAGAAAAACGGGCAGGTGTTCGTGTACGGTGCGGAATACTTCCATCACCTTATCGTCGTCGACCCGCGCTACAATGTTTTTAATGTGCGTGGGTTTGAGCACGGTATCCATCTGCGCGATCAACGCGCCGGCCAGTGCGGTAAGGCTATCCGGCTCGGGATGCGTGGCGCTGTCGGCCACCGATACCATGATGACAAGACGCTCAACAAGTTTGGAATTCTGAAAGACGTAATTGAGTTTCTCAACCCGGGCGTCGTTGGGAAAAAAGCGGGTAATATCTTCTTCGAGGTTTATACGGGAAGCCCCTGCGGCGAGTGCCAGTACAAGTATTCCGAAAACTGTCCAGAAAACCGGCTTCCGTTTTGAGAAATACCGGTAAAGACGTAAAAAAATTGCCTCCATAAACGGCTACTCTGCCTGCCTGATTGAGTGATACAGAAAGACCAACACCTGTCTCGTCTTCGTTTACAAATATACTCTTTAGGAGCCGGAAAACGGCTGCTCCGGGTACATTTTGATCCCCGGCTATGACCGTTTAAAAATTTTCAGCAGCCCGAACGTGAGCAGGCCGGCGCCTATGCCCGCCAGGGTTGCCAGCGACACAGCACCGATAATGTACTGGAATGCACTGGCGCGCAGAATCTCCAACGAAAGGTCGGCGCTGAGCACGATGCTCTGCGCATTTTCGCCCATCCAGAGTGCTCCGGTCAGGTGACTCAGAAACAGAATGACAGGAATCATCGGCGGTATACTGATGTTGGCCGCGATGATGACAAGTGCTTTGTTCAGTTTGAATACAAACGATAGCCCGATGGCGATCATTAATTGGAAACCCCACAGGGGAACAATGCCCATGAATATTCCGAACCCTACAGATGCCGCCTTTAAAGCATCAGATTCGCCCGGTACGTTAAAGAGGTCAGCGATGATCTGCCTGAAGTTTTTTTTTTAAGGCTGCGAAACAGGTCGCGCGGTTTGATGTAGAGGAAAGCGATGGTTACCAGAAACGTGTTCAGAATACTGATGCGCGTGAAATCGCGAAACGGACGAAAGTGCGATATTCGTTTTTCTTTTTCGGGATAGAATACGCGCACGGGCACCTGTATGACTTCGAGACCCGCCCATGCGCCACGCACGAGCACTTCGATTTCGAATTCATACTTGCGCGTTACGAACGAAAGGCGGCTCAGTTGCTTTACGGGATAAAGGCGGTAACCGCTTTGTGTATCGTCCATGCGGATTCCGGTTTCTACCCAAAACCAGAAGTTGGAGAATTTATTGCCGAAGCTGCTCTTACGCGGCACGCTGGACTGATCCATATTGCGCGCGCCAACCATGATAGCCGCCGGATGCGTTTCCAGGGTCTGTAAAAATATCGGAAGGTCTTCGGGATAATGTTGACCATCAGAATCGATGGTGATGGCGTAGTCATACCCCAGGGCAACGGCGTGGCGGAAGCCCTGGCGCAGTGCGTTGCCTTTGCCGCGGTTTACGGGCAGCGTTACGGTGGCAACCTGCGGGTAGCCCGCCAGTATCTGCGCGGCGGCATCGGTCGATCCATCGTTCACCACAATAACCTGATCGGTGTGCAGCAATACCCCGGCTACGACCTGCCCCAGTGTCTGAGCATTGTTGTAGGTGGGAATAAGCACGCAGACCTTGCGTTGGCGAAAGATGTCTGTTGCCACTGTCATTACACTGGCTGAAGGGTTCCTTTGAATTTGAAGAAGGTCACATCGCCGTCGTACAACGTAGCGTTTACAGGGTAGGCGTCGCCATCGGTTTTGAGTGTTACGGTAAGCGACACTTCGGCGCGTTCGTCCGGATTTATCACGGCCATAAACTTGAGGTTATCGCCGGTGGCAATTTTAAGCTTACGGTCTACGGCGAGCTCGGTTACTTCGCGCACAATTTGCATCATGCACACGCCGGGTACTACGGGCAAGCCAGGGAAGTGACCATCGAATATTTTATGTGCACGGTTAAACACCAGTGTAGCCTGTAGCTTATCAGGAGCAAACTCCTGTGTTTTCAGTGTATAGAAGTCGTTCAGCAGCATTACTATCGTTCCAGTTTTTTTAAGACGATCACCATGTTAAACGTATGGTGTTGCAGGGTTAGCCCTTCGGGGCGGCGCGGATCAGTGCCCGCTGTACTAACGGTTACTTTACGCTTACGGCGTGACCCCAGTTCAAGCCTCCGCAAAGAAGCACATTCCGTATCGGTAATGAAATAGGCCGATTCCTTTTTTTGCGTCACACCGTAGAAAACCTCGTTATCCAACGACCATGCCTGGTAGTCGCTCTGCTCGAACGGAATGCCCAGCATGAGCGCGAAGTCTTTGCGGAGTGTTTCGATTACAGCCTTATGTTTCAACTGTTTGATTACCTGCCGGGCCTGGAAGATTCCGGAGGCTCCGAATTCAAAGTCCAGGAAGGTTATGCCGGCTTCGTTGGTAAATACTACTCTGCGTGAGCTGTCGGGCATTTCCTTCACCAGCAGCAGGCCGCTCATGTGTTTGCCTACAACGTCAATGCTGGCGGTGTACCACGATGTGGCAATGCCCCGCGGGCGCATACGTTCGGCACAAGCCTTATCGACCGGTATGGGTGTAAGTCCTTTATAAGCCGATGAGCAGCCCATGAGCAGCACACATACTATGAGAAGGCTAGAGCGCAAACACATCATCGGCCACGGCAGCATTAAGTATTTTGTTGGTAAACGCTATCACGGTTTTATCGCCTGCGGGCTCGTTCATTTCGATTGAGCGCACGGAGTAATCTTTCTTCTCTACGGTAAGTACAATGGTCTGGAAGAAGTCGCGCAGGCCTTTGCCCACGGGCGTCATCTCCAGCAGGTAGCTCTTATCGTTTTCGAAGACCCGTGTAGTAAAGTCTTTACTTTCGAGTATGGTGCCCTGGATACAATCGATCATGATGCGGTTAACCTGCTGAAACAGCTTATTCGAGCGTACATTGATGCGGTTCTCTTTCTGTTCGTCGCGTACCAGCATTTTATCGCCGTTCATGACCATGCGGTATACGAACGGTTTGGTGTAGTCTATGCGTACACGGTTGCTACGTTTAAACCAGAATTTGCCGTACGAGGTTATCTTTTCGGTTAGTGCGGTGAGTTCTTTTTCTTGTGTAAAGTCGCTGCTTATGGTTTGCACTTTGGCCGATTCTATGGCAAAGGCCTTGCGAAATGCCGGTAGGTCGGCTACCGGCTTGTAGCCGTTGTACTGCACCTGTGTATAGCCCGGCAGTGCCATGAATATGCACAGCACAGCTGTACGGCAGATACGACCGATACTTCCCTGACTAGTATTGCTTGTATTACGCATACGCTTGTTCCTGTAGTAATTCATCTACCCGTACAATTTTCAAACCAGTATCTTCAACATGTTTCAAAAACTGGGGCAACATGGCAATCATGGCCTCGCTGTAGTCGTGAAACAGGATAACATCGCCGGCTTTTACGAGCCGGGCTACTTTGTCGCGAAGGACGCTGCTGTCTTTGCTTACGCTATCGAACGAGCGCAGGCTCCACCCGATGGTTGTGTAGCGAAGTTTGCGCACGGCGGCAGCCACCATGGGGTTGGTAACGCCATACGGCGGCCTGAAGAACCGGGGACGCTTCCGGATAACGGCTTCTACCGCGGCATTAGTATGTTCCAGCTCGGCGCGTATGGCGGACGACGATTGTAGGTCGAACAGTTTGCCATGCCAGTAGCTGTGATTGCCTACCACATGCCCTTCGGCATGAATACGAGCCACAACGTCGGGATGGCTGGTTACGCGGTGACCAATGCAAAAGAATGCCGCTTTTACATTATGCTGCTTCAATATATCGAGTATACGTTCGGTATGTCCCTGCAGCGGACCATCGTCGAATGTGAGGGCTATGCTATGCGATTCTTTGGTGCCCCGAAAGCGCACCGGTATAAAGAACTGCGCCGAGAGTACAATGGAACCGTAGGTCTGTAGGGCCATGAACACGGCTACAATGCTTACGTATACCCATGGCGATACCTCTCCTACCCACACGTGGTATGCGGCGGCGGCCAGCAGCGCAACAATAAGCAGAACGGTGGCAACGCGATTGGTTAACATGCGCGAACAAGCAAGAGCGAGTGGTGTGTGCCGAAGTACGGATTGTAGATCAGTATGTTTCGCATGGGCCGGCTGCTGTCTTTGTATATCACGAAGTCGGGCACATGGTGGTGTTCGATGATCCGTGTGCTAAGCCACAGTGCGAAGGCCGCTGCTGTGGGGAACTCCCCACTGAGGTGTTTAAAAAGCCCGATGGAACTCCAGGGAAGCACGGCTTTACAGAACGCGGCGGCTGCTGCATCGAGCCGTGCGTCGCCGCTATGTCCTGACAATACAAAGTCAACATCCTGGCGGCGGAGGCCGGCGGCTTGAAGCAATTGCTCGGTTTCGGCGGCCAGTATCTCGGGCGTCGGCTTGTATAACATTTTTATACCGTCGAGGCATACCTTACGTCCGCGTTCGGGCCGTTGGGCCGAGAGCAGAAAGTACGCGGCGCCTTCGCCGTTAACGGTACCCTTACCGGGTTTACGGAAGAGGTCCAGCGAACTGCGCAACACACGGCGAAAGATGCCGAAGCGGCTTTGTATCGCGTGGCTCAGGTCGGTTATCTCGTCGATGCCGCCTACCAGGATGCGTTGTGACGGGTTGTCCTGCGCATGTAGCAACGCGTCGAGCAAGGCACTCTCAAACGAGAAGCTTTCGTGTGTATAGGTCTGGTTATAGCCCTGGCACTGTAATAACAGTGCTACCTGCGAGCCTATGGTGTTATGGGTTGACTGCATGAACGGCGTAGGGTTAAGCGCCTGCTCATGGTTCTCGATCATACGGATCAGGAAGCTGTTGGTATCGGCAAGGCAGCCGTAGCCGGTACCGGTAATGATGGCATCGGGCACATCTACGCCAGCGTCTTGCAACGCCATCTTCGCCGCGGTTACGCCCATCCTGATGATGCGGCTCATGCGTCGCAGCTGCTGCTGGGGAATCCACTGCTCGTAGTCGGGCTCAATGCTCGTGAGCGTCTGGTTCTGATAGTCGAACGCCTGCGAGAGAAGTGTTTCATCTTCCCACGTTTTCTGCGGCGACAGGTTACCCATACCAAGGATATACAAGCTCATGGTTACACGGGGTTGGATAGTACAATGGACGAGCAGTTACCGCCAAAGCCAAACGAGTTGCTCATAACATGCTTTACAGGCCGGCGTTCAAAAGTTCGTTGCGGCACCAGGCCTAATTCGGGCATGGGGGTTTCGAAACGCAGGTTGGGAAACACACACTGCTCGCGCAACGCCAGTACGGCATATACGGCTTCAATGCCTCCACTGGCCCCCAGCGTGTGGCCGGTGTAGCCTTTGGTAGAGCTTATGGGCGGCAGTGCTGTATCGAAGAGGCGTTTTACGGCCGTGCCTTCGGAAAGGTCGTTGTTCTGTGTGCCGGTGCCGTGCAGGTTGATATAGTTTATGTCTGCCGGAGCAAGGTTGGCCATGACCAGTGCTTTCTCCATGGCAGCAAAGGAGCCGCGCCCTTCAGGTGAAGAAGCGGTTTGGTGAAAGGCGTCGTTGGTATTGGCAAAGCCCGATACGGTGGCCAGCGGTGTGAGTTTTTCGGCTGCGCATAGAGCCGCCGATGTTAGCACTACAAAGCCTGCGCCTTCGCCCAGGTTCAGGCCTTTGCGGCCGGCATCAAACGGCCGGCAGGGCGCGGGGTCCAGAATCATGAGACTGTTAAAGCCGTTTAGCGTAAAGCGGGTAAGCGCATCGGTGCCACCGGCCACTACTACGTCGAGTTGGTTGGCGGCAATGAGCCGTGCCCCTAACTGAATGGCATTGACGGACGATGAACACGCGGTGTTGATGGTGGTTACAAACCCGCGAATCCCCAGTGCGTCGGCAATACGCTCGGTAGAGCGCCCGCAGGCATGGTCAACCACATCGCGCAGGCGGCCTTTCATGATGTCTTGCAGAAAAGCCGGGAAGAAGTTCTCCGTGCGGTCCATACCCCCTACGGTGGTGGCCGATATAAGCCCTACCCGCAAGCTGCCGAGGTCACGCACGCCTGACTGCTCAACGGCTTCGCGTGCGGCGTGAAGGCCGAGCAGGGTTGTACGCGAAGATGTTTTTTTGAGTTTGGTGCGGTACGCCAGGATGGTGTTGGTGAGCTTTACCTCTCCTACCGGCAGCGTGTTGCGGTGAGCCGTATCGAACAGCGTGATGCGGCCGATACCCGACCGGCCCTGCTGGAGGGATTGGAAGTTTTCAGCCCGGGTATTACCGATGGCCGAAATAACACCTGTACCAACAATGTGTACCGCGTTGCTCAAGCTTTAGCTTTTTTGGCGTTGGTAATGAACTGCGCCATGGTACGTACCGACAGGAAGACGGTTGGTCCATCCTGCGGGTTATCGAGCTTTACGCCGTACTGCTGTTGCAGCAGTACGATGAGCTCAAGGGCATCGATCGAATCCAGGCCGAGACCTTCCACAAACAGGGGCTGGTCGTTGCCAATATCTTCCGGTTTCAGATGCTTCAGGTTAAGCGCCTCAATGATCTGGCGTTTCAGATCCTCCATCAACTGTTCCATAGTGCGACTGGTAAAATTTATCTAATTCGTGGGCCGTATGGGGTATTCCCAGGCCTCGTTTGTTTTTCTCTGCCAAATATAAGAAAACATCGTGGTGCCCGTTCACGGCTTCTATCCAGCCACCGATGCAGGCTTCCATACCGGCAAGCTGGAGCGTTTGCTGTACGTGTTCGGACAGCAGGGCGGCATCAAAGGCCGGGGTTATCAACACGGTATTCTCGCCTTTGAGCGTGTGCCGTATACAGAGTTCACCGCCGGCAATGTTGGGCAGCGTGTATACAAATAAGGCCGGGCTGGCCTGAGTTTGCAGCGAGGCGGCAAAGCGCAGGTCTGTGTCGAGGCTGCCGCTGCCGCTGGTAAGCACCAGACCTATCGTTGCCGGGTGGTATGCTGCAAGCGGCAAATCACGCAGCAGAATCTCGCCCGCCAGAAAGGTGAGCTGCGCCGGCAGATCCATTTTATAAAATTTCGGATAGTTCGGATTCAGCCAGTCATATACGTGTGTACGAAAGTCGGCATCCGCTACGGTGCTTTCCGGAACGGACACAGGGTGCCCATCGCGCCAGATATGGCGGCCCTGTATGCTGCAAATTCCGGAAATGTACATCAGGCTTCCGTTTGCGTTTGGTTGATACGTTGCTGCACGTCGACCAGCCGGGCCAGGCGCCGAAGCGACCCCGCATGATCGCGTACGTAGGGATTATTCTGATCCCACACATAGCCTGCCAGTACGGAACAGATCTGCTTTTTGATAAGCGGATCCTGCCCGGTGGCAAAGAATATCTTTTCGAGGGTACCGTCGTACCATGCCATTACGTAGCTGCGGAAGGTATCGACACCCTGCTGGAGAACGCCGGTATACTCCTGTTCCCAGTTTACGTCTTCCCCCTGAAGCTTACGAATTACCAGTTGCGCCGCCAGTTGGCCGGACACGGTGGCAAACATTACACCCGAGGAGAAAATGGGGTCCAGAAATTCGGTTACGTTGCCTGTAAGAACAAAGCCGTTGCCATAGAAGCGATCGGTTGTGGCCGACCATGCTTCGAGCTTACGCGGCGGGAACACCTGCGGCATGGAATCAAACCGTGCCTTGAGGTATGGATGGCCCTGTATAAGCGCTGTATATTGCTCTTCGGGCATGCCGGGCTGCGCGGCAAAGAAATCAAAGCTTCCCACAAACCCTACCGATGTTACACCGGTAGCAAAAGGTATTATCCATACCCACACACCCGGCGCATAGAGCACGACGATGATGCGGTTGGGTTCGTCGAACTGCAGACGGTTACGGTCTTCTAGGTGCGCGAACAACGCTTTGCGGGGATCGAGGTTCGACGCCTTATCGAGTTTAAACAGCCGGGGTATAACACGGCCATAGCCACTGGCATCGATTATATAACGGGCACGAATCTGTTCTTCACTGCCATCGGTATGTTGTACCGTGGTTATCGAAGTTTCGTCTGGCAATATCTCGATGGCGGTAACCGTGGTTTGAAAGTCTACGGTTACGCCCATGCGTTCTACTTCAGAGATGAGGGCAAGATCAAAGTCGGCACGGGTTACCTGCCAGGTCCAGGTCCAGCCGTCGGTAAACTGCTCGGTAAAATTAAAGTCCGATACGGTGGTACCGTTTAGAAATTTAGCCCCGAACTTTTGTTGAAAGTTACACGCTTTAACGGCGTCAAGCAGCCCTGCTGCTTCGAGCACTTCCATACACCTCGGCAACAGGCTTTCGCCTATGACGAAGCGCGGAAAACGTTCACGCTCTACTACCCGAACCGTGAGTCCCGCACGGTGAACCAGCGATGCAGCAATGCTGCCCGCAGGCCCTGCTCCAATTACCAATACATCTGGCTGTTTCATGTTGTACTTCGTGGTAGCGTACGGTGGCTATTGTTTAGGCCGGCATGCCAGTAATGTGTGGCTTACGCCGATCAGGTCTTTCTCTACTGTTACGGTAAACCCGGCATCTTCTATACAGCGTATGAATATACCGGAGTGATACATCTGGCTGTTGCCGTTGGCCATCGCTGTAAAGTACAGGGAGGTTTGTTGCAATACAAACGCCGAGATTTCGAAACGTTGGCGATCCCAGAAGGGTTCGAGTATATATACCACACCATCCTCGGCCAGTGCGCCACGGCAACGGCGAAGGATCGAGCGGATCTGATCTTCTGAAAAACAATCCAGGAACTGACTCATCCAGATGGCGTCGAAGTCTTTGGGGAAAGGCTGCGTTTCATCGAGGATGTTGCATTCGTGAAACCTTATACGCCCTTCAAGACCTTTCTCGTTTACACGAGCCTTGGCCATTTCCACCTGGCCGGGAAGATCCATAATGGTTACGGTTACTTCGGGGCTGAAGGTTGCGCATTGTACGGCCCATTTGCCGGTGTTGCCGCCAATGTCGAGCATACGCTTCGGGTTATCCTGAAACACACGTTTCAATACATCGGGGAAGGCATAGTCTGAGTAGAAGTGATCGAATCCAAACCAGCTTTTCTGTACCTGCTCGGGCAGCTTGGAGAGTGCCTCGTAGATGGTGGGCCAGTCGCCAAAAACTTTTAGCCCCTCCGGTTTGCCGGTGCGAATACTTTCTTCGAGGTGGAACATGCCATTATAACACACGTCTTGTGTGAAGTCCATGTTTACCTGCGTGAGCCGATCGTGCAGAATGAAGGTTGCCGTCTTGGTTATTTTATAGATGCCATCGTTCACGATGAGCAGGCCTATACCGAGTGCTGCCTCCATCAGTACACGCACACCATAGGGCGGCAGGTTCAGCGTCTGGGCCACCTGCTCTTGCGTAAGGCCATCGGGGTTCTCCTCTACCGTGCGGAGTATTCCGGTATCGCGCAGAATACGCGCGGTTTGAAATACCACGGGGCCAAAAGCGATCCACTGTGCTTTTTCTTTGGCTTGCAGCGCGGTTAGCGTATCGGTCTCAAAAAAGTTCGTCATGCGTTTCGTTGTCTTATCCGTTTGTTTTGTGCAGCACCAGGGCTGCGTTACAGCCGCCGAATCCCGAAGCGGTCTTCAGCACCGTATTCATGGGTCGCGTTTCGCGTTGTGTACACACGGTTACCGCACCGCTCACCCCGTGCGTTGTATACCCGCGTGTAGGCAGGGTTTCTGTATGGAGCATGCTGTACAGCGACGCTATCGTCTCTACAACGCCTGCCGCGCCGAGTGTATGTCCGAAATAGCCTTTCAAACTGTTTACGGGAGCATGCGCGAGGCCAGCAAGAATAAATGCTTTTGATTCCATTTCATCGTTATATCGGGTAGCGGTACCATGAGCGGATACAAAATCGATCGCGTCTGCCGTAACTTCTGCGGCCTGTAACGCACAGCTAATGGCCTGCGCTAATTCTTCTCCCGTTCGCGACGGCCCCGAAATATGGTTAGCATCGTTGCTCACGCCACCGCCCAGCAGTTGCACACGTGCCGCCACGCCCAGGCGTTCCGGATGCGCCGACAATACCAGCGCCGCCGCCGCTTCGCCTAACGTAAGGCCCGTACGCGCCGCATCGAACGGGCGACATGGCTCCGCACTCAGCGCCTGCAAGCTCTGAAAGCCCGACACTACAAAATGACTCAGTATATCAGCACCGACTACCACAGCATGATCGTATTGCCCGGCAGCCACGGCCCGTTGTGCCAGTACTAAAGCCTGTACACCCGAGATACATGCATTCGATACGACGCGCTGATGTATAAAACCAAAATGATCCGCCAGGGCGTTTGCCGCCGTATGCAGCGGCACACGATGCGCCCGGTTTGTGTTCAGTAAATCTATATTGCCCTTGGTGGTTGACAGCACGAAGAGTGTACGCTCTGCCGGGAGCTCCAGCCCACGACAGGCCTGCTGCACCGCCGCCGCACATAGCGCCTCAAAACGCGACATACCCGGCAAAGACGGAAAGCTATCGTGCGGTATGGCCGATGCCGTAAGCGGCAACGGACTTAGCGTTTCATCCTGAACGGTACGGATACCGGTATGGCCTGCACGCAGCCGCGCATAGTTTTCGGCACTGGTAGATCCCAGCGGCGAAACAATACTATCGGCCACACACCATACCGCTGCCATTATGCTATATGTCCCATTTACGTTTCCAGTTCTCGAAAAACTCCGGCACCGTGAGCTGTAGTTCGAACGACGTTAAGCCGACAAATACCTGCACCGACGATCCGGTGGCCACTACCTCCATGCTCTGCGCATGGTACGCTGTATAGGCGAAGCTGAGCTTCGCGGCAGCCTGTGGCTTATATACGGTTTCCACAATAACGTTATCGCCATACTTAAGCGGCCGCTTGTAGTCGCATTGCACGGATACGATCGGCACGGCCAGTCCGTTGGCCTGAAAGTCCAGGTATGAAATGCCGTAGACTTTACCAAAGGCCTCGCGCCCGTCTTCAAAATACCGCAGGTAGTTTCCGTGCCACACGATACCCAGCGGATCTACCTCATTAAACCGTACGGTAACTTCCGTTCGTTGACTTAGCATGATGTCCTCCAGGTTTGCATGACGTATTGTATAGCGCTCCGTGTGTTACCCACGGTAGTATTTCTTTCTCCACATCTCATACTCCTTCTTCTCGATCTGTTTGATTATATCGTAAACCGCACCGGCCCAGTAGTTCCGCAGGCCGAAACCTTTAGGCTTGCCGGTCATCCGTTCGGTAAAGAGTACTTCTTTCGACTTCATGTCGATAAAGGTTACCCAGACGGCCGCCTCATCGTTGATCTTGCTGAAGCTCTCTACCACAAACATCAGCCCTATACCGTTCAGTGCTTTGTAATTATACGACGCCGCGATAGCGCGTACGTTTTCGGGCTTGAGGTGAAAGTAATCTTTGGGATCGGGCGAGTATAGCGATAACACATCGAGGTCTGCATTGCGTTCCTCCACAGGCCTCACGGCGGGATTCAACCCCTCGGGACGCAGAATAGCCTCGTGTATTCTGTATTTATCGCGCTCGGTCAAAATAAGCTCATTCCAGGCTTCGAGCAGGTGGCGCATGTCCGATTCAGAACCCAGGCGCTCACGATCGCCGATAAACCTGGCCTTACTGAATTCAAGGCCAAGCCAGTTTACAGGCACCTTTGCATCGAATACATCATTACGGTTTTGCGCGGTAGCCGCCAGCGACACCAGCACAAAGACCAACAGAAGAGAGAGGTTTGTTTTCATAGACGTTACAATCAGGATTGTGTTTTGGCAAAGATTCGCATCTCGCAGGCACAAAGCAGCTTTCCATCCTGCTCCACTTTTCCTTCGGCCACGGTAAGCTCCATTACTTTGTTAACAATACGCACAGACGTTGTAATGCGCGTGTTGCTGGCAGGCAAAGCATGTACCTTGAGGTCTTTTATACCGGCTATATAACCAATCGGCACCGGAATGTTTTTCTGTAAACAAATATACCCTACATGTACTGCTGCCGACTGCGCAATGTTCTCTACCAGCCCAGGCTCGGTAAAGAAGCCACCGTCTACAAATACATTATCGGGCGCTATGTTCAGGTGTGTTACCACATGCTCTTCGCTTGCTTCGGCGAGCTCGTGAACCATTACGATGGGGAAGCGCTGTGGTATATATTGGGTTATGTTTTCCTGTGTTGCCAGCATAAAAAGAATGATTATTCAGCCCAAAAGTTATAATAATTAAACCACTGTTGGGGGTATAGGTTTATTTTTTGTTCCAGGTCGTGTACAAAGCTATCGAGCAGGCGCGCGGTAAACTCGGCCTTGTTTTCGTCGGTCTGGCGTTCAATGGGGGTACTGCCAAAGAAGTGATAATGCGAATTGGTCTCCTTGAAGGCAAACACGAGCGATACAGGCACTTTGAAACCTGCGGCCAATGCAAACGGGCCGGAAGGGAAGCGTGCATCTGCGCCCAGAAAGGACCGGACTTCGGTTTTGTTGCCTTCGAGAAAACGATCTGCATGAAGACAGATCAACTCGTTTTTCTGAAGCGCTTCGCTAATGGCATACACGTGCGAGAGGTCTTCGCGAATAACGATTACGTTGAAATTGCGCCCTCCGGTAACTTCTTCAAGGTAGTGTTTGATGCGCTGGTGTTCCGCGTCGTACATCACCACATTAATGCGTGTATCCAGGCGTTTTAGCAGGTGTCCCGCAGCTTCCCAGTTGCCCACGTGGGCGCTGAGCAGCATGCCTCC
>Ga0065165_1001780_pt1 | contig 21284 bp, 24 predicted proteins | sample AraplaMF_Cvi_mMF_FD_63813 | JGI IMG/M metagenome (GOLD analysis project Ga0065165, IMG submission 63813) | Arabidopsis root microbial communities from the University of North Carolina, USA - plate scrape MF_Cvi_mMF (version 2) (version 3) | ecosystem: Host-associated > Plants > Roots >... | reverse complement strand
AAGGACAAGGGCAGCGACATCGCGATCCTGCGCACGATGGGGGCCTCGCAGGGCTCGATCATGCGGATCTTCCTGATCACGGGCGCCTCGATCGGCGTGGTCGGCACGCTGGTCGGCTTCTTCGTCGGTCTCGTGATCTGCCTCAACATCGAGTCCATCCGGCAATTCCTGTCCTGGCTGACCTCGACCGAGCTGTTCTCGCCGGAGCTTTATTTCCTGTCGAAACTGCCCGCCGAGATCGACATCGGCGAGACCGCGGCGGTCGTCATCATGGCGCTGACGCTGTCGTTCCTGGCGACGCTGTACCCGTCCTGGCGCGCCGCGCGCCTCGATCCCGTCGAAGCGCTCCGGTATGAATGAGGGGCTGATGGAGAGCCAGGGGGCTGAAGATGTACCGGTCATTTATCTCCACGAGATAAAGCGGCAGTACTTGCAGGGCGAGGTGCCGCTGACAATTCTGGACGGCGCCAAGCTTGCGCTGTGGGCCGGGCAGTCGGTCGCGCTGGTCGCGCCCTCGGGCTCGGGCAAATCGACTCTGCTGCACATCGCGGGGCTGCTCGAGGCGCCGGATTCCGGCGAGGTCTATGTCAATGGTGCGCCGACCTCGCAGCTGCCCGACATCGAGCGCACGCAGCTGCGCCGCACCGATATCGGCTTCGTCTACCAGTCGCACCGGCTGCTGCCGGAGTTCTCGGCGCTCGAGAACGTGATGATGCCGCAGATGATCCGCGGCCTGAAGAAGTCCGAGAGCGTCAAGCGCGCCAAGGAGATCCTGGGCTATCTCGGCCTCGGCGAGCGCATCACCCATCGCCCCGCCGAGCTGTCGGGCGGCGAGCAGCAGCGCGTCGCCATCGCCCGCGCGGTCGCCAATGCGCCGCGGGTGCTGTTCGCGGACGAGCCGACCGGCAACCTCGATCCGCATACGGCCGACCACGTGTTCCAGGCGCTGATGCAGCTGGTCAAGGCGACCAAGGTCTCCATGCTGATTGCGACCCACAACATGGAGCTCGCCGGCCGCATGGACCGGCGGGTGTCGCTGTCGAACGGCCAGGTGGTCGAACTCGACTGACCAAAGCCGCGAAAATAACCCCATGCACAGTAGCCGGACACGGCCGGCTCCGTTTGGGGTGACGCGGCCCAATCCTTTGACATGTCATGCCAACCCGCTGCGCCGGGGCATCGCCGCAGCGGGCCGGGAAATTACGGCCGGATCACGGTCAGCCGGAACGGTCCGCCATTGGCCGCGGCGTGCGCGACAGCCTCGTTGGCATGGTCGAGGTCGAAGGCCGTGGTCTCATACTCCTCCAGCCGCAGCTGCCCTGATCGCACCAGCGCGATCAGGCGGGCTGCCGCATCCGGCGGATACATCCAGACGCCGTGGATGCTGATGCAGTTGCGCATGATCCAGGGGTAGGGCAGTTCGAGGCCGGGGCCGCCCGCCATGCCGACGCCGCCCATCAGCACGACGCGGCCGTAGGCGCGCACCGTCATGATCGCCGCGCGCACGACGCTGGGGCTCACCGAGGGCGGCATGATGTCGAACACGCAGTCGATCGGACCGGCCGCCGCGCGCTTCATCGCCTCGCCATCGTCCTTCTCGTTGCCGGTGAGTTTGACGGGCTTCACGCGGCCGCCGAAGCGGCGGACGAGATCGTCGAGGATTTTTTCATTGCGGCCGGGCGTCACCACGCAGGCCGCACCCATCGCCAGCGCAACGGATACCGCCGCGCTGCCGAAGTTGCCGGTGGCGCCACTCACCAGCACGGTCTCGCCTGCTTGCAGGTTGGCGGCGAGGAAGCCGCCATAGGGCACCAGCAGCGTGCCGAGTGCACACCATCGCGTCGCTTCCTCCGACGTGATCGGGCCGAGGCGTTTGACGTTTTCGGTCGGCACCCGCATCTGCCCGGCGAACGAGCCGCCGCGAAAATGCTGTTGCAGGCGCATGCCGCCGGGGCCGGCGGCGGTGAGGCCTTGCAGCGCGATGTCGGGCGCCACGATGTCGTCGCGCGAGCGCACCGTGGGATCGCAGAACACCCAGTCGCCGACGCTGAGCCTGGTCGCGTCCGGGCCGATCGCGCGGACCCGCCCGATGCCGCCCGGGCCGGGGATGATCGGCAGGTCGAGCGCGTAGTTTCGCTCTCCGCTGAAGACCTCGTTCATGTAGGAGAGGACGCGCGTGGCGACGACGTCGACGATGACCTCACCGGTGCCGAGCACCGGGTCCGGCGCGTTCTCGATCATCAGCGGCGATCCAAAGGATTTCAGTACGGCGGCTTTCATGATGTTCACCTCGAAATGGGGTGATACCGATATGAGCTGGGCTTGAAGGGACAGGAAGGCCTGGTATTATCCTAGTATTCCAGAATCCCTCCATCGCGGGAGCAAGCCATGGCCGACCCACGCCGCGTCGAATTCGGTGATTTCCTGAGGTCTCGCCGCGAAAAGCTGACGCCGAAGACGGTCGGCCTTCCCGCCGGCCGCCGGCGCCGCACCGCGGGGCTGCGCCGGGAGGAGGTCGCCCAGCTCGCCGGCATTGGCGTCGACTGGTATATCCGCCTCGAGCAGGGCCGCACCGTCAGCCCGTCGGTGACCACCATCGACGCGCTGGCCCGCGCCTTGCGCCTTTCCAAGACCGAGCACGCCCATCTGAAGGCGCTGGCGCGCGACGGCGCGAGAACCGCCTTCGTGCCGGAGACCGTGCCGCCGCCGATCCGGCGGATGGTCGAGAGCCTGGAGCAACCGGCCTACATCACGGGACGGCGCTGGGACGTGCTGGCCTGGAACGATGCGGCCGAGGACATCTTCGGCTTTGGCAAACTGCCCGAGCAGGATCGCAACACGTTGCTGCTGGTACTGACCAACAAGCAGACGCGAAGATTCTACGGCGCGGGCTGGGCTGACGTGGCCAAGAGCATGGTCGCGATGTTCCGCGCCACCCACGACGTCTGGGCCGGCGATCCCGCCTTTGCCGAACTATTGACGCGACTGCGCCAGGGCAGTCCGGAATTCGTCAAATGGTGGGAGGCGCACGAGATCCGCAGCACCTCGTCCGGCCTCAAGACCATGAACCACCCGACCAGGGGCCTGCTCCGTTTCGAGCACACCAGCTTCCAGGCCAACGACGATCCCGCGCTGAAGCTGGTGATCTACACGCCGGTGTAGGGCTGATGCGGACCCGGATCGATCACCGGGTCAGCTTGAAGATGCTGACGTCGATGGCATCATGGCGAAATCCGATTTCGCAATAGGCCAAATAATATTCCCACATGCGGCGGAAGCTCGTGTCGAAGCCGAGGGCCTCGATTTCCGGCCAGGATCGCAAGAACCGGTCGCGCCAGTCGCGCAGCGTGTGGGCGTAGCTCAGGCCGAAGGACTCCCGGCCGGTCACCGTGAGCATGGCCTTGGCGGCGCAATCCTCGACGATTTCTGCGGTCGGCAGCATTCCGCCGGGAAAGATGTGACGCTGAATAAAATCCGGACACGCGCGATAGGCATTGAATCGGGACGGCGCGATCGTGATGATCTGGAGCACTGCAACTCCGCCCTTGGCAAGACTCGATCGCAGCTTTTCAAAAAACAGCGGCCAGTATCGTTCGCCGACCGCTTCGAACATTTCGATCGAGACGATTCGATCGAAACGTCCTTCGATATCGCGATAGTCCTGCAAGAGAATGGCAGCCTTGCCCATCCCGATTTCCGTCGTCAGGCGCTCGCGTGCATAATCCAGTTGCGACCTCGAGAGGGTCACGCCGGTGACGGTCGCGTCATGTCCGCGGACCAGATGCTCGGCCAATCCGCCCCATCCGCAGCCGATCTCGAGAACCCGCTCGCCTCCCTTGAGATCGAGGTGATGCGCAACCCGCTCGAGCTTGTTTCGCTGGGCGGCCTCCAGCGAAAGCCCGGGCTCGTAGATCGCGGAGGAGTAGTTCATGCCCCGGTCGAGCCAACGGCGGTAGAACTCGTTGCCCAGATCATAGTGGGCCGCGATGTTCTTTCTGCTGCCGGTCTTCGTATTTTCATTGGCGCGGTGCTGGAGCCAACCAAACAGGCGCGCGGCGCGCGAGCTGGCCACCTTGGCGAAGGCAGCCTCGTTTCGCGTAAGGAAGTCCAGCACCCCGGCCAGATTGTTGGTCGACCAATCCCCAGCGATATAGCCATCGGAGAAGCCGGCCTCACCGGACAACCACAAGCGCCGCAGAGCGCGCCAGCGGTGGACTGTGATGGTGACGTCGCTGCCATTCTCCCTGCCGAGATCGAGTTGCTCGCCATTCGGGAGAACCAGCCGCAAATGGCCGGCTTGAACCTGAGGGAGCAGCCGGCTGGCCAGCCGGGTTGCGAGCCCCGAGCGGCCCGCAACGACATCAGGGGACATCAAGGAGGAACCGGATGTCATGGCTGCGCCTCTCGGCCGTCGACGGCTGTTATCGCGCTCGGTGCCGACGGCTTGCGCGCATGGATGCGGAAGCCCCTAACGATCATCAGCAACGCGTGCCAATGGATGCCCGCGACGACTTTCATGGTCAGTAACGGGTGGCTGACAAAAGCCTTGATCAGGGCACGGTCGGTCAGTTCTTGGCGCGTTCCCGAAAGCGATGCCGCGATGACGGTTTTATTTTGCTCCTTGCCCTGGACAGACACCTCGATTTGCGCCGCCGGCGGCCGGACGCGAAATCCATATGACATGTCCATGCCCAGGAACGGCGAGACGTAAAACGCCTTGGAGCAATGCTGCTCGATGATCTCCGTCGCGGCGCCACGGACCGGCATCACGTAGCTGTGCCGTTCGCCGAAGGTGTTGTGGACCTCGTAGATGATCGCTTCGAGCGAGCCGTCGAGCCTGAAGCAGAAATAGACGCTCAGCGGATTGAAGCCGTAGCCCAGGATGCGCGGCATGCAGAGCAGCTTGATCGCGACCTGATCTGTCTGGCATCCGGCACGTCGCAACAGGGTCTGAGCCTGAAGCAGAAGCGGAACGCTTCCGCCATCGCCATGGTCGGTGTCGAAGAAACTCGTGAGATTGAACCGGTTGCGGGAGAAGAACCTGAGGCGTTTCGAAACGTCATCGATGTCATTGAGATCGAGCAACATCCAGAATACCCGGTAGCGGAGTTGATGCGCCCGGGGGGTGAAGCGGCGGTGAACCACCTGACCAGCGTAGAGACACGAGGCTGTCGTCATGCTGCAAGTCGTCCGGTCTGTGGATGGGACTCATTCTCGATGTATATGCGGCCCGATTCGTTTTCCACCTGCCATGGCCGCCTGACACCGCCGAGCGCCTCAGCGACGGCGAGCCCCGATTGGAGGCCGTCTTCATGGAAACCGGCGCCGAAATAGGAGCCACAAAACCACGTGCGCTCCTGGCCCTGCAGGGACCAGAGTCGGCGTTGTGCGCTCATGGCCGCGGCATCGAAGATGGGATGGTCATAGTTTTCCGCGTGCAAGACTTGGTTCGGCTCGATCATGGGGTTGAGGGTGACGAACAGTTGTTGTGCCGTCGGCAATTGCTGAAGCGCATTCATCCAATAGGTCACAGTCGGACTGTCTGTGGCGCCGCGGCCTCCGATGTAGTTCCAGCTCGCCCATGCCGCCTTGCGCTGCGGCATCAGCACCGGGTCGCTGTGGAGTACGGCGCGATTTTGACTATAGCCGAACGCCCCCAGCAAGCTCCGCTCCTGGAGCGTGGGTTCCTCGATCAACGCAAGCGCCTGGTCGGCATGTGTCGCGATCACCACTTCGTCGAAATGGTCGGAGTGACCGCAGCGATCCCTGACCTCGACGCCGTCCGGGCGGCGCCGGATTGCCGTGACACCTTGGGCAAGACGGATGCTCTCCTTGAAGCGATGCGTCAGCGCATCAACATATGTGCGGCTGCCGCCAACGACCGTCCGCCATTGCGGCCGATTGCGCAGGCTGAGCAGCCCGTGATTGTCGTGGAAACGAATGAACGAGGCCGCAGGGTATTGCAGCATCAGGCTGGGCGAGGCCGACCAGATCGCAGCGGCCATCGGCAACAGATGGTCGCTGCGAAAGACCTCGCCGTAATAGCGGGTGTCGAGATATTGCTCCAGCGACGAGAGATCGTCGAGGGACGACAGATCGCGGGGCGCTTCGCGATAGAAGCGCCAGAGATCGTTGAGCATCGACCAGAAGCGTGGGCGGAAGACATTGCCGCGTTGGGCAAACAGCCCGTTCAGGCTGGTCCCCGAATATTCCAGCGCACCGTCCTCGAGGGAGACCGCAAACGACATCTCCGAGGGATGCGTCGGCACTCCGAGATGGGCGAACAGAGCCGTGAGATTCGGATAAGTTCTCTCATTATACACGATGAATCCGGTATCGACCGGAACGACCCCATCGGGGGTGCTGAGCCTGACGGTATTTGAATGACCGCCGAGCCGGCCGTCCCGCTCATAGACGGTCACGTCATGCCGCTGGCTCAGGAGCCAGGCCGCAGACATTCCGGATATTCCGGTTCCAATGACGGCAATCTGCTTTCGTGGTCCGTTCTCGCCCTGCATCTGTCCCCGCGGCCATGCCCGTCGATCGCTGATTTAGCGGTCCAGAACAGATACGGACGAGAGGCGGTTTTGGATCACGCAGCCATCAGTGATCCAAAGCTGAGCCGGGGGCGTATCGGGGTGTATGCAAATCACCGGCACAGCAGCTAGGCTGGGTTACGGCACGTATCGGCCGGGACCAGGGGAGAGACGCCGACGATGGGACGGTCGGCCACAAGCCATCATGCGTTACGAGGCTGAGTCCATTACCCCGCAGAAAGCCGCCAATCTGGTTCGCGCCATAGCGGTGCGCCGGGATCGCGAGGCATTCAAAGACCTCTTCAATTTCTACGCGCCGCGTATCAAGTCCATGCTGATGAAACGTGGTGCCGCGGGCGAGATCGCCGAGGATCTGGCGCAGGAGACCCTCATCGCTGTCTGGCGCAAAGCGGACAGCTACGATCCCCAAAGGGCGACCGTCTCCGCCTGGATATTCACCATAGCCCGCAACCTCCGCATCGATCGATTTCGGAAGGACCAGCGCGCGCAGCTTCACCAGGTGTACGAATTGATGCTTCCGGCCGAGGCCGATCCGCCCGACGTGCCTTTCGAGGCCGTCGAACGCGAAAGCCGCGTGCGGGCTGCGCTGGAGGGCCTGCCGGAGGAGCAGGTCCGCGTGGTGGAGCTGTCGTTCTTTGAAGGCATTGCCCATGGCGACATCGCCAGCAAGCTTGGCATTCCTCTTGGCACGGTGAAATCCCGGTTGCGTCTGGCCATGGCGCGCTTGCGCGACTTCCTTGGTGAGGACTCATGACGATCACACATCACCCGGGTGAGGAAACACTTGCGGCCTTCGCTGCAGGCTCGCTTGACGAGCCGCGTAGCGTCGTGGTGGCCGCCCATGTTGCGCTGTGTCCGCATTGTCAGGCGACGGTCGCGGGGTTCGAGCAGGTCGGTGGCGCACTAGTCGAGCGATCGGTGCCGGCCGCTTCGCGCGCCGGCGCGCTGGACGAGGCGCTTGCGCGGCTGGACGAGGCCGCACCGCCGGCGCCGGTGATCCCTGAGGCCGCGCCGGATTGTCCCGGCGTACTTGCGCCCTACGAAGTCGGACGATGGCGGTGGATTGGGCCCGGTGTCTACTGGAGAAAGGTTGACGTTCCCGAGAGCGAGGGCACACGCGTTTTCATGTTGAAGGCCGCACCGGGATCTTCGCTGCCGCACCACGGCCATTCGGGGGTTGAATGGACCTGTGTGCTCCAAGGCGCGTTCCGGCACGATCTGGGCCGCTATGGGCCCGGGGACTTCGACGAGGCCGACAGCTCGGTCGATCACACGCCAACCGTCGAAATGGGAGACGTGTGCATCTGCCTGGTGGCCATGCAAGGCGATCTCGAACTGCGCGGCTGGCTCGGGCGGCTTATGCAACCTTTCGTTCGCCTGTGACGTCATGACCGTTTCAACATTTCTCCTCGGTTTCCTGTGTCTCTCGGCGGCGCTCTCCGCCATCATGGCCGTCGCCTGGTCGGTCTGGCGCGTCTCGAGGAATTCGGGATGGGTCGATACGATCTGGACCTTCGGGCTGGGCTTGATCGGTCTCTGCAGCGCGCTGACCGTGATGCCGATGCGTCTTCAGAGCAGCCTCGTCGCGGCGATGGCGGTCATCTGGGCGCTTCGGCTCGGGTCACACATTGCGCGCCGGACGCGGGGCATTACGGACGATCCGCGCTACGCAAAGCTCATCCGCGACTGGGGTCCGGACGCATCCCGCCAGATGTTCTGGTTGTTGCAGAAGCAGGCCATCGTGAGCGTTCCACTGGCTCTTTCGATGTGGCTTGCGGCGAACGGTTCGTCGTCGATGGTGCAAAGCGTGGTCGCGATGCTGATCTTCGCCGTGGCGGTTGCAGGCGAAGGGATCGCCGACGAGCAGCTTCGACGATTTCGACATGACTCCGCCAATAAGGGAAGGGTCTGCGACGTCGGCCTGTGGCGATGGTCGCGTCACCCCAATTACTTCTTCGAGTGGCTTGGCTGGCTGGCCTATCCCGTTCTCGCCATCGATTTCACGGGACAGAATCTCTGGGGTTATATCGCGCTTGTTGCCCCGCTCTGCATGTACTGGCTGCTTGTCTATATATCCGGTGTTCCGCCGCTCGAAGAACACATGCTGGCCAACCGCGGCGATGCATTTCGCAAGTATCAGATGACCACCAATGTGTTCTTTCCCGGTCCACCGAAGGTTTCCGCGGGAGGTTAGTTTGACACTGGCAGAGACGGCGATTCGGCTCGGCGAAGCGTTGCCGTGGCCCGACAGCATCAGCGCGGCCGTCATCGCGCGACTGGTTGAACGCACGCGGCGCGACCTGGCGCAAGCCTCAAACAATTCGGACGCGCGATTCTCGCGCGAGATTGCGGCCTTGCCGATCGCGATCAACACCGCCGAGGCCAACACCCAGCATTACGAAATCCCCGCGCGGTTCTTCGAGATGATCCTGGGCCCACAGCGCAAATACTCCTGCTGCTTTTACGGGGAGAACGGGGATACGCTAGAGCAGGCCGAAGAGCGCGCGCTGGAGCTCACGGCCGAGCACGCATCACTCAAGGACGGGCAGGACATTCTCGAACTGGGGTGCGGCTGGGGCTCGTTGTCCCTGTGGATGGCGCGGCGCTACCCCAATTCGCGCATCATTTCAGTTTCGAATTCGGCGTCGCAGCGGGAGTTCATCCTCCGTCAGGCCGGGGCGACCGATCTCCGTAACCTCTCGGTCCTGACCGCCGACATGAACGATTTCGTGCCCGAGGGTGAATTCGACCGGATCGTCTCCGTGGAGATGTTCGAGCATATGGTCAATTGGCGGCCATTGCTGACGCGCATGCGCGTAGCGCTGCGTCCACGGGGCCTATTGTTCCTGCACATCTTCACGCACAAGTCCGGCTCCTACCGTTTCTCGCCGGAGAATCGCGCCGACTGGATCGCGCAGCACTTCTTCACCGGCGGCATCATGCCCAGCCAAGGGCTGATCCGGCAGTTTGCCGACCTATTCCGCGTGGACGCCGACTGGCAATGGAACGGCGAGCACTATGCAAAGACGGCTCGCGACTGGCTGGTCAACTATGACCGCAATCGCGCTGAAATCTTCGAGGTGCTGAGGCAGGTCTACGGCAACGACGCGAGTCTCTGGCAGCGGCGGTGGCGCTTGTTCTTTCTGGCCACGAGCGGCCTGTTCGGTCATGCTGGCGGCGAGGAGTGGGGCGTCAGCCATTATCGGCTGTCGCCATCAAATCCGGCCTGAACGATCAGACGTTCGTGACGGCGCGCACGACGATGAGGCTGACGAAGGCTGCAAGCGCCGAGGCCACCGCACCATAGGAGATATCGAGCACGGTGATCTGAAGCGTCCAATTGCGCAACGTCGCGAAATTGGTCAGGTCGTAGGTGGCATAAGCGATGGCTCCGAACAGCGCAGCCAATCCGAGGACCGACGCCGCGGAACCCGACTTCAGTCCGGGCATGATTGCGAACACGAGAAGCCCTGCCGGGTAGATCGCATAGAACGCGATCGCAGGGGCCACCCGGAGATCGGTCAGCAAAATATCTCCAAGCGTCGGACGATAGAGCGCGGGGCCCATCAAACTGAGCCAGACGGCGTCGATTGCGCCAAAGGCGATCAATGCGGTGATATAGCCAGTCGCATAGGCCATCGAGCCCTCCGAAATTCATATCACTCCGTATACGCCCGCCAAAGGGCCGTGGATCAGTACTTCGGCCGATCTAGGTAGTCCGAACGGACGGCCTGATCTGGGTCAGGGCGACGCCGGAGATCGCGAGCAGCCCGCCGGCAATCAGCTTCGGCGTCATGTGGTCGCCGAGGAACAGCACGCTCGACATCAGGGCGAACACCGGAAGCAGCAGGCCGAAGGGTGCGACGCGGCCCATCGAGCAGCGGGCGATCAGCCAGAACCAAAGGCCAAACCCGACAATTCCGCCGATGAAGATCGTGTAGGCAAGCGCCAGCCAGCCGCGTCCGTCCGCCGTGGCGAGGCTCGCCGCCTGACCATATTCGAAGAACAGCGACATCAGCATGACTTGCGGCACCGTGAGCAGCGACGACCATCCCATCAGCATCAGGGGATCGAAGGGGCCGTAGCGCTTGGTCAGGACGTTGGACACCGCGAACGCGAAGGCCGCCCCGACCACGAGCAACAGCGGAAGCGGCTTTGCCGACAGGCCAGGCTCCGCCGCCAGCACGACGACGCCGAGGAACGCCAGCACCACGCCGGTGGATGTGGTGAGGGACGGCCGCTCCGCGAGCAGTGGCCAGGCCAACAGAACCGTGAAGGGCGTGGCGAGCTGATAAGCGACGGCCGAGATGCTTCCCGAGCCGAGCCCGAGGCCGACATAGAATAGTCCGAAGTTCAGCCCGCCCAGGAAAATCGAAATGGCTGCGACAGGGCCGAGCTGTTGCCGCGTGGGCCTTTTGACGAATGGAACCAGCAGCAGCGCGATGGCCAGGAAGCGCAGTGCGAGGAAGAAGAGCGGCGGAAATTCGCTGACGCCCACCTTGATGGCCACGAATTGATAACCCCACAGCAGGGGGACAGCCACCGCACAGACGATCTGGATGGCAGACATGGCATTCCTCTTTTCAAGACCGATCAGTCCAAATATGGTCGCGCCGACAATGCGGGGCGCCCGTGGGCTTGTCACTTCATGAAGCGGTCGAGAAGCGCATCAGCAGTGGCTTGCGATGTGGCCCGGGACGGCGCCGTCTTGCCGACCACGCGCAGCCCCTCGACGAAACAGACGAGAATTCGGGCGGCACTCGAAGGTTCGACGCCATCGGCCAATTTGCCCATCGTCTTCGCTCGGGATAATGCGTCCGCCACCTTGGCCTCCATGGTTTTGAAGAAATCCGCGATGCGACGCCCGACCTCGGCGTCATGGCCAGCCAGCTCCATGGCGGTTGCCACCAGCAGGCAGCCGCGCCGCCCATTGGCGCCGCTGGTGCGATCCACATAGCCGGCAAGGAGGGCCCGCAGGCCGTCGAGCGGCTCTTTCCCAGGGCTAAGTTCCAGATCCATCCGCGTCACGGCATCAGCAATGTAGCGGTCCAGCGCGCGCAGGAAGAGCGAGTGCTTGTCACCGAAGGCGGCGTAGAGACTGCCGCGCGACAGCTTGGTCGCATGAAGAAGATCAGGGAGTGCCGTGCCGTGATAGCCGCGCGACCAGAACACGCCCATCGCGCGCTCGACGGCGGCGTCCATGTCGAAGCTTCGGGGGCGGCCACGGGCGCGCGCTAAAGTCTGCCGGGTCATGGTCAATATATAGACCAGCCGGTCTTTAAATTGCAAGGAAAGCAGGGGCGGCCCCGGGGCGGGCCCGCGCTTACGGCGCCGGCGCGGCCGGCGGCGTCGTGCCCACGTTCGGCACGGTGGCGGGCCAGGGGCTGATCGGGTTCAGCGTCGACAAGGCGCAGGATGATTTGAGCCGGGTCCACGCCGCCGCGAGGCCCGTCAGATCGATGTCGAATTTCGCCGCGTCCGTCTTGTCGTCCGGCATTCTCGTGGTTTCGCGGACATGCAGGGCGCGGGACGCCAACACTGCTTTCAGTGTGTCGGCGTCGATGCTGCCGCGCCAGATCTCGTACTTGCCGGATCGCACCGAAGGGCCGCCGGTCTCGTTGCCCGCATCGGCATCCGCCGTCATCAGGATCGTGCTTTTTCCGGCGACCGTCTCGTCGATCTCGCCCGCAAAGGTCAGCGGCACGCGCGTTCTGTTTTCGCAGGACAGGCGCCACTCCATCATGCGGAACGAGGTGCCGTTCTCCCTCTTCATCACCGCGAATTTGCGGACGAAGGGGCGTGCTTCCTTTTCCAGGGTCCACGTCGTTTCGGCCAAAGGCCGCGTGTCGATGCCGAAGCGATAGAGTTCGGCCCGCGTCAGCATGTGCAGGTTCTCGAACTTCACGGTCTTGATGAGGTCATCGAGCTCGCGGCTGATGCCCATCGCCGTGATGAATGCGGTGCGGTCGCGCTCGCCGCTCGCGATCCGGCGGCGCCTTGCCTCCGCGACCACCTCCGGCGGCGGATTGCCGTGAAACAGAAGGGTCAGCCTGGAATTGTGCACCGCCAGTGCGGCGTCGGGGGCCACCTCGCGCGATGTTGCTCCGATGAACAGGAAGCCGCAGGCCGAGTTGCACATCGCGTGGTAGGTGGTGAGCTCGGCCTCGACCTCGCCGCCCGCGTTCTTCACCTTCAGGCAGGCGGCGTCCACCTGCGTGCCCGAGGCGCACGCCGTCACGATCGTCCGGCCGACGCGCGCGACCGCCTTGCGGCTGCGCAGCAGCCGTCCGATCGCATAGGACTGGTCCACATTGCCGCCGGGCGAATGGAAATAGATCGGACGCTGCGTGTCCTTGACGCCGGCGAGGAAGCGGCGAATGCGCGGCGCGGCGTCCTGGTCGATCTGGCCCTCGATGGCGATCCAGCGATCGCAGCCCGGCCCGCACGCATCGGGCGCGCCCCTGGCAAGATAGATCGTCAGTTTCGGTGCATACCCGGCCTTCTCGGCCGGCGTTCCCTCCGCATGCAATGCGCCGGGAAGCAACAATGCGGCAACGAGAAACAGGATACGGACGGGCATGAAATGATCGACGACCACGCAGTGCATAACCGCGACTGACGCTATACGACGATCGGCGTTTTCACAACTTGCGGTGGCGCCAGCGTACGTGTTTATTTGGCCGGTGTCCGGGCGGGCAGGGTTGCTGTCCCGGAATTGCCGGCCTGGTGTGCAGGGCAGCCGGATATTCGTCAGCATGTGCAAATGACCGAACTCGCAACGCCCGATCGTTACGCCAGCCACAGCAGGTTCACCGATCCCGGCGCTTATGCCGCCGTGATCGGCGGCCTGCCGCTGGACGTTGCCGCGATGTGCCGCAGCTTGCAGGGGCTCCTGATCCACGAAGCATGGATCGAGAGGCAGGGATTGGACCCTGCCGCCTTCTCCGGTCAAAGCCGGGCGACGTTGCCTGTGGCCCGCCGCGTGGAGCAGCTCTTGACGATCGACCCGCGGCCGCTGAGCATCGCCCGGCCGGCGGCGTCGCGGGCCCTGGCGACGTGCCGGGATTTTTCGCTGATGTCGTGCGCCGTGCTGCGGCATCACGGCGTGCCGGCCCGCATACGCTGCGGCTTCGGCAGGTATTTTGTTGGGCATCCCTACCACGATCATTGGGTGTGCGAGTATTGGGCCCGGGATCAGCAACGCTGGGTGCTGGTCGATGCCGAGCTCGACGATCTGCACCGTGATCTCCTCAAGTTCGATTTCGATCCGGCGGATGTGCCTCGCACGGAGTTCGTCACGGGCATCGAGGCGTGGACGCGATGCCGCGGCGGCGTGATCGATCCGGCGCAGCTCGGTCACGGGACGACGACCGGTCTGTTCTTTGCCCGAGTCAACCTCGTGCGCGATCTGCTTGCGCTCGCGAAGGTCGAGACGTCGGCATGGGATACTTGGCGCGCGGCGGGCGAACCGCATCGCGCATTGGATGACGCTGCCTTGTTGCTCTGTGACGGCATCGCGCAGCGCGGCGAGGAGGGCGCCATCGGGATTGCGCCATCGCTGGCCGTGCCGCCCTGGCAGTAAACGATCCGGGAGCGGCGTCGCCCTGCGTGCCCTCTGGTTTGCATGCGGGGGTCACACGCACTATATCCGGTCCTCCCGAAAAAGAGCCCTGACATGACGATCTCCGATGACAACGACCTCACGCGCCTGAAGGAGATCGGTCGCATCGTCGCCAATACCCTGGAGGCGATGGGGAAGGCGCTCGAAGTGGGCATGACCACGGGCGAGCTGGACCAGATCGGGCGAAAGCTGCTGGAGGCCGCGGGCGCTCGTTCGGCGCCGGAGCTGGCCTATGACTTCCCCGGCGCGACCTGCATCAGCGTGAACGAGGAGATCGCTCATGGCATCCCGGGTAACAGGCGGATCGCGCGCGGCGACCTCGTCAACATCGACGTCTCAGCCGAGAAGAACGGCTTCTTCGCGGACACCGGTGCCTCGTTCGCGGTTCCGCCCGTGACGCGCGCGATCGAGCGCCTTTGCAGGGATGGCCGGCGGGCGATGTGGACGGGCCTTCAGCAGGTCGGCGCCGGCAAGCCGATTGCCGGCATCGGCAAGGCGATCGGGACCTTCGCGCAGAAGAACGGTTACAGCCTGGTCAGGAATCTGGCCAGCCATGGTGTCGGCCTGTCGCTGCATGAGGAGCCGACGGAGATCGCGACATGGCCCGATCGCTCCGAACGCCGCGTCATGAGCGACGGCCTGGTCTTCACCGTCGAGCCGTTCCTGTCCCTGGGCGCCGAGTGGGCCCAGGATGGCGATGATGCCTGGACGCTCTACAGCAGCCCCGAAGCGCCGACCGTCCAGTACGAGCACACGGTGATCGCAACCCGCAACGGACCTTTGATCGTCACGCTGGCGGGTTGAGGCCGGCTGGACCCGAGCCAGACGCGGCGGGATTTGTCGCGACACCCGGTCACGTCAGATCGTGGATGATCTGAAGCAGCCGGTCGGAAGCCGCTTCGATCTTCTTGTGCGGGATCGTCGCGATGCCCAGCAACAGACCGGGGCGGCACGAAGCCTTCGAGGCGTACCAGAGCGAGAGAGGAGTAGGCGCCAGTCCGCGCGACATCGCTTCCCTGGCGATGGAGAGATCCGACGCCCTCTTCGGCAATCGCAAGACCACCGCCAATCCGGCAAGCTCGACGTCTGCGGTGCGCGGGCGAAGGTATTTCAGCAATGCATCGGCTTGCGCGGCGTAGACTCGCTTGGTGCGCCGAAGATGTCGCAGATAATGGCCGTCACGGATGAAATCGGCCATCGCGAGCTGCACGGCAGGCCCGGGCGCCGGCGCTAGGCAGGCCGCAACTTCGGCAAAGCGCGATGCGAGAGCTGCGGGCGCGACGACAAAGCCGAGCCGTAAGGCAGGGGTCACGGTTTTGCTGAAGGAGCCGATGTGAATGACGCGGCCGGCGCGGTCGAGCGAGGCAAGGGCAGGCGTCGCCCGGCCCTTGAGCTGAAGCTCGCTGAGATAGTCGTCCTCGATCACCCACGCCTTATTGTCTGCGGCCCAGTCGAGCAGGCGTGAACGTCGCTCCAGCGAAAGCGTCGATCCCAGCGGCGCCTGCTGTCCGGGCGTCACGACAACCAGCGCGGCGTCAGGGGCATGTTGCAGTCCGTAGCCGACGTCGATGCCATCGGCATCAACCGGAATAGGCACGGGCAACAGTCGCGCAAGCTGGAGGCCGTGCCGTGTGAACGGAAAGCCCGGATCCTCCATCCAAACCTTCTTCTGCTCGAGGCCGAGCACACGAAGTGCCAGGCCGAGGCCACCGCTGAAGCCGCCGGTGACGATGATCTGGGATGGCGCGCAGGCGATTCCTCGCGCCAACGCCAAGTAGCCCGCAATCTCGCGGCGCAGGTCCTGTTCGCCGCACGGGTCGGGGTAGATTGCCGGCGCACTCGCCTCGACGCGAACGGCCCGCCCGCGTATCCGCGCGACAAGCTTGGCAGGAAAGGTCTCCTGCGCCGGCACGCCCATCTGGAAGATGGCCGGACCTGCGGTGAGCTCCTGGTACATCTGCATGAACGAGCCGAGATCCGGCGCTCTCTCCCGCCGAACCGGCAAGGGCGGCCGGTCCGCGACACGCGTTCCCGTCGCGCGGTCCGCGACGATCAATTGGGCGGAGGAGAGCTTTTCGTAAGCCGAGCGCACGGTGCCGCGCGCAACACCAAGCTGGGCCGCCAAATCCTGCCAGGACGGCAAGCGCGAGCCCGGCGCCAGCACACCCCGTTCGATGGCGGTCCTGATCCCTTTGTGAATCTGTTCAGCCAGAGACGTCTTCGCTGATCGATCGAGCTCCAGCCGCAGCGGTTTGATCATGCTTCCTTGGTACACCAGTTTTGTACGTTCTTGGTGCTTTTTTATGACCCACGAGAACGACATCTGATGGGCCAAGGGAGCGCTCCGCTCCCCATCGATCATCAAGGAGAAGGCAGATGAGTGAACGTCTCGACTACAATCACATCGCACCGGCAGGTGCGAAGGCGCTGGGCGGGGTCTACGGCTACGTCATGCAGAGTGGACTGCCCGCGACCCTGGTGACTCTCGCTTACTTGCGCGTCTCGCAAATCAACAACTGCGCCTATTGCCTCGACATGCACACGCGCGACCTGCTCAAGCTCGGGGTGAAGATCGAAAAGCTCGCATTGCTGCAGGCCTGGGCCGAGGCTGGTGCTCTGTTCGACGAACGCGAGCGCGCGGCGCTTGCATGGGCGGAGACGGTGACACGCGTCGCCGAGACCGGCGTGCCCGACGAGGCATATCAGGCAGCCCGCAAGATCTTCAGCGAGCGTGAACTGGTCGATCTCACGATCGCAATCAGCCTGATGAATGCGTACAATCGCATGTCGATCAGCTTCCGAAATACGCCCCAGGCGGCCGTCGAGAAGGCCGCCTGACGGACCGCGGCACCGCGTCAGCGGAAATGCAAAGCAGGAGCTTGAAAATGACCAGCGAAATTTCCGGCGTCAGGATTCCCGACAGCAAACTGGCGCGCGAGGCCGCCGAACTGGTGCGCAGTTACGAGGACGAGATGCTGTTCAACCATTCGGTTCGCGTCTACGTGTTCGGCGCGATGAAAGGGCTGCGGCAAAAGCTGAAATTCGATTCCGAGCTGCTCTACGTCGCGGCGCTGTTTCACGACCTCGGCCTGGTCGACCACTACCACACGGAGACCAGGCGATTTGAGGTCGACGGGGCCGACGCTGCGCGCGACTTCCTCCGGGCGCGCGGCATCGCTGAGCCGCAAGCAGATCTGGTTTGGGAGGCAATCGCGCTGCACACCACGCCCGGGATTCCGCAATACATGCGACCGGAGATCGCGCTGACCAACGCCGGCGTCCTGGTCGATGTCGTCGGCGTCGGGTTTGACGATTACACCCCGGAACAGCGCCACCAGGTCATCTCCGCGTTTCCGCGCGGCGACTTCAAGAACGAGTTTCTGAAGGTGCAGACCTGCTCAGCGCTGAAGAAGCCCCAGACGACGTTTGGGACGGTCAATTTCGACTATATCGAGGATCACGATCCCACCTTCCGCAAGCCGAATGCGTGCACGCGCATTCGCAACACGCCTTGGCAAACCTGAGCCGGCTTCTACGCCACCGGCTCCCGGGCGGACTCCGTGCGGCTGCGACGGTCCGGCGGTGTCGGCGCGTTCTTCAGCGCAGCAGCACCGCGGCCTGAGGCGAGGGTGACTGCGGCCGGCCGGGCGTCGCGCCAGGCGACGATCCAGATCAGGAAGCCGAGCAGCGCGAGGGCTGCGCCGACCGGACCGGTGGAGGTCCAGCCGAGGCCCTCGCGAATGGCGAGCCCGCCCAGGAACGGGCCGAGCGCATTGGCGGTGTTGAACGCCGAATGGTTCAGCGCGGCGGCCAGCGCCTGCGCGTCGCCCGCGACGTCCATGAGGCGCGTCTGGAGGATGGCGCCGAGCGAGACGCTGGCGCCGATCGCAAACACGTCGGCCGCGAGCAGCCAGGGGTTATGGGCGGCAAGCGGAAACACCAGCAGCGCGACCGCAGCGAACAGCAGGATCACGCCCGCCGTCGGCATCAGGGCGCGGTCGGCGAAGCGCGGCACGAACAGATTGCCGAGCGTGGCGCCGACGCCGAACACGGCCAGGAAGAACGGGATGACCGCGGTGCTGACCTTGGTCACCTCGATCAGCGTCGTCGCCAGGTAAGTGTAGACGGCGAACATGCCGCCGAAGCCGATCGCGCCGATCGCAAGCGTGATCCAGACGCGGCCGCTCTTCAAGGCGCCGAGCTCACGCAGCGGGTCGGAGCGGCCCGCCTGGTCGCGCGGCGCGAACAGGGCACACAGCAGCACCGTGAACAATGCCAGCACCGACACGAGGCCGAAGCTTGCGCGCCAGCCGACGGCCTGGCCGATCCAATTGGCGAGCGGCACGCCGACGATGGTGGCGATGGTCAGGCCGAGCATCACCTGGCCGATCGCCTGCGAGCGGCGCTGTTGCGGAACGAGGGAGGCCGCGACCAGCGCGGCGATGCCAAAATAGGCGCCATGCGGCAAGCCCGAGAGGAAGCGCGCCGCCATCATCCAGCCAAAGCCGGGCGCGAGCGCGGTGAGCGCGTTGCCGATCGCGAACACGGCCATCAGCGCCAATAGCTGCGTGCGCCGGGCAAAGCGCGCGCCGAGCACGGCGATCAGGGGCGCGCCCAGCACGACGCCGAGCGCGTAGGCGCTGATGGCGTGTCCCGCGGTCGGCTCGTCGATCTGGAGGTCGGCGGCGAAGAACGGCAGCAGGCTCATCGATGCGAATTCGGTGGTTCCGATCGCAAAGCCGCCCATCGCGAGCGAGAACAGGACGATGGCGAGGTGAGGGGGCGCGGAGGCCGCGCTCGAACTGGCGCGAGCCGAGGTTGCGCGAGATGTGGTCGCGTGAGACGTGGTCGTCATTTGTCCTGCATCGGTGGCGTCAACGGGAACCAGCCCAGCGAACGTCGCCACCCCTGCAAGATTTCTCCGTCGTACTTAAACCCGGATCAGTCCACGTCAACAGCGCAGGCGTGTTGCAGGGCATGCCGCATATCAGCGTCCCGCATCTGCCAGCTCTAACCGGTGCGTTTCCATCGGCGAGGGAGCTTCTTCGGTGCAAAATACGGGTTCGCGTCACAAGCCGCGGCGCGGCCGACGGCGAGGAACCGGCACTGCTCGAGCGAGGTATAGCGGCAGTCGAAATAGCCGACCGGGCCGTAGATGTGCATGCAGACCGGATAGCTCGGATCATAAGTCTGCGCGCATACAGGCGCGCTCGCGAGGAGCGCGCCTGCCGCAGCGAGTGCGAGAGCGGCGCTGCGCATCTCAGCGCGGCGGGAAGTAGCCTGGTGAATAGCCCGGGACCTGCGCGCGGGGACGATTCTGATAGGCGTAGGGATCACCGCTCTCTCCTCCGAAATACGGATTCGCGAGGCAGGTGAGCGCGCGGCCGGACGCGCTCGCCTGACACTGTGCATAAGTGTCGAACGTGCAATTGCTCAGGCCGGGCCATTCATCGCCGGTGAGGCAGAACGGGTGATGCGTGCCGAAGGCGCGCGCCGGCGTGATTGCGCCGAGCGTCAGCGCAAATGAGGCGATTGCGAGCGAAAGTGTGGCGACAATGAGGAAGGCAGTTCGTCCACGCATTCTCAAATCTCCAATCACGCGATCGTGCGCACGGCTATGTTACACGCGCACACACTCTAGCGAGTTCGCAAGACATTGGAACTTCAGAAAACTCTTGTTTCAAAGGGTTTCCCGCCCGGTTGTGTAAATCTTCATTAATCTAGCGCGAGCCTTTGGTGCGCACTGTTGCGTCGGAGTTACAGCAATTCCATCGATCGCTGTTATGACCACACAACGGCCCGGGGGCCTATTGAAGAAACTGGAACGGGATTCAAATGAAGAAGAACTTGTTGCTTGCTGCTGTGAGCCTGGTCGCGCTGAGCGCGGCTGCACCGGCGCTGGCTGCCGATCTCGCGGCTCGGCCGTACACCAAGGCGCCGGCAATGGTCGCCGCGATCTACGACTGGAGCGGCTTCTACATCGGTATCAACGGCGGCGGCGGTTCGTCGCACGCGACCTGGGATCTGGTCGGCTTCGGCCGCGATGGTTCGCATGACGCGACCGGCGGCACCGTCGGTGGCCAGGTCGGCTATCGCTGGCAGTCCGGCCAGTTCGTGTTCGGTCTGGAAGGCCAGGGCAACTGGGCCGACTTCTCCGGCAGCCACGTCGGCGCGATCTCCGGCTTCACCAACAACACCAAGATCGACGCGTTCGGTCTGATCACCGGTCAGGTCGGCTACGCCTGGAACAACGTGCTGCTCTACGTCAAGGGCGGTGCGGCTGTGGTCAGCACCAAGTACGACGCCTCTTTCGCCGGCGTGTCGCTTGCCTCGGCCAACGACACCCGTTGGGGCGGCACGGTGGGTGCTGGCCTCGAGTACGGCTTCGCCCCGAACTGGTCGATCGGCGCCGAATACAACCACATCTTCCTGGGTGGCAAGGATCAGACTCTGACCGGCGGCTTCGGTACTCTGGCGATCCACACCAAGCAGGACGTCGACATGGGCCTCGTCCGCCTGAACTACAAGTTCGGCGGCCCGATCCTCGCGAAGTACTGAGACTGATTGCTCCCTTTGAGCGATCGTGGAAAAGCCCCGGCTTCACGCCGGGGCTTTTTTATTGTTTGAATTCAGCGAGTTAACCATTGCACTTGGCGGCGCGCGAGAGCGCTTGACTCCATAGAACGAAATGAGAACAATGTTCTTCATACGTTCTAGTGATGGAGCAAGCCATGTTCAGGATTTTCGTGGAAGAGGCCGCAGCCCTGGCGTCGATCGCGCTGTTCGTCGGGATGATCGCAATCTGGGCGCAGGTGATCCCGCAGCTCTGATCCGCAGCTGGGTGGGGCTTGGTTGGGGAAAAGCGGGACGACGCGGCCGATCAGCCGCTCCGGCGTGGACTCTCGCGGTGTGACGCCCCACCATTGGGAGGCGAGTCGGCCGGGCAGGGCGGGATGCTTCGGTAATCCCCTGGAACCGGCGACCGTTCCATCTCATCTGCAAGAGGCCGTCACGCGACCATGCCGAGCGCCGGATTTGTCCACCTTCACGTTCACTCGGCCTATTCGCTGCTCAAGGGCTCGATCAAGATCGCCAAGCTCGCCGAG
>Ga0065165_1001779_pt1 | contig 21291 bp, 17 predicted proteins | sample AraplaMF_Cvi_mMF_FD_63813 | JGI IMG/M metagenome (GOLD analysis project Ga0065165, IMG submission 63813) | Arabidopsis root microbial communities from the University of North Carolina, USA - plate scrape MF_Cvi_mMF (version 2) (version 3) | ecosystem: Host-associated > Plants > Roots >... | reverse complement strand
GACGGCGAGCACCAGGAAGATGCCGAACCAGATCTCGTCGAAGCCCGCGCCCTTCACGATCGGCAGCACGATCGGCAGCGTCATCACGATCATCGAGAAGCCGTCGAGGAAGCAGCCGAGGATCAGATAGAAGATGATCAGCACGACGATCAGCATGAAGGGCGACAGCCCGAGCCCCTTCACAAAGGCTGCGACCGCCTGCGGAATGCCGAGGAAGGCCGCGGCATTGCCGAGGATCGAGGCACCGAGCACGATCAACGCGATCATCGAGCAGGTGACGACCGAGCCGATCAGCACGTCACGCATCACCTGCCGCGACATCGAGCCTTGTGCCCAGGCGACCAGCGCCGCGCCGAACACGCCGACGGCAGCCGCCTCCGACGGCGTCGCGAGCCCGCCATACATCGAGCCGAGTACGCACGCGATCAGGAACAGTGCCGGCGCGAGATCCTTCAAGGCAGCGAAGCGTTCGCCCCACGGCACCTGCGAGAGCTTGGCTTCCGCCTCCGGCACCATCGAGGGCTTGAGCGCGGTGTGCAGCATCACCCAGCCCATGAAGGTCGCGGCCAGCAGCAGTCCGGGCAGCACGCCGGCCGTAAAGAGTTTGAGAATGGAAACGTCGCCGAGCACGCCGTAGATGATCATGATGTTGGACGGCGGGATCAGGAAGCCGAGCGTGCCGGCACCGGCGAGCGAGCCGATCGCGATGTCGCGCGAATAGCCGCGGCGGGTGAGCTCGTTGAGCGACATGCGGCCGATCACCTGCGTGGTCGCCGCCGACGAGCCCGAGATCGCCGCGAAGATGGTGCAGCCGATCACGTTCACATGCAGCAGCCGGCCGGGCAGCAGACCGGCCCAGGGCGCCAACCCCTGAAACAGCGAGCGCGACAGGCGCGTGCGGAACAACAGCTCGCCCATCAGGATGAACAGCGGCAACGCCAGCAGCTCCTGCGTGGTCAAGATGTTCCAGGCGTATTGCGGCAGCAGCTTGTCGAGCGGGATCGAGCGGAACATCGCGAGCAGCAGCGTCGCGGTGAGCGCCAGCGTGAGGCCGATCCAGACGCCGCAGGCCAGCAGCGCAAACAGGATCGCGAACAGGGCGACGACTTCGATGGTCATGCGATCTTGAATCCGTTGGCAGGCAAGGCGGTCATTCGACGGGGGAGGCCTTCATGCTGTGGTCCTCCAGCGGCAGGCCGAGCACTGCCTGGATCGCGCGTGCGAGGAACTGCAGCGTCAGGAGCAGCATGCCGAAGGTGACCACGGCTTCCGGAAACCACAGCGGCGTATCGCTCGAGGTCGAGACCTGGCCCCGCGTGTACGCGCCGAAGGCGAATTTCGCCATCGCCGAGGTCAGGAACGCCATGAAGGCGAAGCCGGCAGCGGCCGAGAGGATCTCGAGCGCGCGCTGAAACGGCGCGGGGACGTTCTTCAGGAGCAGCACGACGCGGATATGGCCGCCGACGCGCAGGGTCATCGCCGCGCCGAAGGTGAAGGACGCCGCCATCAGGTAGGACGAGTATTCCCAGGCGATCGAGATCGTTGGCGGGAAGAACGGCAGGAAGTTGGAGAAGAATCGCGTTGCGACCTCGCACAGCATCAGAAGCGTCAGCGTCAAGAGACAGCCACCGCCGATCCAGCCGTCGAGCCGGCCGAGCCGGTCGATGCCATCGAGCAGGATGCGCAGCGGCGCCGGCGCCGCTGCGTTGAGACTTTGCGGAGCCGCTGGCGAAACGCTGACCATGGCCTGGTTCTCAGCGCTTCATTTCGGCGAGATAGGCCCGCACCGGCTTGTCGGCCGCCGGCACGCGCTTGAGGAAGGCCTCGAGCTGCGGCGCGGTCTTGGCTCGGATATCCGTGATCATGGCCTCGGAAACCGGCACCACCTCCATGCCGCCCTCCTTCAGGCGGTTGAGGCTGTCGACGTCGGCCTTGAGCGAGTTCGCCCAGAAGCCCGGCTCCATCTTCGCCGCGATATCCGCGACCAACTTCTGCTGGTCGGCGCTGAGCGCCTTCCAGGAATCGAGATTGACGGTGAGCATCTGCGACGACCAGACATGGTTGGTCGGGTAGATGTATTTCAGGAATTCCCAGAATTTTCCGTCGACGCCCGACACCGCCGAGGTCGAGACGCCGGCGACTGCGCCGGACGCCAGCGCCGGAATGGTCTCGCCCCAGGGGATCATCACGGGCGCCATGCCGACCACGGCCAGCATGTCGACGGCGTTCTTGTCGGGGACGCGGATCTTGATGTTCTTGAGGCCCTCGACGTCGGCGACCTTGACCTTGAGGTGCAGATACTGCGTCGGCCACGGCACGATGTAGAGGATCTTCTGGTTGTTGCGCGCGGCGACCTTCTCGTATTCGGGCCGCACATATTTGTGCAGCACCTTCAGCTCGTCCATCGAGCCGCAGAGGAACGGGATGCTCTCGACGCCCATGAACGGCTCGTCGCCGACCTGCTGGATGTTGAGGACGTCGGCGAGCGGCACGAGGCCGTCGCGCACGGCGCGCAGGTGCTCGGGTCCCTTGAAGCCGAGCTGGCCGCCCGCCTTCACGGTGATCGCGACGGCGCCATTGCTCTGCTTCTTCACCTCTTCGGCGAAGGCCATCGCGTTCTGGGTGTGGAAGTTGCCGTCGGGCCAGACCGTCGACATATCCCAGCTCACCGTCGCGGCCTGCGCGCGGGTGGAAATGTGGCCGGCGGCGAGCAGCGTCGCTGCGCCCGCAGTGAAGTTCCGTCGCGTGATCATCGAGCCCCTCCGTTCACCAAGCGTGCTGATGCGTCAGCGCGCGTACCCATAAACTGCAACTGCGTTGTCCGCCGACACGAGACCGCTCTCGATGTCGTCCTTCACCGCCACGCGATCGCGCTCGATGGGCGCGCCGATGCCGGCGCCACCGGGCGTCATCACCACCAGCCGGTCATCCGGCGGCACCTGCTGAAAGCCCTTGCCGCGCAGCTTCTTGCCGGACTTCAACCCGACATAACCGGCCTCGCCGTTCTGGCCGCCATCGCGCCCGCGCGGCGGATGATCGATACGGTCGAACGCCGCGAGGATGTCGAACGGCGCATCGACGCCGCTGCCGACCTCGATGATCTGGCCGAGGCCGCCGCGGGTGCGCCCCGGGCCGCCGGAATCCGGACGCAGCTCCTTGCGCCAGAAGATCAGCGGCGTCTGCGTCTCCGCGATCTCGACCGGCGTGCCACGCACGCCGCTGGGATAGGCGGTCGCCGACAACCCGTCCTTTGTAAAACGCGCGCCGGTCCCGCCATTGCTCGTCACCGCCATCGAGAACCCGTAATTGCCGCCGGCGCCCGAGCGGGTCTGTCCGCGTACGTTGAGATTCCACAGGCACGAGGTGCCTTCCGCGGGCACGCGCTCGGGAATGATCTGGCGCAGGCAGCCGAACACCACATCCGGCAGCATCTGGCCGATGATGTGGCGCGAGGCCACCGGCGCGGGCTTCGGCGCATTCAGGATCGCGCCCGCGGGTGCCGACACCGTCAGCGGCGAGAGCGAACCGGCATTGTTCGGGATCTGCGAGGCGACGACGCAGCCGAGACCGAACACGGTGTAGGCCGTGGTGTAGGACAAGGGCACGTTGATGCCGAATTTCGATGCAGCCGAGGTGCCGTCGAAATCGACGTGAATGCCCTGGTCCGAGATCGTCAGCGTTGCCGCAAGCGTCACCGGCGCATCATAGCCGTCGACCATCATGGTGTTGCGCCAGCTGCCCTTCGGCAGCTTGGCGATCTCGGCGAGCACGGCTTCGCGCGAGCGCTCGCAGATGTAGTCGCCGAGCGCATCGAGCGTGTCGATGCCGAACTCGGTCATCATCTCGACCAGGCGCTCGCAGCCGACGTCGTTGCAGCCGGCCAGCGAATAGGTATCGCCCTCGGTATCGATCGGCAGCCGCGTGTTGGTGCGGATCATCGCCATCAGCGTCTCGTTGACGACACCCCGGTCGATCAGCTTCAGCATGGGGATGTAGAGCCCTTCCATGAACACGTCGGTCGCATCAGGGCCGAAGCCGATGCCGCCAATGTCCATGAGATGGCTGGTGCAGGAGAACAGCGCGACGATCTTGCCGTCCTTGAAGCAGGGCGTGGTGACGACGAAATCGTTGAGATGGCCGGTGCCCATCCAGGGATCATTGGTGATGTAGGCGTCGCCCTCCTTCATCGTCTCCAGCGGGAAATGATCGATGAAGTGCTTGACCGATTCCGCCATCGAATTGACATGACCTGGCGTGCCGGTCACGGCCTGCGCCAGCATCCGCCCCCTGAGGTCGAACACGCCGGCGGAGAGGTCGCCGCATTCGCGCACGATCGGGCTGAAGGCGGTGCGGAGCAGCACTTGCGCCTGCTCCTCGACCACGGCAATCAGCCGGTGCCACATGATTTGAAGATCGATCAGGCTCGCGCCATTTGCCTTGCTCATGATCAGGCCGCCTTCCGTTCCATGACGATGCTGCCGGCACCGTCGATATGCGCGTAGAAACTGGTCGAGACGAATGTCGAGGTCTCGTCCTCGGCGATGACGGCCGGCCCTGCAATGGTCGCGCCGGGCGCCATGTCCTCGCGGCGATAGAGCGGGATCTCGATCACTTCCCCTGCCCTTCCGTCGAAGAACTTTCGGCTGCCGGACGCCTTGGCCGCAGGCTTGCGCGTGACGGCGGCAACCATGGGCGGATTGCGCGCCTCGGTGGTCGCCAGCACCGACCAGCTCAACACCTCGATCGCCGCGCCCGGGATCGAGCGTTCGAACAGCGCGGAATAATCCGCCTCGAACCTCTGGCGCAGGCCGGCGAGATCGGCCGAAGTGAGCGGCCGGTTCGGCAGCTCCACGGTGATCTCGTGACCCTGGCCGACATAACGCATGAAGGCCGCACGACGTTCGCGCACCGGCGCACCGGCCGCACCGGGCTCCACCAGCGCGCGCGCCTCGGTCACCATCTCCTGCAACAGATCGGAGACCGCCTTGGTGTCGAAATCGTCGAGACGGACGTGACGGCTGCGCACCAGCTCGTAGGCAATGGGAGCGGCGAGGAAGCCCACGGCAGAACCGACACCGGCATTCGAGGGCACGATCACCCTGGAGACACCGATCTTCTCGGCAACGCGCGCCGCATGCAGCGGCGCGGCGCCGCCAAAGGCGATCAGCGTGTGCTGGCCGACGATCTCGCCGCGCTCGACCGCATGCACGCGCGCCGCGCTTGCCATGTTCTCGCAGACGACCTCGTGCACGGCATAGGCCGCGGTCTCCGCCGACAGACCGAGCGGCTCGCCGACGCTGCGCAGCAGCGCCTGCTTGGACAGCTCCGGATCGAGCTTGATCGTGCCGCCCGCAAAGGCGTCGGGATCAATCATGCCCAGGGCTACGTCCGCATCCGTCACCGCGGGACGCAGGCCGCCGCGGCCGTAGCAGGCCGGGCCCGGCTCCGACGAGGCGCTTTCGGGACCGACGGTGACACGCTTCATCGCGTCGATATGCGCGATCGAACCGCCACCGGCGCCGATCTCGACCATCTCGATCACGGGAATGCGCACCGGCAGGCCGGAGCCTTTGAGGAAGCGCGCGGCGCGATCGACCTCGAACACGCGCGAGGTTTCGGGCTGGTATTTTTCGATCAGGCAGATTTTTGCGGTGGTGCCGCCCATGTCGAAGGACAGCACCTTGCTCTCGCCGAGCCGCGCTGCGATCTGCGCCGAGAAGATCGCGCCGCCAGCCGGGCCGGATTCGACGAGACGCACCGGAAAGCGCCGCGCCGTCTCGATCGAGGTGACGCCGCCGCCCGACGTGACGAGATAGATCGCGCCGCGGAACTGCTCGACCTGCAAGGCATCCGCCATGCGGGCGAGATAACCGTCGATCAGGGGTTGCACATAGGCATTGGCAACCGCCGTGGAGGTGCGCTCGTACTCGCGAATCTCGGGGCACACCGCCGACGACACCGTCACGGAGATGCCGGGCATCTCCTCGGCCAGGATCGCAGCCGCGCGGCGCTCGTGGTCGGGATTGGCGTAGGAATGCAGGAAGGCGATCGCGACGCTCTCGACGCCGAGCTCACGCAATTTCGGCGCGAGTGCGCGCACCGACGCTTCGTCCAGCGGGAGGCGGACGGCGCCATGCGCGTCGATGCGCTCGGGCACGGTGAAGCGCAGACTGCGCGGGGCCAGCGGCTTCGGCTTGTCGATGCCGAGATCATACTGGTCGTAGCGGCTCTCGGTGCCGATATCGAGCACGTCGCGAAAGCCCTCGGTCGCGATCAGCGCGGTCTTTGCGCCGCGGCGCTCGATAATGGCGTTGGTCGCGAGCGTCGTGCCGTGAATGAAGACGTCGATATCGCTGATATGCGCGTGCGCATCGGTGAGAATGAGGCGCATCCCGTCCAGCACTGCCTGCTCGGGCCGCTGCGGCGTCGTCAGCACCTTGCGCGTCTTGCGTGCCTCGCCCACGTCCAGCACGATGTCGGTGAACGTACCACCGATATCGACGGCAAGCCGCACTTCGGCTCCCTCAAGCATTCCAAATTCTCCGTGCTGATCGTCAGGACTTAGGGCGAAAACGCAGCAATTTCCGTGCCATCGGACATGTCAGGCACGCTGCGCCCTGCCATTCTGCTTGGCACCCATGCAATAGGCAAGGCGTGTTCGCCTCACGCGTGCTCAGAGCAGGAATGCGAGCGCCGCTTCGCAGCGCTCCTCGACCTTGAGCGTCAGGAGATCGTCGGCGCGGGTGCGCCCGAGATTGACCGCAGCGATCGGGATTTTCCTCTTCGCGGCCGCCTGCACGAAGCGGAATCCGGAATAGACCATCAGCGAGGAGCCGACGATCAGCATGGCATCGGCCTGCGACAGATGGTCCTGTGCAGTCGCGACGACATCGCGCGGCACGTTCTCGCCGAAGAACACCACGTCGGGCTTGAGGATGCCGCCGCAGGCTTCGCAAGACGGCACCTTGAACGAGGAAAAATCCGCATGCTCCAGTTCGGCGTCGCCATCCGGTGCGTCCGCGGCATCGAGCGTCAACCATTCCGTGTTGGCTTGGCCGAGCGCCTGCTGGAAGTCGTCTCGCGGCGTCTTCGCTCCGCAGCCCATGCAGCGGACGAGATCGAGCCGACCATGCAGGTCGATCACCTGCCGGTGGCCGGCGGACTGATGCAGCCGATCGACATTCTGGGTCAGCAGCATGCCGCAACGGCCGTTCGCCTCGAGCCGGGCCAGCGCGTGATGCGCATCGTTCGGCCGGGCCTGACCGAACCGCCGCCAGCCGATCAGGCTGCGCGCCCAATAGCGTTGGCGCGTGTGCTGTTCCGACATGAAAGCCTGGAAATTGACCGGCTGGGTCCGCTTCCAATTGCCGTTTCTGTCGCGGTAATCGGGAATGCCCGAATTGGTGCTGCAACCGGCGCCGGTCAGCACGAACAATTTTTCGTGCCGGCCGACGAAGTCTTCGAGCGGAGAATTTGCCACCGGAGGGTTTGTCATGGCGCAGATGTAGTTCGCGCCGGCCCGCTTTGCCAGATCACTCCCGCGCCGGCAGCTCGAAGCCGGCGATCAGCTTCACGAGCTCGCTCTGCCGCGCGGTTCCGGTCTTGCGGAAGACGTTGTGAAGATGGGTCTTGACGGTCGCCTGCGTCAGCCCGAGCAGGTCGGCCAGGGCCTTCACGCCGCTGACCTTCATGACGGCGTCGACCAGGCGGATCTCGCTCGCCGTCAGCTTGTAGAGCTTTGCCAGCGCCTCGAGCGGCGGCGGGCTTGCCGGCGAGGCCTTGCGGACGAACACGGCGGCCACGGCAGAATGCAATGCTCCGGTGCGCCGCCGGTCGCCGGAGGTCAGCGGCAGCACGCTGGCGAACCAGCGGCCTTGCGGGGTTGCGAAAGGAATCGGGCCGCTGCTGTCGGCCGCATTGCCGTTCTCGGCGGCCACAAGCGCATCGCGCAAAGCGCGCTGTGCATCGGGGGCGGCAGCGAACAACATTCCGTTTCTTTCAGTGAGCAGCGCGGCCTCGTCCAGCATCCCGCGTCCGGGCGCGTTGGTGAAGACGAGGCGCCCGCTGGGACCGACCAGGAAGACGGCGGCCGAAACATTGTCGAGCGTCTGGGTCAGAACCGCCTGCGCCGCCTTGCTCTGGTCGAACAACCGTCCGATCGAGACCGCGCGCTGGAAATGCGGAACGATCAGCCCGAGCCGGCGGCGATCCTCGGCATCGGCGAGGCCGCCCTTCTCGTGCATCCGGACGGCGAGGACCGAGGCGCTCGTCCCACTCTTCTCCAGGTTCGCGCCAAGAGCATCGATGATGCCCTGCGGCGCCATCCACTCCGTGTAGAAGCGCGTCTCCACGATTTCCTCGAAAGGAACGAGATCGGTGGAGCCCCAGACCACGCCGGCCTCGATGAAAGCACCGGCTGGAAAACACGGATTGAGGGGAAGATATTTATCGAAATAGAGCCGCGTGTAGTGCGGATCCTCGTTGAACATATGCAGCGCCGCGGATTGCTCCGTGGCCGCATCGTGCCAAAACAGAGCGCCCGAGGAGCCGCCGACGAACAGGCAGGCCTGCTCGAGGGCGCGCGGCCACAACGCGGGATCGAGCGCAGCGTCATAAACGAGGCCGATCAGCTCTGAAAGCAAGGCGGCTTCAGACGTCACGGCCGGCTCTCGAAATATTTCGAACAACACATCTGGCATTCGCGCCTTCAGCAGCAGACCTCCGAGCCGCCGGGAGTGTGCGGCAGGCGACAGACGCGGACATCAACCATTCGGTTGAGCTCGCGCCGCATGCCAGCGCCCGCGACCCCGTTCTTTCAGACTATTGCTGGATTGCATCCTGACGCGTTGCAGGTCAGCTAGCCCAGTTCTCCCGGAACTCTGGGAACAGGGTCAGGCCGCCGCAGGCATAGATGGTCTGACCAGTGATGTAGCTCGCCTCGTCCGAAGCCAGGAAAGCGAACACGGCGGCGATCTCTTCCGGGGTACCGACGCGCCCCATCGGAATGTGGCTGGTGACGACGCCGCGCTTTTCCGGGTCGCCGGTCCAGGCCGCGTTGATCGGCGTGTCGATTGCACCGGGACCGACCGCGTTGACGCGGATGCCGCGGCCAGCGAATTCCAGCGCCAGCGTGCGCGTCAAATTGGCGATGCCGCCCTTGCTGATCGAATAGGCGAGATAGCCGGGCTTCGGAATGATCTGGTGGACACTGGAGCAATTGATGATGCTGCCGCCTGCCCCGCGCGCGACGAAATGCGCGAGCGCCTTCTGCGCACAGAGCACGGCGCCGTTGAGGTTGACGTCGATGATGCGGCGGTAGGTCTCGATGTCGAGCTGCTCACTCGGCGACTCCCGCTGGAAGCCGGCATTGTTGACGAGACAGTCGAGGCGCTTCCAGCGCGCCAAAACGGTCTCGAACATCGCAGCCACCTCCCGCTCGTCGCTGACATCCGCCCTGACCATGAGATGATCGAGCCGGCCGTGGCCGCGATCGCCCGATGCGGTTCGTGCGAGCGCAAGCGACTCTTCCGCCTCTTCGGGATGATCGACATAGTTGATGGCGACGGTCGCGCCCTCCTGGGCGAGCCGGATGGCGACGGCACGACCGATGCCTTGCGAGGCGCCCGTCACCAGCGCGTATTGGCCGACGAGGCGGGAGGCAAACGGGCTCGAACGATCAGTCTGGGGCATGAGCTTTCTCCGGAACACCTCATCATGGCTGGAACCGCGATTTGGTTCCATCCCGCCAGCGCATCGCTGGGATTCACTCCGCGCCGCGCGCGAGCGGCGAGGTCAGGACCTGGTAGAGAATGATGGCGCCAAACGTTGCGGTGCCGATCCCGCCGATCGTGAACGCGCCGAATTTGAGCGTGAGATCGCCCGCGCCCGCGGTCAGCGCCACGGCGACAGTGATCAGGTTGGCAGGATTGGCGAAGTCGACCTTGTTCTCGACCCAGATCCGGCCGGCCATCGCGGCGATCAATCCGAACAGCACGATCGAGAGGCCGCCGATGACGGGACCCGGGATCGACAGGATCAGTGCGCCGAATTTCGGTGAGAAGCCGAGCAGGATCGATACGCTCGCTGCGAAGGCAAACAACAAGGTAGAATAGACCTTGGTCGCCGCCATCACGCCGATGTTCTCGGCGTAGGTAGTGACCCCGGTGCCGCCGCCGCACGCCGCCACGATGGTCGCGAGGCTGTCGGCGAACAGCGCGCGGCCGAGATAGGCATCGAGGCTCCGGCCCGTCATGGCGCCGACGGCCTTGATGTGACCGAGGTTCTCGGCGACGAGGATGACCGCAACCGGCGCGATCAGGACAATCGCATCGGCCTGGAAGGTCGGCGTGGTGAAATTCGGCAGGCCGAGCCACGGCGCGGCCGCTAGCTGGGTGAAGTCGATCGGCTTACTGAGGCCGAGGCCGTTCGCAAACAGCAAGTACAAAAGATATCCGCCGATCGCCCCGAGGATGATCGGCAGGCGGCGCCACAGGCCCGGCGCTGCAACGGCAACCACGCCGATGATCAGGACGGTCGCAAGACCGATCCAGGTGTCGAACGCGTTGGCACTCACCGCCTTGACCGCGACGGGCGCGAGGTTGAGGCCGATCGCGGCGACCACGGCGCCGGTGACGGCGGGCGGCATCAGGCGTTCGACCCAGCCGACACCGGACCACATCACGATCAGTGCGATCAAGCCATAGAGCACCCCGGCGCCGACGATGCCGCCGAGCGCAGCGGAAAGATTCGGGTTCGGCCCGTGCCCGGCATAGCCGGTGGCTGCGAGCACGACGGCGATGAAGGCGAAGCTCGAGCCGAGATAGCTCGGCACGCGGCCGGCGACGATGACGAAGAAGATCAGCGTGCCGATGCCGGAGAACAGCACCGCGACATTGGGGTCGAACCCCATCAGCAGCGGCGCGATGATCGTCGAGCCCGACATCGCGACGCAGTGCTGGAGACCGGAGACGACGGTCTGGCCCCATGACATCCGCTCCTCCGGCGTGATCACGCCCGAGGTCTTGAGCTTCCAGCGCGGAAAATAGCCTTGCGCTTGCTCGTCCGAGCCTGTTGCGATCGTCATGTTCCCCCCGCTGCGGTGCAACGATTGATGTTCGTGCGATCCGACAAAAATGTGATTGTCGCTTCTGCGGCGACCATCACATGATGCAAGTCATGCAAGATTCAAAGTCCTGCAAGATCAATGCGTTCCGGGGCACATCATATGACACAGATTGCGATCCAGCCAGCCATCCATCGCCGGCATCAACCCTGGTACAAGATCCTCTACGTCCAGGTGCTGATCGCGATCGCGCTCGGGGTGCTCATCGGTTATGTCTATCCCGATCTCGGCAAGGCCTTGAAGCCGCTCGGCGACGCTTTCATCGCGCTGATCAAGATGATGATCGCGCCTGTCATCTTCTGCACCGTGGTACACGGCATCTCCTCGATGGGCGATCTCAAGCGCGTCGGCCGGGTCGGGCTGAAGTCGCTGATCTATTTCGAGACGGTCTCGACCGTCGCGCTCGCCATCGGCCTTCTGGTCGGCGAGATCCTCCAGCCGGGACACGGCTTCAACATCGATCCCGCCACGATCGATCCGAAATCGGTCGCGACCTACGTCACCAAGGCCAAGGAGGAAGGCATCGTCGCCCATCTGATGGCGATCATCCCGGACAGCTATGTGGGCGCGATCGCGCGCGGCGACCTGTTACAGGTGCTGCTGGTCTCGATCCTTTCGGGCTTCGCCATTGCCTTCCTCGGCAAGACGGGCGAGCCGATTGCGGAAGCCATCGACAAGGCGGCAAAGATGTTCTTCGGCATCATCCGCATCATCGTGCGCGTGGCGCCGATCGGCGCGTTCGGCGCGATGGCGTTTACCGTCGGCGCCTATGGCCTCGGCTCGCTGCTCAACCTCGCGGCCCTGATCGGCACGTTCTATCTCACCAGCATCCTGTTCATCCTGATCGTGCTGGGCTCGATCGCCCGCCTCGCCGGCTTCTCGATTCTCCGTTTCATCGCCTACATCAAGGACGAGCTCCTGATCGTGCTCGGCACCTCCTCGTCCGAGACGGTTTTGCCCCAGATGATCCAGAAGATGGAGCATCTCGGCGCCTCGCGCTCGGTGGTCGGCCTCGTCATCCCGACCGGCTACAGCTTCAACCTCGACGGCACCAACATCTACATGACGCTGGCGACGCTATTCCTGGCGCAGGCGACCAACACGCATCTGACGATCTGGCAGGAACTCGGAATTCTCGGCATCGCCATGATCACCTCGAAGGGCGCCTCGGGTGTGACCGGCGCCGGCTTCATCACGCTCGCCGCGACGCTGTCGATCGTGCCTGACATCCCGATCCAGTCGATCGCGATCCTGGTCGGCATCGACAAGTTCATGAGCGAATGCCGCGCGCTGACCAATCTGATCGGCAACGGCGTCGCCTGCGTCGTGATCAGCATCTCCGAAGGCGAGCTCGACCGCGAGGCACTGCACGAGACCATGGCCCATCCGCTGGAGATCGGCGAGGCGCTGGAGCCGGGCGGCAGCGCGTCGTAGCTCACACGGCGGCGCAGTCCGGTTCCGACGCGGTAGTTTCCCGGAGTGGTAAATCGGTGCGGCCCGCGTCACAACAAGGACGTTGGGATCACGCATTGATAGTCATTCATTTCCACCCGACGCGCTGGGGGCAGGGCGTCGGGTTTTTGAAAATCAGAGCCAGGCAGAAACCGCAAGGCGGGATCAGACGATCCCGCCTTTGACGTGCGCGACCTTGCCGGCCAGCTCGATCCGCCGCACGATTCCGATCGCCTGCAAGAATGCCTCGTCATGGCTGACGACGAGCAGCGCGCCGTCATAGGCCCGCAGGCCTGCCTCGACGGCTTCGATGGACTCGATGTCGAGATGATTGGTCGGCTCGTCCAGGATCAGCAGTGACGGCGGCCTCGCTCCGCCGAACACGCAGGCAAGGCCCGCACGAAGCAGCTGTCCCCCGCTCAGGCTTCCTGCGATCTGCAAGGCGGCATCGGCGCGAAACATGAAGCGCGCCAGCGCGGCATGGCATTCGTTCGGACCTGCCGCCGGATTGAGGCGCGCAAAATTGTCCAGGATGGAGAGTGCGGGATCGAGCAGGCTGACCTTCTGGTCGAACATTGCGCGGTCAGGACTGACCCGCACGATGCCCGAGACAGGCGGCAGCTCGCCCGCGATGAGCTTCAGCAAGGACGTCTTGCCTGAGCCATTCGGCCCGACGACCGCAACGCGCTCGGGCCCGACGATCGTGAGCGACAGATCGCGCAAGATCGCGCGCTCCGGCTGATATCCGGCACTGACCCGATCGAGCCAGACCACCTCCCGCCCCGCCGGCAGGTTTGTCGAGGGCAGCTTCACGGACAGCGGCTGGAGAATATCGATGCGGCGGCGCGCCGTGCCGACGGCGTCGATCGCTTCCGCGCGCCGCCGTTCGGTGATCTGCGCGGCCTTTCCGCCACTGTCCTCGCTGCGGTCCTTGCGTGCGCCGGCCAGGATGCGCGGCATGTCGCCCCTGGCGCCCTTCTTCCTGCCGCCACTGTCCTTGCGCGCCTTCCGCTCCGCGGCGCCCTGCGCCTTCGCGTCGATCTCGGCGAGATGCTTCTCGGCATGCGCAAGGTCGTGCCTGACGGCCGCAAGCTCGACGGCTTTCTGCGCGCGATAATCGCTCCAATTGCCGCCGTAGCGCCCTGCCCCGAGCGACGTCAGCTCGACGATGGCATCCATGGTCTCGAGCAGATCACGGTCGTGGCTGACGACGATGGCGCCGCCCCGCCAGCCCGCCAGCAGGTCGACCACCGACTGACGTCCGTCCCGATCGAGATTGTTGGTGGGCTCGTCCAGCAGCAGGAAGTCCGGCTCCGCGAACACCAGAGCGGCGAGACGAACCCGCGTGATCTGGCCGCCGGACAGGCAGGACAGCTCCGTGTCGGGAGACGGATCGAACCCCAGGCGCGCCAGCGCGGCGTCCAGCCGGGCTTCGAGCGTCCAGTCGATTGCGGCGATATCGTCGGGCGAGGCATCGCCTTGCTCCGCGCGACGCATCAGCTCCAGCGCCTGCCGCACACCGAACAGGTCGGCCACCGTCGCGCCCGCCGGGACTTGCACGTCCTGGCGCAGCAGGCCAATCGTGCCGTTGATCCGAACCCGCCCGGATTGGGGAATATGCTCCCCGGCGACCGCAGCAAGCAGCGTTGTCTTGCCGACGCCGTTGCGGCCGACGAGGCCGGCTCGCTCGGTGCCGAACGTCAGGTTGAGGTCGGAGAGAAGCGAACGGCCGTCAGGCGTGGACAGCGACAGGTTCGACAGGATGATCGATGCAGGCATGGAATTCCCCGTGAGCAAGGCGGATGGGCTTTGCGGTCGGGGTGAAATCCATGGCTGCGAATATCCTGATTGAGGAATTCTCTAACTAGTCCCATCGAGGGGCGAGATCAAGGCGCGACGCGAAGGGACGATGGCACAGGAGCGCCGATGTCCCTTCGGCCTGCTGCAATCAGCCCTTCAGCGCGGTGACCACCACCTCGATCAGCGCGCCGCCGCCGAGATCGGCGACGCCGACGGTGGCCCGCGTCGGCAGATTGTCGCCGAAGAACTCGGTCCAGGCCGCATCCATCTCCTTCTTCTTCGAGAGATCCGTGACGAAGATCGAGGCGCTGACGACGCGGCTCTTGTCGGTGCCGGCTTCCTCCAGGTAGCCGGCGATCTTGCCGAGGATGTTGCGGGTCTGGTCGCCCATCGAGACCGAGGTGTCGTCGGCGACGGTGCCGCCGGCGAAGACGAAGCCGTTGGCTTCGACGGCACGGTGCATGATGGGCGTGCGGATGCTGCGGGTGATGCTCATGATGTCCTCTTCTTGGAGCGTGGTGGGATTAGGTTGAACTGAAGCCACGAAACAGGTGCGCTCCCTCTCCCGCTTGCGGGGGAGGGCTGGGGTGGGGGTGTCTCCACGATCGAGATACTCCCCGTTTGGAGAGACCCCCACCCGGCGCTACGCGCCGACCTCCCCCGCAAGCGGGAGAGGTAAGACGAGCCCGCGGCCCGATCCGGTCAAATGCCTTCATGCGCCTGGCGTGGAGGGATGGAAGCGGTCGATGCCGAGATCGCCGATGCGGGTCTGGGTGCCGCCATTGACGATCAGCTCGGCCATGACGGCACCAGCGCCGGGGCCAAGCTGAAAACCGTGCAGCGAGAAACCGAACTGGTGGTAGAGGCCCTTGTGACGGCTGCTTGGGCCGAACACGGGGATATCGTCCTTCATCTTGGCTTCGATGCCGGCCCAGGCGCGAACGATGGTGGCGCTGCGCATCACCGGGAACAGCTCGAACACGGTGCGGGCGCTGATGGCGAGGCTCTTCCAGTCCAGCACCGTCTCGTTGCGGTCCTGGTACGGCGTTGCCAGATGACCGCCGCCGATCAACACGGTGCCGTTCTTGAATTGCTTGAACGAGAGCTTTCGCCCGCGCAGGATCACGACGGGGTCGATGAAATGCGGCACGCGCGAGGTGATCATCAGCATCGGCGCGACGGTCTCGACCGGCACGGGCTCGCCGAGCGCGGCGGCAATCTTGCCGGCCCAGGCGCCGGCGGCATTGACGAGCACTGGCGCGGCATAGCTCTCGGAGCCCACATCGACATGCCAGAGGCCGTCGCTGTAGCGAATGTTGGAGGCAGCGACACCCTCGCGCACGGTCGCGCCGAGTTGCTCGGCCTTGCGGCGGAACGCCGTCGTCGTTTGTGCGGGATTGGCCGCACCATCGCGGCGTGAGACCACGCCGCCGGGACAGGTCTCGGCGACGGCGGGCACGAGGCGCCGCAACTCGGTCGCGTCGATCAGCTCTTCATGCGTGAAGCCGAGCGCATTGAGCTCCGCGACACGCGCACGGCAGACGGCGAGTTCCTCTTCGTTCTCGGCGACGAGCACCTGGCCGTAGCTTTCAAAGCTGCAATCGTCGTCGAGGAGATCGTTGATCTTCTCCCAGATCCCCATCGAGCGGATCGAGAGCGGAATCTCGGGGATGTGCCGCGCGAGCTGGCGCACGCCACCGGCATTGACGCCAGAGGCGTGGCGGCCGGCATAGTCCTTCTCGATCAGCACCGGCTTCAGGCCGGCGAGGCACAAATGCAAAGTGGTCGAGCATCCGTGGATGCCGCCGCCAATGACGATCGCATCCACGTTTTGGGTCATCCGCGCACCACGGCCTTGATATCAGCCTCGCTCTTCGGCACGGCGGCGAGTTCGGCGAGCGTGATCGGCTTCACCGGCGCGCGCAGCCGGTAATAGCCGATCTCCTGCGGGGTCTTGGCCCGAGCCTGCGCCATCAGTTCGGTGACGGTGAGGCCGCAGAGCCGGCCTTGGCACGGACCCATGCCGGTGCGGCGATAGGCCTTGAGCTGGTTCGGCCCGGTCGCGCCGATCGCGACGGAATCGAGAACGTCCTTGGCGGTGACCTCCTCGCAGCGGCAGACGATGGTGTCGCCTGAGGGAATCCGGAACTGGGGCGCGGGGCGGAACAGCGTATCGAGGAAGACGCGGCCGCGCTCGGCCTTGGCGAGGTCGGCGCGGAGCGTCGCCATCGCGGGCAGCTTCGCAGCAGCCGCGGGTGCCAGCGTCTCCACTGCCGCGCGCGCCGCGATGCGGCCGCGGACGACTGCCGCATTGGCGCCGCCGATGCCGGCGCCGTCACCGGCGATCGCGATGCCAGCGACCGACGAATTGCCGCTCGCATCCAGCACGGGCGACCAGCACAGCTGGAGATCGTCCCAGCGATGCTCGACGCCGGCGGCCATCGCCAGATTGACGTTGGGCACGACGCCCTGATGCAGCAGCAGGAGGTCGGCGGGAATGGTCTCGCGCTTGCCGCCGGCGACATAGCTGACGCTCGCGAGTTGGCCGTCACCGGCCGCCGAGAGCTCGGTGACGCCGGAGACGACCTGCACCTTGGCCTTCACTTCGCGCATCATCGACAGGCCCTTGGCAAAATAGGGCGAGGTCAGGAAGGCAAAGGCGTGCGGGAGTGCCGCGAAATAATTGCCGCGCTCGGTGGTATCGAGGATCCGATCGATGCGGCCGCCGAGACGCAGGATCTGCGCGGCGAGCAGCCAGAGCAGCGGCCCCTGCCCCGCGATCACCGTGCGGCCGTCCGGCACCAGCGCCGACGATTTCAACATGGTCTGCGCCGCGCCCGCGGTCATCACGCCCGGCAGCGTCCAGCCGGGAATCGGAAACGGCCGCTCCAGCGCGCCGGTCGCGAGGATCACGCGTTTCGCCTCGACGAAGGCGGAGGCGCCGCCGATCGAGACGGCGATATCGAGATTGCGATCGAGGCTCCAGACCGTGGCGCGGTGGATGACCTCGGCATTGCTCGCGCGGAGCGACTGCACGAGATCGGCACCGACCCAATAATCGGCGCCGAGCTGGTTGCGGTCGGTCACCGGCGTCGACGCGATGGCACGAAACACCTGGCCGCCGGGGCCGATGTTCTCGTCCAGCAGCAGCGTCGAGAGGCCGGCTTCGGCGGATGTCGCCGCGGCCGCAAGGCCGGCAGGGCCGGCGCCGATCACCACCACATCATAATCTTCGCGCTTGGGAGCCACAGTCATTTCCCGATCTCCCGCTTGCCCTTCTGGATTTCGATCTGCATGCCCTCGGCGACGGGCACGAGGCATCCCTGCCTGTTGCCGACGCCGTCGATGGTGACGAGGCAGTCGAAGCAGACGCCCATCATGCAATAGGGCAGACGCGGCGCCCCGCTCACCGCGGTGGAACGCCGTGCATCCTGACCGGATACCAATAGCGCAGCGGAGACGGTGTCCCCTTCGCGCGCCGCGACGGCGACGCCGTCGACGAAGATCTGCACGTGCGGCCGCTTGTCCTGTTCGGATCGTCTAAACATGGGATGCCTCTTGGCTCCTTCAGATATCTCTAATAGCCGCTGTTGTTCGCGCCGCCGGCGCCACCAAAACGGCTCGCCGAGAACGCGCCGACCAGTTCGGGCTCGAGGGCGCCCTGCGCCACCATGCGCGCGATCTCGAAGGCGTGGTTGGAGGCGAGCGTCACGCCGGAATGGCAGCAGGCGACGAAGGCGCCGGGATGCGTCTCCGACTGGTCGTAGATCGGAAAGCCGTCTTGCGGCATGACGCGGATGCCGGCCCAGCTCCTGATAACGTTGAGCCGCGACAGATGCGGAAACATCCGCTGGGCGCGATCGGTCATCACGGCGCTGATCGAATGCTTCAGCGCGCGATCATCGAGCTCGTCCTCCTTGCTGTCGCCGATCATCACCGTGCCCTCGTCGGTCTGGCGCATCGTGGTCAGCGGATGCGGCAGGAACGGCATGGTGCGTTCGGTCACCACGATCTGGCCGCGGGTCGGGCCCATCGGCGCGTAAAGACCGACCATCGGCGCCAGCGTCTGGTTGGCGTTACCGGCCGCGAGCACGATCTTGGCGGCGCGCAGCTCGCCCTTCGGCGTGGTCAGGCTGAATTCGCCGCCGCTCTTGCTGATCGCCGAGACCGGCCGCTCAGGGAAATAGTCGACGGCGAAGTCCTTAAAGCCGGTGTGGAAGGCGCGAAAGGTGCGCAGCGAGTTGACGTGGCCATCGAGCGGACAATAGCTGCCGCCGGACACTTCGGGCCCGATCAGCGGCAGCGATTTCTTCACCTCGGATGCGGAGAGCATCTCCATCTTGTAGTCGGCGGCGCCGGCCTGGTTGTGCATGCGCTTGACCAGCTCGGTGCGCTGGCCGAATTCGTCGTCGCCGAGCGTGAGATGGAAGCCGCCATTCTGCTGGAGGCTGACATCGAGGCCGGTCTGCTGCTTCAGCTCGGACGCAAGCCGCCCCCACGCCTGCGACGCCTGCACGGTCCAGACCGTATAGGCGGGCATGCCCAGTCCCTTGCTCTGCACCCACACCAGCGCAAAGTTCGCGCGCGAGGCGCGCTTGGTGATGTCGCCTTCGTCGAGCACGGCCACGCGCTTGCCAAGGCGGCCGAGGCCCCAGGCAATGGCGGAGCCGAGCAGGCCGCCGCCGACCACGGCGACGTCGTATTCAGTTCGCATGGGTTCTCCTATCGTCCCGTATCGCCCTTGCCGGCGAGCACGCGGTCGAGCCCGTAGAAGCGGTCGAGCAGAATGAGGGCGGTCATCGTCACAGCGATCACGCAGGCCGAGACCGACGTCACCAGCGGATCGATGTTGTCCTGGATATAAAGGAACATGCGCACAGGCAACGTCTCGGTGCCGGGCGCTGCAAGAAAGACGGTCATGGTGAGATCGTCGAACGACTGGATGAAGGCAAGCGCCCAGCCGCTGATGACGCCGGGCAGGATCAGCGGCAAGGTCACGCGGCGAAACAGCGTCCAGCCGCCGGCGCCGAGCGAGACCGCCGCCATCTCGACCGTGCGGTCCATGCCGGTCGCCGCCGCCAGCGTCAGCCGCAGCGCGAACGGAAACACGATGATGACATGCGCGATGATCAGCGCGGCAAAACTGCCGCCGAGGCCGGCCGAGGTGAAGAAGCGCAGGAAGGCGATGCCGAGCACGACATGCGGGATCATCAGCGGCGACAGGAACAGCGCCGCCAGCGCATCGCGGCCGCGGAAGCGGTAGCGCGCGATCGCGAGCGCCGCCGGCACCGCGAACAGCAGCGCGACGAAGGAGGACAGCGCGCCGAGGCCAAGGCTGACCCAGAAAGCGTGGATGAATTCCGGATAGTTGCCGATCGTCCTGAACCAGCGCAGCGAGAACCCGTTGGTCGGCAGCGAGAGAAAGCCTTCAGGCGTGAAGGCGACGAGGCAGACCACGAGGATCGGCGCCACCATCACGATGACGAAGATGGTGTGGAAGATCAGCGCAAGCGGGCCGTTCCGTCTCATCGGAACACCTCCGCATAGCGACGCTCGATCAGCGCATTGCTGCCGACGACGATCAGCACCAGCGCGACGAGAAGAAGCGTCGCGACCGCCGCCCCCAGCGGCCAGTTCAGCGTATTGAGGAATTCGTCATACGCGAGCGTCGCCGCGACCTTGAGCCGGCGGCCGCCGATGATCGCCGGCGTCGCGAAGGCGCTGGCCGAGAGCGAGAACACGATGATCGCGCCCGACAGCACGCCCGGCATGATCTGCGGCATGATGATGCGGCGGATGATGGTGACGGGGCCGGCGCCGAGCGACATCGCGGCATTCTCGATCTGCGGATCGAGCCGCTGCAACGCGGCCCACACCGAGAGAACCATGAACGGCATCATCACATGCGCGAGCGCGACGACCATGCCGGTTTCGGTGAACATGAAGGGAATGGGCGAGCGGATCACGCCGGCCGACATCAACAGCTTGTTGACGAGCCCGTTGTTGCCGCCGAACAGCAGCGCCCAGCCGAGCGTGCGCGCCACCACGGAGATCAACAGCGGCCCCAGAATGACCAGCAGGAAAAAGCTCTTCCAGCGACCGTCCATGCGGTTGAGGATGTAGGCTTCGGGTGCGCCGAGCAGAGCGGTGAGCAGCGTGGTCAGGATGGCGATGCGAAACGTCCGCCAGAACATTTCGGCGTAATAGGGATCGGTCGCGATCTCGTGCCAGTTCTTGAGAATGAAGACCGGCTCGATGCCCTTGTACTGGCCCCAATCGTGGAACGACAGCATCACCGTCATCGCCAGCGGAATCAGCAGCACGCCGACGAACAGCATCAGGGCGGGCGCGGTCAGCGCCCAGGGCGCGCGGGCATTGCGCTCGTCGGCAGCCATACTCATGCGGAGGCCCCTCCGCGCACACTCATGTCCTCCGGCCGCCAGGCGAGGCGAACGGCCTCGCCTTCGACCGGCTGTGGCTTGCCGTCATTCTGGCGGATCACGATCGCGGGCCCGCATTCGCTGTCGCACTGGAACAGCCAGTGATTGCCCTGGAAGATGCGCGTGACGATCTTGGCGTTGAGACCGGCATCGCCGAAGCCGATCCGTTCAGGGCGAATGCTGACGGTCACGGGGCCATTGAGCCCAACCGGGGCCGGCGCATTCCAGGAGCCCGCGACGAGTCGCGCGGGCGTGAGGGTCCGGTCGACTGTCGCGGCAAAATCGTTGGTCTTGCCGAGGAACTGCGAGACGAAAGCCGAAGCCGGCTTCTCATACGTCTCCTGCGGCGTGCCGATTTGCTCGATCTTGCCCTGGCTCATCACCACGATGCGGTCGGACAGCGACATCGCCTCGTTCTGGTCGTGGGTGACGAGGATCGTGGTGGTGCCGATGGTGCGCTGGATCTGGCGCAGCTCG
>Ga0065165_1001777_pt1 | contig 21320 bp, 15 predicted proteins | sample AraplaMF_Cvi_mMF_FD_63813 | JGI IMG/M metagenome (GOLD analysis project Ga0065165, IMG submission 63813) | Arabidopsis root microbial communities from the University of North Carolina, USA - plate scrape MF_Cvi_mMF (version 2) (version 3) | ecosystem: Host-associated > Plants > Roots >... | reverse complement strand
CATGCGCTGCGTTTCTTCATCGAGAACCGCGGCACCGCCTTCCTCGCGCTCGGCGCGATCGTGCTGGCATTCACCGGCGCCGAGGCGCTGTATGCGGACATGGGGCACTTCGGCAGGAAGCCGATCCGCCTTGCCTGGTCGGCCGTGGCCTTTCCGGCGCTGGCATTGAACTATCTCGGCCAGGGCGGCCTGCTGCTGGCACGCCCGGACGCGATCGCCAATCCGTTCTACCAGCAACTGGGCAGCTGGAGCATCTATCCGCTGGTCGTGCTGTCGACCATCGCCACCGTGATCGCGTCCCAGGCGACGATCTCGGGAACCTTCTCGATGACCAAGGAGGCGATCGCGCTCGGTTTCCTCCCGCGCATGCGTATCGTCCACACCTCCGAGCAGGAGATCGGACAGATCTACATCCCCTCCGTGAACTGGCTGCAGCTGGTCGCGGTCCTGCTGGCGGTGGTCGGCTTCGGTTCGTCCGAACAACTGGCATCGGCCTACGGCATCGCCGTCACCGCGACGATGCTGGCCACCACGATCCTGACCTACTTCGTCATCCGCTATAAATGGCGCATGAACCTGCTGCTATGCCTGGGCGCGACCGGCTTCTTCCTGGCGATCGACAGCGCGTTCTTTTCTGCGAACGTGCTCAAGATCCTGCACGGCGGCTGGTTCCCGCTGCTGCTCGGCACCCTGCTGTTCACCCTGATGCTGACCTGGCGGAAGGGACGGCAGCTGGTCTTCGACAACCTGCAGAAGCACGCGATTCCGCTCGACGCGTTTCTCGAATCGCTGTTCATCGCGCCGCCGGTACGGGTACCCGGCACTGCGGTCTTCCTGCGCGGCGAAAGCGACGGCGTGCCGCATGCGATGCTGCACAACCTGTCGCACAACAAGGTATTACACGAGCGGATCGTCTTCCTGACGGTGCATATCGCCGACACGCCCTTCGTCGAGCATGACGCACGGGTGCGCGTCACACCGCTGGGGCATGGTTGCCACCAGGTCGACATCGCATTCGGATTCAAGGACGAGCCGGACATCCCGGCCATGCTCGCCCTGTGCGGCCAGGGTCTGCCGTTCGAGATGATGCAGACCTCGTTCTTCATCGCGCGGCAGACCGTGATCTCGACGCCGGGAGAAGGCATGGCGCCCTGGCGCGAGCACATGTTCGTGGCGATGCAGCGCAACGCGCGCGACGCCGCCGATTACTACCGTATCCCGACCAACCGGGTGATCGAGCTGGGGACACAGATCGAGATCTAGGGCGGCTCAGCGGCCGCCGGCGGTCAGCACGGTGGCCGTATCCCGCCCTGCCCGCTTTGATTCGTACAGGGCTTCGTCGGCCGCCTGCGCCAGCGCCGCCTGGTCGGGATGCGCGGACCAGGCGATGCCGATGCTGGCGGTGACCTGGCGCGCCTGGCCGTCGACCAGGAAGTCGGCGCGCAGCGTGTCGAGCAGCTTGTCGGCGATGCGTGCGCACTCGCGCGCCGAACCGACCTGCTCGAGGACGATCACGAACTCGTCGCCGGCCAGGCGGGCCACGGTGTCGGTGGCGCGCACGGTGCTGGACAAGCGCTTGGCGAATTCGCGCAGCACGGCGTCGCCGCTGGCGTGGCCCAGGCTGTCGTTGATCTGCTTGAAATGATCGACGTCGAGGTAGACCAGGGCCATCGCCATCGCGCTGCGGCGCGATCGGGCGATCGCCTGCACCAGGCGTTCCTCATAGCTGCGGCGGTTCGGCAGGCCGGTCAGGTGGTCGGAGTGCGCCAGCGCGTGCAGCTGGCGTTCGTATTCGCGCGCCGAGGTGGCGTCGGTCGACAGCACGTAGATGCCCTGCACCATGCCGTTGCGCACGTGCGGCAGGTAGGTCGTGCTGATCACGCGGCGGCGCCCGCGGCGCTCTTCTTCGATTTCCAGGGCCGAGGCGTGACCGGCCAGGCAACGTTCGAGCGCGGCACGGCGCGGCGCATAGAAAGCCTCGCCCATTGCTTCCAGCACGGTCTTGCCGAGCATGTCGGCACTCTTGACTCCGAACCACTCCTGGTAGCGCTGGTTGGCGAAGGCGTAGCGCATGTTGGTGTCGATGTAGGCGATCAGGGCCGGCACGTTGTCGGCGATCGTGCGCAGGCGCTCCTCGCTTTCGATCACGCGGGCGCGCGACTCGGCCAGCTCGGTCACGTCCTTCATCGCCACCACGGCCCCGAGGGCCTCGCCGTTCGCGCCCTTCAGCGCACGGCCGCTGGCCAGGATCCGGTGCGCGCACAGGCCGTCGTCCGGCAGCTCGCGCGCGATCACCATCGGCGCATCCTTGACCTGCTCGCCGCGCAGGGCGCGCGCCAGCGGAATGCGGTCTTCATCGAGGGGCGATATGCCGTCTTCGTCGAACAGGTGGTAGTGCGCGGCCCACTGCTGCGGCGCCAGCGCTTCGACTTCCATGCCGTGCAGGTCGCGCGCGGCGCGGTTGAACAGGGTCAGCGCGCCGCCGGCATCGCAGGCGACCACGCCGACGTCCACCGATTCGAGCACGGCGTCGAGCAGTTCCTGCTTTTGCACCAGGTCCTGCTGGGCCAGCGCGCGTTGCTGCGCTTCCTGTTCGAGCAGGCGGTTCTTGGCGTGCAGTTCGCGGGTGCGGTCCTCGACGCGCCGTTCCAGCTGCACGTTCAGTTCGCGCAGCGCCAGCTGGGCGGCGTCGCGCGCCGCCACCAGCACGCCACGGTTCAGCTCATCCTGCACCATCTGCGCCAGGTCGCGCAGCATGCGTTTGTCGGCGTCGCTGAACTGGCGCGGCTGATGGTCGATGACGCACAGGGTGCCGAGCGCCTGGCCATCCACGCTGTGCACCGGCTGACCTGCATAAAAACGGATGCCGGGCGCGCCCAAGACCAGGGGATTATCGGCAAAGCGCTCGTCGAGATGGGTATCGGGAACGACCAGCAGGTCGTCCAGCGCGACCGCGTGGCTGCAGAAGGACATCGAGCGCGGCGTTTCGCAGGCATCGAGCCCGGTGCGCGACTTGAACCACTGGCGCTGTGCATCGACCAGGGACACCAGCACGATCGGCGCCCCGAAGGCGGCGGCGGCGATGCGGGTGAAGCGGTCGAAGCGGTCTTCCTGGGGCGTATCCAGCACGCCCAGCGAGTGCAACGCCTTGATGCGCTCTTCTTCTGCGAGTTCCTGTTGACTAAGCATAAGCAACCTTGCCGCGGCGCGGCGATGAAAGAACCGGCAGGATCCAGCCGGGGGATCGGTAGCGGATACAGCAATAAACGCTTCCCAAGGGAATGATTCTAGAGGATTTCAACCGGGCTGTGCAGTACGCCCATTAAGATTTCCATCGAGAAACTATTAATCGTAGAACATTCTCTCTCACAGCGTTTGAGGGCTTGCCAGCAGTGCCGGCGAGCGATTGCTCCGGCCGAATTTGGCAGATTTGGGTGCCGAAACCCGATGCGGTAGTTGATGCCGTCGAGTTGGCTCGGCACAACATCCGAATTTGACAGGCGCTTAGCCCAAGGAAAAGATTGTTTTCGATGCAACATCCTAAGTGGTAAAGCATCGATGAAACGTCAATGCGGTCCATCGTCAAAGTAATCAAACAGTATGTGTGTCATCTAACCGAGCAGGAAGACCTGTCCCCGTAAGGTGAGCGCTTCACCGACGAAAGGACGGCCATGGACCCTCATCAGCAGCATCCGATCCGCCTGCGCATCAACGGGCAGGACCGGGAATTCGACGTCGAATCCTGGGTTACCCTCCTCGATCTCCTGCGCGAACGCGCCGGGCTGACCGGCACCAAGAAAGGCTGCGACCACGGCCAGTGCGGCGCCTGCACCGTCCTGATCGACGGCCGCCGCGTGAATTCCTGCCTGACCCTCGCCGCCATGCAGGACGGCCACGAGGTCACCACGGTCGAAGGCCTCGCCAAGGGTGAAGAATTGCACCCGCTGCAGCAGGCCTTCATCGACTGCGATGCCTTCCAGTGCGGCTACTGCACGCCCGGCCAGATCTGCTCGGCCGCCGGCCTGATCGCGGAAGGCCAGGCGAAGACCATTGCCGACGTGCGCGAACTCATGAGCGGCAACGTGTGCCGCTGCGGCGCCTATCCGCAGATCGTGCGCGCGGTGGCGAGCGTGCTGGAGCTGGATGCCGGCGCCCTCGACGAAGGCAAGCCCTTCACGACCGGATCGGTGCTCGTATGAAGCCCTTTGCCCTGACCCGACCACAGGACATCGACGGCGTCCTGGCCAGCCTCGCGGGCGGCGCACGCCCAATTGCCGGCGGCACGAATCTCTTAGACTTGATGAAGGAAGGCGTGTACGACACGCCTTCCGGCGGGATGGCTCCGCTCCATCTGGTGGACATCAACCTGATCGCCCAAGCGGGACTCGACCGCATCGAGGAAAGCGGCAAGGGCGGCCTGCGCCTGGGCGCGCTGGCCCGCAACGCCGATACCGCCTACCACCCGCTGGTGCGTGACCGTTATCCGCTGCTGTCGAGCGCGATCCTGGCCGGCGCCTCGCCGCAGCTGCGCAACATGGCGACGAATGGCGGCAACCTGCTGCAGCGCACCCGCTGCGTGTATTTCTACGACGTCGGCGTCCCCTGCAACAAGCGCGAGCCCGGCACCGGCTGCCCGGCCAAGCACGGCGTCAACCGCCAGCACGCGATCCTCGGCACCAGCGAGCAGTGCATCGCCACCCACCCGTCCGACATGTGCGTGGCCCTGCGTGCGCTCGACGCCGTCGTCCACGTGCGCTCCAGCAGCGGCGAGCGCGACATCCCCTTCGCCGAATTCCACCGCTTGCCCGGCGAGCGCCCGGACCTCGACAGCACGCTGCAGCCGGGCGAACTGATCGTCCACATCGAGCTGCCGGACGCGGCACGCTTTGTCGAGCACTCCGCATACATCAAGGTACGCGAGCGCCTGTCGTATGCCTTCGCGCTGGTGTCGGTGGCGGTTGCATTGGACCTCGATGGCGACACCATCCGCGCCGCCCGCATCGCGCTGGGCGGCGTGGCCCACAAACCCTGGCGCGTCGAGGAAGCCGAGCGCGAGCTCGAAGGCAAGACGGCCAGCGAGGCCGCCTTCAGCCTGGCCGCGGAGCGCATCCTGCAGGGTGCGCGCGGCTGGGGCCAGAACGACTTCAAGCTGACGCTGGCGAAGAACGCCATTGTCCAGGCTCTACAGACCGCCGTGCGCGGCACCGCTTACGCCAGGGGAGAAAAAGAATGACGGACCTGATCCCGGAACTGCGCACCCCGACTGCGCCGGAAGGCACGGGCCGCGTACGCAGCGGCATGCATGTATCGCGCGTGGACGGCATCGCCAAGGTGACCGGCGCCGCCAAGTACGCCGCCGAGCACGAGGCGCCCGACCTGGCCTACGGCGTGGTCGTCAGCGGCACCGTCGCCAAGGGCCGCATCAAGACCATCGATACCAGCGCGGCCGAGGCGGTGCCGGGCGTGATCGCCGTGATCACCCACGAGAACCGCGAGGTCAAGATGCGCGGCAACGACCTCGCTTACAAGGACATGACGGCGCCCGCCGGCTCGCCCTTCCGTCCCCTGTACAGCGACCGCATCTTCTACAGCGGCCAGCCGGTGGCCCTGGTGGTGGCGGAGACCTTCGAGGCCGCGCGCTGCGCCGCCGGGCTGGTGCGCCTGACCTATGACGTCGAAGAGCACGACACCAATCTGCTCGCAGGCCTGGACCGCGCCTACAAACCGCGCCCGCTGAAGGCCGGCTTCGTACCACCCAGCTCGAAAGGCGATGCCGACAAGGCGTATGAGGCCGCGCCGGTGAAGATCGAGGCCGAGTTCTACCACGGCGTCGAGCACCACAACCCGATGGAGATGTTCGCCTCGACCGTGGTGCGCGGCGAGGACGGCCACCTGACGATCTACGACAAGAACCAGAGCTCGCAGAACTGCCGCTGGTATGTGTCGCACGTGTTCGGCCTGTCGAAGGACAAGGTCACGGTGCGTAATCCCTATGTGGGCGGCGCCTTCGGCTCCGGCCTGCGCCCGCAGTACCAGCTGCCGCTGGCCGTGATGGCCGCCCAGCAGCTGAAGCGCTCGGTGCGGGTGGTGCTGACGCGCCAGCAGATGTTCAGCTTCGGTCACCGTCCGGAAACCTGGCAGCGCGTGAAGCTGGCGGCGAATCCGGATGGCCAGCTGCAGGCCATCGTCCACGAGGCCGCGCACGAGACTTCGCGCCTCGAGGACTACGTCGAGGTAGTGGTCAACTGGTCCGGGCAGATGTACGCCTGCGACAACATCAAGCTGGGCTACAAGCTGGTGGGCCAGGACCGCTATTCGCCGATCGACATGCGCGCTCCCGGCGCCGCCCACGGCGTACATGCGCTCGAGGTGGCGATGGACGAACTGGCGTACAAGTTGAAGATGGATCCGCTGGCCTTCCGTTTGAAGAACTATGCGGAAGTCAATCCGCTGGACGACAAGCCCTACTCCACCAAGGAGCTGCGCCAGTGCTACCAGCTGGGCGCCGAGCGTTTCGGCTGGAAGGACAGGCCGATCGAACCGCGTTCCATGCGGGACGGCGAAGAGCTGGTCGGCTGGGGCATGGCGACCGGCATGTGGGATTCGCTGGTGATGGTGGCGCGGGTCTCGGCCGTGCTGCACGCGGACGGCCGCCTGGTCGTCTCCAGTGCGGCATCCGACATCGGCACCGGCACCTATACCGTGATGTCGATGATCGCGGCAGAAAGCATGGGCCTGCCGATGGAAAAAGTGACTTTCCAGCTCGGCGATTCGACCCTGCCGGTGGCGCCGATCGAGGGCGGCTCCTCGCACGTGGCAACGGTGGGCTCGGGCGTGCACGGGGCCTGCGAGAAGCTGCGCAAGACCTTGCTGAAGATGGCCCAGGCCATGCCGGATTCCATCTTCAAGAAGCTGCAGCTGCGCCAGGTCGAATTCAACGACGGCCGCATCCACCTGCGCGGCGAACCGGCCAAGGGTCTCGATCTGCGCGAAGTGCTGGCGCATGCGGGCAAGGACAGGGTCGAGGAAAAATTCCTGATGACGCCGCAGATGCTCAAGCAGCGCAAGTACACGCGCGCCGTGCACTCGGCCGTGTTCTGCGAGGTGAGGGTCAACGAGAAGCTCGGCATCGTGCGCGTGACGCGGGTGGTCGATGCGGTGGCGGCCGGACGCATCATCAGCGCCAAGACCGCCGAGAGCCAGATCATCGGCGGTGTCGTGTGGGGCATCAGCCAGGCGCTGCACGAGGAGACCTATACCGACCACCGGCTGGGCCGCTTCATGAACCACAACTACGCGGAATACCACGTGGCCGTGAACGCCGACATCCACGACATCCAGGTCATCTTCGCGGACGAAGACGACCGCGTGGTCAGCAAGCAGCTGGGCGCCAAGGGCGTGGGCGAGATCGGCCTGGTGGGCGTGTCGGCCGCGGTCTCCAATGCGATCTTCCACGCGACAGGCAAGCGCCTGCGCAGCACGCCGATGTCGCCGGACAAGCTGCTGCTGGGGGACGTCGATCTGCCGGTGCAGTCGCCGCCGAATTTCGATTAGGTCCCGCGACTGTGGCATCATCGGCATCTTCCAGCCCAACCGGAGATGCCGATGAAACGCTGCATGCTGCTTCTCGTGTTCCTCTTGTCCGGCTGCGCGGCCACGCCGCCCGCGCCGCCTCCCTCAGATGCTGAAGTCGTGAAGCTGATGCAGCGCGAGCAGCTGCAAGGCCTGGCCCTCGCCACGATCGACGACGGTGAAGTAAGGAGTGTGCGCACCTGGGGCTGGCGCAACGCCGAAAAGCGGCTGCCGCTGCAGAACGACACCATCATGTACGGCGCCTCGCTGACCAAGGCGGCCTTCGCCTACATGCTGCTGCAGCTGGTGGACGAAGGAAAGCTCGACCTCGACGCCCCGCTCGAGCGCCTGCTGCCCAAGCCGCTGCCCTCGTATAAAAAGCCCTTCGACTATGCCGACCTGGCCGGCGACGAGCGCTGGCGCAGGATCACGCCGCGCATCCTGCTGACCCACTCGGCCGGCTTCGCCAACTTCCGCTGGCTGGAGCCGGACCAGAAGCTGCGCATCCACTTCGATCCGGGCGCGCGCTACGCCTACTCCGGCGAGGGCATGTATCTTCTGCAGCTGATCCTGGAACAAGGCCTCGGGCTGGACACCAACGCGGAAATGCAGCGCCGTGTGTTCGACCGCTTTGGCATGCGCAACACCAGCATGAAATGGCGCCCGGACTTTGCCGCCAACCTTGCCGACGGCTACGACGAGAACGGCAAGATGGAGCCGCACGATGAGCGCAGCAATGTCCGCGCGGCCGGCTCGATGGACACCAGTATCGAAGACCAGGCCAGGCTGTGGGCCGGCATCGTGCGGGGCGACGGCTTGAGCCCGGCCTCGCGCGCCGCCATGGTCAAGGGCTGGCTACCGATCGGCTCGCGACACCAGTTCCCGCCCTTCGAAGAAGGCAGCGCCACCTGGCCACAGCAGCTGGCCGCGGGCCTCGGCGTCGTTTCTTTCCAGGACCGCAGCGGCGGCGCCGGCTGGTTCAAGGGCGGCCACAACGACACCACCGCCAACATGGTGATCTGCCTGGATGCGAAGCGCCGCTGCGTGGTGATGCTGTCGAACGACGTGCGCGCCGAGCGCATCTACCCTGAGCTGGCGCGGCTTGTTCTGGGCGAGAACGACATGCCCTGGGCCTGGGAATACAACTTCCCGCCGCCGCGTTAGCCACGTTAGCCGCGCCGCCGGGCATGCCGCCTTCGCGCGCCGGCCAGCAGGGCCAGCCCGGCCAGGCACATCGCCCAGGCGTCCGGTTCCGGCACCGGGATCGCGACATAGATGCTGGACACGCTGTCGACGGTCCAGCCGAAGCTGCCGCTCATCCAGGTGTCGCCGCTGTTGGAGAAGTTCAGGCTCAGGCCGTGGTCTTCGCTGAACGTCAGCCAGGGATAGCCGCTGCCCGCGCCGCCCGACCACTGGTCCGTCATTTGCGGCGTACCTTCGCCGAGGACACCGTACAGGGTGCCGATGCCGTAGCCGTACTGCCAGGACACCGGATCGAGGCCCGAGCTCGCGTCCATGCCGATGTCCAGGTAGATCGTCATGCTGGAATGGGGCGCCAGTTCGAAGGCCTGGACCGGGGAGCGGCTGCGGCCGAAGCCGTAGAAGCTTTCATTCAGGATGCGCGGCATGAAGGTCGAGGTGCTGCTTTCCCAGTCCGCCAAGCCGCTGCGCGGCGTGAAGCTGGACAGGACCGTGCCGCCGCCGCTCCAGCTGTTTTCGAGCGCGGTGGCGCCGGCATCGTCGCGCACCAGGTTGCGCCAGTAATCCTGCTGGCGGTCCGCCTGGCCATGGAAGGCCTCCAGCGAGCCTTGCAGGAACTGGTTGGCGGTCAGCCCGCCGAACCTGACCTCGGGCGAAGCCGTGTCCGCCGGGTTCAGGTCCTTGAGGGTGTAATGAAAATTGGATGCGGTGGTGGTGACATTGACCTGGGCCTGCGCGCCGGGCGCAAGCGCAGCGAGCGACAAGGACAGCGCGAGCGCGCTGAAAGGGCGAACCATGACAGCCTCCATGCAGGATGCGTATCCATGGAGACTAGCACCACAGGCCGCCACACGCTCGCGTCTGTCTCAAGTGCGCGACGATCAGGCTTGCCTTTGGAACACAAGCGTCTCGCCATCCTCGGGCACCTGCACGCGGACTTGCAAGCCCTGGGCATCCAGGAAGCGGCGCAGGTCCGCGCGCGACAGCACGCAGTGGTTCACCGCTTCCAGGTGGCTGGCGATGATGGCCGCCTGCGGTGCCGCCTGCGCCACCTTCGCCAGGTCGTGCTCGTCCATGATGATGGCGCCCAGGCCCGGTACCTGGGCATCGCCGCAGTTCAGGACCACTACGTCCGGACGATAGGTTTTCAAGCTATCCGCGACGTGCTCGTTCCAGACCGTGTCCCCGGCCACGTACAGGGTCGGCTCATCGGGATGGCTGAACACCACGCCGCTCACCTGCCCCATGCGTTCGCCGATCGCGGCCATCACCTGGTCGCTGCCGTGCTGGCCGCCGGTGCGGTGCAGGGCGATGCCCTCGAAAGACGCGCCGTCGCCGAACAGGCGCACGTCCTCGAAACCGTCGGCGCGCAAGGCGGCAGCATCGCCGGCATTCTGGGCAAACAGCGGCAGGCCACGCGGCACCAGGCGGCGCGCGGCCTCGTCCCAGTGATCCGCATGCAGGTGGGTGACGACGACGGCGTCGACGTCGAGCAGTTGGTCCATCGGCAGCGGCAGCCCGACCAGCGGATAGTCCAGGTGGCTGTTGGCGGTGCCGGCAAAGCCCGGGTAGGCGCCCTGCTCCGCGAGCAGCGGGTCGACCAGGAAGCGCTTGCCGGCGTACTTGATGACGAGGGTGGCGTTGCGGATCTGTTGCACGTACATGAAAGCTCCTTTCGATAAAGACAGGAGCATTCTGCGCGGCAGCTATCAAGGCTGACAGTGGCCCGCAAGCCAGCATGCGATAGAATCGGGCCATGACATCCAAACCCTTACTCCAGGTCGCCGTCCTTGCCTTCGACGGCATGACGCCCTTCCATTTGTCGGTGCCCTGCCTGGTGTTCGGCAGCATTCCCGGCACACGCTCGCCCTTCTCGCTGCGCGTGTGCGGGCTCGATGGCGCCATGCTGGAAACGACGGCCGGCTTCGGCATCCGTCCCGGCCACGGGCTCGAAGGATTGCTGGATGCCGACATCGTCGTGATGCCGGCCTGGCATGACGACTGCCGCCCTGCCCCGCCGGCCCTGCTGGACGCGCTGCGCCAGGCGCATGCGCGCGGCGCCTGCATCGTGGCCTTGTGCCTGGGCGCCTTCCCGGTGGCGGAAGCCGGCCTGCTGGACGGGCGCGCCGCCGCGACCCACTGGGCCGCGGCGCAGGAACTGGCGCGCCGCTATCCAAAGGTGAAGGTGGATCCGGAAGTGCTGTACGTCGACGAGGGCGACGTCCTGACGTCGGCGGGGATCGCGGCCGGCATCGACTGCTGCCTGCACCTGGTGCGCCGCCTGTGCGGCGCCGAGTTGGCGAATACGATGGCGCGGCGGATGGTGGTGGCGCCGCACCGCCAGGGTGGCCAGGCCCAGTTCATCGAACGCCCGCTGCCGGTCTCGCCCAGCGACGGCCGGCTGGCCCGCGTGCTCGACTGGGTCAGCCGCAACCTCGACGCCGAACACGATCTGGATGCGCTGGCCGGACGCGCCGCCATGAGCCGGCGTAACTTCACCCGCCACTTCCGCCAGGCCACCGGCATGTCGTTCAAGCAGTGGCTGCTGGAGCAGCGCCTGGCGCACGCGCGCAGCCTGCTCGAGACCAGCGAGGCGCCGGTCGAACTGGTGGCGCAGCAGGCCGGCTTCGGTTCGGCCCTGTCGCTGCGCCAGCACTTCAGGACGACGCTGCAGACCTCGCCCGCCGCTTACCGCAAGCAGTTCAGAACTTCGTCTCGAGCATCGCCCGCACCTGCAGGAAGGTCGGCGTGATCGTGGTGTCGGTCAGGCGGCTGCCGTCGTTGCTCACATAGGTGGCGGCGCTGACGTTCTCCTGGCGCAGGGTGTTCGCCAGCGACATCCGCAGCTGTACCTTGGGCGTGAACTTCCACACGCCGTACAGGTCGAGCGAGCGCTTCACGCCGGCATAGCCATACTGGTTTTGCGAGATGCGCACCGGGCCGCCGTTCTGGAAGCTCAGGCTACCGCCAAAGCTCGCCGGCAGGCTGTCGAACTTGTAGTCGAAGCCGAACGTGCCGCTCAAGGGCGTCTGCTGGTCCAGGCGGTTGTTCGGGCCCGGCACCATGCTCAGGCTCGACCAGCTGCGCGAGACGTTGGCGCGCAGGTCGAGCGCCGGCCAGCCCGGGAACATCTGGCGCAGCGGCAGCTTGGCTTCCAGCTCGACGCCGCGGGTGTTGGCGGCGCCGTCGTTCACCGGCATCGACACCCACAGGCCGTCGATGAAGAACACGCGCGAATGTGTGATGTCGTCGATGTGGCGCACATAGGTGCTGGCGGAGAGGAGTCCCCCACCCGGCAGGTAGTGTTCGTAGGCCAGGTCCAGGCCCCAGGCCAGTTCCGGCTTGAGGTTCGGGTTACCCATGGTGTCCGGCGTGGTCGGGCTGTTGTTCGAGGCGATGCCGCGGCGCGGTACCAGCTGCGCCACGTTCGGCGCTTTGTACGTGCGGGTGATGCCGCCGCGGATCTGGTCGTTCTTCGAGCCCGGGATCTTGTACAGGGTCTGGAACAGCGGGCTGAAGACGCTCGACTTGTTGTCGATGGCCGCATAGCTGTTGCCTTCGCTCTTGACCTCGATGCCTTCCCAGCGCAGGCCGAAATACACCGACCATTGCTGGGTCACGGTCCACTCGTCCTGCGCGAACAGCGCGACGCGGCGCACGGTGGCATCGAAGCTTTCGTCGCGGTTCCTGACCGGCGCGCCGACCGTGCTCGTTTCATGCTGCAGGCGGGTCTCGTTGCGCAGGCTGTAGGCGCCGTCCCAGCCGAGCGCGATCGCATGGCCCTGGCCCACCGGGCGCGAATACTTGCCGGTGGTGCTCCAGCCCTTGTCGCTGAAATCGCTGGCTATGTCGCGGTCGAGCGCCAGCACGTCGTTCAGGTAGTACTGCTGCTGGCCCATGCCGCTGTCGCGGTGGGCGTAGTTGACGCCGAACTTGGCGTCCAGCTTGGCGCCCTGCTCCAGGCGCTTGGTCCAGGACAGGTCGCTGCGCAGCATCTCCATCTTGTTGTCGGCGTCGGTGGCGGTGGCAACGTAGGGCGGCGGCGCGCCCAGCGAGGTGACCACGGTTTCCGGGGCGTCGCCGCGCGAACGGGCCAGGTTGATGAAGTTCTGCGAGGTGATCACTTCGCCAGGGCCGAGGTTCCAGTTGATGCGCGGCGAGAGGCCGACGGCCAGCAGGCGGCCGCGGTTGCCGTCGTAGGCCACGCGGTGCAGCACCTCGCGTCCGGCGGCGTCATAGCCTTCGGTGACGATGTGCGAAGGACGGTCCTGGCGGCCGTACAGCACATTGCCGCTCATCGCGTACGACATCTTGCCGCTCTTGTCGGACAGCTGGAAAGTCGACACCGCGCCGGCCGCGCCGTTCTCCACCTGCACGCCGGTCTTGAGTTCGCGCTGCGCGGTCTGGACCTGGCGCTTGAGGACGATGTTGATGCCGCCGGCGATGGCCTGGGTGCTGTACTCGGCGGTGGCGGCGCGCATGATCTCGATGCGCTCGACCATCTCCGGCGACACCTGGTCCAGCGAGAAGCCCGGCGGCGCCGGTTCGCCGTTCAGCAGGATCTGCGTGTAGCCGCTGCCCAGGCCGCGCATGCGCACGTCGCCGCCGCGGCCCTGCACGCCGCCCACGGTAATCCCCGGCAAGCGCTTCAGGACTTCGCCGAGGGTGGTGTCGCCGTGGCGCAGGATCTCTTCCTGGTTGACGACGATCTTGGTGGCGGTGTCGTCGCGGCGGACGTCGTAGGCAGCGGCCTGGCCCTTGACTTCAACTTGCTGCATGGGCGCCGGCTTGTCGGCGGGCTTGTCGGCGCTGACCTGCCCGGCGGCGTAGGCGCTGAACATGCCGAAGATGGCGGGCGAGGCGAACAGCAGGCGGACGAGGGTGGGTGTGTGCGGGCGGGACATGGTTCTTGTTATGGGCGATGGGTTGATCGAGCCCGCATCATGCCCGTAAATACCCACAGGAAACAGGTCCATGCGACGAAATGCCGGAAAACCGGCGCCAGTTGTCGCTAAACGCTTATGTACGGTAGAGCACTGTCGAAGGATTTTACAAAGTTCACAGTACTGAAAGCCGGAAATGTTAAATATCTTTTGGAATCAAAGACATGAAAAACCGGGCCCGCTCCTTGCTTGCCTGTTCGTATCATTTGTCGGAGAAACGAACATGCTGCGCAAGACTCTCATCCTGGCCGCCGCCACCCTCTTCACCCATGCCGCCTCGGCGGACGTGCTCTACACCTGGCAGCAGGTGAACCACTCGACGTCGACGCCGGATGGCCTGCGCCTCGAGCTGGTGTTCAGCGATGCCGCCGTCGCCCAGGGTTCCTTCGACCTGAACCTGGAGAATATGTGCATGTATGGCTTTTGCGACCAGCAGCAGGACGGCCTGCTGGCCCTGCGCTACTGGTATGCCGGCGCCGACGGCAGCCGGCAGTGGAACCGCATCGACTACGCCATCGGCGACGAGACCCGCTGGGGCCTGGACCGGCTGAACCTGTCGCTGTCCTTCCTGGCGGGCGGACAGCTGAGCGGCTCGATCTTCGCCACCGATGGCTTCTCGGATTTCAGCATGCAGAGCGACGGCAGCCTCTTCACCCTGGTGTCGGCCCACAGCGATGAGCCGGACGGCTGCGACTGGGCCTACCCGTCCTGCGGCGGGGACCAGGGCCTGCTGCAGGCCAGCGTGCAGACCGGGACCATGGCGCATGCGCAGGCCCAGGCGGTGCCGGAACCGGCCGGCCTGGCGACGCTGGCGATCGGCGCGCTGGCCGGCTGGTTCGGGCGCCGCCGCAAAAGCGCCCGTACTCCTCAGCGTTAAAGGAACATGCTCTCGTCCGTATGGATGAGATAAATTGTTACAACTTCATCGTTGCAATCTCATTAAGCGTCGTCATCCCTCTACCAGGAGGATTGACGATGCGATGTGCACTACTTATAGAACATGACCCGAGGGCTTGCGGCGACATCGCTGCCCTGCTCAAGTCGCTCGGCTATATCGTGGCCACCACCGATAGCCCGCGCGCGGCCCTGAACATTTCGCAGACGGTGCGCTTCGACCTGATCCTGACCTACACCACCTTCAACGCGGACGACCGCCGCTCCTTCATCGGCGAGATCGCGCGGCTGGCGCCCCAGGCCCCGGTGATCCTGCTGTTGGACGACAAGAGCCACGTCGTCAGCAACTACACCGGCAGCAGCGCGGTGCTGCACAAGCCGGTCACGCTGCGCTCCCTGCGCCGCGTGATCGAATTCGGTATCGACGGCAACGGCGCGATGCCGTCCCACGCCGCGCACGCGCTGCCGCGGGAAGAGCGGCGCCGCCAGGGACAAAGGCGGGTGCGGCCGCGCTAGCCTAGGCCCGCAGTTCCAGCCGCGCCCTGCCGACGATTTCCCGCGCCGCCGACAAGCCCAGCACCGCCATCACGCAGGCGACGGCGATGTCCGGCCAGGCCGCGCCAGTGCCGAACACCCCGGCCGCGGCCAGCAGCACGGCAAGGTTGCCGATCATGTCGTTGCGCGTGCACAGCCAGACCGAGCGCATATTCGCGTCGCCATGCCGGAAGGCATACAGGAGCAGCGCGACCGCGCCGTTGGCGGCCAGGGCCAGCAGGCCCACCAGTCCCATCGTCTGCGGCGCCGGCACCTGGCCCTGGAAGCCGATCCACAAGGCGCGCGCCAGCACCAGCAGGCCGAAGGCGCCCATCACCAGCCCTTTCGCATAGGCCGTGCGCGAACGCCAGGCGGCCGCCATGCCCAGCACGAACAGCGACACCGCGTAGTTGCCGGCGTCGCTGAGGAAATCGATGGAATCGGCCAGCAGCGAGACGGAAGCCGCGCGCAGGCTGCCGGCCAGTTCTACCGCGAACATCAGAGCGTTGATGAGCAGAGCCGCCCACAGCACCTTGCGGTAGCGGTGATCGGGTTGCGGAGCGCAGCAGCAGTCGGACATCGTCGCCTCCTCCAATCGGAGTCCCATTATGCTACCTATCACTTTGGATGGGTTACACGGCATGCAGCTTAGGTAAGCTCATCGCTTTCGTGACCTTCCCCAAGCTTTTATGACACTCAACCGCATCACGCTCGCGCTGCTGCTGGCGCTCACCGCGGCGCAAACTCTCGCCGCTCCCGACGAGGACAAACTCGGCAAGGCCCAGGGCTACCCCATCGGCAATGCCAGGAACTGGTTCTACGACGAATCCGTGCGCGTCGGCTCCTTCAGCAACCAGGGCGAGATCGCAGGTATCTTCGGCGGCAAGGCGAATGTGCTGGCCGCCAGCAGCGCGCCGATGCCGTTGACGAAGCTCGATGCCGAGCCGCGCATCCGCTGGGTTGCCGACCACGGCAGGTCCCTGAGCATCGACGACTACCTGGCGCGCGAACGCGTCATGGGCCTCATGATCATCAAGGATGGCGTGATCCAGGTCGAACGCTACCAGTACGACCGCAGCCCAAGCCAGCGCTTCGTCTCGAACTCGATGGCGAAGTCCATCGTGTCGATGGCGGTCGGCATCGCCCTGCAGGAGGGGAAGATCGCCTCGCTCGACGACCGCGCCGACAAGTACGCGCCGAAGATGGCCGGCACCCTGTACGGCGAAACGACGATCCGCAACCTGCTGCGCATGTCGTCCGGCGCCCATTTCGAAGAGCGCTACGACGGCAAGGACGACCTCGAACGCTTCGGCCGCGCCGTGATCCAGGGCGGCGTCGAGGAAGCGGCCAAGGTCATCACCGTGCGCGATGCGCCGCAGGGCACGCGCTTCGTGTATGCCAGCGCCGAAACCGAAGTGCTGGCCGGCGTGCTGCGCGGCGCCACCGGCATGAGCCTGAGCGAGTACCTGGGACCGCGCCTGTGGCAGGCCATGGGCGCCGAGACCTCGGCCCTGTGGCGCGCCGAACGCACGGGACTGGAACGCGCCGCCGGCAACTTCAACGCCACCTTGCGCGACTACGGCCGGCTGGGGATCGTGCTGGCCAACGACGGCATGCGGCCGGACACCAAACAGCAGGTGATCCCGCGCGATTACCTGCTCGAAGCCACCGACTGGCGCCGCGCCCCGGCCCCCTTCCGGCCGCGCACGGCCACGCCCTACTACGGCTACAACTACCAGTTCTGGACCTTCCCGACCGAGAAACGGCGCTTCGCCATGCTGGGCGTGTACGGGCAGATGATCTTCGTCGACCCCGAACTCAAGCTGGTGATGGTGCAGACCACGGCGAACGCGACAGCCAAGGCCGGCGAGACGACCCTGGGCAAGAACGCCGACGCCTTCTGGCGCGGCGTGGTCGAGCATTACGGGAGCTGGTAACAGCGGCTTTTCTTAACGGCGGTCGGTGCTGGCGACGAGGCCCCGCCGGCCGTTGCGGTCGAAGGCGGCGACCTTGATCACGGCTTTTTCGGTAATCGGTCCCGTCACGGGCTTGCTGGCGATAGTCGGATCGCTGCCGTCGCTGGTGTAGCGCAGCGCGATGCCAGGCAGGACGTGGTTGACCAGGACCTGCTCGCCGTCCAGCATCAGGCCGGGCGGCGCGATGCGGTAGGCGACGCCGGCCTGCTCCAGGTCGAGGCGCGGCAGCACGCGCTGGCCCAGCGCATTCACGAAGCCCGACCAGGCCTTGCGGTGCAGCGCCGCGGCTTTGCCCGCATCCGTCTCGAGGGCCCAGGCAGGGTCGGCGGCCCAGGCCCGCTCCGCCAGCGCGGCCAGGCGCGGCATGACCAGGTAATCGATGCGGCTGGCGTCGCGCACGGTCTCGGTGAATAGCGTCGCCTCCAGTCCGCGCACGCGGCGCTTGCCGTAGTCGGTCAGGCCATCCTTGCCGATGCGTGCCGCGTCGTCGGCGTTCTTCAGCATGTCGAAGGGGATGAAGTCGTAGACCTTGTCCAGCTCGACGTAATCGTTCCAGTTGACGCCCGGCTCTTCCGGGTTCGGATTCGCGGCCATGTCCAGGTACATGGCGGACACCGGCGCCAGCACGATGTCGTAGCCGCCGTTGGCGAGGCGGTAGGCGAAGTCTTCGGCGCCGCGCGTGTTGTTCCACACCCAGGCCGTAAAGCCGCGCTGCGTGAAGCGCGGATTCGGGATCAGCTTGTTGCGGCCGGCCAGCCTGGTCTTGCGCGCGGCCAGTTCTTCCCAGCCGGAGGTCGACAGGCCGTGCTTACGCAGGATGCCGTCGACGCGGTCGTAGAAGTAATCCCACAGGTCGGCCGTGCTTTCCAGCTTTTCCTTGCGCATGCGCGCGAGCGCGGCGGGCGACTGTTCCCAGGCGCCGTTCGCCAGCTCGTCGCCGCCCATGTGGATGGTGCGCAGCGGTACGCCGGCCTCGCGGTGCAGCGCCACGACCTGCGCGACCACGTGCTCGATGAAGGCGAAGCTGGAATCAAGGCCGGGGTTGATGACGTTGTCGGTGAAGTACTGCGCGGAGCTGTATTTTGACCGGTCGTCAAAATCGTTGAGCAGGTAGCTTGCCGCGTCCTTCTTCCCTGCCGCCTGCATGCGCCGATAGCGCGCTTCCATCGCCTGCACGGCGGCACGCGCGTGGCCGGGCATTTCGATTTCCGGAATCACCTCGATGTGCCGGGCCTGGGCGTAGCGCAGGATCTCGATGTAATCGGCACGCGTGAAGTAGCCGCTGCCGCTGGGGTCCTTCGGATCGGGCCCGGAGCCGTAGGCCGGCTGCAGGCGCACGCCCGGGCGGGCAGCATGGCCGCGCACCGCGCCGATGCTGGTCAGCTCCGGCAGGCCGGCGATCTCGAGGCGCCAGCCTTCGTCGTCGGTCAGGTGGAAGTGGAAGGTGTTCAGCTTGTAGCGCGCCATCAGGTCGAGCCACTTGAACACCGTCTGCTTGCCGTGGAAGTTGCGGGCGACGTCCAGCTGGAAGCCACGGTAGCCGAAGCGCGGGGCGTCGACGATCGTCACTTCGTTCAGCGCCAGTTCCGATGCGCCGGGCAGCGGCAGCAGGTCGCGCAGGGTCTGCAGGCCGTAGGCGACGCCGGCGGCGCTGTTGCCGGTGATGGCGATGCCGCTGTCGGCCTTGATCGTCAGGCTGTAGGCTTCGGGCGATACCTGGCCTTGTACGGTGCCGATGCGCAGTTTGAGTGCCGGTCCGCCTGCCGGCAGCGATTGCGGGAACAGCGAGCGCGCCAGCGCGGCTTCGTTCTTCAGCGCGGCGGACGCCTGGATGGCCGGCTGTGCCTTCAGCAGCAGCTTGCCCTCCCCCGGCTGCAGCTGCAGCGGCGTAGGCAGCACCGGCGGGATCTCGCTGGCCGGCAGCAGATCGGCCAGCGCGTTGCGGCGGTAAGTGTCGGCAGGCGTCACTACCGGCTTGGCGCCGCTGCTGCCGCGGTCCAGCTGCTCCGGCCTGTCGGTCGGCAGCAGCGCGAAGTCATTGATGGCGACACCAATGTCCGGCGCGGCGTCGTAGACCAGGTAGAGCCCGGCCGGCGCCTTGGCCAGCTTGATCACCAGGTCGGGATAGAAGTAGACAATGTCCAGGGTCTGGCCCGGCGCCACGCCGTCGAAGCCCGGGCCGGGGCGCAGCCGGAACAGGCTGCCCGCGACCTGCTCGAGAATCAGCCTGGACGGCAGCGGGCCTGGCTCAAGGCGGTCGAGGCAATTGAAGTAGAGCGACCAGCCCTGTGCCGGCAAGGACTGGGTGTCTTGATTGGTCAGGATCAGGTGGGCCTGCGAGCGGCCGTGCGGCGCCTGGGCACTGAACAGGTTGCGCTGCAGTTCCCAGCGCAGCTGGAGTTTGGCGGCGCTGGCGGCGCCGTTCGGCGTGGCCCGGCTTTCATGTTTGACGGTTGCTGGTTCCGCGCTCGCAGATAGCGGCGCGGCCAGCAGGGCCAGCACGCAGCCGGCAAATACATGGTGACGCAAGCTGTTCTCCCTTCAGCGCCAGCGGCGGATCTTGTGACCGCTGGCGGCATACCAGAGGATCAGCGCATAGCAAGGCAGCAGCAGCCAGTAGGCGCTGCGCGGCGTGACGATGTCCGACAGATGGCCATACAGCAGCGGCAGCAGCGCACCGCCGGCGATCGCCATCACCAGCACGGCCGAACCGCTGGCGGTGTAGCGGCCCAGCCCCTGCAAGGCCAACGGCCAGATGGCCGGCCACACCATCGCATTCGCGAGGCCCAGCAGCGCCAGGCACATCACGGTGTTCGGCACCAGCGGCGCGCCGCTCCAGCCCACTAGGATCTGCGACAGGCCGCTGTCCTCGGTCGAGCCAAGCGCCACGCCCAGGGTCAGCAGGATGCCGACAAGGCCCGAGCCCACCAGCGCGCGCTGCTGCGACAGATAGCGCGGAATCGCGACCACGCCGATCAGGTAGCCAATCACCATGCACACCATCGTGTATGAAGTCAGCACGCCAAAGTTGGCGACCTTCAGTTCGTGACCGTACAGGCCGATGGTGTCGCCGGCGATCACCTCCACGCCGACATAACCGAACAGCGCCAGCGCCCCCAGCACCAGCTGCGGAAACTGCAGCACCGAAGTCGCGTCGATGCGGCTGTCCGCGCCGTCTTCGTCGACCGGGATCTCGCGCAGTGTCGAGAAATGGATGAACACCATGATCGCGAACAGCGCCGCTGCCATGCAGGCATACGGGAACACGAGGCGCTGCGCCAGCACGGCCTGGGAAGCCGTGTCGATATCCTTCAGCATCAGGCTCGTGAAGATGACCGGCACGACGATGCCCGCGCCTTTGTTAAACAGGCCCATGATGCTGATGCGCATGGCGGCGCTCTCACGCGGACCCAGGCAAACAATGTAGGGATTGATGGCGGTCTGCATCAGGGTCATGCCGGTGGCCAGCGTGAACAGCGCAGCCAGGAACAGTTCGTAATGCGTGGTCTGCGCCGCCGGCACGAACAGCAAGGCGCCGATGCCCATGATGCCCAGGCCCAGCGCCATGCCCTTCTTGTAGCCGGTCCGCTTCAGCACCGCGGCCGACGGCAAGGCCATCACGGTGTAGGCGATGTAGAAGGCAAACGTGACCAGCAGGGCCTGGAAGTTGGTCAGGCGGCAGACGATCTTCAGGAAGGGAATCAGGGAGCCGTTCAGCCAGGTGACGAAGCCGAGGATGAAGAACAGCAGACCGACGAAGAGCATGCCGGTGATGACGTCGCGGGTCTTGTTGACCGCATGCTGCTGCTCTGGGGGACTTGCGCTGAGTTCCATGCTGCGGCCACCTCGGGGAGTTGTCGAGCTGACATGGTAACAATGGCTTGTGGGCAAGTCTAGCGTTGGGGGATTGTTGAGAGATGTCTCGTTGGCCCTACTAAACATTTAGTCACCAGTACATTCGAATGTGGTGGCGCTAGCGCTAAGTAGACGCGTTTAGCTTCCACTGTCCAGGGATGACGTCAAGTGCTCCTCGAAGGACAACTAGTGACGCTTGACGGAACGCTCTTGTACTGCCGAGAATCCTTGTTATAATAGGCGGCTTCGCAGACATGCGAAACCATCAGGAGAGATGGATGAGTGGTTTAAGTCGCACGCCTGGAAAGCGTGTATAGGTTCATAGCCTATCGGGGGTTCGAATCCC